>MDTE01107663.1_pt1 | contig 93498 bp, 99 predicted proteins | sample 811231 | NCBI WGS metagenome assembly MDTE01 (sample SAMN05326651, study PRJNA326480) | marine metagenome | isolation source: seawater | place: Indian Ocean: Red Sea | collected 2010 | reverse complement strand
CGTGCCTCCGTGCAGCAGAACGACCGGCAGATCCTTAAGCCAGGACGCCGCCAGAATCCCGCCAGCCACTGTCTTGTCGCACCCGGTGATGATGATGACCGCATCGGCACAGTTGATCTCAACTTGCTGGACGATCGAGCTCGCGAAAATTTCCCTGGAGAACAGCGAATAGCCCATGGCCGAAAGCCGCGGTTCTTGGTCATACGAGTGCCCCATCGAGATCGCATCTGTCACCGCTGCGACCGGTTCGAGCGCCGCTACCACCTCGTGCCGCTTCCACAGATGTCCGGCGATGTGCTCCGCCAGTTCTCGATGGTGCAGGTTGCACAGATTCGTTTCCCCACCTCCGAACAAAATCATCACGTTCGGACCGCCGTAATCGGGCGAGTAGTCGCTTTCCTTACCGGCTCTGAAAGATTGTTTGGTCGCCTGGCGCATCCAGCCGTGCCACATGGCGGCGGGACAGCCCTGGATGTCGTTGAAGAAGTCGCTGCGTTTGGTCCTCGTGGTCATGTACCTGCCTCCCAAGGATTGATGACTTCGATCCCACAGTGTTCGAAGTCTGAGACGTCTCGGGTTGCCAAGGAGAGTCCGCGTTTCAGGGCCTTGGTATTACCTGTAGACATTCTGCTTCCTCGTGTTCATCGGTCTCCAAACGGGTTGAGCTTCCGGATTGCCTCTACAGCCCGTGCGACTTCCTCCGCCGACGCCTCGAGCAGCTGCTCCCCCATTTCGGCTGTTGCCGGTCTGGGATCCCCCACGCCACCGTGTTCCGTCCGCTGGTCGAACCGATGATAGCTCGCCACTCCAGGCACGCGCATGCCATCTCGCTCCCCATCCGCGTCGAGTTGTTCCGTCTGCACGAGATCCGGCCGAATCGCCAGCATCATAGCCGTCTCCGTCTCACCGGCGTGTCCGGACCCACCATCACCCAGGGAACGATGTTCGTTCAGGGCGCCACCGGACGCCCACGCCCATCGGGAGTAGAATTCGGCTTCCTCCTCCTGATACTTCTCCATGAGACGCTGCAACAGCACGGAGATCCCGGCGCCGTTCCCGCCGTGCGAGTTCTGTAAAAGGATTTTCCTGAACCCGTGTCGGACCATCGAGTCGACCATATCCATCATCAGATCCAGGTGGGTTCCTGATATGGCCGTGACCGTTCCTGGATATCGAGCGTGATGCTGCGAGTAGCCCAGCCATTGCACGGGCAACACGAGCACGTCGTCCGGGATGCTCTCGTGGACGCGCCGGGCGACTTCCTGGCCGATGAAGCTGTCAGTCCATACGGGGAGGTGTAGGGAATGTTGTTCGCACGAAGCGACGGGAATCAGCACGACGATGTCGCGCGGGAGTACGTCGATCTGGGGGGATGTCATTTCCTGGAGTAGCATCTTGGGTTCCTTTGGTTGTGTTGCAAGGCAGTCAGGCCGGCAGACCGTCCACAGTGGGCGCCGGGAGTGATGCTGTTCTCTATCCTCCGCTATACAGCGGCGCCATTTCCGTGTGCCTTGGTGACCAGGGTTCCGGCTCCGCTTATGCTGCGCCTACACCCCTGGCTATTGGCGTCGCGCCCCTTTCAGGGGCTCCCCAAACCCACCCCAAAGTCGACATTACCTCAGTAGACGCTTCCGGGGCGGTAATCGGATCGTTCCTTCTCTTTTTCGCTCAGCCAGGTGGCTCTGTTCTCGCGTGTCCAGAAGTAGAGGTAGTCGTAGGTGGGCTCAGGGTCGGAGATGTTCCCCTGAGAGGGGTACTTGGCGCAGGCGTCTTCGACGATGTCCACGCCAAGCCCAGGCGCATCCGGTACTGTGATGTAGGAATCGACGACTTCGGGTTGACCGCTCATCACCTCGTAGCGTTGAGGAACGTCGTCTTCCAGGTGTTCGAGAATCAGGAAGTTGGGGATGCTGGCCATCAGGTGAACGGCGGCCATTTCGGCGATCGGGCCCAGGGATCCGTCGTGCGGTGCCATCGTGATGTAGTGGGCCTCGGCCATCGCGGCGATTTTCTGCATCTGCCGTATCCCGCCAGCGCGTCCCGTATCCGGCTGAACGACATCGATGATCTCGCGTTCGATCAGTTCCTTGACACCCCAGATCCCCGCGTGTCGTTCACCCGCCGCGATTGGCATATCGAGTGCGTCGGATACGCGCGCAATCGAGTCGATGTTCTCGGGCGCGACAGGATCTTCGTAGAAGAACAGGTCGTATGGCTCCAGTCGTTTTCCCAGCGCAATTGCGTCTCGGGTGGTCATCCAGGGCGGCCCGTGCACGTCGACCATCAGGTCGATATCAACCCCGACCTCCTTGCGGATCCCGGCGACGCTCTCGACGCAGTTCCGGATACCGCCCGTCTTGATCGCCGTATACCCGCGGTCGACGAGTTCACGTGCGCGATCGGCATCGTGAGCATGAGCATAGACCCTTACCTTATCCCGAATCTTCCCGCCCAGCAGATTCCATACAGGCACACCCAGCGCCTTGCCCTTCAGGTCCCACAGCGCGATCTCGATTCCGGTCATGGCACCAAACCCGACCACCCCCGTCATCCCGTGGCCCATGATCGAGCTCGTCATCTTCTGCCAGAGCCGTTCAATTTGCATGGGATCCTCGCCGATTAGCAATCTCGTCAGGTCTTCGATCGCTGTCTGGACGACGCGGGGCCAACCGCTCGCTTCGCCAACGCCGTAGACGTCTTCGTCGGTATGGATCTTCACGAACAGCCAGTTTCGGGCTTCCCATCCGCCAGACTGGGGTGGGGCGGCGCTGATGAGAAAGGTTTCGACCTGCGTGATCTTCATCGAGTGGTCCTCCTGTGACTGTTCGAGTGTGGCAATAAGGGCGACTGCTTGAGGCGCCGAGAGTGATGGCAACTTAGAAGAGTTCCCATTCAGCGACGCCCGCTCCTTCATGGCTTTATGTACCCGGGGCTGCGCCTCCGCTTCGCTGCGGCTTAACCCGGGCTGCTTACGCCGCGCCCCGTTGTGGCTGCCCGCGCCCCCGTCCCGCTTTTCTTGTTGTCCTTTGTCGCCTTGGTGGTCAGTTCATTGATGCCGCTAAATCAAGATGAGATCCCGGAAGTGCTGAACCGTGTGCATGGTGATCAGGTTGCCGTCGTGGGCGGACTTCGCGCGGTAGTCGCCTGATCGAGACAAGACGTGTAGGTCGTCACCGTCGATCACCATGCTGGCGTAGTGTCTGGACTCGCCTGGCGTGTTCCCTTTCGCGACGATCCCTGCCGGTATCCAGTCGAAGCAGTTTGTCGAGTAATGGAGGCCCTGGATATGGCGTTCGTTGTTCGGCAGATTGTATCGCTTCTCAGGGAGACGATCGGGGCGGCACGTACTGTCTGTCGCCACGCTGCCCAGGAGCCAGTAGAGCTTGGTCGGTTCGTCATACAGGATGTGAAAACGCATTTGTCCGCCCGGACAGGGCACGAACAGGAAGGAGTCACCGGCGGGCGTCTGTTCCAGCGAGGTGGTCATCTGGCCGGCATCGTCTTCGACAACCTTCGCCAGGCACGCGAACCCGGTACCGCCTGTGTGCGCCCGCATCCAGAGATGGAAGGTCTTCCCGGCTGGATCGTGCCAGATATGAGAGGGATCGTGTATCTGCACGACATTCGTTTCCAGCCATCCGACGGGATTCATGCTTGCCCGTTCGTTGACCCTACCTACGTTGAAGAACGGAATCGGGATGCTGCCCACCAATTGCTCTGCTTCGTAGAAGGACAGTTCGCTCGCGAACGTCCAACTCGCGGGGTCGGTGAGATCCGCGGCATCAGGTCCCTTCATCAGAACCGGCGCCAATTCGCTGACCGGCCAACCTCGGTGATCGAAACGTGTACGCCGCTCCATCACGAGATAGACGGCGTCGTTCGCGTGGATCACGCTGCACGCGGACTGATGCCAATGCTGGTCCTGGGTCAGCTCGGTGGGTTCAGACCACGTCTCACCGGCGTCGTCACTCGCGATGATGCGCAGGTCGGCATCGTGCCCGAGCACATAGACCCGATCTCCGGCAGCGAACGGTCGCGCGTGCATGAACGGGAACCGTGTCCGTTCCACCCACGTCTCCCCGTGATCGTCCGACGTCCACACGATTCCCTGCCACGCGTTCTTGCCCTCCCCTCTAAAGCCCTTGGGCCCATCCAGACTGGCGATGCCAGGTCCCCCCTGATCCATTGTTGCCACCAATCGGCCAGAATCGAGCCGACAGACCCCCGGGGTATACGCATAGATGTTCGCTGGATCCGAGGACTCGTAAAGAACCTTGTAATCGTTGGCGAGTAACTGGCTCATTAATCATGCTTGATCGTGTGGTCTCTCCCAATCATCAGCACTTTGCTGCGCACTGCCTCATCGAGATCGTTTAGTTCCCCTCTCCCACGGATGGGAGAGGACGGTTGTGTCGTAAACACAGCCCTGTGAAGGCCAAAATCTATTCGCGCTGCAGGTCCCTCACCCGTCTTGCGGGCGAACAAACGGCCCCGCAAGAACCTCTCTCCCGCTGCGTAGGAGAGAGTAAACTGTTCCGTATGAGGATGAACTGGTTATTTTTTAAAGCCCAAAGACCAATCGCATTGCCAGTCCTCCCCCCACACAAGCCCTCCTAAAATTCAGCCACAACGTCGGCGATCCGCTGCATCGCGCCATCAGACAGGGGACGACCCGACGCTTTCACGTTTGCCGCGACCTGAGCCGGTGATTTCGCACCAGGAATCACAGTGGACACCACACTCGGCATCAGCGTAAACCGGATCGCAGCCTCCGCCAGCGAGTCCGCTTCCTCGAGCAGGAAATCGAGCAGCTTCACCCGATTGGCCATCTGGCGGACCTGCTCGGGGCCAAAACGCCGACTGCGGTGGTCCTCGTTCGGGAACACCGTGTTCTCGTCATACTTGCCCGTCAGCCATCCCGATGCGAGAGGCACGCGCACGATGATCCCCACGTCTTTCGCCTCGGCCAGCGGGTAAATCGCGTTCCCCACATCCGGCTGAAGAATGTTGTAGACGAGCTGAATGATCTCCGCGCCGCCTTCGATAGCGCGCTCCCCTTCTTCGATCGACCCGATCGACACACCCCAGGCTCCCACCTTGCCTTCATCCTTCAGGGCACGCATCAGGTCGAACAACTCCTCTGTCATGGCCTCGACCGGAGGACCGTGCAACTGGTAGAGATCGACCCGTGACATCTCGAGCCGCGTCAGACTCGCATCCAGGCAACCCCGGATGTATGGCTCGGTGAAATTCTGTCCCGGGCCAGCCAGGCTATTACCAACTTTCGTGGCAACCACGGCATTTGGTTTGTGCTCGTGAAGCGCCATGCCGAGCAAGACCTCGCTCTTACCGCGTCCATACGCATCGGCCGTATCGAACAATGTCACACCAGCATCCCACGCGCTCCTTACCGCTTCGAGCGATTGCCCAATATCCGTACCGGACCACCCGGATGGAATCCCATCCCGGAAGGAGGCACCCCCAATCGCCCAGCATCCCATCCCGACGTCTGTTACCTTGATCCCAGTTCTTCCCAACGTTCGTGTCGCAAGACCCATCCTGTCTCCAATCCCGCTGCTCTAGTTATGCGTCTTCGGCCTCCGCACCCCACCTCAGGTGGGCCCCGGAAAGATCCTGTCTCATAGCAACGAAAGAAATGCTCGATCCTGCCAGGAGCGCAATCACACTCGCGGCCGCGAACTCACTCGACGACGGAACGAACAGACCCTCACCCACTGGCTCCGCGCTCCCATACTTCCAACCCAGCCCACCAAGGATGACCAGCTCCACCCACAGACTGACCTCGACTACATAGGACTCGAATGGATTCCGTGGAAAGCCTGACTGGAGGTTCGACATCACGATGCAGATCAATGCAAGCAGACACATCAACGAGAGCACAACCAGTCGGGACGGGATCAGCGGCACGTAGTGCAATAGGGCAACTGCCACCGTACCAACAAGACACACGGCCACGCCTAATCGAGCATTTCGCAGTCATACCCGCACCGTCTGTTCGGTCTCCCTGAACGGCAACGGCTCGATGCGACGGGTAAGACGCTCGGTGGTCAGCCTTCTAACCAAGACGAGAACGGGGATGGCCGCCACCAGCAGAAGCCCGGCACCATTATATATGTGCCCAACAACAGGTAGCTCATCGATGTCCGCGGTCAGGAGACCATATGCCAGGACCGCACCGCCGATGAATCCCATGCTCTTCTCCATCACCTTCCACCAGCTGAAGGCGATTCCCGAGACGTGCCCCGGTACCTGAAGGAAATTGCCGAGCCCAAACCCTAGCCCGTGTCCGAACAGGCCGAATGTCGCGGCCTTCAGAGCGGTCTCGTATCCCGACACACTGAGGTATGACACAAGCACGAGAGCCGCGCCGAACTCGTACGCCCACGCATCGCTTCGTGGTGGGGTCATCCGAATCCCACATCGATTGATCAGCACGTCATAGACTGGCGACGGCGGCCATCCCCATAACTGCCAACAGGAGAACAATTACCAGCAGCGATGGCGGATCCGGCTCAAGGGCTAGGCCTACTGCACCGCCACCGATTGCGCCCCAAAGCGCACCCACCACGAACAGACACGCGAAGCCGTCAAGGATGTTCGTCCATTTCTTCGCCCGCGTATACCCAATCAGTCTGCCGTAGCTCGCGCTCCCACCGACGGCGAATCCCAACCCACTCGCCAGCGCGATGAGTGGCGCACGTTGAAGCCAGTCCGGCCTGCCGGATACGAGTACGAGGGCTAACCCGAACAAAATTCCGGGGATCGTCGCGCCGAGTTGGTGGCCATACTGCCCGCGCAGCGCCCAGCCCAATAGTACAGCAAGGCCTACGTAAATGATGGCGAGAGTCACGTCCATTCCTGCGGGTTCAGGTCTATCCGAAGCCATAGAAAACGACCTGCGCCGTGATCACGCAAGCCGTTCGGCGGACCGAAGGCGCCGGAAGGTCGATAGACGGCTGGAAATGTCACGGAAGCACTACAGAATCGAGTCATTTCACAGCTTTAGCTTCACAAGCGCCGCGTTTCGAGCGATCATAAACCCCCTATGAATTCGCACGTCGAACAGAATCGCACGATTGGTCTGCTTGGAGCGACCAGTCTCGGGGTCGGGGCCATCGTCGGGGGCGGAATCCTGGCACTGGCGGGAGTCGCCTTCGCCTCGGCCGGCCCCAGCGCGATCGTCGCATTCGCGCTCAATGGGATCATCGCTCTGCTGGCGATCTCGAGCTTCTCGGAGATGTCGACGACCTTCCCCGAGTCAGGGGGTACCTACACGTTCGCCAAACGGGTTCTGACGATCCGGGCAGCCTTCGGTGTCGGGTGGATCGTGTGGTTCGCGTCGATCGTCGCCGCCGTCCTCTACGCGCTCGGGTTCGCCGCCTACGCTATCCTGCTGCTCCGAGAGCTGTTGACCCAACTAGACCAGCCCTCGGCGTTGCTTGACAACTACAGCACGGTGCTCGGACTGGCGCTGCTGCCCGTCCTGCTCTATTCCGTCAGCCTTATTCGAAGGGGCGCCAGCGGTGGCCAGTGGGAGACCGTCGGAAAAGTCGTCGTATTTGCCATCCTGATTGTTGGTGGACTATGGGCCTTAGGCCAGCGATCCACTTCGGAAATCGTAATATCGCTGTCTCCTTTCTTCTCTGGAGGCACCGTCGGCGTGCTCCAGGCGATGGGCTTCTCGTTCATCGCGCTCCAGGGATATGATCTGGTGGCGGCCGTCGCGGGTGAAGTCCGTGAGCCGACCCGCGTCCTTCCCAGAGCGATGCTCCTCTCTCTCGCAATCGCCATGGGCATCTACCTGCCTTTGCTGTTCGTGGTATCGACCGTCGGTATCGAAGCAGGCCAAACTATCCAGAGCATGGGGGCACGAGACCCCGAGACCGTCATCGCTTCGGCAGCCCTCAATTTTCTGGGGCCCACGGGGTTCTGGCTCGTCGTCATCGCGGCCACGTTGTCAATGCTCTCCGCCCTGCACGCGAACCTCTTTGCCGCATCCAGGGTCGCTCTTGCCATGGCACGCGATAGGACCCTTCCCCACGTGATTGCGAACGGTAATGGCGGAACACCGGTCGCCGCCATCTGTTTGACCGGTCTCTTCGTGGTTGTCATCATCATCGCCATTCCGAATTTGGCTGCCGCCGGTGCGGCTGCAAGCCTGATCTTCCTGATCACGTTCGCACTCGTCCACGTGGCGACGATCCTCGCACGTAAGCGGATGTCTTCGGACACCGAAGGATACAGAGCACCCTTCTTCCCGATCATCCCGGTCGTCGGCGCCGTTGCCTGCACATCTCTTGCTGTCTTCCAGGGCGTCGCGGTCCCATCAGCCGGTCTGATCACGGTCTCGTGGTTGGCGATCGGCGGCGTCCTGTTCCTGGTCCTGTTCGCTCGTCGCGCCCACATCGTGGATGCAGCAGCAGAAGCGACCGATCCATATCTCATCCAGCTGCGCGGCAAGAGCCCGCTGATACTCGTCCCCATCGCCAACCCCGCCAATGCCGCTGCCATGGTCGGCGTCGCCAACGCCCTGTCCCCACCGGGGATTGGGAGGGTCATGATGCTCTCCGTGGTCCCGCCGCCTGAGCGTTGGGAACCAGGCGAGAGCCCACAGCAACTGATCGATGCCGAGGCAGTTATCCGCGAGAGCCTCGTCGCCTCTTTCGCGGCGAACCTCGCGCCAGAGGCTTTGATCACTGTCTCTCCCGTCCCGTTGTCAGAAATTGGGCGTGTCTCCAGAGAGCATCGATGCGCGGGAATCCTGCTTGGTATGAGCCAGATTACGGAGCAAAATGTCGGCGCTCCGTTGGAAGACCTGATCAGCTCGGTCGACTGCGATGTCGCTCTCCTGCGATTCCAACCCGGTTGGGACCTGTCGCAAGTTCGCAGGGTCGTCGTTCCTGTTGGAGGTCACGGCACCCACGACATTCAGCGCGCGCGATTCCTCGGCAGTCTTCGTCGAAATCAGCATCCGGAGATTGTGTTCTTGCGAGTGCTCCCGACCAACGCCTCCGATGCCGAAATCCGGAGAGCGAGGAATGAGGTCAACCGGATCGCGCACGACAAGGCACCCGGCAGTATGGCGATCGTCAGCCTCAACAACTCTGTTGCGGATGAGATCAAGCGCCAGGTCGACACCTGCGACCTGGCCGTTCTCGGGCTCCAACGCATCGACAGACGTCGTCGCGCGTTCGGCGACCTGGCGATTCAGATCGCCCGCGACACAGCTTGCGCAACGGTTATGCTCAGTCAGAGGGGTTAGAACGAAAACGGAAAGGCCAACGCATGCCCCCACAGGAAAGACAGGTACTCGATTTCCCGATCACCGCCGAGACCCTGGAGCGGATCAACGTTTTGACCGAGTTCCCGGATGGAAGCGGCTTCGACCCGAACGGAGAGTGGTCGCACACCTTCCTGGTATGGACCAACCACGGATACGATGCGGGAAACATCGACGCAGGATACCTCACGATCGACCGACGTCCGGCAGGAAATGGCAAGATCGCGCTTGAGGTCGTCACTGAGATCGCACTGCTTGACGGGATTGGCGGACGAACGGCGGCCAGCATTCAGTGCAGAAGCGACAGTCTGACGGCCCCGGAGAGCTGGACCCTCGATAGCACCTTTACCGGCCCGTCCGGGGAAGACCTTCCCGACCAGAGTACCCACCAACGGGCGAGCGTTTCCGACAACGACATCACGGTCGGAATCGACGGCCGTAAATCGGTTATGCCCGCCTCCGCACCAACAACGGGAGACTGGTGTCTGTTCGATGCGGTCCAACGACTCCCTGAGGATGATACTCCGATCACGTGCAACGTGCTCGAGCGTATGCTCACTTTGAAACGAGATCAAACCATCCGCTTTGCCCCCCACGATACTGAGACCGTTCTGGGACACGAGCTCAGGCGCTTCACGAGGATGGGCACTGCGACACTCCCGACCGATTACTGGCTGGACGAAAGCAACAGGCTGGTCCTCGTCGTCGCTTACAACATGATCTACCTGCTGAGTGACACCGCGATCGATACCTTCAACGGCAACCTCGCGAAACAGCGCGCCTGATCGGAGATCCAAGTGGCCAGCCAACCCAACATCCTGCTGATCGTCACCGACCAGCAGCACGCTAACACGATCGGGGCTCTCGGTCAGGAGTACGTGAACACCCCCGCGATCGACGAACTCGTTCAGGGTGGCACTAGCTTCACGCAATCCTACTGCGCCAACCCAGTCTGTTCTCCCTCGCGATCCGCCATGTTCACCTCTCGCACGACGAGCGAAACCGGCGTCTGGACAAACGGACGCTCGATTCGACCGGAGTTGCCCACGATGGGTGAACACTTCCGCGCTGCCGGGTACGACACGTCCTACGCCGGAAAGTGGCACGTCCCCAAGTGCTATCCAAACACGATCGACGGCTTTCGCGTCCTCAGCAGCGGGATAGGCCATCAGGGAACCGTGTCCGACCCGTTGATCACCGATGGCTGCGTGAACTACCTCTACGGCCGGGACCAGTCTCAACCGTTCCTCATGGTAGCCTCGTATATGCAGCCCCACGATGTTTGCGAGTGGCTGCGACTCAACCGGGTCAACCCCGACGGGCTTCGCTATCCGGAACTGGCAGAGGAACTGCCGTCCCTGCCTGACAACTTCGCCTCCATACCTGAGCCGTTGCCAGAGGTAATCGCAAAGAAGCACAACGGGCTGGAGCCTCGATACGGCAACTGGTCCGAAGAACACTTCCGCTACTACATCTGGAGTTACCTGAGACACGTGGAGATGGTGGATGTGGAGGTCGCGCGGCTACTGGCTGCACTCGATGCGACCGGCGACCGGGAGAATACGGTCATCCTATTCACCTCGGATCACGGCGAGGGTATGGCCAACCACGCCATGACGCGGAAGGGGTTCCTCTACGACGAATCCGTTCGTGTCCCGCTCGTCGTCAGCGGACCTGGCGTGCCGACCAACGTTGTGGATGCAACAACACCCACATCAGGCCTGGACGTGTTCCCCACGATGTGCAACTCCGCAGGAATCGACGCCCCGGATGGCGCCAAAGGTGTGAGTCTACTATCAGCGATGGGGTCCGGTGGACTGGACCGAACATTCGTCGCCTCGGAGTGCAACAACAACGAGCAGCAGATGATCCGGACAGAGCGCTACAAGTATATCGCCTACAAGGACGACCCGATCGAGCAATTGTTCGATATGGTCGAGGATCCGGGTGAGATGCGGAACCTGTCCGTTGACGAGGGGCATCTGTCGGTATTGAAGGCACATAGGGAAATGCTGCATGGATGGATTGGTGGGCTGGATCTAGCGCCAGATCTGCCGGATGAATGTCGTTGGTCGTTCACGGAGTAGGCGAGACAAGAAATGACCGCAACAGATCATTTCGCAGACAACGGCTTCAGCAACACGGTCGATCCGCTCCAGCATCCGTGCGCCCAACACCATAATGGCCGTACCTACATCGCGTATCAGGGACCACAGGAAGACGCGTATGTGTGCGTATACGATCACAGAACACAGTCATGGGAAGGACCTGTGCTCGCCGGTGTAAGCCTGATGGGGAAGCCCAAGCCAGACCAGAAGAAGGTGGACAATCACGGTCGGCCGGCCCTGGTCATCGACGATGAAGGGTACGTCCACTTTGCCTTCGGGGGCCACGGGGGGCTCGGGGAGAACCATTTTGGCGTCGGCCGGGGGCGAGGCGAACAAACGCACGTCGTTACAGATCGGCCGGAAGATATCTCAAGCTGGACTGTCCTGGACAACGTGTCGAAGCGAGGGACCTACAGCCAGTTTGTGAAGATGGGCGACGGTGAAATATTCCTCTTCTACCGACACGGTGGACACAAGAGTGACTGGGTGATCCAGCGATCCACGGATAACGGGAGATCGTTCACTGCGGCCGAGCCCTATTTGAAGCACAATCTGCGACCCGACGTGGAAGCGGTACGAGACAGCTGGTATATGTGGTTCACTCGCCACAGAGATGGTGCCGTTGGCTGCATGTATGTCACCTGTGCAGCGACACCGACCATCAGCCGACGCGATACAAAGTCTACTACGTGCGCTGGGATACAGAACGGGGAACCTGGACGAACGCAGCTGGCGAGGATTTACCGATACCGCTCTCGAGACCAGAAACAGATCAAATGACGCTGGTCGTCGATTCCAACGGAGGGCGCTGTAACCACTGCCTCTGCAAGACTGATGCGGAGGGGAACCCGCTCGTGCTGTTCCGATACGGTCAGCCTGGCCGGATTCGCTTTACGAGATGGCAGGAGGCGGCGTGGACCGATCCAGTTCAGATCACCGACACACTTGTCCGGCAAGACGGCGATATGGTCTTCGAAGAATCGGGCGTGCTACGTGTGGTCATGTACGGCGATCGCAGCAACGGCGGTGGAGAGGTTTCCTGGTGGCGGTCAGAAAATTGCGGAAGCACCTGGACGAAGGAGCATACGGTGACCGAATCCGATACGATGCGATATCGCGTCAGCGCGCTCGTCCATGACGCGCATCCCGACGGCCAGATCGTCTTCTACGAAATCGATCCAAAATCACAGGCCGAGCAACGTCGATTGTATCTGTGGGGCCAGGGAGGGATTGTCCAGCGCAATGCAGGATAGACGCTAGGTGGGTGCCTTCTTTGCGTGGCGTACGACGTTCGGGTTCGTGTCGTGCAATGACAGTTCGAACAGGTCTGGGTGAGATTTGCCATCGAGCTCGCACAACACTGAAGCGGTCTCGACGCGGACACAAGCACTTGGATCCTTCAGCCCGACCTCGAACCAGGACACGCCTTCGTGCTTCGCCAGCGCGACAAGGGCCGCCGCTCGAATCCGAACGTCCTCCGAATCAGCAAATGGCTCGACCATCTCTCGATCGATCTCATTGCAGTGGAGCATCGTCCAAAGGGCGGTAATCTGGACCTCAACGGACGCGTCGTCCGGGAAGATCGCACGCCGCCTCCGGGTCCGGTGTCTCAGACCATCCTGTCTTACCCATTTTCTCCGGATCCATATCGACGTCCTCGAAAAACTCTGACAGCCATTGTCTGGCCTTCTCCAGAATCTCCTCCGGTTCCGTCTTCCTGTTCGGATCCATGGTGAGACGGTTCTGATGCCAACGCCACAACCGAACGAGTCCGAGGTGTCCGGCGTGGATCCCGTTGGATCGGTCATGACCCAGTAGCCGGTTCAGCCAATCCGTAATCTCTTCTGGCTCAGAGAGGGCAACGACTCGTCTCAGTCGTTTGGCCCGCCCAGCGGGCGTCAGGTCTCCCTTTGCCTTTGGATCGTGTTGTATTTGCTCACGAAGCAGACGGCACGCATCGGGATCCGACAGTACGGCGTCCAGTTCAGCCTCGAAGTCCTTCATCACCGCGCGCCATCTCGTGCTCATCTTCCCCTCTTTGAGGAGTATCGCGATCTCGTGTAGTCACCCGCACCCGCTCTTTGCCGGGCTCGTGAGCAGTCTGGAAGACGCGTGCCCACACCGCTCTGTCTTGGACGTCATTCCCGCACGGACAGACCTTCTGCAGGACCTGCGTACGCTGCTGGGTCGTCCCCTCTTCGAGGGTCTTCAGCATCTGAGAAACGGGGTGTTCGGGTTCACTGCATCACCTTACCGTCGTTGGGAAGCTGTTTGGCTGATAAAGAACCGTGTACCTCAGCAGTGGATGCACGTAGATTGGATCGAGTGTCGCTAGAGTTGCACGGTCACGCTCTTCCCTGCGTAGACATCCTGTGGCAGGTCGACCAGGATTACCGTGTGGTCGTCGGTCGGAAATGTAGAGAAGCCCTCACCCGTGGCATCGTAGTTCCCCGACACCGTCAACGTTGACCGGCTGCACTTTCTGGACGGGTCGGAAACCGACAGCTCGTTAATCCTGTCCCCTTCCATCTTCACCATGACTGTCGCCTGGGTGTCCGCTCGGATCACCAAATCATCCGTCACCTGGACCTCCCCACCCTTGTAGAAGATCGCCTGAACCATCCCGAGGCCTGAGTGTCGGACAGCCTGAATCGTCGGCGTATTCGCCAAGATCTCGATTGGGCTGACACGGTCCGCCAGATCGCTAACCTCTACGTTCGGCACGACGACATACTGATACGCCGCGTCAACCGGCTGATACCCGTGATCCAGCCACAACGTGAAAACCTCCTCACTCACGACCTCGTCCGAGATGTTCTTCTCATCCGTGATGTCACACCACCGGCCCTCTTCCGTCTGATTGGACAGGTTGATCGTCGCAGATCCCGGGAAGACGTAGCCGACCCCGTCGTGGTGCACCCACGCGACGTTCTTCAATTGCCGGCTTCCGGCCGGCCTCGCGACATTTTCTCCGATGGATAACGTGACCTCACCCCTCAGCAATGTCTGGTTTACGGTCGTGACGACAGATGGTCCTTCTCCACGTGACTGACCAGCCAGCCCTCCGCCAGTAAGTCGTTTCCTGCCCAGGATGTCAGCCCCCAGACAGACATACGCATCGTCAAAAAAGAACCAGCCCTTCTTGGCCTCGACAGAATCGTGTGGGCTCTTGAATTCGAACGCCACCGCGCCATACAGGCCGTCGGTGACTGCGCCCACAAACTCCGTTAGGCCCTCTTGTTGTATCTCTTTCGGAGAGGGCAGCTCTGGCTTCTGCAGAATCGTCGCACCGGAGATCTTCTGCCAGTCGTAGACGGGCCAGATCCCGTGATACTCGTCTCCCTTGAGCGACAGGTAGTTCGTTCCGTCCCCCCGGTGATGTGTCAGTTTTCCCGGACCGTTATACGGCACCTCCATGTTCCGGTTCCGGACGGAGTGCATCCTTACGGTCGTGTAGAACGTCGGTCGCTGGAAGACAAAGTGCTCGCTCTGCCAGAAGAACTTCGCGAAGGACGCTGAAGGGACCGCTTCTCCCCTGCGCAGCCGGATAGTCTCCTCGAGTTCGTCCTTCCGGTAGTCCGTGCTCTCGAGCAATCGCTCGATCTCCAGCGTGTCGTATGGTTCGACCTTCTCGATTCGGTGGGAGATCGCTCGGTTCTTTGCGCTCACATCAGGATAGATGCCGTAAACCTGCATCTTGAAGATCCCGTCAAGGTAGTAGTCGACGAGGTGATTGATCTTCTCGGTCGAGAAGGCATACTGCGTTCCGGCTACATACCAAGACCACTCGCCAAAGACGTTCGCATACTTCCCGTAGCCATATGAGGTCGTGTTGTTAACCCGGTCACCCCGGTGATGGAAGCTGTAATCGTGCTGCATCCCCCGGCTACCGGTCGAGAACTTCAGTTCGCCCTCGATCAGGCGAACGATCTCATCGAACTTCTCTCGCTCATCCCTGAAGAGCAGGTTCTTTGCGAGGATCCCCGCGATCACGATCCGGTCTCCGCTGGGTCGCGCGCCTGATGCCTCCATGTGAGCACGCCCAATAATCGGCTGTCCCTTCTTGACCAAGTCCTTAGGAAGTCGGTCCCCGAACAACAGCATCAACTCAACCAAGCTTGTCGGTGTCGAAATCTGGTTGTTATGCCAGTTGTCGCCGAAGAAGTCATTCTCGACCCAGTAGGTATATCCCCCGGTGATGACGGCTTCCAGCTCGCTGCTGTTGTGGAACTCTGACGACTCATTGCGATATGCCTGAGCCATCCTGACCAAGTCGGTCGTGTGTCTACGATGTGGGAACCCCGCCTCCCGGCTCAGGTCGACATAGTTGATGTCGCCGAAGCTCCCGTCATCTCCCATCCGATCGATGATGGCATGGATCCGATTGTCGTCTGCCGTGGCCTTGTCCCCCTCGCGGTGGACCGTTGCGCCCCTCATGAGTTCGGCGACAACTTTGCCCTTAACCCGTTCGAAATCATCCATTGCCTTGTTCCCTTGTTTACACTCTACAAATAGCTGCGAACTATGCGCCGGAGTCGACCACAGCAATGGCTTCGACCTCGACGAGCAGATCCGAATTTACAAGTACCGGTGTCGCCACCGTTGCGCTGGCTGGCAAGTTGCCCGGGAACGCCTTCGAGCGCGCTTCTGCATACTCTCCGTAGCGATCCATGTCGGTCACGTAGGCAGTGATCTTGACTACATCCTCCATGGTCGCTCCACCTTCGGCAAGCACCGTGCGTATGTTCTCGAACGTCTGCTCCGACTGAGCCTGCATGTCGTTGTAGCCGACAATATGTCCCTCTCGATCCAAGCCGACCTGACCAGAGACGTATATGGTGTCGCCTACCTTGACGCCTTGTGCAATACGGAAGCCTTTGGCCCACGGCCAATCCGGATTCAGTTCGGTGCGATCTGACATTGTTGCCTCCCGGCTGGGTCCTCTCGTTTAGGGGCTACTACAAGCGGTGCGCACAGTCTCGATGAGCGGATCGTTCGTCTCCTGAGCCATTCGTATCAGCTCGCCTCCCATCCTCTCTCTCACGTCAGCGCATCTTGGATCACCATATCGATTGTTCATTTCGATTGGATCCGTCTCGTGATCGAACAGAGCCTCATATCTCATGGGGGCATACACTCAACGACCATCCCATACAGCCCGCCAGGCATTGCTGTGGGATCCAACCCCAAGCCCATATACACGACCACATTTTGTGGCCCTTCGTTTCCCAGACACCAGCCCGCCCTGCTCGACCCCTGCATCACATCCGGGACCGCCAAGCCAGCCAGGTCCGACGCTGCTGACGAGCGCGTCGCACACCTAGTCCTCAGCGATCTGCCCGCTCCATCTCACGATGAGTGGGATGCGGAACGTCGTTGCGTAGGGGCTGGCTTTCCCGCGCAGGGACACGCCATACTCAACGTGACTGCCCAGATGATCGCCGTGATCGCTCACGTAGACCACGATCGTATCGTTTACGAGGTCGAGCGCGTCGAGCCCTTGCACGACCTGACCTACCTCTTCATCCACCGCCGTCACCTGGCCATAATACATCTCGAAGATCCGCCTGAGTTTCCGTTCACCTTCCGCCGAGAATCGCCCAGAAAAATCCGGAGGCAGTTCGAACGCATCCCTGTCTTACATCTCGAGGAATCTAGCTGGACACTGCTTGGGCTTATGTGGGGGACCATACACCAGGTAATAGATCCACAGCTGGTCACGATGCCGTTCTGCAAAATCCAGCGCAAGATCCGAATGTCACGTCGGCTCCAAATCGTATGCCTCGTGATGAACCTTGTTCCCCTGGTCATCGAATGTCCACACATCGAAGAACGAGTGTCCCTTCTCGTGAGCGTGCCATTCCTGCCAGCCCATCCTGCGATCGGGTGGCACGTATCCGCCGGTCCCCACTTCAGGGATACCGCCATCTATGTGCCATTTACCGCAGTATCCCATTCTGTATCCGGCGGATGCAAACACCTGGGCAATGCCCGTCAACTCGGGATTTAACAGGACGTTGTTTCGGGAAACACAGTGCGTGTGCGGGTATAGACCTGTTTGGATAGTGCCACGAAACGGCGAGCAGACAGGGCTCGAGCTGGCAGCGTGAGTGAACCGCACTCCCTCTGACGCAAGGCGATCCAGGTTGGGTGTCTTCACCTGCCGATCTCCAGCACACCCCATCACATCCCCACGATACTGGTCTGGCTAGATAATCAACACGTTGGGCGGTCGTCTCGTCATCTGAAGCTCGCGCTCATCGGATTACAGTCCATTCAAACGCTTACGGCTTGAGAATCACGCGTGTCGATGCGGTGCCGTCGCTCTTTCCCTGCCACTCGGCGAACTCGAAGGCTTTGTTGATGTCCTCTAACGCAAAGGAGTGTGAGACCACCTTTGAAAGCGGGTACCGATCTCGGGTACGGACTAGCATATCGAGCGCCGTAGGAACGATCCACGGATCGTAGTGCATCAGTCCGTGCCACTTGATCTGACGCGAGATCACCTTGGTCGCCGGGAGCGTGATCGGATCCGGGACAATGTTTCCAATGTCCACGTAGGTCCCGTTTGTGCGTACCATATCCAAACCCTCTTCTGTCGCCGCCGCAATCCCCACCACCTCGACCACGATATCCGCCCCGATCCCGTCGGTCAGTTCCATCACCCGGTTCACGCGATCTTCAGCCGACGGATACTCGTTCAAGTCGATCAAGTCCGTCGCTCCGCACTGCCGAGCGAGTTCCAGGCGCGGCGCCAGACCATCGATCGCGATCACGCGCGATGCGCCCTTTTCCGCTGCCACCGACGCGGCGAAAATGCCGAGTCCACCTGCCCCTTGAATCACGACGCGATCGCCTGTCCGCATGCCCGCCTGTTCGAGCCCATGGAGGACCTGGCACATCGCGCAGTTAACCGGAGGAACCGCCTCGTCCGGCAACTCGTCGGGCACCTGGAAGGCGTAGTGTCCCTGTGGCAGGTAGTAGTACTCCGCGAAGGCCGCGTCGCAGTACGGGTGATCCTCCAGGCTGCGCTGACGGTGCGCCATGCGATTCGGGCACGCGTGATACTCCCCGCGAACACACCAGTAACACCGGTTACAGGGATTGAAGAACGGGAAGGCGATCCGATCACCCTCTTTGAGGGGTCGACCGAGAGAGTCCTGCTTCACGTCACTGGCCAGGGAGTGCACGACCCCCGTGAACTCGTGTCCGGACACGCGCCGGTTATCCGGTCCTTCGTAACGCCCGTCATTCCGCCAAATGTGCAGGTCAGACCCGCAGATAGCGGCGGCCGTGTTCCGGACAAGAATCCCACCCGGTTTCACCTCCGGCGTCGGCAGTTCGGTCAGTTCGAACGGCTGACCCGGTCGTACCAACACTGCTGTCAGTCCTTTTGGCATTCCGTGTCCTTTCGAAAAGCTGCGCGGACGTCAGCGGCTAGTCTTGGTCAACTGCGTGCGACAGAAACCAGACCAGCATCGACGTTTCCCGAAACCGCCACGTGAACTTACGAGGCGGCACGTTGGCATCATCCCCCAGCAGTGGCGGCCACAGGTGCTCAATCACTTCGAGCAGGGAGCCGTCAGTGCCGTTGGACGGGTCGTATCCCATGGCCAGCATATAGCACGCTTCCATATGTTGAGGCGGAAGTTCCGGATTGACGCTCCCTCCTCTGCCAGGCGAGTTCGCTATGTAGTAGAACTTTTTCCGGTCGGCTGTTACGCCGCGTAGGTCGATGAACTTCGCATACATCGCCAACGACTCCGGGCACCGATCGTCACCTGTCATCATCCACAGCTTCCAGAAACTGTCCATCAGCAGGGCGCTCATCCACGGACTCGTCATCCAGCCGTTTCCGTCGCCGTGGCTCTCCGCTGTGTGCACCCAAACCCCGTCCGGCGGACGCCCGTCGAGTGACCGAACCTGCAGCCGGTACACGCCATCGAAGTAACGGACCGCGGCATCCATCAGCTCCCCGTCACCGGTGAGCTCGAATGCGTGCAGATAGGCTGCCATGCCAAAGGCGGTGTGCCGCTCCGTCCAGAATCCCTCGCCCGAGTATTGGATACGATCCCACTTCGGCCAGTTCAGGAGCGTGCGCATCACGGCGTCCCGGTAGCGTGGATCTCCATTCAACAGATACAGGAGTGCCAGACCCTCGGCGTACACATACTTGTGATCGCCCGGCTTGAGTGCGAAGAACTCGTCTTCGACCAACTGGGCGACATAGAAGTCCGCTGCACACAGGGCCGCCGTCAGATGTTCGGCAACACCGTGTCGAACATAGATCTTGGCTTAGGTCGCCGGTCGGTCATACAGATGCGGTGCGTATCGCGTCGAGTTGATGTTCTGGCGCGATGCCGGGAAGTGGTCCAACAGGTCTGCGTCGAACCACGGCGCGATCCCGTTTTCGGGGTTCGGAATCTGCTGCCACGCGATCAACGACTCGCACATCCATTCAGGCGGCAGCAACGGGAGAACGTCAGGACGGGAGTACGTGAACCTGTCATCCTGGATATCCGTGCGGGTCTCTCGGACCGTCACGTGCTCGCGTCGATCCGCCGCTCTCCGTTCGTCCCACTGCACACTGACCCGTTGAGCCCTGCCGCCCGCGAAGTCCACCTCGAACTGCGCCAGAACCGACCTGATGTTTCTTCTCCTCCCGTCAATCCACCAGCGTGCGAGCTCCTCGGTCTAGACGGGAATCTCTTCCCCTGACTCGCTCAGCACCCGGATCATTCGGTCATCCTCGAGGATGTCCGGTTCGAACGGGACGCCGAACGAAACGGTAGGGGTCCCTGTCTCTCGATCTGAGGCAGGAGGGCGACCTTGATCGACGTGTCTAGGATGCTGGGGAAAGGAGGTCGCTCAGTCCTCCCCAACCGGACGTAAAGCGTTTGCAGCAACTCGGTTCTCTCTGATGGCATCAGATCAACGTCGGACAAGCGTTCGGTCTCGGACGATGCGGTCGTTAACAACGTGAGTGGGAGGGTGACAAGACACACGATGACAATTGTTACTCTTGTCCTGGTACGGGCCAACCAACCCTTTTCCGGCCTGGTCAGACTCAACCTCTCGTGAGGTGCCAGGCGTCGCTGTATTCGCACTTGTAGACCTTGAGCGCCACGCCCTGTTCCTGTTTCAGAATGTCCGCTCGGCGCTGCGCTTCCTTCTGACTGCGATAGGCATCCTTCTCCCGCCCGTCTGCGCCGGTGCAGAACCGACACTTCGTGCTGGGCGTCTGCCGGTCTTTGGGTGACAGATGCCACAATCCGCACACATCGCACTGATACGATGTGAGGTCCTGCTTGTATGTCGCGTTGGCGTGATCCGCCCCATCCTGAGCTTCTTCGAGAGAGTCGTACTCCGTCAACGGCCGCCCAGTCTTCTTGCCGACGCAGGTGTCACTTTTTCTGCTCACGCGAATCTTGCCTCGTTTGCTGCGTTCATGTCACTGCCTTACGATTTGCCTTGTCGGCGGTGTGCGCCCACGGCGTAGGCGTCGTGAATCCCTGATCCACGTAGGGATCCTCACCACGGACTAGCGTACCCCCGCGATAGTTCCTCTCGTCCCGCCACGTCAACCAGGTGGTCGCCGAGGTGTAGTGCAACGTTAGTGTCGGCCGATATGTGTTCGTACGATTGGGTTTCGAACTGTGGAGTAGATAGCCGGAGAAGAAGAGCACACTACCTGCCTCCATGGGCAGGGGAATCGTCGAGGAAGCGTCAAACCCGCGGGCTTCTGCGTGGAAGTCAACTTCGGGATCATCGTGCTCGTGGCGGTCATATATGACGCCGGACCGATAGCTATCAGGGACAATCCAGAGACAACCGTTCTCTTCGTCGACGTCGGTTGTTGGAATCCAGACACCCGTGAGAGAACGGTCCCGCGTCGGAATCGCATGCTCATCCTGATGCCAGGGGCTCCCCTTCCCACCCGGGTCTTTGTTGACGAACATGGTCTGAATGCACTTGTAGCCCCCGTCCCAGAACGGGACAAAGGCCCCCACGACGTGGTCGAGAACGTTCGTCAGCGACGGATGTTTGACAAACCGGTTGATCGTCTCGCTAAAGACGTGGGGCTGCCCGATATACATGTGGCGCGCCAGCAATCTCTCGCCATCGAGATCCCAGTCAACCGGATCGATCACATCTGTATCGTAGTCGCCTCGACTGATTTTCTTGAGATCGGTGTTGATCTCGAGCAGGTCAGACTCGGACATCGTCTCCCTAACGACAACATATCCGTGATCAACGTAGGCCTGCTTCAGGTCTGATGCATCGAGTGTCGAGAGATCAAAGTGTCGCATCCAGCCTCCCCATCAATTCATAGATAATCGTGTTCTTCCAGAGCACGACATTCATGATCCCGAAACTGTTCTCAGAACGTCTTGCCGAACTGGCCGCATCCGCCGAGGTCGTCGGATGGTACGCGTTTATCGTGTTCGCCGTTGGGCAGCTGGTCGTCGGCTACCTGCTCGATCGCTATTCTGTCCCTGTGGTGTTCTCGATCGTCGCCGCCCTACAGGCAATCTTCTTCGCGATCTCACCCGGACTGACCGGCGTGAGTCTCCTGGCCATCGCGATCGCGTTCATGCTGGTTGTCTTCGGCAAGATCCCCATCAACGACGTGCTGATCGGTCGAGTCGCCCGGAACGAGTGGAGAAGCCGGGCCTACGCGTTCCGCTACATTATCACCTTCTCTGTATCTGCCTCCTCGACCCCGTTCATTGCCTGGATGTACTCGGGCTGGGGATTCGACTATCTGCTTATCGTGCTCTCTGTCGCAGCGGTCCTCATTCTCGCCGCTGTCCTGACATTTCCTCGCACGCTCACACCATCCACAGCCTGATCCTTTGGCTGGAACGGTCGGCCTGTGCGCCAGACGGCCGTCGAATAGCAGCTGTCTTCTGTCGACGGGTCACTTCAACACTCAACACGGAGCCTGCTCCGAGCGAAGTCGAGGAGTATTCGTCACTCGTAACTCGCCTTTCCTGTCTTCCCCTCACCGAGATGCGTCCTCCGTCTTATCGAGTGTCTCGGGTACAAACAACGCAAAGATCGCGCTGCTGCACAGCCCGGCACAGGCGATTACGAGCGCCGCAGGCTGCAAACCAACAAAGTCCGAAATACCTCCCACGACCACCGGACTCCCCATCCGCCCACCGTCTCCGATCAGCCTCCAGACGCCGAGGAAGTCGCCGACGTCTTCCTCCGGCGCAAGGTCAGCCCCGAGGGTCATCATCGAACCCGAGCTAAGCCCGTTCCCGATGCCGATCACACACGTCGCAGCCGCCAGGCTGATGAATCCGCCCGTAAAAGGGACAACAGCCAGTCCGAGCGCCTGCACCAGGAAGCTCGGAACGATCGCGAACTTCCTGCCGAAACGATCCATGATGAGTCCTGCCGGGTAGAAGAGCGACATGTCGACGAATGACGCGGCACTGAGGATGAAGCCGATCTGGTCTACACCAAGCCCGATGATGTCGGCGCCATACAGGGGGACGATCACCGCCCGACCCGACCGAACGGTCTGAGCGAGGAACTGTCCGGTCCCGGCCTTCGTCAAGATTGATAGCTTTTCCCTGAAGACATCCCACATGCGGAACGTCTTCGCGTCGGGCCGATCTGCCACAGGTTTGTCGGGACCAAGGCCAAAGAGGACGATCAGGACGACGACGACGCCTATGATCGCGTATGCGATGAAAGGCGCTCGAATCCCCCAGTATGCGGCCACCAGCCCCCCGATTCCGGGTCCGATGAAACCACCCATCCGGCCCACGCCCCCGAACGTGGCGATTGCTCGTCCCCGATTCTGCGAGACGGTCTCTTCAGCCAGATAGGCCATACGGGACACGTTCCAGATGGCGTGACCGACGCCCGTCAGAAACCGCAAGCAGACGACCTCGAGCACGGTCTGTGACCAGTAGAGCGCGAAGACCGTCGTCAGCACGATGACCACACCGATCCGCAGCGTGTTGTTGCGCCCGACGCGGCGCAGGACGGTCCCGACGGGAATGTTCCCGCAGATCTGCCCGACTGCCTCTGCAGCCAGAACAAGACCGACGACCCCATACGACGCATCGAACGTTCGCGTGAAGATCGGGAGCACCGGAATCATCATGCCCTGACAGACCGAAATCAGACCTGACGGGAGGTAGACGGCGAGGACGAGCGGGTGGCGCAGGTTCAAGGGAAGTAGTTCTTCATGTATGGGTTATTGCGGTCGGGCGAAGAGAAACCATTAGATTCAAGCATCCAGTCCAGCATTCGGTGTCTCAGCTCGGTCACGGCGGATTCGGTGTCCGCGTCACCGAATCGATTGTGCCGCTCGCCGGGGTCTGTCTTCAGGTCATAAAGTTCACCCGCCTCGTTCGCATAGTGAATGTATTTCCAATCGTCCGTCCGCACGGAAACCACGTAGGGCTCGGGGCAATCATCGATTGCAGTTCGTAGATATTCGGAATGTTCGTGTGCGTCACCATCTCGGCGAAAACAGCATTTCGATGTCGTGTCTCTTTGCTACGGATGGCTTGCAACACGCTCCTTCCTTGAACACCCGTGGGCGTCTCAAGTCCCACGAGGTCCAAAATTGACGGAACGATATCGATCAGTTCGGTTAGGCCGGTAAACCGGAGACCGTCGCCGGGTTCGGTCGGATCGTTGAGCGTGAACGGGACGTGCAGACTGCTGTCTCAGAGATGACCTTTCCCGTGCATCCCGTGGTCACCCATATGCTCGCCGTGGTCGCTCGCAAAAACGACGAGCGTATCGTCAGCGAACGGTGAGACATCGAGCGCATCCAGGATGTTCCCGATGGATGCGTCGACCTGTGTGCAGAGCGCGCAGTAGTATTTGCGGATCTGTATCCAATCCTCGGCCGGGATCTTATCGAAGTCCTTGGTCTCCGCGTATTTGCGTACCCGTATCGGTGCTGGTCCCAATCCGTCAGGTCGAAATCGGGCGGATCGATGTCTACGCCGTTATACATCCTGGCAAATCGCTCCAGCGGATTAAACGGCGAGTAGGGACGTAGGAATGAGCTTTAGAGGAAGAACGGTTGATCCGTTCGACACCGCGACTTCAGCAGATCGATCATTCGATCAGCGACCTAGCGCGTCTCTTCGACCTCTTCCTTCACGCGGCAGATGCCGATCGGCGGATTCGTCGCACTTTAGCATAAACAGCCCACTGCCGCGATATTACGTCAGCCAGTCTCGTGGAAAACCTCAGCGCGGGCAAACAGAATGGTATCAAAGCTCCTAAGATCGGAGCTATATTGGAAGCGCTGAAGGAGCCAATTGGTGGACGGAGTGACCGTGAATCTGACTTTTCTACATATCGGAATGGCCAAAGCGGCGTCGACCTGGCTCTACAGGATCTACCTCGAACACCCTGACGTCTTTACCCCGCCGGAAAGTGACAATCCCAACTTCTTCCTCAACCATTACCATCTCGGCCTCGAGTGGTATCAGGTCCGCTATTTCTCGACCTACGCGGGACAGCCCGTAAGCGGAGAGTTCAGCAACTCCTATCTCCTGTCAGAAGTGGCCCTCAGTCGGATCGCACGGCACTTCCGTGATGTTCAGCTGACCTGTATTCTACGCAATCCAGTCGAACGCGCATATCTGCACTGGGCGCACGCTTACTACAAGGGCCAGCGACTTGCGAACCCGGAAACAGACAGTGGAAATCCGGTCCATATCGTGGATGAGAAGAAGCGACCACTTCAGCCATTCAAGATCCCACTCGAGACGGTCATGCATCCCAACGGCTGGGTCTACTGTCGGATGTTTCTGGAGCCAGGTCTGTATGCCTTTCACCTGAACCGAGTACTGCGCCATTTCCCTCGGGACCATCTCCATATTGAGCTCTACGACGATCTCGTTGAGGATCCCGAGTCGTTCCTCGAGCGCACATTCGGTTTCATCGGAGCAGACCCGGATTTCCGTCCCGAATGTCTACGGACGGACGTCAATCCCGAGTCTCCCAGCGCAGATCTGAGCGAGATGTCGAACGAGCTGAGAGATCACATTAAGGGATTCTATCGAGACGACATCGTTGAACTGGAGCAGTTGTTGGATCGCGATCTTTCGGGCTGGACCTAAGAGGAGTTACCACGTGGAAGACCACAACGCACGCACAACGATAACGGATCCGAAGACGGGTCGTCCCGTTTGGAAGATGACGTCCTGGGACGATTGCCATTGTCTCGCGACCTACATGTACTTCCAGTCCTTCTCGGGCGACGGTCGTTATCTCACCTTCGCCTCGAACCGATCAGGGATCTATGAGCTGTATCGATTGGAGGTCGAGAGCGGCGACACCGTTCAGCTCACGAATCGACCCGATCGAAACGAGGATGGCACGTCGCTGGCAAGGCAGAACGTCCATCCCGATGGGAAGGAGGTCATCTACCGGGACGAACAGCGATTCATGGCGATCGACATCGCCACAAGAGAAGACCGGATCATCGCCGAGAACGTGGGATCAGACATCCGGTTCACGGGATACGCCAACCTGACCGGCGACGGCAAACAGATCGTCTTCAGATACGAGCACTCGTCAGGATGTATCGGGATCGGGCTTGCGCCTTTTGTGGGAGGTTCCGTAACGGACGCATTCCGCCTGTCCAGCGTGGACAAAGGGCTCGACCATCTGCAGGGCTCGACGGGCAATCCGGACCTGATCACCTTCTGCATCCTCCCGGATGGACAGAACGATCCTGACGGCTCCGACGAAACACGGGCGCGCTGTCACGTGCTGGATACGGCAACCGGCGAAGCGCGTCCTTTCCTGATCTGTCCGCCCGGCCACCGTGCCACCCACGAATACTGGGCGCCGGATGGTCGTCTCTACTACCACCGCAAGACAGTGCCTGGATGGACCCCCACGAGCATCGATTCGATCGACGTCGACGGGGGCGACCATCAGGTGCATTTCACATCACCCGACCGTCAACTGGGTCACTCCGCGATAACGCGAGACTGTAAACGCATCGTGTCGGACGTACAGCAGGCCGGATCAAACGAACTCTACGAGATCGACATCGCCACAGGCTCTGCAAAGACATTGTGCTGGCCGGACTCCTCCCTCTGTGACGGATTCATTGGCCACGTCCACCCCGCTTTCGACTTCGACGGTAGATACGCCATCTACACGTCAGATGTGACCGGCAAGGCAGCCGTCTACGTTATGCCTCTGGACCAGGTATGACCCGGAAACCCAACATTGTCCTGTTCGTTCCCGACTCCTACAGGGGCGATGTACTGGGGCATCAGGAAAACCCTGGTGCCGTCACCCCGAACCTCGACCGATTCGTCGAGGAGGGCGCCGTATCCTACCGCAATGCCTTTGCGCAGAACCCGGTCTGCACACCCAGCCGATGCTCGTTCATGACCGGGCTCTATCCGCACGTTCACGGGCACCGCTCCATGCGGAACATGCTCAAGGAGCAAGAACCCAACCTGCTGACCGTTCTGAAGCGGGAGGGATACCGCATCTTGTGGAGCGGTAAGAACGACCTCGTGCGGGTGCGGACGAAGGACGACTACGCGCGCTACTGTGAGGAGAAGATCGATCCGACCGGTCAGCATCTGGAGGAAATGCACTTTGCTCGTCCACCGGCACTGAAAGAAGACGATCCGCGTCACGGTGTCTACTACAAGGGCGTTCGACCGCGATGCGCATCCGGTGAGGAACCGCGTTGGGATCGTGACACGGCCTGGGTATGCAGCGCGATCGACCGGATCGACGGGCATACAGGAGATGATCCGCTCTGCTGCTACATCCCGTTGACTGGCCCCCACCCTGCTTACGAAGTCAACGCCGATGCATACGACGCGATCGATCCTAAACTGCTGCCCCCAAGCATCGGCGAGGACGGGACGGGAAACCCGGAGGTCCTGGAAGCGCTCCGTAAGGCGTATGGTAGCGAGGCGATCACCGAAGAGACATGGCGGGAGATCAAACGCATCTACTACGGGATGTGCACGACCATCGACGGACTCTTTGGTCGCGTCGTTGAGGCATTGAAGGATCGTGGTCTGTATGACGACACGTGGATCCTCTTCTTCTCGGACCACGGAGACTTCGCCGGCGACTATGGCCTGCCGGAGAAGACACACAGCACGTTGCAGGACAGCCTGCTCCATGTACCCCTGATCGTCAAACCACCTGTAGACGTCCCCACTGCCGGTGGTTCGCGTGAGGCCCTCACCGAACTGATCGATATCACAGCCACGCTCTACGACTGTCTGGACGTCGACCCCGGTTACGCACATCAGGGTCATTCGCTTCGAGAGTCCTTAGCGGGCGACGATGAGGAGATCCGTGAGGCTGTGTTTGCAACTGTGGGAGCCCGGGAAGGCGAGCAGGCGTTCATCAACCGCCAGGTCGAATTGATGCCGCCAGGAAGCTTCTACGTCAGACAGAGCGGAGCGACCAACTCACATCACGCGGCAGGTTCACACGCTGTCACGTGCCGCACTCATCGGCACAAATACGTTCATCGGGCCTACACGGGTCATCACGAACTCTACGACCTCGAAAAGGATCCTGGCGAACTGATCAACCTGAGTGGATCCACCTCAATGGCAGAAGTGCAGCGGGCACTCAGAGACCGACTCCTTGATCATCTGATCCGCACATCGGACACCCTTCCCTACGAAGCGGATTCACGCAGCATCTGACCGTCCACGACGCGCGGCTCTCTCCTCGCCGGCAGCTATCCCTCTGACTGGACCTCATCCGACCAGTCCCGCCACAAGTCTCCGTGAGGGTCGCGCTTGATGGTCGCGTCAGAAACAGATTCGGGCGTCTTTGCGAACGCGTAAATTGCCGCCTGACGGATGGTATCGTCTCGCGTGTTCTGCCCTGCCATGTGCAGCAAGTTCGCGTGCCACAACACGACTGAACCTGCTGGCCCAAACGTATCGACGGGTTGGGTGTCAGCCTTGATGTCCAGGAGTGGGGGTGCCGTATAGCCATCCCATTCCGGCACACCTTCAGGCCTATCCGGCGGCGCCACATCTCGATGGATATCCTCCCAGTAGTCCCAGATTCGTCGATGGCTCCCCGGCCACAGCATCAGCCCTCCTCCGCCTTCCGGCACTTCATCGACATAGACCGCGATCTGGAGCCGCCAGAACGTGTCGAACAAGGCCTCCGCGTGGGCGCCTCGATATCCCTCCTGTGGCTCGGGACTGTTTGGAAACGTGCAGTAAAGGCCACGCGCTCCCTGCGCCGTCATCCAGACGGGTCCTGTCTTCGGCAACTTGAGCATTTCGGTCCGGCCTGTCGTCTCACCAAGCCATTCGTCCGCCCGGTCCCCAATATGGCCGACCATCCCCTGCCGGCTTCGTTCGGTCATCAGGCACGGACCCTCGGTCACCCCTTCGTCATCCACTCCCGCCGGCCACACGACCTGTCCTTCGCCCATGAGCTGCTCGGCGATATCCCACAGCGGACGAACCGCCGCGTCCACTACGTGCTGCTCTGCTCCGTTGCGGACATAAAGCCGGTGACCCCGTCCGAAGAAGTACGGGTCTCCCCCGGCTTCGGGCCGCAGGTGACCCTCAACTTCCGCTTCCGTGAACGGCAGCCACGTGGCTGGATCATCTCGCCGCATCTGTGGACGGTATTCGTCGATCACTTCCCACAACTGATCGCATACTCGGCCACAGGCCCCATGATCCAGGACGCCAGGCAGAACCAGCAAGCCGTTTCGTTTGAACTGGGCTATCTGCTGCCGCTTGAGTCGAGGAACCGTATGTCCTTCACTCATTCTCGATCCCGTCCCTGTTGTCCAGGTTCATTTCCTCGAGTATTGCCAAACCAAGGAATGCAGACGAAGACAGGCAGGTCAAAGGGAACCAGCGTCGATAACTGACCCCCGAAAAGTTGTTGATGCCGACGATTCCGCTGCCGGACAAACACATCATCACCGTTGACTCACTCAGTGATGATATTCCCGTCAGGGAAGTCACGGTCGACCAGTATAATTTAGCACGCTTCTCTACGATGTCGATTTGCATGTTCTCCTGATCATCGGGCCCCCGCCACGCGCTTCGCCCGCTCAGAGGATTCCCCAGTTCCCCGCAGACAAGGCTCGCTCGACCACAGTCCTATCGCGTCGGCGTCGTCGCGGCCAAGCTCCTCGGCTTCGACCAGCGTGGTGACGCCATCGCTTTCCACCCATCGAAACCCCGGACCAGACACCGCTTCCGCAATCGCCCCCTGGTCATCCGAATAGGCATAAACCCTCCGCACACCGTTCGCGTCGAAGCAGTCTGCCACGAAAGTCATCCACGGAATCTCCACCCCCAGCGAATCCAACAACGCAACCTCGAGCTGTCCGATCAGCTCGGAGGTCACCCCTTGTCCCGTTGGACTGTCGATCGACGCCGGTGCGCCGGGCAACTGCCAGCCGCCGTGGTCACGGGCCATCAGCAGGACCTTCCCATCGTGCTCGACGATCAACCCTGCCTCGGTAAACGGCAGATCGCTGTGATGCGGCACCAGCCGCTTTCCCTTCTCGCTCAGTGCGTGGTAGGTCCGCTCGCTGAACAGCTGTGGTCCGCAAGCCGGCGGCGCGTCGAGCGCCCGGTACTTGTTGTAGAGCCCGAAGCGATCGTGATCGGAGCCATTCGCCCCACCCTCGTGCCACGTGAACATACTCATGAACAGCAGATCTCCGCGGCGTAGTTCGGCATCGACCAGCGGTGCGATGTCGGAAGCGCTCGCCCGCTCGACGCGGCTGACTCGGTCGTTGAGTGGAACGATCCTAGACACCTTATGCGAGCCGGGCGACACGAGCAGGGGCCCCGTCTCTTCGTCGAGATCGACCAGCGGGACGATGGCAAACAGCCAGTTGAGCGATGAGCCCGCCTGATGATAGGTCTTGTAGTCGCAGTGCCCCGTCGGATGACTCCCCTGATAGTCGCCCCACGTGCCGCGAGCGCCCGGCGTCTTCAAGTATGAAATGAACGCCGAGAGGTAGGCCGGTCCGCCGAGCAGCTCTTCCACCGGGCCGAGCACTGCTGGATGTTCGGCCATGAACAGCAGATCGGGGTCGTCCTGGTACTGACCCTCGACGGTGTACATCGTTTCCGGCATCGGGTACGATCCTTCACTGTCGATTGGCAGAAGTTGTCCGCCACGGCCCGAGTAGCAGTTTCCGCTCTTCACCGCTCGTAGGACTCCAGCAGCGACTCGATCGAGCTCCGCCTTACTGAAGGTATCGCGCAGGATCAGAAACCCGTCATCTGTCCAGGATTGTTTCTGTTCTGCAGTCAGTGATATGCTCATTGGTCGGCCTCAATCTGCTAAACGATGACGTTCCCACCGGGGAAACACAATTGCAGGCATCATTGGAACACCTTGCTTGTCGCTGGAGAGCCGCTACCCAAACGCGCCGCTATCAGGCTGTAGGCGACGATGCAGCTATCACGGGCCCGTTGACAGCAGTAGGCACAGTATAGCGTTCCGCGAACATCAGTGGTCTGCGGCCGTTTCGCCGTCATCTTGGCGACCTTTCCGTTGAAGCTTCCGCGAAAAAGGAAGGTGGTATTCGTAATAATTGAAAAGGCTTACGCAAACACGTAAGCCTTTTCGCAAAATTTGGTGGGCGATACCGGATTCGAACCAGTGACATCCTGCTTGTAAGGCAGGCACTCTAACCAGCTGAGTTAATCGCCCCAAATAGAGATCAGGGAGGAGGAAGAGGCCAGAGTTCAGGCCACCCCTATTATGCAGATGTCTCGACCTCCGATTCGGTGGGCTTGGTGGCCGTGTTCAGTTCCTTCTGTGACTTCATCAGGAGGGCCATCGGGATCAGGAAAACGTAGCCGATGACCAGCAGGATCGGTGCAAGCGTCAGGGACAGGAATCCGTCGACGGGCGGCTGGGCCATGCAAATGTAGCCGATCAAAATGAGCGCGATGGCGGCGCCGAACACGATCCCGTTGCGTCGGTCGTAGGGCAGGCTTAACTGGACCTGCGATGTTTCGTGACGTCCGCGGGCCCGGTTGCGTTGTCTGTCTCTGCGTCGATTGGCCATGTTTTACCGTGATCCGCGGCCTCTGGTCGGGTTTGGTTTGCCAAGCGAAAAGCTCCCAGCCGGAGGCCGGTCTTACGACTATCTCTTCTCCGTGATCCGGGCGGCGCGTCCGCGCAGGTCGCGCAGGTAGCTGATGTTGGCGCGACGGACCTTACCGCGACGAGTGCACTCGATCTTCGCAATCCGGGGTGAATAGAGCGGGTAGATACGCTCGACGCCGACGCCGCCGGCCGAGATCTTCCGGACCGTAAACGTGGCGCTCATCCCGTTGCCCTTCTTCTGCATGCAGACACCTTCGAACACCTGGATACGCTCTTTCTGACCCTCGATCACACGCTGGTGGACGCGCACGGTGTCTCCGGCATTGAACTCGGGCAAATCCTTCTTCTGATCTGCATTCACGCTATCGATCAATGAATCCATTGTACCTCTCCCATGGGGATTGGGCTCGCAAGCCCGGCTTCTAGTTTTCTGAATCGCTCAATAGATCAGGTCGCCTTTCGCGTGTTCGCTTCAGCGCCTGATCGTGTCTCCACTTGACGATTTTCGCGTGATCGCCGTTCAGCAGTACTTCGGGGACTTCCATCCCCTCGAAATCTCGAGGACGCGTATACCAGGGTGCGTCGAGCTGTCCGTTCTGGAACGAATCGTCGAGTGCCGACTCCGCATCGCCGATCGCTCCCGGTATCAACCGGATCACTGTGTCCATTAGGACCAGAGCCGGTAGTTCGCCGCCGCTCAGAACGTAATCTCCGATCGACAGCTCGTGCGTCACGTACTTCTGTCGGATCCGCTCGTCGATTCCGCGGTAATGTCCGCAAATCACGATCGCGCGATCAATCAGGGAAAATGCGTTGGCCGTCTCTTGGTCGAGTCGGCGCCCTTCAGCCGTCATATATATGACGGGCGTTTCGCTGTCTTCCCCTATTTCCTCGATCGCCTTCGCGAGCGGCTCGGGCTTGAAAATCATCCCGGCGCCACCGCCGAAGGGTGCATCATCAACAGTCTTGTGCTTGTCTTCGGTCCACTTCCGAAGGTCGTGCGCCACCACCTCGGCCAGCCCGGCTTTGATCGCCCGACCGGGGATGCTGTGTGCAATCGCACCCATCACGAGGTCGGGAAATATGGTGATGATATCGAAACGCATCAGGCCGGAGAGGCCATCTCGCGGTCGCCACTTCACGGACTCGGTACGATCCTGAAGCTGACGCCCTCCGTGTCCTCCATGTAGTCCGTGTTTCCCTGCCTTTGGGTTATGTTTACACCAACCCTTCCAGCAATTGAACCACGATCTTCCGCTTACTTCCGTCGACGGTCACCAAATCCTTTACCGCCGGGATCAGGACTTCGTCGCCGTTCCGGTCTACGACGTAAACATCGTTCCCGGGGAGGCTCATCACCTCTTTAACCGTGCCGACCGGATCGCCGTCTTCCGTCTCCACCGCCATCCCGACGATGTCGAACACGTAGAACGTGTCTTCCGGCAGGTCGAAGATCTGATCCTTCGGGATCACGATCTCCGCATCCCGGAAGGTACCAACATCCTCAGGCGTGTCGTAGCCCGCGAACTTCAGGGCCAGTCGACGGCCATACATCCTGGCGTTCTCAAGAGTCAGCGGTTCGCGGCGCCCGCCGTGCAGGATCGCTGTGACGATGTCGAGCTCACCAAACCGCTCGACGTAGTCGGTCAGCGGGCGGCAGAAGATCTCACCGTGGATGCCACGCGGCTTTTGCAGCTTTCCGACCGCGACCTCTTCGTCAAGATTCAGACGACTCGGCTGCGTCATCGCCGGACGCCTTCGTGCCAGCCTTCTCCTCGTGGATCTCCTTAAGAATGCCCTGCTTCCGAATCATACTCCGGCAGGTATCGGTCGGCTGAGCGCCGACGGACAACCAATGCTTAACTCTGTCGGCCTTCAGCTCGACGATTTCCGGCTTCTTCGTCGGGTTGTAGTAGCCGAGGTTCTCGATGAACTTGCTGTTCTGTGCGCGACGCGAGTCCATCACGACGACGCGATAGAACGGCGCGTGACGCGACCCAAGTCTCTGCAAACGAATTCGAACCAATTGCTCCTCCAGTCGTGGGGATTCTCCCGGGCTCTTCCCGGGCCTTCGTGTGTTTTCGTGTCTTTGTGCCCCCCTTTCGCAGGGGCAAGCTTCGTGGTTCAGCTTTTACCCGAACGGCATCATCGGCATGCCACCACCCTTTTTGCCCGGTCGTGTCATGCGCTTCATCATCTTCTGCATCATCGAAAACTGCTTGATCAGCTTGTTCACGTCCTGAATCGACGTCCCGCTGCCCTTCGCGATCCGGCGGCGGCGACTTCCGTTCAGGATCTGGGGACGGTTACGCTCGTCGCGTGTCATCGATCGAATGATCGCTTCGACGTGAACGAATGCGTCGTCGTCGACCTGGACACCCTTCAGCGCCTTGCCGGCACCGGGGATCATGTCGATCAACTGGTCAAGCGGCCCCATCGCGCGAACCTGCTCCATCTGCTGAAGAAAATCATCGAACGTGAACGACGCCGTCCGTATCTTCTTCTGCATCTCGCGAGCCTGATCCTGGTCGACCGCCGACTGCGCGCGTTCGACCAGTGTGACCACGTCGCCCATCCCGAGGATCCGCGACGCCATCCGGTCGGGATGGAACGGCTCTAGACCGTCCGGATTCTCGCTGACACCGACGAACTTGATCGGGACGCCAGTCACCTCCCGTATCGAGAGCGCGGCACCACCGCGTGTATCGCTGTCCAGCCGTGTCAGTACTACACCCGTAAAGGCCAGGCGTTCGTGGAACGCGCTCGCGGCCATTACGGCGTCCTGTCCGGTCGCGCCATCAGCAACAAACAGGATTTCATTCGGATTCGATACGCTTTTGATCCGGTCGACCTCGTCCATCCGCTCGTCGTCGACGTGCAGACGACCGGCGGTATCGATGATCACCGTATCGAGCTTCAGTTCTTCAGCGAGCCCCAGGCCCTGCTTCGTGATGTCGGCAGGATCCGTGCCATCGGGCGCCCGGTAAACGGGCACGTCGATCGTTTCACCGAGCACTTCCAGCTGATCGATCGCGGCGGGGCGATACACATCGGCAGCCAAAAGGATCGGCGACTTGCCTTTGCCCTTCAACTCAAGAGCGAGCTTGCCGGCCGTCGTGGTCTTACCCGCGCCCTGAAGACCAACCATCATGATCACGAGGGGCGGCTTCTCGGCGGTGGCCAGCGGCACGTGATCGCCACCCAGCAGCTGGATCAGCTCGTCGTGGACGACCTTGATCACCTGCTGACCGGGCGTGATGCTCTTCGTCACATCCTGCCCGACGGCCCGCTCCTTCACCCGTCCGACGAAAGATCGCGCGACCTTGTAGTTGACGTCGGCTTCGAGCAGCGCGCGCCGAACTTCCCGCAACGCCTCCTCGATATTGGCCTCTGTCAGCTTGCCCTGGCCTCGAAGTTTCTTGAAGACCCCTTCGAGTTTTTCTGTCAGATGATCGAACACGGTGCGATCCTTGCGAAACGGGCGCAGCACAGACTGTGGAAGATATGAGAAAGGTTAATCAGGATCAAGGAATAACGGGAGGAAGGATACTGCCAGAAATGTCGCTATCTGCTTGTAATACAACCAGTAAGACTCAGAGGGCGGATAAGCCGGCGTCGCGAATCGCCTTCACGTTGCCCGCAACATCGCCCCCTTTGAAGGTCGAGGACCCTGCGACGAGCACCCGGACGCCCGCCGCAACGACGTCAGCGGCATTCTGGGGCCCGATACCGCCATCGATCTCGATTTCGGTAGAAGCTTCAAGTCGCTCGATCTCCCCCTGGAGCGCGGTGGCTTTCGGGAGCACTTCGGGCATAAAGGACTGACCGCCAAACCCGGGCTCCACGCTCATGATCAGCGCCAAATCGAGATCTGACAGGTAGGGAAACAGCGTTTCCGCTGAAGTCGCCGGTTTGATCGTCACCCCGGTCTTCATGCCCGCAGCTTTGACCTGGCCGATCAAGTCGCCCAGGTCACCCTCGACTTCCTGATGGAAGTTGTAGAGGTCGGCTCCCGCGTCAGCGAACGGCTGAATGTAGGACGCCGGATCGGTGATCATCAGGTGGACGTCAAGGAAAAGATCCGTGTGCTTCCGGATCGCGTCGACCACGATCGCACCGAAGGAGATGTTCGGGACGAAGTGGCCGTCCATCACATCCAGGTGGATGTAATCTACCCCAGCGTCTTCCACCGCACGGATGTCCCGTTCGAGGTTGCTGAAGTCAGCGGCGAGGAAGGAGGGTGCGATCTTGATAGCCATATCTGGCTCCGGCTACAGTTTCGAAACGATCAGAGACACGCGTGACCCCTGACGGAGAGAGTCTCCGGCCGCCGGCACGTGACGCATCACCCGGTTGGGCGAGTAGGCAGTCGTAAACTCGTATCGGATGCTGCCGACTCTCAGGCCAGCCTTCTCGATCTGGGACCTGGCCTGCTTCAGTGTGACCCCATCCAGGTTCATCATCGCCATCAGTTCACCCGGTGGACCATCGCTCACATAGAGCGTCACACCCTTCCCGGCGGCAACCTGGGCACCCGACCCAGGGATCTGACGCGCAACAGAACCTTCTTCGACCACCGCGGACGGCTCATCGATCACTTCCGATACCGTCAGGTTCGCCTGCTGAATGAACAGGTGTGCCTGCCTGAGTCGCTTCCCAACCACATCCGGCACTCTGAAACTTCGGCGTCCCTTGCTGGGAACAACAAATACGGTTCGGCCTGACTTCACCTTGGACCCGGCCGGCGGGTTATGCTGGATGACGCGTCCCTCGACGATTCTCGTATCCCATCGCGGGTTCTGCAGACGCATCCTCAAACCCTTCTTGGCAAGTGCGCGACGAGCCTGATCTGGCGTCAGATCGATCACGTTGAGCACCTCGATCTGCTCACCTTTCCGGATATACTTGGGCAAGATGACCGTATCGGCCACGAGCAGGCCAACAGTCCCGGTGAAGACGGCGCAGGCGATGAACAGCAGCAATTCACGCCCGATGTTTCGGAGACGTTCCACAGATTCCTAAGGCTGAATGATGGGGCAGACGACAGCGAACGAAAATAGACGCCGCCTTATGTACTGTCAAGATCACCGGGAATACGAGAGCGGCGCCAGATGGCTATACCCTAGGACCGTTTGCACCAAAATGCCATAGTCGATTGCGGCTCGTCCTCGGGTGATACCGATACCGAGGGCCATTCGTTCGGGGTAACTGCCCGCGCCGAGTCGGATGCTGAGGATCTGGTAGGGCCGGAACTCCACGCCGATGCCTCCTCCGGTTGGTGATCCGGCCTCTTTCTGTATGTCGACTGCAATCGTTACCCTTGGCTTGTCCCACACCAGGCCGACCCGTATGCCGTGCCTGTCTGTGATCAGTTGGACGAGATCCACCACGGTCCATCCTCGTGAGATGTCGGGGGTGGCGAATCTGGTGTGGCGTATACCTAGCCCGACTCCCACCTCCTGAACGCGTAGACCCACGATGGCTGCAGTGGCTGACTCGGTTAGTTCAGGTGATCTTGGTGCGCGAGCCCGATGCCGACGCGGCCCTCACGGATCAGAACTGCACCCGATACGGTTTCCAGTTCGCTGATCTCGAATGGTTGGTCATAGCAAACAGATATGGAGAGTGGATAGCCGTGTGCGACGGATGCGGAGTTCCAGAAGAGGCCTTCGGCATTGGAGGCGAGAGCGGTGTAAACTTCGGCCATGCCGGCGGGGAGGAATTCGCCGAGGGGGTGGGTGAGGATTGGGGTTAGGAGGAGGGCTGTGCTAAGGAGGAAATACCCCAAACGGAATCCGAAAAATCGAGCCCCATTGGGGCGACCTGGCAGTAGCCAGGCGCCAGCCCCTGGTAAGCCGGTCCCATAAGTCGAAAGAGCCCTGGAGGGGCGACCCGAAGGGATGTGCACCTATCGCCTTAGATACCTGGGGTCGTATGTCACGCCGTTCGCCTGGAGCAGTTGTAGGAACTCTTCCTTGAAAGTTGTTCGTCTATGGTGATCCTCCTGAGTCCTGATATAAGGTCTCACTCTTGGCAGGTCATGGTAGCTGACGGCAAGACACGCGTATCCTAGTTGTCACGCGAAGTCTGAACATATGACGTCCTTCACCCAACCTGAGGAGATTGATATGATATCTCTGGGGACGTCGGAAACCACGACGCGAGGAGAGACGGATAGGAGGAGATGGACGTGGTCAGGAATGCCACCGATCGCACGAAGTACGCATTCGCGCTCACGAGCCAGGCCTCCCTGATACGGATAGAGGCGGTGTGCAAGGTCCGGGGTGATGAGAGGACGTCTGTCCTTCGTGCTTAACACAATGTGGTGATTCATGAAGAAATAGGATGGGGGCGTGAGCTTCCCATCGCCCCTCTGGGACTCGGTTCGTGTGGGAGGTTGTTTATCGAGGGGCTGTCGCCCCTGGCTACTGTCGAGTCGCCCCATTCGGGGCTCCCCTTTCCCTAAGTCCTCCTCGCAACAATCAAACCAGAGACTCCCTTCGATGGACCGGCCCAGCACAACTGACTGCGACAGTGTATCTTCTCCCAACCGACGTCTGCTTGTCACCTGCTGCCGAAAGGCGAATCTGTCGCCAGTTCGGCGACACCTTGCAGACCACCCGACCACAAAACCACGACACATGAACACCGGATTCACCTACACCGACATCATTGATGCAGAAGCTGAAGGCGAGACCTTACTCGGCTACTACGTGTCCCGGTATGCGCATTCGGATGAAATAGAATGGCGGGGGCGGATCGAGGCGGGGGTGGTCCGGGTGGATGGAGTAGTGTCCGACTCCGATATGGTCCTGAGGCGAGGGCAGAAGTTGACGTATGAGCGGGAGGGTTGGGTCGAGCCGGAGGTACCGCGGACGTTTGAGGTGCTCTATGAGGACGAGCAGGTAATTGCGGTAAACAAGCCGAGTGGGTTGCCGGTGTTGCCGGGTGGGCACCATCTGCAGAACACACTACTCGCGGTGGTGAGGGAGCGGTATGGGGGTGATGTACCGCCGTCGCCGTTGCATCGGTTGGGACGGGGGACGTCGGGGATTGTGTTGTTTGCCAGGGATACGCAGGCGTTGCGGGGGCTCAGCGAGGCATTTCAGGAGCGGGCGTTGACGAAGATCTATCGGGCGCTGGTTACGGGGACGGGATTGGAACGGACCTTCAGCGTGAACACGCCGATCGGCGAGATCACATATGCTCCGACAGGTAGACTGTTTGCGGCGACGCCACAGGGGAAACCGTCTGCGAGTGAATGCACAGTCCTGCACACATCTGAAGAGGACAATCACACGTTGCTCGACGTCAGCATCATCACCGGGCGACCGCACCAGATCCGGATCCATACGGCGGCTGCCGGTCATCCGCTCGTGGGCGACCAGCTATACGATGTGGGCGGAATCCCGAAGCCACTCTTGGACGGCGAACGCCCTCCCCTACCGGGGGACGTCGGCTATCACCTTCACGCTCGCCTGATCGCGTTCACCCACCCCACGACCGGTCGTGAGCTCGTGATCGAAGCCGATCCGCCAGACATCCTCAAGACACCCCAAGAGCTTAGCGCTTAGGCGCACATCCGGTCCGGTAGGACCGTCCCTCGATACGCGCTCGACTGCGTCGAGCACCACTCCTGCCTTCGCTGATCTTTGGCAAGGCAAGCGGGATGAACGGTAGTTAACGCGAGACCGGTCCCCTATCGGGGATGTGTTTCGCGACCTTGTCTTCGTCGATCTCCACACCCAGGCCTGGACCATCCGGAACAGCGATGTAGCCGTCCTAGATCGGATCCTTGAACGATAACATCGTGTGCCACAGCGGGATGTTGGCTGAATGATACTCGAGCCCGAGGAAGTTCGGGATCGTTGCGCAGATGTGTGCGCTTGCGATGGCGGTCAGGGGACTGACCATCTCGGCGATGCGTCGGATCTCGATCGGACCGCCACTCTTCGGGATGTCCGGCTCGAGCAGATCAGATCGCACGCACCTTTCTCAGGCAGGTCGCGATGTAGTTTGGCGCTGTAGAGAATCTCACCCGTACAGATCGGTGTCTCGGTCTGCATCGTCACCTTGGCCAGCGCATCGACGTTACCCGATTCGCGCACCTCGTCCCACCGCCTCGCATAATCCTCTCACGTCCAGAACGCACCCGCGTGACAGTCACAATACATCCGGATGCAATCGTGGAGTTTGCCCCCCAAGACTCTGTGCATCGGCTCGCCGACGGCCTTCCCCTTCAGGTCCCATAGCGCGGTCTCGACACCGGCTCCTCTCCCCTGCATGCGCCAGAGGGTATCGTGGTGGATCTCGTTCACGTTCCGGGGATCTTTCCCCACGAGCTGGTTCCTCAGTTCGCTGACCGGTGCGCCGACCCATTCACCGAATCCGAGGATGCCCTCATCCGTGTCGATACGGAGGAGGGACCAGTTGCGGTTTTCGGGGCACAGTGAGGGTGTCGCTTTGATATCTGTGATCTTCATGCCTTTACCCGATTGTTGAAACTCAAAAGCCTACCACGAAAGACACGAAACTCACGAAGATGAAAACCCCAAACTTTCCCTGCCCACTCCGGAGTCTCGGTGGCGCACCGAAAACCTGTCTTGGCCTGGATCCCTTTGGTGTCTTTTCGTGATCTTCTTGTTATTAGAAGGAACGTCGTATACCAAAGAACATTGCTCGACTCGTCGGCGAGTATGATAGTTCACCCCAGTCGAAGTTGTCCAGGTGGGCATCGACGAAGGCGTCGACGACACTGTAGAAGACGATGCCGATCGTGGAGAGCAGGTAGAAGTTGCGCTTGGGGGCCTGGCCGACAGGGCGGATTTCGCGATTGATCTGGTCGCGGCGCACAAAAAACGCCACAACGGAACCGACTTCCGCCGCGGCGACGAGTGTGCCTTTGACTTTCTTGCCGCTGTAGAACTGGCCCCATCCCGGGAGGACCAGCGACCGGACCATGGCCTTTGTGGGCGAACGCTTCAGCTTTTCGTCACTGCCAACTTTCGAGGAATCGGGCATCTCACCGAACACAGCAACCGAGTTCAGACAGAGGAAGGCGATGGTCAGGATAATCCTCAGACAAACCTCCGTGCCGGTCAGGCTTGTGCGAGTCGGGCCGCACCGAAAATGCCTGCATCATCCCCGAGGCTGGCGGGCACGATTCGGACGCGTTCCTTCACCCCGACCGTACCGCGATCCATAAACGCCCGCTTGGCCGGTTCGAAGATCAGGTCCCCCGCCCCAGCCAGTCCACCGGCCAGCGCGATCATTTCGACGTTGGTCACGTTCACGAGCGACACCAGGCCGATCCCCAACCACGTTCCGGTCGACTCGAACATCTTGAGCGCAAAGGTGTCGCCCTCTGAAGCCGCGTCGAAGATGGCTTTGGTCGTGAGATCGCTCGAAGAGAGCGACGTCCCAGGCTGTTCGGTCTTGATCCGGTGCTGCGTCCACGTGACCATTGCCGTGGCCGATGCGTATTTCTCGAGACAGCCGTAGTTCCCACACGGGCAACGCGGTCCCTCGTAATTCACGGTAATGTGGCCCACCTCGGCCGCATTCCCATTGAACCCGCGCATCAACTGCCCATCGCTGACCCATCCGCCGCCTACGCCCGTCCCCAGCGTCACGCAGAGAAAGTGACCGACATCCTGTCCGGCGCCGAGCCATTGCTCGCCGTAAGCCGCCATGTTCGCATCGTTGTCGACCTGGACGGAACAACCAAGCTCGGCTTCGAGTTCATCCTTCAGGCGTACGCCGTGCATACACTGCAGGTTCTCGGGCGAGATAATGACGCCTTCGTATGGATCGAGGGGTCCGGGTGAGCCGACGCCGACACCGGAAATGTCGGACAGAGGCGCACCTGCATCGTCAGCGGCATCGCGAACACAATCAGCAATCGCTTTGACGACGGCGCCAGATCCTTCAGGCAGTGGCGTCGGTCTTCGGCCCCGACCAAGGATCTCGCCGTTAGGGCTCACGAGACCGGCTCGCGTGTTTGTTCCGCCGAGGTCGACGCCTATGGTGGGTTGGTTGGACAACTTTGCTCGCTACGTAGCTGGTGAAGCTTCCTGGATAAGCACGCCGCTTGATCGGCCCTCGTTGCTCAGGCTATGTACTCTAGCTCCGGGCAGAGGCGACGGCGTCGACGAAGGCCTTGGCGGTCTTGGTCAGCTCGGCCCAGTTCTTGTCGGTAACGGCCTGCTTGTTGACCATCGCGCTGCCTGCCCCAACGGCGCACGCGCCGTTCTTGATAAACTCGGGTGTCGTGTTGATGTCGACACCGCCCGTGGGCATCAGTTCGACCTGGGGGAGCGGTCCCTTGATGTCCTTGAAGTAGGAAGGTCCGCCTACCGATGCAGGGAACACCTTCACCACATCCGCACCTGCCTGCCAGGCGGTCAGGATCTCCGTCGGCGTGAACCCGGCCGGCATCACGGCCTTGCTGTATCGCTTCGCCATCTCGATCACGTCCGTATTCAGAACGGGACAGACGATGTATTCCGCACCCGCCAGGATCGCGGCACGCGCCGTCTCCGGATCCAGCACCGAACCGACACCGATGATCGTGTCCGTCATCTTGGCCGATGCTTCCTCGATCACCTTCAGCGCACCCGGCACCGTCATCGTGATCTCGATGGCCACGACGCCGCCCTCGCGAAGCGCCTTCGACACATCCATCAGCTCGTCCGGCGAATCCGCCCGAATCACCGCAACGACACCGCAATCTTTGATCTGATTAACAACCCCAGCCATGTCACTTCCCTCCAATGGAAACGCCCGGAGTACACGACTCCGAGCGTTTAGTCATTCTACCAGCGGGCACGCGGCTACGGTTGTCGGCACGATCCTCGAGATCCACCCTCCGTGTCCTCCGTGTCCTCTGTGGTTCCAATGGTTTCGGTTTCTAGCGCTTGATACGCGCTGCTTCGCCCTTCATCGCCGATTCAGCTTCCGCACGCGTTGCCCAGTTCACGTCGCCTGGGAACGTGTGCGCCAACGCTGAGTATGCGCCGGCGAAATCGATCGCGTCCTGCGGGCCCTTGCCTTCGAGCAGGCTTGTGATGAGACCGGCCGAGAAGTTGTCACCGCCACCGACACGGTCAACCAGCTCAAGGTCCTCGTAGACGCGAGACAGGAAGAAGTCGCTGCCGTCGAACAAGAGCGTACGCCAATCGTTCAGGAGACCCGTCTTCGCCACGCGAAGGGTCGTCCCAACATACTCGACATTCGGATACGCTTTCACGGCTGCCTGTGCCACCGACTTGTAGCTTTCGGGATCCAGCTTGTCGAAGTCTTCGCTCGTCCCCTCGGCCTTCAGCCCCATCGTTTTCTCGAAGTCCTCCTCGTTCCCGATCAGGACCTTCACGTAGGGCACGCACTTCGCGATCGTCTCCTGTGCCGCATCGGAAGACCAGAGCTTCGAACGGAAGTTAAGGTCGAAACTCGTCCGGACACCGGCCGCATCAGCAGCCACCAGCGCCTCGACCGTCGTTTCCGCAGCGCTCGGCGACAGGGCGGGGGTGATCCCGCTGACGTGGAACCACTTCGTGCCTTCGAACACCGAGTTCCAATCGACCATATCCGGCTCGATCTTCGAGACCGCCGAGTGACCGCGATCGTAGGTCACCGCGCTCGCACGCGGGCCTACGCCGACTTCCATGTGGTAGAAGCCGTTCCGCTCGAGGCCGACGCCATCGAACGGAACCCACACGACGTTCGACATGTCAACCCCGTGCTCGCGTCCCTTGTTCCGGATGATCCAGCCCGTCCAGTTGTCGACAAGACGTGACACCCACGCGGTGGACAATCCTAGATGGGCGCATCCAACCGCGACGTTGTACTCGCCTCCGCCGATCTCGACGTCGAGCTTCGTCGCGTTCTCCAGTCTTCTGTATTCCGGTGACGACAGGCGAATCATTGCCTCACCGAACGTTACTACGTCTGCCATATTCCCTCCCTAATACGCCTATACGTATAAATCGCCATCCAGCCTTCGGCCGGCCTCCCCGTAAAGGGGAGGGTTACTCGTCTCTACTGCCGCCCAGCATGCCTGTGATGATCAGCAGGCGAAGCAGGGACAGAACAGCCACGAGTGCGGAGGCCACATACGTCCAAGCGGCCGCATTCAGAACCTTCCGAACCGCGGGAATCTCTTCTGACGTCAGGTAGCCGCCGTCCTGAAGCATGGCGATCGCACGACTGCTCGCGTTGAACTCGACAGGCAGCGTCACCAGGCCGAACAGCACGGCGAATGAAAACAGGACGACGCCGATCTCCGCAAGCGTGGGTGTGCCCAGGAAGAACCCGGCGATCACGAGCGGAAACCCGAGTGTCGAACCGAAGTTCGCGACGGGAACCAGGCTCGCTCGAATCTGGAGCGGCGTGTAGGACTGGGCGTGCTGGAACGCGTGCCCGGCCTCGTGCGCGGCCACACCGATCGCGGCGAGCGACCGGGAGCCATACACCGAATCGGACAGGTTGAGTGCCTCACTCCGGGGATCGTAGTGATCCGTCAGGTTCCCGGACACGTGTCCGACCTGAACGTTGAGCGCTTTCCGGTTCGCCGAATTGCGGCTCACGCTCCCGGACAGCCCGCCCTTGTTCAGGATGTCCTGCGCAACCTGCGCGCCGGTCAGCCCGATCCGGGCATCATACTCGTCGAACTTGCTGAACGTACCTTTGACTTTCCACTGAGCCCAGGCGGCCAGAATCATGCCTGGAATCAGCAGGACCATCGTGGGATCGAAGAACGGAAACATCGCCTTCAACCTCCTATTGAGTATACCCCGGCTTCTTGACTATTCCCCGCCCGGTGGCGAGGCGCATAACGGTTCCACACCCTTAAGCCTAACTAAGTTGGTCCCCGACGTCCACGTTGTAGCCGAGAACGAGAGCGGCACCATCCATCGCTTTTTTGCCCTGCGGTTGAACCGTATCCAGTCGCAACGCGCCCTCTCCGGTGGCAACGACCAGGCCAGATTTCGGGTCGGCAGACAGGACCTGCCCCGCCGTCCCGGTGCAGTCTGTTAGACTGGCAGAATGGAGCTTCAGGATTCCGTTTTTCCACTCGGTAAACGCGCCCGGAAACGGGTTGGTTCCCCGGATCAAATTCCGAATTTCGGCTGCGCTCTTCGACCAGTCGACCCGAGCCGTCTCCTTCGTGAGCTTGGGCGCGGGCGTCGCCTCTCGATCGTCCTGAGATTTTGGCGACAGGCTTCCCTCCGCAAACCGGTCCACCGTCTCAACGACGACGTCGGCCCCATCGACCTTCAGCCGTTCATACAACTCGCCGGCCGTTTCGTTCTCACCGACCGGGACGCGCTTCTGGATCAGAATATCACCGGCATCGACCCTGGGCTGCAGCAGGAAGGTCGAAATGCCTGTCTCCGATTCGCCGTTGATCACAGCCCAGTTGATCGGGGCGGCGCCACGATACCGGGGCAGCAACGACGGGTGGAGGTTGATCGACCCGTGCTTCGGGATCGCCAACAGCGACTTCGGCAGAATCAGGAACGCCACGACGACAAACAGGTCCGGCTTGAGCTGTCTGAGCGCGCCCTGGAAGTCCTCATCCTTGAGCGACTCTGGCTGAAAAACCTCGAGCCCGTGAACCTCCGCCGCGACCTTGACCTCGGGCGGCTGGAGCTTCCGACCTCTGCCCCGCTGCGCATCAGGACGCGTTACGACAGATATCACATCGTGATCGGACTTCACCAGACGCTCGAGAGTCGGGACCGCGAAGTCCGGCGTGCCCATGAACACGACCCGCATGACGCCTTAACCATCCTTCTTCTCGACCACCCGAGAAACGGAGCCGCGCGAAACCTCGACCTTCACGTCCTTCGCGACCTGAACGACGATGATGCCTTCCTTCTCCTTCACACCGACGATCTGCCCGTGCATCCCCCCGCTCGTCACGATCTTGTCGCCCTTCTTGAGGGCCTCGATCATGTTCTGCTGCTCCTTCTGCTTCTTGTACTGCGGACGAATCAGCAGGAAATACATGATCACGAACATTAGGATGAACGGCAGCATGTTCATGAACGGGTTGCCCGCTTCCGCGCCCTGTTGTGCCGGAGCGCCCAAGGCGTGTGCGTTTGAGACGAATAAGAACAGCAAGCGAATCTCCTCTGGGAGGCGGAGCGCAAAGCGCAGAGCGCCAGGCGGAACCGCACGGTTTCTGGGTGATGTGGGTTGCGCTGCGCGCTAGGCGCCTTGCGCTCTGCTTCCGTATGGTCCTTCCAAAAACGCCTGTCTCCAGTCCGCAAACTGACCGCTGATGATGGCTTCTCTCATGTCGCGCATCAAGCTGAGGAAATAGTCGATGCTGGCGACCGAGGCAATCCGCAGACCGAGCGTCTCGTTCGCCTGGAACAGGTGGCGGACGTAGGCTCTCGAGTACCGGCTGATCAGGTTGCAGGTCGGCGAGAGCGGTGACAGGTCTTCCTTGTATTTCGCATTCCGGACGGTGATTCTGCCTTCGGGCGTGAACACGGTCCCGTTTCGTGCGTTCCGGGTGGGCACCACGCAGTCGAACATGTCGATCCCGCGAGTGACCCCATCCACCAAATCCTCCGGTGGGCCGCTTCCCATCATGTATCGCGGCTTCTCTGTGGGCAGTCGCTCCACGACCGACTCGATCGCGACCCAGGTATCGGCCTTGTCCTCGCCCATGCACGTGCCGCCGACGGCGTATCCGGGAAAATCCATTGCCACCGTTGCGTCGGCAAATCGCTTCCGCAGCTCCGGATAAATGCTGCCCTGAACGATCCCGAACAGGGCCTGCTCGTGACCGGCCGCGCTCTTCCGCCCGAACGATTCGTAAGCCATCATGCACTGATCGGCCCAGCGCAGTGTCCGTTCGCCCGATTCCCGTGCATACGCTTCCGAGCACGGGAACTCGTTACACTCGTCGAACACCATCATCACGTCCGGCCCGAGCAGATGCTGCGTTTGGATCACGCTCTCCGGCGTGAACAGATGCTTAGAGCCGTCGATGTGCGACTGAAAGAGGACGCCTTCTTCGCTGATCTTGTTCAGGTCGGCAAGACTTCGAACCTGAAAGCCGCCGCTGTCGGTCAGTATCGAGCGATCCCACCCCATGAAACCGTGAAGACCTCCCGCTTCGGCGATGAATTCGGCTCCCGGTCGCAGGTAAAGATGGTAGGTATTCCCGAGGATAATCCACGCCCCGAGTGACTCCAGATCTTCCTGACTCAGGGTCTTGACCGTCGCCTGGGTGCCGACTGGCATGAAAACGGGGGTCTCAACCTCGCCGTGTGGCGTATGAAGGACCCCGGCTCGCGCGCCCGTCTCTGAGTCCTGAGCGACCACCTCGAAATGGAACGCGCTGATGGAAACCTCCGGAACTTGTTGTTTCAGAACCAGTTGAGAAGACGGAATATACCGGTGGGTAGGGGGAAAGGCAAAGTCTAACCACCAAGACACAAAGGCACGAAAACCTACTGCGGGAAGTCCCCCTCAACTTCGCTCGGGGTAAACTCCGGTGCGAAGCGCAGAGATTCGGGTGGAGAAACCTTGGCACTGAGCTTCTAGGCCCTCACTCATCTTGCGGGTGAAGAACCTAGCCCGCAAGAATCCCTCTCATGCTAGCGGGAGAGGACAGCCGAACAGCTGCCTTTCCTGGCCGGCAGGTGAGGGCTTGCTCTGCCTGCGGCTACTCTTCCAGAATCGCTTTCACCGCCATATAGTGCGCTAGCTTCTCATCACGCTTCATTGGGAGAGCGCCGCTGGTCGAGGGGCGACATGCAGGGGGATGCTGTCCCAATCCTTGTCGTGTAGGCCGTAGTCGCAATTTCCTGCGGCTGCCTGGTAGCCGGATTTCCCGTTGAAGCAGACGATTCTCGGTCTGAACTGCTCGATCTTGGACTGAACGCCACCCAGTCCGTCGCCAAACTCGGTGTCAGGGAGATCGCCGATGCCGCGAGTCGTTCGTTTGACGAAGTCCGTCAAGCCAATGCCGTAGCTCAGAAGCAACCCATCTTCGTCAGGTCTAAGACGACGATCGGTAAAGCCGGCCTCGTACAGAAACGGCCAGAACTGGTTCCCCGGGCCGGCATAGTAGTGTCCAACCTCGGCGGACTTCAGGCTTGGGTTCAGTCCGACGAAAACGACGTCCAGACCCGGTTTCAGGTAGTCAGGAAGCACGGCGACACTTGGTTGGAGTTGGCATCGTCTGTAGATTAGCTGCCGCGAACTGGTGGTCATCCTGAGCGGAGTCGAAGGACGTCCACCCCATTAGGCTCAATCGTTTGCCGCGCTTCGACTCCGCTCAGCGTGACAAACGGGGGTTAAGCAAATGTCACTCAACAAGTATAGCGCACAGATCACACAGAAAAAATCGCAGGGCGCCTCGCAAGCCATGCTCTATGCGACGGGCCTCACGCGAGAGGACCTGGCCAAGGCACAGGTCGGGATCGGGTCAATGTGGTATGAGGGTAACTCGTGCAACATGCACCTCAACGATCTCGCGGCCGAAGTCAGCAAGGGTGTTAAAGACGCCGGACTGGTCAGCATGCGGTTCAACACGATCGGCGTGTCGGACGGCATGTCGATGGGAACGGATGGCATGTCCTACAGCCTCCAGAGTCGTGACTTGATCGCCGATTCGATCGAGACGATCTGCGGTGCCCAGTGGTATGACGCGCTAGTGACGATCCCGGGTTGCGACAAGAACATGCCGGGCTGCGTGATGGCGATGGGCCGGCTCAACCGACCGGGCCTCATGATCTACGGCGGCACGATCAAGCCCGGTTTCTGCGAACTCAAGGGTGAAAGCGCCAAGCTCGATATCGTCTCGGCCTTCCAGAGCTACGGCGAATATCTCACGGAGTCGATCACGGAAGAAGAGCGATTGAGCATTGTCGAGAACGCCTGTCCCGGCGCGGGTGCGTGCGGCGGAATGTATACGGCCAACACCATGGCCAGCATGATCGAGTGTATGGGACTCTCTCTCCCATACTCGTCCTGCACACCGGCCGAGGACAAAGGCAAGATAAACGAGTGCTTCAACACGGGCGCCGTCGTCCGCAACCTCCTCGAGAAAGACCTGAAGCCCCGGGACATCGTGACCAAGCAGTCGTTCCTGAACGGCATGCGCCTTGTCGTTGTCACGGGCGGATCGACGAACGCGGTCCTTCACGGGATCGCCATGGCGCGCGCCTTCGGGATCGACCTGACCGTCGACGAGTTCCAGAAAATGTCGGACGAGACGCCCTTCCTGTGCGACCTCAAGCCTTCGGGCAAGTACGTGATGGAGGAGATCCACGACATCGGCGGCACACCGGCGCTGATGAAGATGCTGCTCGACGCCGACCTCATCGACGGCGAACAGATGACCGTCACCGGTCAGACTGTCACGGAAAACTTGAAGGACATCGAGGCCATCGAGCCGTTCGGTGACGGTGAGAACGGAACACAGAACATTGTTCGGCCTTTCGACGATCCCATCAAGCCGGACGGACACATTCAGATCATGCGTGGCAACCTGGCACCGGAAGGATCGGTCGGGAAGATCACGGGCAAGCAGGGCAACGTCTTCGAGGGCACAGCAAACGTCTTCGACTCCGAAGAGGACATGCTGGAGGCGCTCGAGCAGGACAAGATCAAGTCGGGCGACATCATCATCATCCGTTACGAAGGTCCCAAGGGCGGGCCGGGCATGCCGGAAATGCTGACGCCGACGTCTGCACTGGCCGGGGCCGGGCTAATCGACGACGTCGCCCTGATCACGGACGGACGGTTTTCCGGCGGCAGTCACGGATTCATCATCGGCCACGTCGTTCCGGAGGCCATCGAAGGCGGCCCGATCGCCCTGGTCCAGACGGGCGATCCCATGATCATCGATTCCGACAACGGCGTCATCGACGTCCACATCGACGATGCCGAGTGGGAGGCACGCCGGGCGAAATGGACGAAACCGCCGTATAAAAAAGACCGAGGGACATTGTATAAGTACATCAAGAATGTGAAGACGGCGTCGGAGGGGTGTGTGACGGACGAATAAGCTGAGTGGGAGAGCAGGTGAAACTGAAAAGCCCCTTTTGGCTGACACTACTGAGTTTTTCTGCCCGCTCCCCCTCACCTGCTCAGGGCGGTGCGCGGTGGACGGGTTGTGAATCTTTAATACCTTTTAGTTGTCAAAAAGAGGGACCGTTCCAGACGGTCCCTCTACTTTTTTGTCCAACACGAGAGACCTATGCTGAAAGTCGAACGACTGACCAAGATCTATCAATCCGGATCGCATTCACTGACCGTACTGGACGATGTGTCTTTTTCCGTTGCATCGGGGGAGGCCTGCTCACTGGTTGGACCGTCCGGGAGCGGGAAGACGACGCTACTCGGGCTCTGTGCGGGGCTGGACCGGCCGTCGCGTGGCGAGATCACGCTCGAGAATGTGGAGCTGACGAAGCTGAACGAGGATCAGCTCTCCGACCTGCGGAATCAGATCGTCGGGTTCGTGTTCCAGAGCTTCCAGTTGATTCCGACGTTAACGGCTGTCGAGAACGTGATGGTTCCGCTCGAGCTTCGCGGTGAGCGGTCGGTCGAGAAGACCGCGTCCGATCTGCTCGACCTTGTCGGTCTGGGTGATCGCCTGGATCACTACCCCACCCAGCTATCGGGTGGTGAGCAGCAGCGTGTTGCGATCGCGCGGGCCTTCATCAACCAGCCTCGCGTCCTGTTCGCGGATGAACCGACGGGGAACCTCGACGAGGACACCAGCGAGACGATCTCCGACCTGCTGTTCGATCTCAATCAGCAGTCCAGAACAACCTTGATCATGGCGACCCACGATCTCAATCTGGCGAATAGAACCGACCGCATCATCAGCCTTCGGGGTGGGAAGCTCGTGGAAAACAGGGCCCTGCAGACGACGGACACGGACACGGAGCGCAAAGCTCAGCGCGCGTAGCGCGGGCAGATATGATCAAGAGTCTACTCGATTCGTTCGTATATCGCCTCGCCTGGCAGGATACCCGGTCCTACCGCAGACGGCTGATGCTGTTCTTCTCTTGCATCGCACTCGGTGTGGCTGCGCTTGTGTCCATCCGATCTGTGGGAGAGAACCTGGAGGGGGCTGTCCACCTGCAGGCCAAATCCCTCCTGGGGGCTGACCTGTCGCTGAGATCGCGTTCACCCTTCAACCGGGAAACGCAGGACCTGATCGCCTCGATAGAGGGCGACGTCGCGCTTGAGGTCCGGTTCGCTTCGATGGTCTACTTCCCGCGCGTCGACGGAACCCGCTTGATCGAAGTGCGGGCCGTGGACGGCACGTATCCGTTCTACGGTGAGTTCACGACTGAGCCCGTGGGCCGGCGGTCGATGTTGGCCAGTTCGGACGAAGTCCTCGTCGACGATGCGCTGATGCTGCAATACGGAGTCAACGTCGGCGACTCGCTCCGTTTGGGGCAGTCGACCTTCGTCATCGGCGGTCGTGTCAAAGCCGTAGCTGGCGAATCAGCGGCTGTCATGGATGTCTCTCCACGCGTCTACATCCCCTCTCACGTTCTGGAACGAACCGGTCTGACCGGAAAGGGAAGCCTGGTCTCGTATCGTGCCCACTTCCGGCTGGCCGACGAATCCGTCCTTCCCGAGCTCACGGAGACACTCCGGGAGTTCAGGAAAGATCACGGGATCCGTTACGACACGGTCCAGGGTCGGGCACGCAGAGTCGGCCGGGTGATCGACCAGCTCTACCGGTTCCTCAGCCTCGCGGGCCTCGCGGCCTTGCTGCTCGGTTGCGTGGGTGTCGCCAGCGCCGTACATGTCTACATCCGTCAGAAGCTCACCACGGTGGCCGTGCTTCGGTGTCTCGGCGCGCGTCCGAATCAAGCACTGGCGGTATACATCGTGCAGACGGCGATGATGGGCGTGGTCGGTTCGACGGCCGGGGCATTCCTCGGCATCCTCGTGCAGCAGGTCATGCCGATCTTACTCGCCGACTTGCTGCCGGTGAACCTGGAGATACGTACGGACTGGAGTTCCGTGGCTCAGGGGATCGTCGTCGGTTGCGCGCTTTCACTCCTGTTCGCGCTTCTCCCCCTCGTTCGCATCAGACAGGTCTCTCCCCTGCTCAGCCTCCGAGCCTCTTACGAAGAAACGGGCAGGCGATTCGATCCGGCCCAGGCAACCGTCGGAGCGCTGATCGCGTGTCTCGTGTTCGGACTCTCCATCCTGCAGATGGGTCGCGTCCAGGAAGGCATTGGCGTGGCGGCCGGGGTCGCCGCAGCATTCGTGCTCCTTGCGCTCGCCGCGTTCGGCCTGACCTACGCCGTCCGGAAGTACTTCCCCCGAACTGTCCGCTTCGAGTGGAAGCAAGGCGTCTCAAACCTGTATCGACCGAACAATCAGACGCAGATTCTGGTTCTGGCCCTGGGACTCGGTACTTTCCTCATCGGGACGCTCTACGTCGTCCAGCACGTGCTTCTGAATCAGGTGTCGGTCGCGGGAGGCGATGATCGTCCGAACATCGTGCTGTTCGATGTCCAGCGCGACCAGATGGACGGTGTCCGCAGTTCAATCGAAGCGGAAGGCCTTACGGTCCTCCACGACGTTCCCGTCGTCACGATGCGCCTGGCTGCCGTGAACGGAGAAACCGTCAAAGAGATCATGGAGAGGAAAGACACGCGCAGCTTCGTTTACACGCGCGAGTATCGATCCACGTATCGTGACCACCTGTTCGATTCGGAAACGATTGTCGGCGGGACGTGGGAGGGTCAGACGAACGGAAACGATGTCGTTCCGATCTCGCTGGCAGCAGATCTGGCCGGCCGCCTGGAAGTCGGCCTCAACGACACCCTGACCTTTAACGTTCAGGGCGTCCCGATCGATTGCCGGGTCTCCAGCCTTCGCGATGTCGACTTCCAGCGGATTCAGCCGAACTTCTGGGTCGTGTTCCCGGCGGGCATCCTCGAAGATGCTCCGCAGTTCGCGGTGTTCACGACACGGGTCACGTCTACGGAACAGTCGGCAACCCTGCAGCGTAAGATCGTGCGGGCCTACCCGAACGTGTCTGTCATCGACATCGGTCTCGTGCTGCGGACGGTGGACAACGTGCTCGACAAGGTGTCTTTCGTGATCCGATTCATGGCGCTGTTCAGCGTTCTGACCGGTCTCGTGGTTCTGACCGCAGCGGTTATCTCGAGTCGCTACCAGCGTATCGGCGAAAGCGTTCTGCTGCGCACGATGGGAGCATCGCGGAAGCAGGTATGGCGGATTCTCGTCCTCGAGTATCTGTTCCTCGGGACATTGGCCGCCCTTGCCGGCCTGTTGCTTGCGATCAGTGGTGGGTGGCTGCTGTCCATCCTCATCTTTGACGCGGAGTATGCGGTACCCGGTGTCACGCTGGCAGCGGTGTGCGTCCTGATCGCCCTATTGACCGTAGTCGTCGGGATGATCAATAGCCGGGGGATTTCGAACCGACCGCCGCTCGAGGTGCTCCGGGCTGAGTACTGATGGCGGATTGCAATAGTGTGTGGCTTGAGGGTTTATTCGTTAACGTTTTTTAGCCGATATAGCCACTCCCGAACCTTTAGGGACCTGTATCTGATAGGGCTGCATTTTACTCCGGCCTTATGACCTGGAGACCACTTGATCGCTCTCCTGATACTCCTGACCACAGTAGCGCTTGGTGATGGCACGCGCACCTACCTCGCCGAATCGTTTGATTGTGGACTCGAGACCAGGTTCACCTCCATGAGTCACAAGGGAAACCTCGAGACAGTCGGCGGTGGCGTTGACAGGGGTACGGCCCTGAGAGTCCACGTTCGCGGGGACACCCACTATGGGACGTCGATGGCCTACCGGTTTCAGGATGCGGAACACGAGGAACCTGAGGAGTTGTATGCTCGTTACTACGTGAAGTTTGGGGATACGTGGGATCCAGGGCGTGGGGGCAAGCTGCCCGGTATCTCAGGCACCTATAGGCGGGCGGGATGGGGCGGTCGATCGGTTGACGGGACGGACGGATGGTCAGCCCGGATGGGATTCCAGAGGTCGAGGGTGCGCGAAGGTGAGACGCAGGTCTTTTATTACACGTATCACGCTGACATGACCGGGCAGTATGGGAACAATTTCCACTGGGACATCGAGGATCGGGGATCGCTCGCGAACTGTCAGTGGTATTGCGTCGAGACCTATGTGAAGATGAACACACCGAAGAAGAATGACGGTGTGTTGCGAGGGTGGATCGACGGTCAGCCGGCGATGGAGAAAACGGACCTGCGGTTCAGGGATGTGGACAGTCTGAAGGTCGAGCAGTTCTGGTTCAACATCTATTACGGCGGGAAGTGGGCGTCACCGGCGGATATGCACATCGATTTCGATGCGGTTGTGATTGCGGATCAGCGGGTGGGGTGTCTGGAGTAGGGCTGAGCAACTGGTATACAGCGTCAACCCACACGTAAAGCCCTCACCCTGTCCAAGGCTTCGCGTTGGCCTTCCCTCTCCTGCTAGCAAGAGAGGGGGAGCTTGCTTATTCTTCCTGTCTTTTCCTCAACACTGCCTCCAATACCTTCCAAACATTCTCCGCAAGTATTTTATGTCCCTCTGCCGTCGGGTGTTTGCCATCCGGCAAATTCAGCTCTGGAATCCCACCAACATTTTCGAGTAGAAACGGGATCAGCTCTGATCCGGTGTCGAGGGCAACCTTGCCGAACATCTCCCTGAATGTGGTCGTGTATTCCTGACCGAGATTTGTCGGTACCTGCATGCCGGCGATGATGATCTCGCAATCGGGATGCTTCTCTTTCGTAGCGGCGACGATGGCGCGGAGGTTCCTTTCCGTCAGGGTCAGATCGATGCCCCGCAGACCGTCGTTCGCGCCCAGTTCGAGAACCAGAACGTCGACCTTCTGTTTGAGGAGCCAGTTGATTCGCCGCAGGCCACCTGATGAGGTTTCGCCACTCAGGCCGGCATTGATCGCGGTTACGGGCCAGTCCATGCTGTCGAGTCGTGTCTGAAGCAGGGCAGGGAACGCCTGATCCTCATCGATCCCGAGTCCCGCCGTGATACTGTCGCCGACGAACAGGACGGTCAGGCGGTCTTCTTTCGCGAGCGCCACGCCGGCCAGCAGTAGAATCAAGGATACCAACAGTTTCACTCTCAGATTGACCATTTGTGCTCGCTCGTGTTAGTGTTACGTCCGGAATTGTGGAGGCCTAAGGGTTTGTCGTTCAGCCTGCTGAATTTGGCGCCGGTAGTGATCTGCCTGAGTAGGTGGCCTAGAGCTACCCCTGCCCCAACGCTCTCCATACACCAGGGGCTCACCCTCCTTCGCCAAGGCTTCGGAGGGCAGGCGCCCCTGGCTACTATCGGACGTCCCTTTCGTGCTGAAACCCTGTAGCAGCGCTCTTGGAGATTCTATGTCTATTGGAGACACGCATCCATCAGAAATGAAGCAATACAACGACCCCGCAACAGGTCGTGCCATCACGCAGTTCACGTCGGCCGACGCGAACAGCTATCCGCTCTACTACTTTATCCCAAGCCACACGGCTGACAGCCGGTATGTCTGCTTTCACAGCGAGCGGACCGGATACGTCCAGCTCTATCGGCTCGACACGGAGACCGGGGAGATCGCGCAGCTCACAGACGGCCGTACCCGTGAATCGGGATGGGCGATCTGGTGTGAGCCGCATCTGCGTGGCATCTACAACCATCTCACTGCGCTCAACGTGGTCACAAACGACGCCTTTTACTTCCAGGATGAGGAAGTGCGGGCAGCCAACCTGATCACGCTCGAGAACCGTCACGTCTGCGACATCCCCGGAAGGATCTCGATTGGCCAAACAGGGCTCTCACCCAACGGGAAAGCGTTCGCATTTATCCACGCCGACCGCGAGCACTTCACGCAGGCCTATTCCGAGCGAGAAGCGCTACAGAACATGAAGCGCTTCGAGTGGGAAGGTGGTCACCAGGGGTGGCGAAACAGAGTGCCGTGCACCATCAGCCTGATCGATACCGAATCAGGTCACATCCGTGATGTCATCGAACTCGACTACCACGTCCACCACGTCTTCTATCTGGACGCCGATAGACTGCTCGTCAACCATCCGAAGGATACGCACGGCATGTGGATCGTCAATCTCGACGGGAGCGGTGTTCGCACCCTGAGGCCAGAAGACGAGCACGGGTCGATCGTCCACCAGGTTGTCACGGCGAACGGCATCTACTATGAGGCGGTCAAAAGGTCAGACAACGGACGGAAGAATTGGTTCGGTCGGTATGACGTGGCGACGGACACCTGGGACGAAGTCCAGATGGACGGCCTGGGATACGTCCACACGGGATTCGATCCGGCGGGTAAGTTCCTGTTTTTCGAAAACGATGACGGTGGGACTCACCAGATCCTGTCCGCCCATCATCCGCACGATCCTGATCGGTATGAGCTCCGCGTGCTCAAGACCCTCACCCCGATCCAGCGAGGTCAGCGGTTCCACGCGCATCCCTTCCTGGCGCCGAATCGGAAGCAGCTGTTCTACACGGAAGTGATCGACGGGTTTTCGCAGGTGTGTGCGCTGGATGTGGAAGATCTGGTTGATCTCGATGAATACTGGTAGGCAATGACAAATGTCTGTTTACCGAACCCGGCTGCCAGAATAAGGACGGCAGACATTGCGATCTAACGGTTTGACGGCCTGTTGCCACTGATCTACCTAAGCGATTGAGGAACCTGAAGATGCGTGTTGCCCAGGGGGTTGCATGACGGGTCTCCATAGGCTATCTTCACATCAGAGTCAGGGAGTGACATCCGGTATTTTCCCACGGAAGGGGGAGGAGGGATCACCTTTTCCTGGAGGCTCTTATGCCTGGACGGGTGTCAAGCGCCGACCTGAGTCCCAAGATGCTGCTACGCAACATCGCAGCGCCTTCGGGGCCGATCCCACCACCCCAGAGCGCGGAAGGCGCGGCCGAAGAGATCCCGCGGGTCAGTCAGGGACTTCTCGGCAATACCTTCAGGCAGCTTGCTGCAGCACGTAATGAGGGTGTTGGAGGCAGGGTCGACCTGCTTGGGTAGTACAGAAGAAAGCCGCTACGACCGACCATCGCAGCGGCTTTCTGTATATACGCCAGACTGAAACCATCTTTCCTAGGCCTGGACCTCGATCTCGTAAACGGCAACACGGTAGCAGACCTTGAGCGTCAGTTCACTTCCTTCCGGCTTTCTGTTGTAGTCTCAGTAGAGTTCGAACAATCGCTCGGCCTCTTCCATCGTATCAAAGCGGAACGACGTCTCGACGACCGTTGTATCAAATCCCCGGTCGTTCCACCAGGTGGGATCGGGAACCAGGTTACGTTCGGACAGCGCGCAGAACGCGTCGTCTCCAGCGTTGTCCGCGATCAGGATCCTGCCCCCGGGCTTCACGACACGCTGCAGTTCCTCGAGGCCGGGTGAGGGATCATTCCAGGGCGGGAAGAAGTAGGCCCAGGTCGAGTAAGCGGCCTCGACGGAGTTGGAGGCGACCGGGATGTGCTGAGCCGTTCCCCGCACGAAGTCGAGACCTGCTCTCTTCTCGACCATTCCCGCGCCCGGTTCGCTGCGGCTTCCTCAGTCGGTCAGCCGTGAAGCCGTTTCCGGGCCCCAGATCCAAGACTCTGCCGTTCGGTAGACACTCATTCGAGATAGTGAATCAGCAGGCCGTCCCTGTCCATACAGCGGCGTTCGATCCCGAACAGATCCAGATCCCTCGCGCCGTAGAATGGGATGACCTCGCTCACGGCTTGTTGTAAGTCCGGTGATTGCGTTCTCGTTCGTATACGACCGTCCTTCGATACACCTTTCGCCGCGTCAAGCGCGGCTTCGGGCACTCGGGATAAACGGTGTCTAAGGGCATCTACCCCAACAACACCAACTTATTCGGTCAGTGGGCCGGTGACCGTTTCGCCCCGGTCTCCCTTCCACCGCATAAGCCGAATCTCGCCGTCTTCCATCAGACCATACGTATCGGATCGTAGCCAGTTTCCCAGGACGATCAGCTTGCCATCGTATATGTCGAGCTCGATTCCGTGATGGTAGTGACCGCAGACGACAATATCCGTCCCGTTCTGAATCAGCCGATCTGCGGCGCTCTCGTAAACGCGGCGATCGTCTCGGGGATGGACCCGCGCCTTCGCGTCGGATGCGCCGGACGTCAAACGACCCAGCCAGACGCCGATGTCCGGGTGAAGCAGACGAAACAGCCGGATGCACAGCGGGCTCTTCAGAATCGCTCGGCTGACGGTGAAGGACAAACTCGGGTTGAACTCGTCTCCGTGCGTCAGGTGAACGCGCTTGCCGTGCAGAGTCAGATCGGTTGGACTCGGCAGGAGCTCCAGACCGACTTCGTTACTCAGGTAGCGTCCGAGCCAGATGTCGTGGTTACCGGGGAGGATCGAGACGGGAATCCCACGCTGAACGAGTCCGTAGAGTTCGAAGACGACACGGGCGCCGCTCGTCGGGACCGACGAGCGATACTCGAACCAGAAATCGAACAAATCGCCTACGATGTAGAGTGAACTGTCGGCTTCGATGTGCCGGAGGAACGAGATCAGGGCATCCTGATGTTCGTCCGGTGTACGTTTGCCGTGTGGGACGCCGAGATGGACGTCGGAGATAAAGTAGATGCGTTTGGGCAAGGAGAGGCGCAGATATTAAATAGGCTCGACCCGAAAACGACGTCCATTCAGTCGCCTGGCTGCCAACCAGCTTGCAGCAGGTTCACGACGTCACTCAGGATGAGCGGTGACCGTTACGAAGGTAGGATACGGGAAGGGTTGCGACAACGAGCGTGTCAGAGGATGCGGGCGAAGCCAAAGCCAATGGTGTAGCCGCTATTGTCGAGTCGCTTCGTGAAGTCCGGTCGGAACAGGCCGAGCAGGCCGTTGATCGAGGCGCCCAGCTCGTGGTATAACTGATCGCCGTATTGCGGCGTGTAGCTCAGGTTGCGAAGTCGGCTGTCGGAGATCCACGTACGGCCGTGCCCGCCGTATATGATGATGCCGATGTTCCGTTTCACCAGCCAATCCCAGCCGAGGTACGCGAAGGGGATAGTGCGAAAGTGTTGCTCCCAGAAGGCGCTGAAGTAGTGTTCGCCTTCATCCGGGTTCGCGTGCAGGGAACGGAACGTCCCCGGATTGTGCCACCGCTCGAGACTGGCGTCGATGTGGCCAAAGCGCTGCAAGGGAAGCTGCCCGAATGCTTTACCAGCCATAATCGTCACATCCAGCGCATTGGGCATGATTCGCCTGGCGAAGAAGGTCTTGAAACGCCAGGCGGCATAGAGCCTGATCTGTGTGAAATCGAAGTCACTACCAAACACATCCGGATGGCTTTGTTCGACGTGCACCTGCAGACGTCTCTGTCCGACGATCGCGTGCGGCCCTCCTCCTCTGGCGTGCGTCGCCCGGAACGTGACCGACCTCAGATTCCCTTCTTCGATGGCAGGATTGGGACGCTGCACGAAATCGGACAGGATGGCGAAGTCCGTGGACTTTCGGAACGACCTGTGCTTTTCGATTCTCACACCGGGCACCAGATCGAGGCGCAGGGACCTGAGTTTCACAAGTATCTGCGCGTAGAACCGTTCGCGCCAGTAGTGGTCGAAGTAGTCGTCGCCTCCTGATATCGCCTGGATCGCGTTGAAGTTCGAATACAGGTTGGTCGTCTGTCTGGGGCTGGATCCTTTCCGATAGCCACCGCTGACCCGAAACCGGTCCCGCTTCCCCCAGACGTGCCAGAGTTCACCCCCGGGGTCCATCGATCGATCGCCGTCGCATAACCGATCTCGGTTTGCAGGCGTGTCTTACGGTCCTTCGACCTGATCCGGGGTCGTGCGCTCAGATAGAACCCGTCGACACGGTTGAACCAGCCGAAGGGACGCAACGTCGACGCCCACCTGCTCCTGTCGCTGTCGTCATCATCGTCACCCAGAAGGTTCGCGACCGCCTCTTCAGGTTTGAACACCTTGTCCAATGTGACGGTGCTGTCGATCCGGTCGAACGCCAGTCGTTCCTTATCACTCAGCGGGATCACGACGCCCGCCGTTTCCATCAGCGAATCGGGCGCGGATTCGGATGCCAGATCCGTCACCAAGGCCCGCTTCGACTCGAACAGGCTGTCCGGCGTGGCGGCGTTCACGAGATAGTCCGAGATCCGTGTGACCTGATTGTTGCGGATCAGGGGAATCGAGAACCCGAGCATCCCGATGTCCACATACACCTCGGTCCTGAGATCCACGGGCAGCCAGGCGGTGTCGAACTGACGAAACTGCTGATGGAAGGTGATCGTGAACGCCCGGAAAGGCGGTGAATAGATGAAGGACTCGGCCGGTGTCGGGTGAACGTCGAGGAGCGTGTATGCCTCGTCAAGGACTGATATCTGACCGACGAACGCGGATGAGCGCTTGCCCCGGGGTGTCACGCCGATGTCTTACACAGTCTGGTCGTCCATGCGCCGCCGACTGGTCAGCTTGAAATCGTAGGTCTCCAACGCATCAGGATGCGTCACGCCGTGGAGGGTGTGACCGGAGACGAACACATCATCCTCGTAAAGGCTATTCACGAAGGCGGCGGCCAGAAGCGAGAGATCCTCTTCCATGTTTCGCGTCGTTCGTTTCGCCCTCAGGAGTTCACGCCACCCCTTCCCCTCTCTCCAAAAAGCATCAGACAGGCTCTCTATCACCGAGCCGATCGTTGTGTCCTTCCGTAGTGTCATCCGGGTATAAGCGTTCGCCTTCAGCGACGGCAGGTCCGACTTCCATTCCTTTTTCCGCTCGATCACTTTGCGCATTATCGAGAAGGCCGGATCTTCCGCCGTAACCACAAGGGTCTCCATCTCGGGCATCACCGGAATCATCAGGAACGTAATGGGTTTCTCGGCAGTCTCGACACGGACTGTATCCGTCCGGTAGCCAATGTGGCTGCAGGCCAGGGACACGGGCAGCGTTCCCACGGCGGTCTCGAACCGCCCGTCCGGGTTGGTCACGGTCGCGACGTGGGTCCCGACCACCCGAATCGTGGCCGGGAACAGCGTCTCCCCAGACTCGACATTCCGAGCCGATCCAGTGATTACAGATTCAGCCCGTGTGGTCGCACCCAGAGCAAGTAGCAGGCATACAGAGTGACGGAGGTGTCTCAGGAAGGGCATACTCCATTGGATATCCGGCGGTCCATAAAGTTTCGTCTGCAAGATGGTTGAAATTCGCTGACCCGTGACCTTACTTTCCCGCATGGATCTACCCTTTACTTCCCTCGTTTCCCAACTGCCCTCGACCATTCCGTTCGTCGGGCCGGAATCCCTCGAACGGCAGATGGGACACCCCTTCGAGGCGCGTGTCGGCGCGAACGAGAGTGCCTTCGGCGTCTCTCCCGTTGCGGCGATCGCGATGCGAAAGGCCGTCGATCAGTTGGCCTGGTATAGCGACCCGGAGAACTTCGACCTGCGGTCCGCCCTCGCAACACACCACGGCGTTCGGCCTGAGGAAATCGCCATCTCCGCCGGCATCGACGACCTGCTGGGTCTGGCCGTCCGGGCGTTCGTGGAACCGGGTCAGATCGCAGTCGCTTCGCTCGGGGCTTATCCGACGTTCATCTACCACGTCAACGGGTTCGGATGTGGCCTGTCGAGCGCACCCTACCGTGATGGGCGCAACGACCTCGAAGCGCTTGCCGACCTAGCCCAACACCCGGATGTCCGACTGGTCTATCTGTCCAACCCGGACAACCCGACGGGAACCTGGCACAAAGCTTCTGAAATAAGGCAGCTTATCCAGGCGCTTCCGAAACATTGCGTATTCATTTTGGATGAAGCGTATACGGAATTCGCGCCTGACGATGCGACCCCGGACATCCACCCGATCCATCCCAGGACTATGCGTATGCGGACGTTTTCGAAGGCACACGGGATGGCAGGAGCGCGTGTCGGGTATGCGATCTGTCCGGCAGCGATCGCCAGCGGGTTCGACAAGATCCGTCTGCACTTTGGTGTGAACCGGATCGCACAGGTCGGTGCGGCCGCATCGTTGACCCACACGGCTTTCGTCTCTGATGTCGTCAAGCAGGTAGAGACGGGACGGGACGCGTATGTGTCACTGGCTGCGGATCTGGGTCTGCTCACGCTGCCTAGTGCGACGAACTTCGTGACCTTTGATGCTGGGTCGGCGGAACGGGCGGATGCCATACTCGAGCGCTTGATCGAGAACCGTGTATTCGTCCGCAAGCCGCGGGTGGAACCGTTAGACCGATATTTTCGTGTGACGGTTGGGCGGAAGGATGAACGGGGGGTGTTTGCGGAGCGGTTGAGGGAGATTGTGAAGGGAACGTGATGGGTTGACGAGGGTGATGGGATCCCGTGTGGTCCCATATCTGCGGCGCCTGTCATGGATGCGCTTATCTGTCACTTAGCCCACGGCTGAAGCCACGGGCTACAACAACCGGGATCTTGCATTGCCACTGCATCGATCTTTCCACGAGCTCGCGTTCACAGCCGACTGCGGCGACCTCAATCCGTTTCTCGGTCTGCGTCTTCAAGTCTCGTTTATCCGGGACGACGGTGAGATCTCGATCGCGGAAGGCTTCTACGATGGTGGTGGCACCTTCCGGGCTCGGGCCTACTGTGATACGGAAGATTAATGGGAGTGGCATTCGAGCTCCAACGTTCCTGAGCTCGATGCTCAATCGGACACGTCCACGGTCGAACCATCCGGCCTGCCTGGCAAATTGCGCATCCATCCTGACGACCCGTATCAGTTCGCGTATAACAACGGAGACTGGTTCCTCCACACCGGAGATAGTGGCTACCGATATGTGACGTCATCGGAGCCAGAGTGGCAGGCCTATATCGACCAGGCTGTCAAAAAGGGCGGTGGAAGCCTTCGAGAACCTGAAAGCCCATCCGGGCGCTGGAGCCGTATCAGGACTCGCTAAGAGGCGAACCAGGGCCTATCATATCGGCGGAAGAATGGGAGCAGTTTCTGGAGGCTTCGAGGTAAACTAATGAGTGAGCTCACGATAGAACGCGTCGAGCCCTGGACACCACACGCATCGGCAACCCCGCTGACGAAACGGACGGATGAACGGCTGGCTCTCTCGTCTAACGGAACGCGAACGTGCGTCGGGGGATGGCAAGTCATCTACGATGGTGTGCAGCCCGGTAACACTTACACTATCGAATGGGAAGCTGTTTTCACGGGACTCGACCACCCGCGCGATTCCCTTCGTGGCAAGGTCTACTGGGAGGACCTGGCAGCAGAGACGAGTCGGCCGAGGGGAGAGTGGCACTACCTGTTGCCCGATCTATCCTCCGGACGAGTCGTGTACCGACGGACGCTGACCGCCCCCGACGACGCCCGTCATCTGACCGTCCGATCCACATTCCGCTGGTCGACGAGCGGCGAAGCCTCATGGACCTACCCGCGAATTCAGCGCGTCGACCCGAACACCGCGGACGAGGCAACACGCGTCGCCGTCGTCACGGGAACGACGATGGACCGCCGCGAATCCTACGAGACGATGCAGGACTGTATCGACCTGTATCTTCCGCTGACCGAGCAGGTGATCGAAGACGGCGCGCAGCTTGTTTGCCTACCCGAAATCGCCCTGCAGTACGGAGTCTCAGGCCACCAGCTCGACCTTGCGGTTCCAATGGATGCACCGGAGGTACAGACATTCGCAGACCTCGCACGCACGTCGGGCTCGCTAATCCTCCTCGGTCTCTACGAGCGCGACCACGACGCCGTCCACAACACGGCCGCCCTTTTCGGGCCAGCCGGTCTGATCGGCCGCTACCACAAGGTCCACCTGGCGGTAGGCGGAGAAAGCGAATCCGGCATCCTGCCCGGCGACAGCTTTCCCGTGTTCGCCACCGATCTCGGCCGCATCGGCTGCAACATCTGTATGGACAGCTCCGCCGCCGAATCGTCCCGATCGATCGGACTGGCCGGCGCGGACTTCCTGCTCCTCCCGATTATGGGTGACCACCGGGCGGATCGCTGGTCGCAGGGCAACCCCGTCTTCAACGAAGGCCGTTGGCGCGCCATCATGCGGACCCGCGCGATCGACAACCAGTTGTACATGATCGTTGCACGGAATCACAGTCAGGGCAGCTGTATCATCGACAGGAAAGGTGATTTCCTGGCGTGGAACGAGGGCGATCTGCCATACATCATCGCCGATGTCCCGACGGATGGCGGCTACCGTACCTGGAACGGCGGCTGCTTCGCCGACGTCAACTGGATGCAGCGTCGACCACACCTCTACAGCGAGTATGCGAACGAGTCGAACGTGGGGTCACTGACATCGTGAGTCGCGACCGGATCCTGTATCTCGCCCGCCGTTTCCCGCCCAGCCTCGGCGGCATCAAGACGTTCTCCTGCAAGCTGTATGAACACGCCAGCAGCACGCGTCAGGTTCGTCTGCACGCACTGGGACGAGAACATCTCGCCCATCTCGGATGGTTCGTCCCCCGCACCTACCTCGCCTCCCTGATCGAACTGATGCACGGTGTCGACCTCGTCTACTTCAGCGACGGGGTGATGTCTGCACTGGCGCCATATCTTCGCCCATTCACGAACGTTCCCTTCGTCACCACGATCCACGGGCTCGAACTCACTTACTCTGGCGGCATTTTCAGCCGGCGGATAGACGCCGGAATCAAGACGTGCGATCGCGTGTGTGTGGTCAGTCAGAAGACTGCGGAACTCACGGAAGCAGCCGGCGTCGATCGAGATCGCATACGGATTGCCTACAACGGGATCGAACCACCGGTGTACGACGATGCGACCCTGGCTCCCGTGGTCGACCGTCTGCAAAAGGAACTGGGCTTCGTGTTCGGCCAGGACCGGGTCCTCCTCAACATCGGGAGACAGATACCGCGAAAGGGCGTCGCCGAGTTCGTCGAAAACGGCTTCCCGCTGCTCGAATCGAATATCCATCTGGTCATCTGCGGGACCGGCCCTGATCACGACCGAATCGCCGCTTCAGGGCATCCATCCGATCGCATCCACGTCCTCGGTCATGTGGAGGACGAGGTCTCATCCGCGCTCCGCCGAAACTGCGACCTGTTCCTGATGCCCAATGTTCAGTATCCGAACGACATAGAGGGATACGGGATCGCGCCTCTAGAAGCGATGTATGACGGTCTGCCGGTTGTCGCCTTCGCAGTCGACGCGCTCGTCGAGAGCTGCCGTGAGGGTGGTTACCTGATCGAGCCGGCGAACTATGCTGCCTACGTAGACCGGCTACACGCCTACCTGAACGGTCCCGCAGAGCACCGAGATGCGCTGTCGAAAGAGGCGCGTGAATACATCCTTCGCGAATACGCCTGGTCGAGAACGGGAGATACCTACCTGCAGATCTGGGATGAGCTGTAGATCGTGATTCCCGCTCGGCCACAGCTGACAGGCAACCAGGCCGTCGGACTGCTCGTCACCGTCTTCATCGCCATCATCGGGATCGGGCTGCCTCTTTCCTTCGTCGGTCTGGCCCTGGAGATCGACCTCACGTCCCATCCGATCACGCTCGGGCTGATGAATCTGCTCGCCATCGGGTGGGTCGTCCGGCAAGCCATCGGGCGCACGGGAGGTGGACTCCGCCGCGCCCTCCCCCTCCATCGTATAGATGCCTCGCTCTATCTGCCGATGCTCGCGTCCCTGCTCGGATCAGCCGTCATCATCTCCGAACTGGACAACATCGCAGTCACCCTCTATCCCCCACCCGAAGAATGGGCCGCCCCTCTGATGGACATCGCCACCGGCAAGCACGGCTGGCTTTCCACGATCTTCCTGGTCAACGTCGTCGCGCCGATCACGGAAGAGTGCCTGTTCCGCGGTGTCATCCTTCGGGGATTCCTCATCACCTACTCGACTCGGAAGGCCGTCCTGCTCAGCGCTTTCCTGTTCGCCGCCTTCCACATGAACCCCTGGCAGGGGATTGGCGCGTTCTTCCTGGGCATTCTGTTTGGCTGGTGGTATGTGCGAACCCGATCGCTGGTTCCGTGTCTGGCCGGACACGCGGTTTTCAATGCGCTGCCCGTGATCATCATCGGGCTTCTGGGGGTCGAAGCACACGACGTGACGCAAGCTCCGGAGTTTCAGCCGCTGTGGATGAACGCTCTGGGAGTCGCGATGCTAGGTGGAGGCGTGCTCGTCCTGCAACGAATCTTCCAGGCGTCCCAGCCTATACCGGTGACCGACTGGTTGGGAGCCGTCCGTCGGTTCGGAGATCGGCTTCTCAAGTTCGCCCGCGACGACTTCGGTCGAGAGGTCACGCCTCTCTTCGTCAGCCAGGTCATTGCGGAAGACAATCAGCTGCCCGCATCGAGTACGAGCCTCTACGTCGCTGACGGTCGTGGTGGTGCCGGGCCGACGTCCAACAACCTGCAATTCGACGGTGGTCTGTTGCGTCTTCTCTACGGCCTATCCGACCTCACGCGTGACGAGGCTTACGCTGAAGCCGCGGACGAATACCTCTCCTACTACCTCGAGCGGCTCCCATTGCCGTCTGGGTACTTCCCCTGGGGCGACCACCGGGGATATGATGTCGTTGACGACGACGATATCGAGGGTCACGGTGAGTTCACGGTTGCCCTTCCCCTCTGGCACCGGATGTGGGCAATCGATCCGGAAGCCGTGATCCGACAGGCGGACGCGCTGCGTGGACACATCATCAATCCCGACCGTTCGCTGGCCTTCGACCGTCACCACCCGCCTTCCGCCACGCCGCACTGTATGAATTCATCGGCCGGCGCCTGGATCGTCCTATGGACGTTCGTCCACACGCAGACGGGCGATCAGCAGTATCTGAAGTGGGCAAAGGAAATGGCAGATTACTTGTGGTCGCTGAGGAATCCAGACACGGACCTGCTCGCCGCTCACCCGCACGATTCCGCGTATCCGGAGATGCTCGAGAACGAGCGGCTCAGCCGGCGGGCGAAACGTACAGAGTATCTCGGTCCGATGTACTGGTATGCCGTCAACCTGCTGCGCGCTCAGGAACTGCTACCTAGCAAGTCAGAGGACCTGTTCCGTTCTCAAGCGCTCGAATACATCCGCGCCTTCACGTCACGTTTCGACGCAACCTCTGACGGCCACTTCTACGCGAGCTTCGACATCGAATCGGGAAACCCCCTGTTCGATCGGATCAAAGACGGCTGGTCGCTCACGCCTCAGGCGGGTCCAGAGGAAACGACGAGCGGAGTCGTCGGCCTTCGCGCACCGATCGCACTCGCCTATGCCTACCGGCTGACAGGTGAGGCAGACCTCAAAGCATCTTTCAATCAACTGTACCCTCTATTCACCCTCGATCGATTCAAGGACCTGGATGGCCCCCGCTTGCCGATTTCGGCCGGTCTGCTGGCGCAGGCCATCGGCGCGTGGACGAACCTGTATGCGGCGACTTCGGAGTATGGCTATCTTTCCGGCGCCATCACCCTCGGTCGATATGCCGCACACCATTATGTGGTCAATGACTGGTTTGTCTGCGGCCCCCCGACGGTCCCCCGTTACCGGGATGACACCCTGTCGGGATGGGAGACCTATTCGAATCGCGGCGGGAGTGCTGATCTGGCGCTCGCTCTATTGCGGCTCGTAGGAATCGGCGACGGGCGGGCTGAACTGATTGAGGATGATCCGCTCTGTTACTTTTGAGCTGAGGGTGGAGGACGGAGAGGAAAGTGGGCAACAATACTACATAGGTGCGTCTCATGAGTCTTACGGCAGGATCGGCTGTACTTGATATCACACCCCACTCGCCCAACCATCTCGCAGGTTACGCGAATCGAGATCATCCTCACGAAGGGGTTCACGATCGACTTTCGCTTCGTGCCTTGTATCTCTCGAACGGAACGGATGACCTCGTTCTCGTTTCGGGGGATATCCTCTGGTTTCGGGAAGCTGTGCTCGAGCCGATACACAGGACGCTCGAGGATCAGCTTGGCATCCCGCCTGAGCGAGCGATGCTCTGCGGCACGCACACCCATTCAGCGCCGACTACGAGCGGACCGAACACCAACCGTGAGTATCTCCACTTTCTGACGGCGCAGACGCTCGCGGCCGTCACGCTGGCGAAGACACGCGCTGAATCGATCACCCTCCGACAGGGTCGGGGATCGTCGAAGATTGGCGTGAATCGACGGGAGCAGATCGCCGACGGATCGGTCATCCTGGGTGAGAATCTGGACGGGCCGATCGACCGAGAAGCGATCCTGGTCACGCTCGACGGCTCGGGGGAAACGCCGATCGCAGAAGTCTGTTCGTTTGCCACACACGGCACCGTCATGGGTGGAGACAACTACCAACTCTCAGGCGATTGGTGCGGGATCGCCGCATCCGAACTCGAACAGAAGACACAGACCTTCATCTACATGAACGGTGGATGCGCGGACGTAAACCCTCGTGGTCGAACGCGGCCCAGTACATTCTCCGTAGCGGAAGCGTTGGCCGAGGAATTCGTCGGGGACATCGAATCGACACGAGGCTCTACGAACGCCCTCGATGGAGATGACGTGCTGACTGGGGCGTTCAAGCTGATCGAGCTGCCGCACAAGCAAGGCGAAATCGAGGCCGGCAAGGGCCGAACTGCACGGATCCAGATTCACGGGATTCGGTTCGGACCCGTCCGCATCGTGGGATTCCCGGGTGAGGTATTCGGGGAAACAGCAATGGCGGTCAAGCAGGCGTACGCGTCCGATGTCGTGGCGGTGAACTCGTATACGACGGGTGGATCGGCAGGATATGTGCCGGTTCGGGAGGCGTATGATACGGGTGGGTATGAGGTGCGCGTGTCACCGTATTCGGAAGACGCGGAGGATGTGTTGCGGCATGCGTTTATCGAATTGGTGAAGGAGTTGGGCTGATGGGAGACACGAATCTGATGGCGTTCGCCCCTCGATACGATGCGGAGAGTGTTTTTGAGACAGTCAAGCCCTACAGGGGCTTCTAAACGGCATCACTACGGCCTTCGCCAAGGCTTCGGCCCAGCAGGCGGGGTGAATGAAATGGTATGATGCACGAATCATTTCCTCAGTACACTGAACATAGCCCGTCAGTACCCGTATGGTGTATCACGCCGGATATCGATGGGTGTGTGCATCGGTTTTTTGATGCGTCCTCGGTCAGTCCGTCGGGGCGGTATGTGGCTGTGGCCCGGTTTCGATTCGAGGACCGGATGCCGGTTCCGGGGGACGTGTGCGACATCGTGCTCGTTGATCTGCTGACGGGTGAGCAGAAGGTCATCGCAGATTCTCGCGGGTTCGACACCCAGATGGGGGCGCACGTCCAGTGGGGGGCGACTGACAGCCAGCTCTTGTTCAACGACATGGATTGCGAGGCCTGGCAACCTTTCGGCGTGTTGATGGATCCGCTGACTGGTGATCGACAGAAGCTGTCCGGAACGGTCTATATGGCGTCCCGCGACGGGACGAAGGTCGCCAGTACGTGTCTCAAGCGAACGGGTCTGACACAGCCCGGCTACGGCGTTCTGGTTCCGGAGGCACACGTTCCGTTGAACGACGGGGCCGTCGACGATGATGGGCTCTCTGTCACGGATCTCGAGACCAATACGACGCGACTCGTCTGTTCGTACAAACGGATCCTGGAAGAAGCGACACCGGCGTATGATCCCGACCTGTATGTCGGCCGCGGCTGGTATGGCTTTCACGTGAAGTGGAACCCGCAGGGCGACCGGATCATGATGGTCGTCCGCTGTATCGTCCCGGATAAGTCCGTCCCTGAACACCGAAGCGTGATCTCTATGGCGGAGGACGGGGCGGATATTCGCGTGGCTGTAGGCGAAGAGATCTGGGCGAACGGTGGGCATCATCCGGATTGGCATCCGGACGGCGAATCCGTCACGATGAACCTGAAGCAGGACGGATCACGTCTCGACCTGATCCGGATCGGGCTCGACGGGACGGGTCTCGAGCTTCTGACCTCCGTTCAAGGTTCAGGCCATCCGACGCTTCATCCAAACCGACGGCACATCCTGACGGACGTCTACCTGCACGAGAAACTCTCCTACGGTGATGGCACCGGACCGATCCGCTGGATCGACTGTGAAGCCGACACGGAAGAGCCGGTCATCCGCATCAACAACGACCCACCCTATCCGGGGCCGAAAAGGGAGCTCCGTATCGACCCCCACTCCGCCTGGGACCGCACGTATCAGCGCATCGTCTTCAACGGGTGCGACAACGGCGTCAGACGGGTGTATCTGGCAGACCTATCCGAGAAACTGGATACCGAATGAACCTGCTCGACCGAGATGATATTGAAAGCTTCTTTGCCGGCGTGGTCCGCCTGGAGCGAACCGAGTCGGGGATCAGACCCCACCGTCACACCGAAAAACAGATCCAACACTATGAGACAACGAACGAGATGTGGGGGGTGCGCGCCAACTGCACGGCTGGCGTCGTCTTGCGTCTGTTCACAGATTCGCAGACCGTGACCCTCTCCGGTCGGGTGCTCCTGGGGGCCAGACAGTATGCGGGGATCGACGTCGACGTCGACGGACGGTGGATACGGGCGCTCAGGTTCGATACCAGTGATGAAACCCGATCGTTCAGCCTGGAGTTTGACACGAGAGAGAAAAGAAACATCTCCTTTGTCCTGCCCCAGACTGCGATCGTGGAATTTGACGCGATCCAGCTGGACACCGATGCGACCGTTGCCCCCGGCGCGGAAAGGACGCGTCGATACCTGGCGTTGGGTGATTCGATTACTCAGGGTATGGACGCACGGGGGCCGGCGTCGGCTTATCCAATTCAGCTAGCCCGGATGCTCGATACGGACCTTCTCAACCTCGGTGTGGGTGGTCACATCTTCGATCCGGATGCGCTGGACGACGACCTCCCCTACTCGCCAGACCTGGTCACGATCGCTTACGGGACCAACGACTGGGGTCGGGATCTCACCCTTACCCAGGTGGCGGATGTGGCAAAAGCCTATCTCGATCGTTTGACCCGAACGGTTGCGCGTGACGCACAGATCTATCTGCTGACGCCACTCTGGCGGACGAATGCGGATGAGGTCAAGCCTGGGGGTAATCTGACTGTGTTTTCGGGTGCCATCGCGGAGGCGGCCGGATCGGTATCTGGCGTGAGTGTCATTGATGGGACGACGCTCGTGCCGCATCGGGAAGATTTGTTTATAGATGGTTTGCATCCAAACGATGAGGGGTTCTTGCATTACGCGGTCAGTTTGAGAGGAATGATCGCGTAGAGTGGGCTCGAGTTCACCGTTGAGATTGCGGTCCGGGCGCCGAAGGCGCATTCTCTCCTATTCTGTCTGATGACAGCGGCGCCGCGCACTTTGACATCGAGATACCCGGGGTGGCGCCTCGCTCCGCGTCGGCTTACCCCGGGCTGTATGACGAAGCCCCTTCAGGGCTCTGACCCCATCTGTATTTATCTGTGTTCATCTGCCTGCCGAAACCTTGTCGAAGGCGGGTGGTTCCAGGTCCCCCATCCCCTGAAAACACACTCACCGGAACAACGATTGTATTCCCAGTTCATCAAGTTTCTTGCACCGCTGGTTCTGGCCACCGTCGCTCTGGAAATCGGGGGTCAGTTCCTGAACGGGGGGATGGCCCGTGTACCACGAGCGGCCGAGACGCTGGCGGCGTTCGGGCTGGCGTGGGGGCTGACGAACATCCTTTCGGGACCCCTCTACCAGACGCGTCAACTTGCCCTTGGCCTCATAGAAGACCGGAAACAGCTTCGGTCGTCGACGCGATTTGTCCTCGCCCAGGGTGTGATCCTGTCTGCATTGACTGCTGTGCTGGGCCTTCCGGGTCCGGGACGCTGGATCGTACAGGACCTTCACAGCATCAACGATGCGCTCGCCGACAGTGCACAGCTTGCGCTTCTGCTGATGGCCCCGCTTACCTTGATCAACGGCCTTGGGCGCTACTACTCCGGTACATTGGCCCGGGTCAGACGAACATCGATCGTCAGCATTGGGATCACGAGCGGGATCGTCGTACGAGTCCTGTCGGTCTTCACCTTCGTTGACGCTCCATTCGTCGAGCAGCAACCAATCCTCCTGCCCATCCTCGTGACGACACTTGGATCGGTCGTGGAATACGTGATCCTCATGACTGGGCATATCAAGTATGCCCGGCCGGAACTGAATCCGGGGGGTGGGTCACTCTCGACGCGGGAAATGACTCAGTTCCTGTGGCCGCTGGCCGTCATTATGACCTTCCAGGGCGCGAGTCGTCCGCTGATCAACTTCGTGGTCTCTCAGGGCGACAACGCCACGGAAGCGCTGGCTGTTCTCACCGTGGTCTACACACTCGGCCATCTCCACTACGGCTGGGTCAATGAGCTTCGCAGTCTGTATCCCGCATTCCGCGACGAAAAGGACAGTCTCCGTTATATACGTCGCTTCGCCGCTGGCTGTTGCGCGGTCTCTTTCTCGATCGCGGTCTTACTATTCTGGACGCCGATCCGGACGGTCATCCTGACGGACTTGATCGGAGTCAGCGACCGACTGGCCGAACTCTCCGCCGCGCCACTGATCATCTTCAGCTTCTTCCCGTTCGCCGTAACGACCCGGGGGTATTACCATGGGGTCGGCATCGTGCGACGAATGACCGATGCAATGGCGCCGAGCGCACCATCCCGGCTGACGGCCATCACGATCGCACTCGGTGTCTTCTCGTTCACTGACCTCCCCGGCGCGACCGCCGGGATCGGCGCCCTGCTTTGCGGCTTCACGGCTGAAGCGTCCGTCGTCGCCTGGGGGGTGCGCCGCCGAACCCGACGTCTACAGGAACACGCCACCCATGATTGACTCCACCAACGTATTCGACCTCTTCAAACTCGACGATCGTGTCGCCCTGATCACCGGAGGTTCAAAGGGACTGGGTGCCTCGATCGGAATGGCCTACGCTCAAGCCGGCGCTTCTGTCGTCATCAACTCTCGATCGCAGGAAGACTGTGACGCCGTCGCCAAAGAGATCGCTGACGAGACGAGTGCCCGCACATTGGGCATCGCAGCCGACGTCACCCAGGAGGACGCCGTCGATGGGCTTTTCGGGAAAGTTACCGAAGAATTCGGCCGGCTCGACGTCGTCCTGAACAGCGCGGGGATCAACATCCGCCACCCGATCGAGGAATTCTCGTTCGAGGAATACAAGCAGGTCATCGACATCAACCTGACCGGGACGTGGCTCTGCTGTCGCGCAGCAGGTCGGATCATGAAGCCGGCCGGGACCGGGGCCGTAATCAACGTCAGCTCGACCCTCGGCAAAGTGGGCCTCGAGGATCGGTCCGCCTACACGTCCTCGAAATCGGGTGTCATCGGGATGACACGATCGGTTGCGAAGGAATGGGCCGAACACGGGGTGCGATGCAATGCGCTCTGTCCGGGTCCGTTTCTGACGGAGATGAACAAGCCGCTGCTGAACCAGCCGGAGCGGGTCAGCAAACTGATTCGGCTGACGGCGATGAACAGGTGGGCGGAGATGCACGAGATCAAAGGGGCGGCTTTGTTCCTGGCGAGTGATGCGTCGAGTTATGTGACGGGGTCTGAGTTGTATGTTGATGGCGGATGGACCTGTTAGCGATTTAAGATTGATGATTGAAACCCTCACCTGATCGCTACGCGATCTGTCCTCTGCCGCTGGCGGGAGAGGATCCTTGTATTCAGGCCACTAAGAATAATCGTGTGGGATTTGCCCACTTGGGCCGGGAGCAGCGCACTCTCGTCGCCGTGCTTCGCACGGTGACGTTCAAAGGCTAGATCATGTCTGAAGACCCATTCAAACTCAGGAAACACTAGGAGCCGCTTCGGGTGGTCGATGTGGTGGATGCGCTGGATGGGATCGGGTATTTCGACATCGGGCTCATGTCGGAGGATATTCGCCCGTTGTGGGAAGGGATGACGTTCGGGGACGTGGCGTTCACGGTGCGGTGTGTGCCGGCGAATCGGCCGATGTGGAAGCAGGACACGACGGAGGAACTCATCGGGGCACACGGGATCAGGTTCAAGGAGACGGGAAACGTCCGGTATACGGACCAGATCCAGGAGGGTCACGTGATCGTGACCGACACGGACAGCACAAAAGAGGTCGGTCAGTGGGGGTCCGCCAATGCAATGGGAATGATCGAGCGTGGAGCAGTCGGGATTATTACCGACGGATACTGTCGGGACACGGCGGAGCTCAAGATCCAGAAGACGCCGATCTGTGCGCGAGCGGTGGGATGCACCATCATCCCGGGCCGGATCCAGGTCGTGGAGACACAGACGCCGGTCGGAATCGGTGGCGCCTAGGTCCGGCCAGGCGATATGGTCGGTTGTGACGACGACGGTATCGTCGTGCTACCGTACGATGTGGCCCAAGAGGTCGCCGTCCACGCGAAGTCAGCCCTGGCCGCCGACATGAAGAGCCGCCAAAAGCGCTACGCGTCATTGAACCTTCCGCTGGACGGGACCGTAGACTGGGAAAGGATCGAAGCCTACTAAGCCAGCCTGGGGTAACCGATGTCACTCGTCATACTGACCCTGATACTGTCTATGTCCATCTCCACGCACGCAGATGTCCCACCCGGTGTCACCGTCGATCGTGATCTAGTCTACGCGACCGTTGACGGCAAAGACCTGAAGCTCGACGTCTACTGGCATCCAGATGCGACGAAGCCAATGCCGCTCATCGTCTGGGTCCACGGAGGCGCTTGGCGAAAGGGCAGCAAGAAGAACCCGCGAGCGAAGGGTTTGCTCGACAAGAGATATGCCGTCGCCAGCGTCCAGTATCGGCTCAGCCAGGAAGCCATCTTCCCCGCTCAGATTCATGACTGCAAGGCCGCCATTCGCTGGCTTCGATCGAACGCCGCGCAATACAAGGTCGACCCGGACCGATTCGGGGTCTGGGGCGTATCAGCTGGCGGTCATCTCGTCGCTCTTCTGGGCACTTCGGGAGATGTTGAAGAACTCGAAGGCGATCTCGGGGTGACCGGAGTCTCCAGCCGCGTACAGGCCGTATCCGACTGGTATGGTCCGACCGACTTCCTCCGGATGAACGACATCCCGGGAAAGATCGATCACGACCCTGCGGACTCGCCCGAGTCACAACTCATCGGCGCACCAATTCAGGATCACCCCGATCTCGTCACCCGTGCCAACCCCATCACCTATGCGTCGCCTGACGACCCGCCCTTCCTGATCATGCACGGCGCAGCAGATCTCACGGTCCTTCCGAACCAGAGCACGCTCCTGCACGCCGCGCTCCAGGACACCGGCGTCCCGACCAACCTCATCATCATCGACGATGTCGGTCACGGGTTCGCCTCAAAGGGCAAGGCTATCAACGATACGTACCGGCACGTGGAGGCGTTTTTCGACCGGGTTCTGCGAAGCACGAACAGCGCGTGGATTTCGCCCGACACGAACCCGCATCCCTGGGTTTCAGACACACGGCCGAACATACCAGGTGTTCACGACGTCCTGTATTTCAGTGAGCGGATTGGTGGCTACCATAGCTATCAGGTCTATCTGCCCGACGTATATGACGATCCCCTGAATGAGCAAACCTATCCGACTGTGTATTGGCTCCACGGACGGGGCGGACGACCCCGGAGTTCGAATGGCTTCATCTCCCGCGCTCACGATGCGATCAGCGCCGGTCTATGTCCACCGATGGTGATCGTCACGCCTACGGGAATCCGCTCGAGCATGTATGTCGACTCGAAAGACGGAAAGTACCCGGTCGCATCGGTGATCTTCGAAGACCTGATTCCACACGTCGAATCGACCTACCGTGTCTACCGCGACCGTGAGATGCGCGCCATCGATGGCTTCTCGATGGGCGGATATGGGGCGGCGCACCTTGGGTTCAAACATCCGGAGGTCTTCGGCACAATCTCGATGATGGGAGCGGCGATCCACAAGCCTGAGTTCTTTCGCTCTGATCGGGCAGATATCTTCGCAAACGCATTTGGTGATGATCTCGAGTACTGCGACCAGCAGTCGCCCTGGACGCTTGTGCGACAGAACGCGGAGTTGTTGAGGAACCGGACGACGATGCGCCTCTTTGTGGGGGAGAACGACAGCCGGCTAAGGGCCAAGAACGTTCAATTCAGTGTGATGATGGAGACGCTGCAGCTTCGGCATGACCATGGGGTGGTGCCTGAGGCGGGGCATAACGTGCGGCAGGTGTTAGAGGGGATTGGGGAGGAGACGGCTTGGGGGTTTTATGCAAAGGCGTTTAAGGTAGAATGAGTGACCAATATCCAATAACCAAAGGACCGTCGAGCTCTTATACGACCGACACTTCGACAAGCGCTCAGTGTGACGGTGTCGTAGGGCCGCAGTATGGACTGCCCGTCGACAGATTTTGGGTAACCCTCAACAGACATACAACCAAGGGTCGGAGATGCCTACAGACCTGAGTCTATTCAAGTCGATTGGGTCGAATGTAGTCTTTGACGAACTCTGTGAGGTTCAGGCTCCGGAGCGGATCTCGATCGGGAGTGACGTCCATTTTTACCGAGGGTCTTATCTCAGCCCGTGTGGGGAGTATATCGAGATTGGCTCAAACACTCACTTCGCACCGTACTGCTGCTTGTATGGTCCACTCAAGGTCGGGAACAATTGTGCGGTGGCGGCACACTCCGTGTTCGCGAGTGTGGGGCACGGGTATGCTCGAACAGACATTCCAATGGTCGATCAGAAGGTTCTGAAGAAAGAGATCGTGCTGGAGGGTGATGTCTGGGTTGGGGCGAATGCGGTGATCACACAGGGTGTGACGGTCGGGCACAGCAGTATTGTGGGAGCGGGGGCGGTGGTGACTCGGGATGTGCCGCCCTACAGCGTGGTGGGAGGGGTGCCGGCAAAAGTGATTCGGGATCGACGGGAGGTGGAGTCGGAGATCCTGAAGAGCAATTGATGGTCAGAGTGACATAGCTAAGTCGATGGTCTACGACCGTCCCTCGATACGCCTCGCCTTCGCGCCAAGGCGCTACGTCGTGGCTACTCCTACCTTCGCTAAAGCTACGGCAAGGCAGGCGGGATGAACGGTGTCTGCAGGTGGCCGTCAGAGCCTAGAATGTCGTGCCGAGGGTCAGGTAGCCGCCGACCGAGTTACCGAGATCGCCTACGCGCATTACGCGGACCTCGATCCCGACGAGCGCGGTCTCGGCGACCATTCGGCCGGCCGTGATGCCGCCGTAGATGAGCGACCGGACCTCGGACGTCAGCACCACCGTGCCGGAGTCGAGGGCGATGCGTGAGACGCCTCCCCCAACCGTTGGGCGAACGACCCAGGGATACGATCCGAGCGTCACACCGATCTCCGCGGCGATCTGTGACTGACTGGCGTCACCGATCACGTTGTTCCCGCCCGAAATGCCGTCGGGCAGTTGTTTGTTCTCGTCACCGTTGTGGAACGTGAACTGGACGCCGGCGTAGAATGCGCGTTCGTCAGAGACGTGCACATCGAACCCGAAGGACGCGCCCCCGCCGCCGCGGTAGAACTCGCCTGACCCCACACCACCGAAAATCCGGAGGACACCCTCCGCGTGTGTTTCGGTGGCCATACCCAACATAACAAACAGCACACAGGTGACAATCGTGTGTCTCATCGATTCCTCCCGTCTTCCCGGCCCGCCGTTGAAGCTGGAATGCTTCAGTCGTGCAATGCCGAATACTGAACAATGTGCTCTATGAGGATTCCAAATCGGGGGTGAAAAGTCAACTTAGACTCTTTCCTGAATCATCGGGCTGATGAACTGTATATGTCGAACACTCACCACCCCCAGTTTCGGCCGACCTTCGCCAAGGCTTCGGTCCGGCAGGCACCTCACGCAGGCCAACTTTTGAACCAGCTAGTAGCTAAATGAGTCGCCGGCTAGGCCGCGGCGTGCCGATCGAACAATCAGCTGAATCCTAACCGCTGTGGTGGCTTCGCCAAGCGCTGCGGGACTCAGGGCCGTCGAACTCACCCAGCGATGTGGGTTGACACCATCACAGTGCTACAACCTTGAGACGATAGTTGCGTGCCTCGGTCGTCGTGGACGATGGGGAGGCGGATTCGGAAGGCGGTTCCTACGCCTCAGGTGCTTTCAACGTCGATCTGGCCTTAGTGGTCTTCGACGATTTGTACGGAAATTGCTAGGCCGAGGCCGGTTCCTTTGCCGGCGGGTTTTGTTGTGAATCCGGATTCGAAGATGCTGGTGAGATCGGCCTAGTCGATACCGACGCCGGAATCCTGCACCTCAATCACGACAGTGTCTCCGTCGACTGAGGTCCTGAGCGCGATTCGGCCCTCGCCGTCGATGGCCTGGGCGGCGTTGATCAGGATATTCAGGAAGACCTGATTCAACTGGCTCGGGAAACAGACGATCTCGGGAAGGTTGCCGTATGACTTCTCTACCTCCACACGACCTTTCTGCAAGTGTCTATCCTGTCGCAATCTGCATCACAACAGCGCACACCAAGGCCCTGACCAAAACACAAAACGCCCCGATGCCAGGCCTGTATGACCGGTGAACGGTGCGTTCGGTGAACCGGTGTTCGGACGTTGTTATGTTTGGAACTGCCACCCCTTTCACCCATCTGTCCACACCGCGCGACGCGGCAGTTCCAGAAATGCTTTAGCCATTGGCACATAAGGGGGAGAGCTAGCGCATTACACAAGAAGACGCATAAACTTTATGTATACATACACTTTTCCGATCTTCTCGGTAATTCCATTCACTAAACCGAGGGATTAGTGACGTTGTTGACTAGAATTCCGGCGGCTCAGACGGACGTCCCTGGCAAGCCTGGTCACAGTCTGCTCACCGTAATCAGCCTCCACTGACTCGAGATACCGATTGAGACGGTCACCAACCTCCCAGTAGGTCCGCAGCCGTGCGTTGTTCACCGCCTGCTTCGCCCGAACGATCCCTTCCGACAACGTTCGCTCGACGTCTCGACGCAGGGTGTTGTAACCCTCAACCTGACTCATAGACGGCCTCGGTTCTCATCACGCTCACCAGCCCGAGAGTTTGCGAAGCAAACTCGCAAGCAACGCAAAGCGTCGCCCTAACCATAACTCTCCTTAGTAATCTGATCCTTCGTCACACCCAGCTCATCCAGGAAACCAAGTGCGCTTTGCAGAAAGGACGGAGGAAGCGTCTCACCCTTTTCCTTTGCTTCCTTCTTCTGCCAGGGATGATGATCGGGACCACACACGAAGACCACGCGTCGCTCCGGTGTCACGAGTGCCTCATCCAGAAGCGCTTTCGAAATGCGTCCACCCCGAATGTCCTGGCCAAACGACGACGGATCGTCTTCACGCGTCAGGGTGTGAATCACCTTCAGCCGATCGGGGAACTGTCGCTGAAGTTCTGCCAGATCCTGGTCGAAGATGATATCCTCGTGCTTCTTGTTCGAGTAGACGAGTGTGTGCTTCAGGTTCTCGTTCACCCGCAGATCGTGCTTGATGATGCTGAAGCTCGGGACAATACCGCTTCCCGCGCAGATGTGTACGATCTCATCATTCTGTTGGCAGATCTCATCAGTCAGTTTATATGGGCCCGTGAACCCGGTCACCACCATCTTCGTACCCGGTGGTGTACGCAGCGCGAGAATCGGCGACAGCAGCGGCGGATACTGGGTCACACCTGAGGTATACCGCTCCTCCTTCACGGTAATCGCGATATACTTCTCGTCCGGCGAACTCGCGAGAGAATACGCCCGCGGTGGCTCCTTTTTCCCCTTCAGGTCCTGCAGGTAGGCGACCCAGCGCTCGAGGGCACCAAACTGCTGAGGAGCGATCGTGAGGAAATTCCCTGGCTCGTAATTCAGTTTGTCGTTGCCCGTAAACAGCACCAGCGTCACAGTATCCGGCGCCTCCCACTTGACCTCGGAAACCATCACCTCGAGCTCTTTGATCCTCGATCTCACTTCCGCCATCTCATTTCCCTCAGGTGCGCGTTAAGAACCTGCCTGATGCCTATTGCCTGCTACTCATCCCCTGATATAACAAAACCCCCGCCGCGACACCAACGTTCAACGAATTCACCGGCTCGGCCATCGGGATCCCAACCGTCTGATCCGCAAGCTTCACCACTTCGGGATTGATCCCAAACGCCTCATTCCCCAAAAGAAAAGCGTGCGGCTTCGAATAATCTACTTCCGTAAACAGTCTGCCATCCACATCGGTCGCGAAGATGTGCACCCCCGCCCGCTTCAGATCGTCGCATAAGGAGCCAGGTCGCTGATCAATCAACACGGGAAGCCGAAACACGGATCCCATCGTCGACCGGACCACTTTCGCATTCAGCAGCTCGACTGACCCCTTCAGCAGGAAGATCCCACCCGCACCAGTTGCTTCGGCCGTCCGGACGATCATCCCCAGGTTCCCCGGATCGCGAACCTGATCCAGGATCAGCAACGGCTTACCGGATTGAATGACCTCTTCCCGATCCCATTCCGGTTCACGCGCGACCCCGACCACGCCCTGCGGCGTCTCCGTATCGCACATCCCCTTCATTGCCCGCCGATCGGTCATCTGGACCATCACGTCAGCATCGGCCTCAGCCGTCTGATGCAGCGTGGCCAGCCGCTCGTTCCGGTCGAGCATATCCCGCGCAAAGATCAGCTGCTCGGTGGCACCATCGACCTTCAGCGCCTCCTCGCACAGCCGGATTCCCTCGATCAGGAATGCGCCTTCCTGTTCACGAGCTTTCCGCTTCTTCAGCGCGAGGATGCGTTTGGAACCTTTAACTGCCATTAACCAATGACCAAGAAAATACGGGCCATCCGGAACCTGTCTCGATGACTGCCGAGAGCCTCAGGATGACCCGCAATCAAGCTGCTGGGTTTTGCTGTCCTCTGTCTTCTCTTCCTCAACATTCGGCAGATGGCAAAGCTCGCTGTCAGAAGACGGCCCCTACGAATCTCTAAGGGACATCAGGCCGTTCGGACTCCTCACCTTCACTCAACTGCCGCCGGATGTCGTGGATCTCTTCCCAGATCCCCTTCTCCTTCCGCGCCAGCGAAATGAAGTACACGAGAACCGCTGCCCAGATCACGGCGTACGCCGCTGCCATATACTCTAAGAATTGCACGCTTCACCCGTTATCGCCCCTGCTTACAGTGGGGCGGTCTTTAGCCTCGTTCCCAGGCTCCCTTCGGTCGTTCCCAAGCCTCGACGAAGGCCGACGCTTGGGAACGTCGATACGCTTCCTAACAGAAACCGAAACCCGGCGGACTGAAAGCCCGCCACTTCTATCACAAAACTGCTTGCGAGTTCCGCCTCACGGAACTCGCAAACAACGCGCAGCGTTGCCTCACTCCGACATCTGACCGAGGATCGCTTTCCGATCCCGCATCTCAGCCCGCAGATACGCGAGCTCTTCCTTTACCCGCTCGAACGACACCCGCCGCGAATAGATCGCGATAAACAGGCAGAGCCAGACGAGCGCGCAGATCCGGAGCGCGAATTTCATATCCGGTGGCAGCCCGCCACCACCTTCCCGCATCACTGTCGGATGATGCGTCCGCCACAGCTGAACCGCGTAGTGAATCAGCGGCGCGTTCATAAATCCGATGATCGCGAGCACCGCACGGAACCGTGCGCTCTGGATCGACTCCTCGCTGTAATTCTTCAGCATGATATACGAGAGGAAGATCAGGAACATCACTGTCACGAGTGTCAACTGGGCATCCCACACCCACCACGCGTTCCAGACCGGCCGTGCCCAGAGCGGCCCGGACAGCAACACGAGCACGCAGAACAGCAACCCCACCTCTGCCCCGATCGACGCGTAGATATCGTAGTTCCGCGTCCGCTTCCACAGATACAGAATGCTATAGATGAAGCACACAAGAAACCCGAGATACATCATCCACGCCGACGGCACGTGATAGTAAAAGATCTTCTGCGCCAACCCCATCTGCGCTTCGATCGACGTCTCCACCAGCACTAGCCAGGGCGTATACAGCATCCCCAACAGCGCGAGCGATCCGAAAACGAGTGAGATGATGTGAGGTTTTTTACCCAAGGTATTTACCCAAGAGACTGAACTGTTGGTTCTGAAAACCCGCGGTCCATAAAGGCCCGCGACTACTGACTATCTGACTGCCTCATTCCTCAACCACGTACTCGAACAAATACATACACACCACAAAGAAGATCCCACAAAATGCCGCCCCGATCCTCACCCAATCCATCGCCGACGCTAATGTCGCTCCCTCGAGCATCGTCCGAAACGTCTCCACACTCGCCAGCAACACGGGCACGAGAATCGGAAGCGTCAACACCGGCAGCATCGCTTCCTTCAGCCGCGTATTCACCGAGATCGCCGAGAACAGCGTCCCGATCGTCGCGAACCCGAGGGTGCCGAACAGAACGGGTAACAGAATCCCCGGCATCGCCGAGAACAGAGGGACGTTAAGCAGGATCGCGAACAGAGGCAACAGGAGCACCTGCAGCGCCAGCATCGTCAACAGATTCGCCAGCATCTTCCCGAGATAGATCGCCGACCGATCCGCCGGTGCCAACAGCATCCCGAAGATACAGTCGTTCGCCTGCTCCACCGTAAACGACCGCGTCAAACCGAGAAACCCCGAGAACACCACCGCCACCCAGTAGATCCCCCCCGCTCCCTGGATCAAGGCAGGCGACCCCGGCGTAAACGCAAAACTGAACGTCACCAACACGAGCACCGAAAAAAACGCCATACTGCTGACCCGTTCTTTACTCCGAAACTCCGTCAACAGATCCTTCCAAAGGATCGCCCGCGTTTGTATCAGAAACTCATTCATTGGTCACGAGATTTTGCGCAGCAAAGTCGCAAGCAACGCACAGCGTTGCCCGAATCAGGGAGAGCTAGGGATTGACGCCTTCTTCTTTTGTCATTTTGAATTTTTCATTTTGCCTTTTGCATTTCCCTCTCCAACTCATCCACATACTCACAATCCCCATCCCTCACAACCCGCCCCTTAACAAGGATCACAAACCGCTCTCCCAACGCCACAGCTTGGTGTAGATCGTGCGTCACGAGAATCGCCGTCCTCCCCTGCTCCTGCAGATATCGAATCCGCTCCGTCAAAACATCACGGCCGGCAACATCTAGCCCCGTAAACGGTTCGTCGAACAGCAGGTAATCCGGATCGTGAATCGTCGCACGTGCGATCGCCAGCCGTTGCTTCATCCCCCGCGAAAACGTCCGAACGCGATCCTCCGCTCGCTCGGCAAGATGCACGTCGGCCAGCGCCCTGTCGACGGATCCATCCAGATCACCGAGACTGTAGAGCCGTCCGTAGAACGCCAGGTTCTCACGCGCCGTCAGGTCGTCATACAACATCGTTTGATGGGAAATCACACCGAACTGACTGCGGACTTCATCGGCCGATTCAGCCAGATCGACCGAACCGACGCGAACGGCTCCTGACGTCGGCTTCGACAGGCCGGCCACGATCCGGAGCAGTGTGGTCTTCCCGGCTCCGTTCGGCCCGAGCAGAACGGTGGTCGACCCGGAGAGTACGGAGAACGAAACGTCGGCGAGCGCCGAGAGCGCGCCAAAGCGCTTGGACAGCGCACGGACTTCGATCCCGGGCGCGGACACGGCCTAGTCGGTATCCCGAGTCAGGTCCACCACCTCCGCCTTCAACGCATCCCGCCGCTTGTCGTATTCCGATTCCTCGATCGCCTTCCGCTCGAACCGCTCGTCCAGGTCCGCGATCTGTTTGATCAGCACCGCCCGACGCACCTCGATACCCAGCTCCCCGTCAGCCGAAACGGATCCGGAGGGCTTCGTCCCCATCCTCAGGTATAACAGCGCCAGCAGCGCGCCCACCGCGATCCCGCCGAGCGCCCAGGGACCCTTACTCCCGGTGTCGAGCGGATCCGCGTGATCACCGGCGGCTGCCGGCGGCGCGGTCGGGAGCGCCAAGCGGAAAGCCACCTGTCCACCGGCCGAGACATTCTCCTTCAGCAGCCGCCTGAACTGACGCTCACCCATCGACACAGCCCCCAGATCCGTCATCGTATTCTCGGTCAGCTGGAAATCAGCCGGCGTGATGAACGCGTCAAACGAGGGCGTCGCATACTTGAGCGTCTGGCGGAACCAACCGTCAGCCGGAATCGGTGTCGTAAACGAAAGCTGCATTCGCCCTGGTGGAACGGGTCGTGAATCGACGAGCGTCGGCCCGTGGTTGTGCACACCCGGAATGTCACTCTGAACCTCGCTCACCCCGACGGGCAACGGAACCTCGAGCCCGTGACCGTGACCCGTCCCCGTCTTAAACGTGCGGTTGCCCGTGTTCTGAAAAATCAGGATCTGCGTCGCCTGCCGGGAACTCGCATCGATGATCAGGTGATGCGAGATCATCTGGATCGTGTTGTCCTGGTCGGTCGGCTCGTAGACCAGGATCTCCACCGACTGGCTCTGATCCGTTACCCGATCGGACCGATACTGCGCGCCATCATACTCCGCGGACAACATCATCGGCACCTCCGCACTCGGCGCACCGGCGACCTCGAACGTGAACGCACCGCTCGCGTCCGTCGTGTCCGACAGCACTTCGGCGGACTGTGCCGAGTGGTAGACCAGCTGAACGACCACGTTCGGCTCGAGCCGATCAAGCGTGCCGTTCTTCACGACGCCCTTCACGGTCGCGGCTTGAGCCGCTGTACATAAGAGAAGCCCGCCAATCACCGGGCTTATTACCATCCCTATTCGTTTCATTCGTCCGCTTTCGATACTACGTAAACGCCTTGCCGTGGGCTTCCCGAGACGCCGCGATACCGACACGTCGCCTAAGGAGCAGACGACTCGGAAGAGTCGCACCTACGCGTTCTCCCGGACTCCGGCAATTTGGGCCCACGGGCTTCCTTGGTGGGCTTGGTGTCCTTGGTGTTAGTTGGGTTTTGGTTTTCCCTTGGGGCTTATTGGCGCCCTCGAAACCCGCCGCAGCCCCTAGCGCGAAGAGGGTTGGCGGTTACCTGCTTTTGCCTTTCCGTGCCGCCGCGATCTCCTGTTCCACGAGATCCTCGATCTGCCCCGCTTTCCCGTTCCCCTTGTCCAGCTTATCGATCAACTCGATCGCCTGCGCCTCATACCGTCCACGCGTCTCGGTATAATCATCTCCTTCGATCTTCCCCATCTGGTGATCGAAGTCGATCTCGCGAATTGCCTCCAGAACCTGCTCACGCTTCTCCAGCAGCTCCCGCCGCTTCGACTCCCGACTCGACGTCCGCTCCACCTCACCTCGCTCGACAAACAGCGGTCGACACACGTAGGCGAGCGCCCCCGCCCCCACGATCACGTATATAAGAATATCAACGTTCATTCTCGCCAATTGCCGCATCCACGGCGGCCCCTATCCTCTTTACACATCCCTCGCCCCTAGCCTGCCAGCTAGGGGTGGACCATCCCATCGCACGACGATGCCCGGTCCAGCTCATTGATCAAGCGCCGCATCCAACTTCGCCCGCTCTTCATCCGACAGCGAGGAGGTCGATTTGTGCTCTTCCTTCGCTTCTTCCTTCTTCGCCCACCCCTTCAACACCAGCCGCACCGCGAACCCACCGACCACGATCCCGAAGAACGGCATAAACCAAGCCATCAGGTTGAACCCTTCCGGCGGCGGCGTCACAAAAATCCGCGCGCCGAACTCCCCCACAAACCCCGCGATCACCTGCTCCTTCGTCTTTCCCGCCTCCAGCTCCTTAGCAATCCGCTCCCGCTGATTCCCGGCGTACCCGCACCGACACTCATCCAATGGCCGCGTCGGACAGCTCCCACACAAACACGCCAGCTCCTTCGCCACATCCATCACGTGCGCCTCTTCGACCTGCGCCTGAACGGGCAACAAAAGGCTCACGAGAGCCACAAGACAGACCTTGATGGTCAACAACCTCAACATTAGCTATTCATCGCTCGATATTCGTCATTCGATTTCGATTTTAGGCGACCGCTTCTCTTCCTCGCGTCTCCCGCAGCCCCACGCTCCTCCGCTTGATGGGTCGCTTCTTATCCGGCCAGATGACAACAATCATGCCAAACGTCATCACCCAGCACCCGATCCACACCCACATCACCAGCGGGTTCACGTATGCGGTGAAGAACGCTTGATCCTGATCATTCATCCCTTCATACAGGATGTACAGATCTTCCCGCAGGTTCGACCGGATCGCCACTTCCGTCGTCCGTTGCTGGTCCTGCCGTTTGTAGTAAACGTGCTGTTCGGGAAACAGCGTCCCCAGTCGCTTCTGGCCCGTGTAGACCCCGAGCTGTGTCTCGATCACAACCGTCAACGGATTCTGCGTCTGATCGTAGCCTTCATAGGTCAGCTTGTAGCCGCCCAGCTCAAACGACTCGCCCTTGCGGAGGGCAACCTCCGTCTGCTGGTTGAATGCGTTGCCAGTGAACCCGATAAACATCAGAACGAACCCGAAGTGAACGATGTAGCCGCCATACCGTCGCTTGTTGCGCCCGAACAGCGTCCACAGCGCCAGCAGATAAGGCTCGTCCGAACTCTTCCCGCGAGCCACCGCGCCACGATGATACTCCGCGAAGATCGTCACCGTCACGAAGGCGCACAGCGCGAACGAGATGGTCGCGTAGGCATCGCGCATCCCGAACGCCGCACAGGTTCCGACTGTGATCAGGCTGACCACCGTCGGCATCGTGAAGTGTCGCTTCAGGCTGCGCGTCGACGTCTTCCGCCACGCCAGCAGCGGACCGACACCGGTCAGCAGCATCAGCACGAGCCCAATCGGGATCATCACCGTGTTGAAGAACGGCGGCCCTACCGTGATCTTCGAGCCTGTAACGGCTTCGGAGATCACCGGAAACATCGTCCCCCACAGGACGGCAAACATCGCGCCCAGGAACAGCAGATTGTTCAGCAGGAACCCGCCTTCACGCGAGACGGGTGAATCGTAATGCGTCTCGCTCTTCAGCATACCGTATCGCAGATACAGAAGCAGGCTGCCCACACTCGCCGTCACGATCACCGCGCCCAGGAAGAACGGGCCGATCGGCGACTGCGCGAACGTGTGAACCGAAGACACCACACCGCTCCGGGTCAGGAATGTACCGAACAGACACAACGTGTAGGTCAGGAGGATGAGGACCATATTCCAGACCTTCAGCATCCCCTTCTTTTCCTGGATCATCACCGAGTGCAGATACGCGGTCGCCGTCAGCCACGGCAGCAGCGCCGCATTCTCGACCGGATCCCATCCCCAGTATCCACCCCACCCGAGTACCACGTAGGCCCACTTGCCGCCCAACAATTGACCGACCCCCAAAAGGAACCACGGGATCAGCGTCCAGCGTCGCGTAGTCTGAATCCATTCCGCATCGACGTGCTTGCTCGCGAGCGCGCCGATCGCGTAGGCGAACGGTACGACAAAACCGACGTAACCGGCGTAAAGAATCGGAGGATGGATCGCCATCGCGGGATGCACGAGCAGCGGATTCATCCCCTGCCCGTCCGGTGGCTTGAACCCTACAGGAACGTTCTCGACATCGCTGATCAGGAGAAAGGGATTCTCCATAAAGAGCACGACACCAAGGAAAAAAAGCTGGGTCGCACCCAGAACCGACATCGCGTAGGAACTCATCGGCCCACGTGACCCGGACATCTTGCGAACAGCGAAGTAGGAGTAGACGGCCACGACCAGTGACCAGAGGAGCAGCGAACCTTCCATCGAGGACCAGATCGCCGTCAGTTTGTAACCCGTGTGGAGATCCCGACTCGATGCTTTCGCCACGTAGTAGACGTCGAAGCGATCAGTCAGGAACAGATACTCGAGAAGCAGAAATGCCACGCCAATCAGGAGGAACGTTGACTGAATCGCCCGCTCCGCGCTCACCGTCATATCCATCCGACGGGACATCGCCGAGATCAGCGATGCGAACGTACCATACGCGATCAGCGCAAAACTCAGATACAACAGAAATTGACCAAACTCAGGAATCGCCACTGAAACCTACAAAGTAAATATTGATCCCTCTCCTTCAGGATAGGGCCGTCGTGCTCCGCACGAGCGGGAGAGGTAGGCCCTCGTCTTGCTTCTTGCGAGCGCCTTAGATTTTCTTCTCCTCGTGCATCGCCTTCATCTCTTCGTAACTCTTGCTCTCATATTTCGACGGACACTTCGCCAACAGATGATCGGCCACGAACACTCCGTCCGTCCCCGTGATCCCCTCAAGGATCACGTCAGACTCATCACGAAACGTGTCAGGTACGATCCCTTTGTAGCGGATCGTCTTCTTGTAATGCGTGTTTGCAGCCGTCCTGTGCACGGGCTCCCAGATCTGGAACTTCAGATCCAGCGACGCATCGTCTCGGACGATTGACCCCGGCACCACCTTGCCCGCCAGCTTGATCTTCCGCCCGACGAACTCCGCTTCCTTCGCCTCCAACTCCGCCACCGTGAAATAATACATTGACGTCTCGCTGAACCCCGAGACGATCAGCATCACCACACAACTGGCGATCACCAGGATTCCCAACCCGAATTTGAACTGTTTCGCAGTCATATTTTCCTGGCTTTGACCCGGCTTCATCCTGGCCGTTTTCTGAACTCTATCAGTCTGTAACTGCGGGGTTTAAAGATACAGATTCGCCATCTCCCCGCAACTTAATGCGGGCGGATCGGCTGACAAAAAACCGCAATCGGACCCCGATCGACGCGGGTCAGCACCAGGGTCGCCGATCCGGAGCCCTTGAGCTTCAGTTTTCCCCGGATCTCGTCCGGCTGCATCGGAAATCTCCGCTTCTTGATCTCCAGGCGACCGATCCTGTTCGACGTCACATAATTTCTGACACGCCGAATGCTGAAATCCATCACTTCTTCGACGAGATAACCTTTCACAAACGGGCTCTCGACGTGTGATCCGGCCGTCAGGTAGGCCACATCCTCAGCCAGTTTATCCGCCCCGATGTCACGCGCCACCTGCTCCACCAGATGCGCGCGGATCACCGCTCGGTCCGGCTCGTAGAGATACTTGTCCACCGCTCCGCACGGCACGGATTCGAACGAGGTCTGAACCAGAGATTCGCCCGTCGGCAAGACAGTCGCTCTCACCTCTGCGTCAGTCCTCAGCGCCCCAAACCAGAGCACCGCTTCCCGACATTCCCCACCGACCGAGATGAACTCCACCTCTGCATCTGCGGGCACCTCCCCGTGGTCAATACCGGGAGCAACTTTGATGCCCACTCCTGTTACATTTCCCAGCCACGATCGATCGTCCACAGGAGGCGCATAATCGCTGAGATGCACCACCCGTCGCCCCCCTTCCCGCCGGGACGGATCTACAAACACAGCATCGAAATTGGGACACAGATGTCCCACATTGGCCACGAGGAACCGAGCCGTCAGCCCACGCGCCGACAGATTCGCCCGCGTCATCCCGACCCGCTCCTGCCGAATATCTACCGCACACACATTGGCCACGCACGCCAGTGCAGCCGTATCGCCACCCACCCCGCAACAAAGATCCGCGACCGAGTCGTACCCGGAATATCGCCGAGCCCGATGGTTCGCGACCACATCCCCCGACGCCTGCTCCAGCCCATCCCGGTCAAAGAACATTCGATCCGCCTCGGCAAACTTCGTCTTCGCCCGCTCCCTCAGATCCAGCAGCGTTAACGCCGCCCGCACCCGATCCCCGGGAAAATCCCGCCTGAGCACATCCTGCTTTCTCAGCGAATGCCCCTCGACCTCACGAGCCTCGTTCAGCAGCCTGCTCCCAGGTTCGGACTGGAAATATGTCAACTCGTCCAGGGTCATTCTCTAACGCACACACCCAAAAGAAGAGCCCTCACCCGCTAGCGGGTGAGGGCTTAAGAATCTCTCGCATCCCCGATCTCAGTTCTTCTCCCCAATTTTCCTTCCTGCCTCTGCCTTTCTTCATTCCTTCGCGTTTTCGTGCTAGGGGGTTTTTTTCTTAAGTGGTTCCCCCTAATACACAAAAATATCCTCCAGCGACATCAACTCAGGCGTCGCGATCTTCCCCAACCGCTCCATATCGATTTTCGACGTATCCCCCACGATCGAGATCAACCGCGGCCTGCCCTTGATGTGTTTCGCGTGGAAGTCCGTCAGCGTCTCGATCGTCGCTTTCTGCACGGCCTCGTAGCGTCCCTCCCGAGGATCCGGGTCCAGACCCAGATACGCCCAGCTCCGAACGGCCCCAATCACCTCCCGGAAGCTTGTCTTACCGGTCCGGTAGTTGTTGATCAGGGCTTCCTTCGCGAGCGAGAACCGCTGCTCCTGCACCGGCATCTCGTCGAACAACCTGAGATAGGCTTCCATCGCCTCACCCGTCTTGTCCGCCTGGGTGCCCATCCCGCCCCAGTTCAGATTCTGTTCGCCCGGCCGATCCGCAAACGAGTAGCCTGCGTAGACCGAATAGGCCAGCGCCCGAGCTTCCCGAATCTCTTGGAACAGCATACCTGACATCCCTCCGGAGAAATACTCCCGGAAGAGCTGGGCCTCGGGCACCACGGACTCGTCATACGGGACACCCGCAAACTCGACGTAGATCTGTGCCTGCGCCGTCTCCTTGTGGAACACGCGAACCACGTCTGACGCCGGCTCAACAATCTTCAGGATCATATATGGTGGTGGTGCCTTAAGCTTCTGCTTGATCGGATACTTCTCTTTCAGGAGCGCGACCACCTCGTCTACAGGCTTCGAGCCGACGTAAGTGATCGTCTGCTCGTAATCAAGGAGACCCGTCGCCAGCCCGTGGAGTTCCTCCACCGTCAGCTTCCCGATCGCATCGTTCGGCAGCATTCGCAGATACCGAGACAGCCTGGCGTTCCGGTTGAAGATTGCCAACCCACCCCGGATGGCTCGCGGATCCTTCTTCGAATCCTCCCGATCGGCCAGGACGATCTTGATCAGCTCGTCCAACGTTTCCTTTGAGGCAGTCGGCTTGTTCACGACCTGGAGCATCAGATCGAGCGACGCCCCCAGATTCTCATCCAGACCTGAGATCGTGAAGCTTGAGGCGTCACTCCCGCTACCGAACGAAAAATCGGTCGCCAACTTGAACCACTCTGTCTTCAATTCCTCGGCGCTCATCTCACACGTGCCCGAGACGTCCAACAGCTTCTGGGCAAACTGGATCCGGTTATCCTGGTTGAACCCCAGCTCGACACCGATCCGGAAGACGAACAGATCGTTCAGCGGATTCTGCGAGTAGTAGAGCTTCACGCCCGGTACATACTCGACGACGGTATAGTCCGATGAATCGACAAAATCCGGTGTAAGCGCATTCACGTCGATGCCAACCACACCTTCTGCGAACGTCGACCACTTGGTCGCGTCGATCTTGACCGGGTCGATCGGCGGCTTGTCGATCTTCGGGACTTCGTGTGCGGCATCGCGACGGTAGGCCACGACATAGTCGTCACCGAAGTACTTGTTGGCCACCCGCACGACATCTGCCTTGGTCACCGTTGACAGCGCGTCCAACTCAGCGACCGTGTCATCCCAGTCCCTGAAGGCGATATAGGACCGACGCATCGCCGCAACACGGGCGTTGTTACTCTCCTGAGCGCCCTTTTCCCGCTTTTTGAAATTGTTGACGATCGCCTCGATCAACGTCTCATCGAAATCGCCCTTCTTCAGTGCATCAGCCTGTACGAGCAGAAGCTTCTCCACATCCTCGAGCGTCTGGTCCTTTTTCGGAACGGCTTCGAACTGCTCGACACCCGCATCGTTCATCAGCATTCGGTGCGCGCTCGCTTCACGCACTTCCTGGCGCTGTTCGAGCCGGTTCATCAGCCCCGCGCTCGCGTTATCGAGCAACTCATCGGCAATCGTCACGGCCGGTGCGTCCGGATGCTTGAGCGGCACCGTCCTGAAGGCAACGATCACTTTCTCTTCACCAGGATAGGTCGCCTCGACGCGCTCGATGCCCTTCAGCGGCGGCTCGTCCCAGGAACCCGGATCAGGCACCCGCTTCGCTTCCCACGCGGAGAAGTGTTGGTCGATCAGCTTGATCGTCTCGTCGATATCGATGTCGCCGGCGATGATCACCGCCATATTCCCCGGAACGTAGTACTTGCTGAAGAAGCTGTGGATGTTGGTCAGGTTCGGATTCTTCAGATGCTCGATCTCACCGAGCCCGGTCTGCTGACCATACGGATGGACCTTGAAGAGCTGGCGATCCAGAACCTCGTTGATGATCCGGTCCTTGTTGTCCATCGCCCGGTTCTTCTCTTCGTAGACCACCTCGAGCTCCGTCTGGAAGAGGCGGTAGACGGGATTCTGGAATCGCTCTGCCTCCAGCATCGCCCACTGCTCGAGCCGATTCGACGGCAGCCCAATCTTGTAGACGGTCTCCTCGAACCACGTGTGTGCGTTCGTGTAGGTCGACCCCATCGACCCGAGCAGGCGATCAAGCTCTCCGGGCAGGGCATACTGAGCCGCAAGCTGCGACTCCGCGTTGATCAGTGCGTAAATCGAGTCCCGCTTTGCCGGATCCGTCTCCTTGAACCGCTCGTCATAGAGCCCGTAGATCCGGTCAATGTGGGGCTTCTCCTTCTCCCAATCCGCCGTCCCCATCCGCTCAGTACCCTTGAACAGCAGATGCTCCAGATAATGCGCGAGTCCGGTCGTCTCCGGCGGATCGTGCTTGTATCCGGCCCGCACCACAACCTCAGCGTAGAACTCCGGCTTCTCGTGATTCTCGCTCAAGTAAACAGTCAGCCCGTTATCCAACTCGTAGATGTGGACCTTAGCCCCATCCTTCGGGTTATCCTTGTTGACCCGCTTATACCCGGCCTCAACGCTCGCACCCCACGCGGCAGCAACAACAATTACCAGATTCAGAACTCGACTTAGTTGCCTCATCCAACTCTCCTCGAAAACGCTTCCAGGCTTCTCATTTTGCATTTTGCATTGTCTCACTGCGCCGCAGGAAACGGCCGATCATTTCGCACATAGGTCCCGTCGAGAAACTCGCTGAAAAAATGCTTCACATACGGATTCTCCACCTCGTCACTCGACTCGTCCGCAAGCAAACTGGTCTGCGCCGGATAGAACACCTGATCCGACCCATCCGCCAGCACGTGATACCACGGCTGATCCCGATCCGGCTGCGTCCGGTTCCCCTGATACCAACCCTCACTCGCCCGGCACACGGTATCCACCGCCACCACCACACCCTGGTACCCATATCGTCGATGCCTCACCAGCTGCCCCACCTCGAACATCTGATCGCTCTCCGAGTCATCTCCTACGAGTTCCGAAACGAGCCGACTCTGCTCCTTCGTCGCCCCACCCTCGTCGAGCGCATCCGCCAACCCATCCCCAAACGCGAGCAGCGCCTGCCGTACAGACCCCCGCACCCGCTCCGATGGATCATCGATCAGCGCAAGAAGATGCCGGATCTGTTCCTTATCGTTTGCCATAAGCCATCATTCGTTCATTCGCCACAATAGAGAAGAATTCAAAAAAAACCAGGTAAAGACCAGAGTTCAGGAAGACCTACGACCGACCCGCTGGCACCAATATCTGTGTCCATCGGTGTTCATCTGTGGTTCCACCAAACCAAGCTCCGTCCCGCCGAAGATCCCATTCCCGAATCGAGCCACCAAGCCACGGTCTACACTACTACCTCTCCGTGTCCTCTGCGTCCTCTGCGGTTCCATCCCCAGCACAGTCTCACCCAGGGCTCCTTCCCGATAGGACTCCCGGAACCCAGGCATTTGCACCAACATTCCGTGTCTTCCGTGTCCGAAGCTTGTCCTGAGCGTAGTCGAAGGGTGGTTCCCCGCTTTTGACTCTGTCTTTAGTTACTCGAACTGATCCCGAAACGCCTGAAACTGCGTCTTCAACCAGTTCATCTCTTCCCGCAGAATCCGAACCTTCTCCTCGAGCAGATCGATCCGTTCGTTCTCCACCTGAACGGTCACCGCCGCCTGCTCGGCCGGCGCCGCAGCTTCCGCGACCTCCACCTCGACCTCACCCGAGAACAGATGCGCATACCGCGCCTCCTTCGTTCCCCGTTGCCGTGGCAACTGCTGCACG
>MDTE01088697.1_pt1 | contig 93550 bp, 82 predicted proteins | sample 811231 | NCBI WGS metagenome assembly MDTE01 (sample SAMN05326651, study PRJNA326480) | marine metagenome | isolation source: seawater | place: Indian Ocean: Red Sea | collected 2010 | reverse complement strand
CGGGCGGAGAGGGCGTCGATCCGGTTGTAGTGTCCTTCGGCGATCGCGATTTCCAGACGCTCGATCCCGCCACGTCGATCTCCAGAGGGGAGGCTGAACAGCCGCTGCACCGCGCGCAGGATCGTCGGGTTTTGAGACATGATGTAGTCGGAGAGCCCGATTCCGAAGTTCGCGTCGACGAGGTTAGGATCCATGAGGATTGCCTCATCGAGATACTGCCGTCCCTCGATGCCGTCGACGACGCCCTGGAAGACCTCCTTCCGAAGCATCCGTAGCCCGGTTCGTAACCCGTAGGCATTCCCAAACCAGAGGAACATCTCCGCTGTATCGCCGTGCCGCCGCACCTGTTCTTCGGTGCGCTCGATACTCAAGGCGAGGTAGGCGAGGATCTGGTCGTCGTATTTCTTGCCGTCTCGCACGTTCAGGCCCTGACGCCAGAGGACGGTCGCCTTGTAGAAGGGCGGTTCGGGCCGGTCGGGGTGGGCAACGAGGAGCGAGTCTGCGATCGTGTGCGCCTCGTCGAAGGTCTCGTTCACGCTGTGATCGATGAGACGCAGAACGGGGGATGCCCACGGGTCTCCCGACGCCGTGCCGGACAGGGTCACCCAGAGAGAGAGGCAGAATAGGAGTAAGCGCACGAATCAGAGGTTGGGTAGGGCGTCGAAACCGATGACGGATTCGCACCAGGCGGCGGCGGACAGCAGGCGGGACTCGTCCCAGTGGCGGCCAACGAGCTGGATCGACACGGGCATCCCGTTGGCGTCCAGGCCGACCGGGATGACGACGGTGGGGAGTCCCGAATGGCTCCACGGAGAGTTAAAGAGCGGGTCTCCCGTCGATTCGAGACCGTGTGGGGCAGGTGCGGGTGTGGCAGGTGTGACGATGATGTCGACGTCTCGGAACATACTCAGGATATCGCGGCGGAAGATCGCCTGGTGCTTCTTGGCCTCGACATAGGCCGCGGCGGGGAGAAGCAGACCCTCTTCGATCAGGCGACGGATGTTCGGTCTGAACAGGTTCGGCTTTCGACTGAAGCGGTCCGCGTGGTAGGCCGACCCCTCGGCGTGCATGATGATCCGATGCATAGCGTGAACGTTGGCGAAGCTCTTGGGTAAACGGACTGCCGTGGTCGTGGCGCCTCCTGATTCTAGGCACCCGACAGCGGACAACGTGATGTTCCGAGTCTCGTCCTCCGTGCATTCCGTGAAGAGGGCGTGCACAAGCCCGATGGGTGGAGCGGGGTCACAGGGGTGGATCGTGAAGTCGACCGGGTGATCGACGCTGTTGGGATCCTTTGGATCGTGTCCCGAGATGACGCTACCCACAATTGCAGCGTCCTCCACCTTACGGGTCAGCAGACCGATGTGGTCCAGACTGAACGCGAGTTCGAGTACGCCGCGCAGACTCGCGCGACCATACGTGGGCTTGAAGCCGACGATCCCACAATAGGCGGCCGGCCGACTGATCGACCCGCCTGTCTGTGATCCGAGCGCAGCTGGTACGGCTCCCGCTGCGACGGCCGCCGCGCTGCCGCTGCTCGATCCTCCGGGGGTATGCTCGGTGTTCCAGGGATTGCGTGTTTCCGCCGGGTCGAAACCGGCGAATTCCGTCGTAACGGTCTTTCCGAGGATGATCGCCCCGGCATCCCTGAGTCGCTCGACGACGGTCGCATCGTAGTCCGGAACGTGATCCTCGAGGAACTCCGATCCGCCTCTCGTCGGATAGTCCCTTGTGAAGACGATGTCCTTGACCCCGATCGGGACACCGTGAAGGGGACCTCGCGCGGACCCATTGGATGCTTCCTTCGCCAGGATGTCCGCTTCCTGACGCACGCGGTCCGGATCGAGTGCCACCCAGGCGTGGATTTTCGGTTCGGTTTCCTCGATTCGGGCCAGACACGTCTCGATCAGATCGCGCGGGTTGAGATCTCCCGATCGAATCTGTTCAGCCAGTGTGGCTATGGATGGAAGTGGTTGCACTTGGTCCTTGCTCTGGGCCCTTCGCCCTCTGCTAGACGACCAGGTCGATCTGGCGACCCTGAAGGTCGTTGGCTTTGCGCAGAACGAGCGTCGATGCCGTGGTGAGGAGTTTGTCCTTCGCCAGACCCGTGGACAGTTCTACGATGTCCCCGGACCCGCTGGCCGCGGCCTTGAAGGTGGCTTCTAGGTTGCGAGCATCGTTGGAGAGATGCCTTTGCGCGTTCTCTGCCGGAAGGTTTGTGTTGATTCTCATCGTCCGAGCCTGAATCCCCTGGCAAAACGTCGAAAATCTGTGAAGTCGATCGAGCCATCTTCGAGCAGATCGAACCGGGCATCGAATTGTGAATTCTGGTCGTTGTTTCCAAAGGCATCGATGAACAGGAGGAAATCCCGAAACGAGATCCGACCATCGCCGTCGAAGTCTGCCGATTGGGTTGAGCGGCCAGAAAAAACGTGAGCGAGGCGATACCCGAGAAACGGCGGATGCCGTTGTCCGACCCATTCGCCACATACTGCTCGCCGCTCTGGTCTACAAAGATCGAAGTCGGGCCTTCCAGCGCAAGTCCCGTGGGGGTCGATTGATCACTCGCTATGCCGCCACCGATCAGGGTTCTGATCGTGCCGCCCTGATCGATGCTACGGATGTGGGCGTTTCCCACATCGATAAAGAAGACCGTTCCGGCTCCATCGATGAAGATCGCACCGGTGTTGTGGATCTCTGCGAGCGTAGCGGTGCCGTCATCCCCACTGAACCCGGACCTGACTGTCCCCGCGACGGTCTGTAGCCGTCCGTCCGGCGTTATCCTGTGGAGCAGGTGGTTCCCAAGCTCATAGGAGTAGACCGTTCCGCCACTGTCGACAAAGATACCGTTTGGGTTGGTGATCCGGGCCGAGGTGGCGAGACTCTCGTCCGTAGCGAATCTGGACAATCCCGTTCCTGCGAGGCTTTTTACGATCCCGTCGGCGCAGACCTTCCGGATGCGGTGATTCCCCCATTCGGCCAGGTAGAGTGCGCTGTCGCTCCCTAGGTAGATGACCGATGGCGACCAGGTCGGTATCTCTGTTGCGGCGGTGCCGTCGCCCCCGAACCCGTGTTGACCAGTACCCCCGACGGTTGAGGTGATGCCGGCTGGCGTGATCCGGCGAACACGATGGCACGTCCACTCGGCGGTGTATGTGTTTCCTGATCCGTCGACGAACAGGGTGGTGGGGGTATTGACAGAAGCATCTGTAGCGGGGACGTTATTCCCGGAGGAGGCGCGTTCACCTGTGCCGGCAATGGTGTCGATCGTTCCGTTTGGCACGATCCGTCGCACGCGATCGTTGGAGGTGTCGGCGATCGTGATATTGCCGTCGACGTCGACGAAGACGGCGGAAGGCACGGAGAGCATCGCTTCGACAGCCGGTCCACCGTCACCGGCGAATCCCGGATCACCGGTTCCCGCGATGGTCGAAGCCGTCTGGCCAATGACGCCACCGATGCTGCCTGGCAGCATCAGGAGCGCCGTCAGAACAGGTTGATAAAGCTTTCCCACCATCCGGTGTCGATGGCGAAGCCAACGGTGCCGGGTTGGACGACATTCAGAGTCGTGCCCGCCGCGTCGTCGGGGATTCGGAGTATCGTGTTCATCGTGCCGTCGGACACGTAGATGTGACCGAGGGGATCGATAAAGACCCCAGTCGGGTTCCGCAATGGCTGGCGGCGCGGTTTCCCTTCGACGCTAGAAGTTATCAGGCCGTGGATCCAGGTGTGGATCACACCCTCTGCATCCACCTTGCGCACCTTCTTGTTCCGGCCATCGCAGATGTAGAGGCTGCCTGCCCTGTCGATGAACAGTCCGGCTGGTGTATCGAGCGATGCTTCGGTCGCCGGCCCCCCGTCGCCGAGGAACTTCGCCTCCCCATCCCCGGCCACGGTCTGGATGATCCCGTCGGAGTCGACCTTCCGCACGCGGTTGCTCCCGAGGTCCGACAGGTAAATCTCTCCGTCGGTCGTGACGAACAGGCCATTGGGTCGATCCATGCTCGCGTCTGTCGCGGGCCCCCCGTCTCCTGAGAACCCCTTATCTCCGTTCCCGGCGACAGTGGAGATCCGGGCCTCGCTGTTGACGACCCGGATCCGGTTGGCGCCCCACTCGGCGATGTAGAGATTGCCCTTTCCGTCGAGGAAAATCTTGGATGGCGACCAGAGCGAGGTCTCCGTAGCCGTTAGGTTCTCACCCACGTATCCGGACTCCCCGTTTCCGGCCAGCGTGGTGAGCCGTCCGTCCGTTCCGATCTTGCGAACGCGGTGTCCTGTCCATTCGGAAAAGTAAACGTTGCCTCTGCCGTCCACGGCAACGGCGGAAGGGGCCATGAGTCCCGATTCGGTTGCCAGTCCGCCGTCGTTCGAGAAAATGCGTTGACCGTTGCCGGCGATGGTCTGGATCTTGCCCTCGGGATCAATGCGACGGATCCGGTCGTTGCCCGTGTCGGCGATGTAGACCGATCCGTCCGGTGTTACAAAGACGTCGGAGGGGACCTTGAGCTGGGCGACGACCGCCGGGAGACCGTCCCCGGAGAATCCGCCTTTCCCGATACCGGCGATCAGGTTCGGGTTCTGGGCAACTGCTGTGGTGGTTGTGGTGAAGAGTATCGCGAGGATGAAGCGAAGGACCATCTAGTCTCCGATGTTCAGTTTCGGGTGACGGGATACGGAAGGTTCGTGGAGCCCCTTGAGGACTGTAATTGTAACTGTGACGTGGACTTCGACGTCTCCGTTGCTTTTGGCAGACAGGTCGAGGGTGACGCAGAGCGGCTCGGAACCCTGGAAGCCTTCGTGTTCGTAAGAGATCCGCGTGATTTTCCTGTCCTCGTCTCTGCCGAGGAATCGCGCGATTCTCTCAAATAGTCGACGCGCGGCATCCGGGCCCCCCCGCGTGCCTCATAGTCGACCCGGTATCGGGTCCGCCCGTTTGCGCCGCGCAGCAGGTTGTAGACATCATAATATAGATAGACGGACGATTCCTGACGGAACGATCTGGAAGGCATGGGGATCGCCACGAGATCTCCCTTCCGGAAAGACCGGTTCTCGCCGAGCCCGTCCTCCGACAGACGCTACTTCGATTTCGCTCAAAGCGAACTCGTCATCGCTGAAACGAGGCACGTCGATCCGCTTCCGCTCAGATGGACCGGCTACGCGGCCGATCATCCGTGCGATCACCCGTCGCTGTGCAGGATCCCGAAGGTCTCGTCCAGCCTGAGAACGGGTTCTTCGGCCGCAGATGGGGCGCAGAGCGTGCTGAAGATGATTAGGGTCGCGATGATGCGACCTGTTGTGCCGGCAGATGGCATAGCTCGCTCACTCCGCGATCGTGAGTTCCATCGACCGGTGTGCGGACGGATGGCCCGTGGCACCAAGATCCGTCACCCGAACGGTGATGCGGGCGGCCGTGCCGGATGCCTCCGGGAGGGACAGGCTGACGTTCATCTTTTCGTCGCCGGTGTCGCCCGTATGCTCGTAGGAAACGCGGCTCTTCAGGTCGTCCGGTCCTTGTCCTATAAGCCGGCCAAGCGTGCTGACGATGCTCAAGCCTCCGGCCTGTGTTTCGACCTCATAGTCGACCTGGTAGTTGGTCTTGCCGAAGTCGTCCCGGGTCAGCCCGTAGATCTCGAAATACAGGTTCACTGGGGTGTCGGCCGACAGGCTCTGGGTGGGGAGCGGTACGACCTCCCACGATCCCTTTCGGAATTTGCTGGCCCCTTGTGCGGGAGATACCCTTCCTGCAAGCTCGAGATCGCTCAGGGCGACTGTCTGAGCGCCTGTGTAGTCGGTCACCGTGACCGGCGACTTGTGGATCTGTATGCCACCCGTACTCGGCTGCCTGACCTGAGCTGCGACCAGGTATTCTCCCGGTCGCAGCGCAACATTCAGCTGGTCGACGACCAAACCGTCTTGCCGATCGGGCTCGACGGTTTCCCGCAGCGTCTTCGCTTCCCGATGGACGACGTTCCAGTTTCGGTCGTATACCGTAACCTCGCGCTCGAGGATCGCTTCTCCTCCACCACCGGAAGCATCCGATGTCGGTACTCCTAAGTAGACCTCAAAGTCAGATTTGCCGTCGTCGCCGCGGAACGCGGCGAAGGCAGCGAACAGGCCGATTGGGTCGCCCCCGTGGTCGTGTGAATAAGTGGACGGCTGTTTGTTGACGATCCTCCCGACGACGGTTTCTGGCGCGAGCGATTGCCAGAGCAGGCGATTCGGGGAGCCAGGTGGGGTTTGGGCAAACGCGTAGAACCCTTTGCCGATTTCGTCGATAAAGGTGACTTCGATGCCGCCGCCGACATTCCCGTAGATCCAGCTCTCCCATTCGTAGCCGGTTTCCACACCGTCGCTCATGATCGTGGTCCTGCGAGGGAGCGGGAAGGTGGGAATGCCCCGTACGTCCGAGGATACCTGTCTACCACCACCTATGGTGACGGATGCGCCGTGCAGGTGCCGTGGGGGAAGGATCTCAAGCAGGGCATCGTGCGCGAGGTGGTTGATCCGCTTCTTGACCTTTGCCACCGCCGGCTTGGTCTCAAAGACCAGGAAGTCTGACCAGCTCTGGTGATCAGGCGCGCCGAACCGGATGTAGACGTCGCCCCGTTTGTCCCAGCCTAGCAGGCTCAGCCGGTCGATCCCGTCGGCAAACGTCTTGCGTGCGTGGTAGACGCGCCGATGGTGCTCGACCTTTCGCTCATTGAGCGGTGTGGTCGGCGTCGGGTCTGCCAGCACCCAGAATTGCCGGATCAACCGTCGGCGCTCCTCACGGGGGTAGGCGGTATCGATTTCTTCGACCGTCTTCGGGTCGGCGAGCAGGGAGAGGTCGCTGTAATGGGCGCTCTCTTCCGCCGGCAGGGCAGCGATATACCGGCTGAAGCAGTCGCCGGCCCTCTCGTAGTCATCCCGGTCGATAAACGATTCCGCGAGCAGGGGCAGATAGGTGGATGGGTCCTGCCCCGAAAGCCGCTCCAACTCCTCGTGCGTCAGCGCCTGCTCGCTGGCGCCCTTGAGCATCATGCTGACCTGGGCGAGCCGCTCGGAGGCCTTGCGGTGTGAGGGATTGACCGCCAGTTGTCGCGAATACATTTCGGCGGCGCGGTCCATCCGTCGAAGCGCTTCGTTGAACGCGCCCAGCTTGTAGTAGGCGTCCGGATGGTTGGGATCCGCCTCCACGATTCGACCGAAATACTCGTCGAGTCCGACCCGGTCGTGACCCATCATCGCGATGTGACACATGCCCATCGCGTAGAGGGCGCCCACATAGGTGCGGTCCATCGCGACGGTTTCTCGGAACAGCTTGAGCGCCCGCGCCTTCTGGTGGTGCATTCGCATGTAGGCAAGCGCTCGCCCGTTCCTGGCTTCTACGAATCGGCGGTTCTTCTGGACGGCCTTAGTGAAGAGCTTCCGGGCCTCATCGATCTCGTCCAGCTCCAGGCAGAGATAGCCTAGCGCGCCCATGGCGACGGCATCGTCAGGATTGATGCGCAGGATTTCGCGGGCGTATTCCTTCGCCTTCCAAACCGTCACATCGTGGATGGTCGGGAAGCCGCTGACGTATCGGCGGGGTATCATCCCGTCTCGCTCGAAGAACGCCGGAGAGACGGTGAAGTGGCGAAGCCCCAGGTGATACCCGTAGTAATAGGTGTGGAGGAGACGGCTTTCCTTCTCCCACGCAATGTCTAGGAACGTGGCCTTGGCGGTACGATCCATCTGCTGGAAGGCGGCCGCTGTGTCCTCACCCCATACACGTGCGATCAACCGGGTGGCTGCTCTGTCCTCGTCGACGCCGTAACTTTCTTCGAGTCGGGGGACAGGCTTGGTGGCGGATGGTTCAGCCGTGCTCGCTGATTCCGCCTGGACCGACAGAATGTCCTGACGCCCGAGCCGAATCGTTCCGAACGAGGTCTCCGCGACGAGCGAATCCGGTGTATCCTTGAGGCTCTGTCCTTTCAGGACGGAGCCATCGGACAGAATGACGGATTCCGCGTGTGCGGAGGCAGAAAACAGCCAGGACATAGCGAGGATGAGGAGAATTTTCCACATACGAGTAGAAGAAAGGCAGGGACAGGTCACCGAGCAATAGGTAACCGGCGACTTCACTTCGGTGGTGTGTTCCACCTGCGAGAACCTTCGTTCACCGTTCCCATCGTGGGAGCCGTCTTTTGACGGCGAGCCCTTCCGCTCCCGTCACGGATTCCCGCTCCCTGATCGAGTCAGGGACAAGTTCCGCGTTAAAAAAATAAACGGGGCGACGATCGAGAGCTCGTCGCCCCGAAAAACTGCTTACACCCTCAGCAGAATAGCACGTGATACCACCGCAGATGATGTTGACCGAGTCGAAGAAGTCGCCGTCGAACTGACGATACGCATAGTCAATCCGGACGCCTTTTCCGCTCTCGTTCTCGAACCGGATCCCACACCGAGGCAGAACTTCTCGGTGGCGGGATTTGTTTTTTTAACCGCCGCGGAGCGAGTACCCCAGTGAGCTCCCCGGGGTCTGGAAGCGATACTTCAGACCCAGCAGAATCCGTTCATCGAAGTCGATCGGGTTTGTCAGATCGACCGCGAGGTCTAGATGATGCGGGGCCGGTGTATTGTTCATCAGCGAGATCAGGTCGAACAGGAGCCCGAACTGGATGTTACGGGGCAGCTCGAACGTCTCACGCTGATACTGGACCTCGGTGCTGAAGTTCTTGACCGTCATCGCGAGGACCGTGTTCGGAAAACCCGTGTTGAAGTAGGTCTCGAGGTCCACCCAGGTGCCAGCTCACCCCGATCACCGCTATAGTTAAATGTCTGTTAAATAGAGGAATATGCCAAGCATTGGGTGCAGGCAGTCATTGCCCAGGTATACCCCGGCATTATTCGCAGGCTATGTATGTATAAGTTGTATCTATTGGGGAGATTAGCACACGACCGCTAGCCGAGGTGAATTTGACCGGGCAGGCCCGAATGTCAATACCTATAAGGATCAGTAGAGCGCTAGGGAGTGCCCTCGCTCTGGGAACCATATACAGTCTACGACGAAGGAGACACCTACTCCTACGAAGTAGCCGATCATCATGCCCAGGAAGAAGTTCGCGCCCCGTCTGTAGGCAGCGATTCCACCGACCCGCAGGATGATCAGCTTGGTCAGCCACGCCCAGAAGAACGAGAACACGATCCGGTTGACGGGATAGGCCGTCGAAGCGGCAAACCCGATGGGGTGGAGGGGGAAGGCCGGGTATACGTATCTCAAGCCGAGGATTACGATGGTGGTGGCGCCTCCGATCAGCCCGATCAGAGCTCGTTCACGTTTCAGCGAATAGGGATCCCGGATCAGCTTGGTAATGGTGTCGAACGTATTCTGAACGTAGGGGCCGTAGATTCCGCCGTAGTTGTAAGCACCCGTCTCGTAGCTGGATGTCACCTGGTAGTAAGCGCTACCGCAAACCACGATGGTGATGGCGAGCCCAACCGCCGTGACCAGGCGTCTTCGCTCCGCTCTGAAGTTTCGGAACAGGTAGGAGGCGTTCGCCAGGTCGGTGAGCAGGATGGTCTTGATGTCGTGATGCCAGGTTTCGGTCAGCGCGAACCCAACCAGGCCCTGAGGCGGGATCTTCTCGACGCCGAGGATCCGGTAGGTCGCGAACTGGGCCTGCATCGTGCGTGAACTGATCAGCCCGCCTTCGATCGATAAACGGGTGATCCCCATCCAGATGACAATGAGCAGGGCAAAGAACACAGCGGTTACGAACGGTGACATGCCGGAGGAGACACACCACGCGCAGATGAACAGCGCACTGCCGACCAGGCCGATCAAAGCGGTTCGGTAAGACAGAAACTCACCCGAGTCGTCGATTTCGTCCGAATCCGTCCACGCCTTACGCCACACCGCTCTCAGGTGACCGCGGGCCATCCACAGGCTCCACGGCACGATCACACACAACGCTCCGAATCCCTGCCAATTTTCGAATTCCGATGACGGCCAGACGTGCGTTGGACCGATCTCGATTCCCAGCCGGTTGAACAGCCCCATCTCCAGGGTCAGCAGAAGATGGAAGACCAGGATACTCAGGGTCATGTCGAGTTCCATGAAATATCCCGTCCCGATAATCAGCGGATACAGACGCGCGTGAATCGGCGGGAAATGCGGCCCGAATTCGAGGAGCGGGAATCGAAGGGGGATGGTCGGGAACAGGGGGACGAAGTAGGAGATCATGTTCCAGTAGATCTGGAAGGAGACCAGGCCAAACCCGAGCCAGAAGAGCGGCTGGTTCATCGTGCCGACTGGCAGCCATCCACGTGGTTCCCGCTCGGTGAGCGACTCGGGGAGTGTCATCAGCGGGAAGGTCAGTCGTTCGTGTTCGATCCACTGCTTGCGCAGGATCGCGATCAGGCAGAACCCGAAGAAGCCGACGACGCCGACGAGCGAGAGCCGCCAGAACAAAGGCATGGCCCACGCATCCCAAGGGACCGGTACGTTCCTGGGTTTTCCCTCAAAGAACCACTTTGCCGCCGTCTGGTCGGTTACGACGGACCACGATGGCAGGTGTGGATGGATGAAGTCCGCCCACCGGTTTTCCACGTTCGCGAAGTAGTAGGGGGCGGCGATGTTCGCCATCATGTGGCCCATGAAGTAGCTGGGCAGGGCAGAGGCGATGAGCGACATGCCAAAGATGGTGAGCAGCTCAGATCGCGTCAGAACACGCCTGGGCGCGAGCCACTCGAGCAGCTTGTTGGCGACCACACAGATCAGGATGAACGGGACAACCGCTCCCCAGGGCAGATGGTCCTGAGCCATCTTGGTCGTGTGACCGATGTGCCGGGTGTAGTGACCGCCCCAGGCGAGGAACGCCACGCACGCGCAGCCGATGGCGATCGCGCGGTAGGTGACCTGGGGGGCCAGGCGGGGTTTGGGCTGTGGATCTGCTTTCGGGAGTGCCATCTAGTCCTGTGTCATAACCCAGGGAGAAGCCAGGGTGACGCCAGAGTTCAGGTCTTTCCACTCTTCGATGCGGAATAGAGTAGAAGCGCGGTAAAGGGCAAAGCCCTCACCTGATTAGCCGTCGGCGAATCTGTCCTCTCCCGCCAGCAGGAGAGGTTTCCTGTCTCCTGGATGCAGCCCAACTACGATTTAGTTATTCGGTCAAGAAATCACAGGTGAGATCTAGTTCACAACGCTCTCCCTCTCCTACGCAGTGGGAGAGGGATTCTTGCAGGCCGGCAGTTTCGCCCGCAGGTCGGGTGAGGGCCGAAAGCCTGGATTTTCAAGAACTGGGGACAGGATAATACAGGAAAGACGATGAGGGGAGGATGATCCGAGGCGAGGCGTGGCTGAGGTTACGGTATTGCGTCTTCGGCCGGAGGAAAGACGACATCCGATCTCGGGATGAGCCGCTCTGTATCCCGCCCGCAGCCACGCTTGTCCAACTCCTCGAGGAGCTGACCACTCGAAGCGAGTTCCGCCTTCCAGTGATCCTCGCGATAGGCGAATCTGCTTCCCAGGAATGCGGTCGCGTGCAACTGGCAGAGCGCGTGGCCGGGTTTATCTGCCTCCCGATCCCCCCCATGGCCAGGCCCTTCAGGGAGACCCCTCTCAATTCGGGCGGCTGGTCGACGCCGACGACCTCAGCGACAGTCGGGTAGAGGTTGATCCCTCCTACAGCGTCTGTGATCGTCGAGCCCTTCGCCGGATCTGGGCCGGCCACGATAAACGGAACCCGTGTTGACTCCTCGTAGAGGCCGCATGATCCAGGATGCGGTGAATCACCCGGGTTGCCGCCGTGGTCCGAGGTGTAGATGACACTGGTGTTGTCGGCTTCGCCGGTCGTGTCCAGCGCGTCCAGCACGGTCTGGATGTTCTGGTCGAGCACTTCGACCGCTCCGTGGTAACCGACCACCTCTTTATTCCCAGAAGGTCTGGTGAAAGGGATGCAGGTCTTCGATCGGCTGGGTGAACCGAGGATCCAGATCTTCAGCTCGGACCAGCGGATCGTAGTGTGTCCACAGATCTTGGGACGGGAGCCAGGGGCGATGCAGGTGTTTGAATTTGACGAAGGTGACCCACGAGCCCTGTGGCCGATCCTCACGCAGCCAACGGGCCGCTTCCTCAGCGACCTCCAGATCCTTCCGTCAGGTGAGTCCCGACAGTGCCCGTTCGAACATCGTATCGGGTCCCCTCGACATCGGTGACTTCAGTGACGAGGCGGTAGATCAGATCCAGCTACTCGTGTTGTGTGTTGTAGCTGAACTGGGATTGGGCGTAGATGATCGCGATCAGCAGGCACGAAATACCGATCGCGAGCCCAACGACGTTGAGGATCGCGTAGAAGCGGTGACGCTGCAGGTTGCGGAGCGCGGTTGTCAGGTAACTTGTGTGCATGGTGTCCTGGTCAATTGGATGATGCCGGGACAAGACAGTTAACACCCGGAATACGACAATCCGCAGGATTGGCACAATGCGGTGAAGGAGGGATGAAACTATCTGTCTATGAGACCTGCCCGATCCTGGTTGCCTGGCGAATCAGTGATGTGCAAGTTGTGTGCATGGACCGCGAACGGCGTGAGGTGTTCGGGCACTAAGTGGACGTGTTCTCGGAAGTGGAGACTCTGGACAATGTGCAGTTTTCTGAGTCGGGTATCGCGGACACAGGCGTTACCGAAGACAGTTACGTGGTCTGCATTTGCGCGTGCAACGAGGCGATGCAGCTCGCTCTCGACAAGACCCAGACGCACCAGGGGATCGAGGGGCCACTGACACTCACCTTCCGATGGTTTTCGATTGCCAAGATCGATTCGCTGACACTTGTTCCGAAGTTCCTCTACCAGGGGCTGAAGGCAATCCCGGCTGGGATCCAGCACGTGATCAATCGGGAGCGTGCTGGAGGAGCCGACATTCCAATGTCCAATGACAAATGACCAGAGACAGGCGCTGAAGGTGCCGGAGCTTACGCGGGATCTCGATGCTGTGTGCGATGACTTTCAGAGGGCAGGATTCTGTCTGATCGAGGAGGCGCTCTCCTGTGAACAGGTCGCCCGGATGAGAGAGCGGCTGGTCGAGCAGGCTGAGGCAGAGCGGCAGACTGGTGCTGATTTCAGGGATGGGGGGCCCGAACAGAATTGGGGGGCCTTTCGGGATGCGGACGGCCGGATTCGGCAGGAGGCGTTCACGGAGGAGGCGGGCGGGCGGAACCAGCGTGTCTGGATGCTGATCAACAAGGGGAAGGTGTTCCACGAGATCTTCAAGGTGAAGCCCGTCCGGACCATCGTGGACCGGTTTCTGGGTGAGGAATACATCATCAGCAGCTATGGGGCGAACATCGCCAAGCCCGGTGGGGTCGATATGCCGCTGCATACGGATCAGTGGTGGATGCCGACACCGACACGACCGGATCGCGATGCCCTGCCGATCGGGTCGATGAAGCGTGATCGGTTCGATGTGGACGAGGAGATGCCCGAACCACCGATGATCGCACCCCTGGCGGCCATCAACGTGATCTGGATGCTGGTTGACTTCACGGCTGAGATCGGTGCGACGCGCCTTGTGCCTGGTAGCCATCTGTGGGGCAAAGTGCCAGACGCCGGCGGGGAAGGGATGGCCGTCCAGCCGGAAGCCCCCGCGGGAACAGCAATTGTTCTGGACGCGAGGACGTGGCACGGCACGGGAGCGAATACGGGAACGGAAGACCGACTGGCCCTGCTGTCCACCTTCTGCGGTCCCCAGTTCCGAGGGCAGGAGAACCTGACGGTGGGTGCACTCGAGTCGGTTGTAGAGGAGGCCGATGACGACCTGCGCGCTCTGCTCGGATTCAAAGTTTGGAACGCCTATGGACGTGTGGAGAGTCCCGCGGTAGAGTGGATACACCCCGGGGAAAAGTCCCTGGGCGAGATGCGACCGGATGGGGAACACTGACGCCAGATCAGGCCCTCACCGGGTTCGACGCAGGCGCCGAACCGTCCCGGATCAAGTCCGGGACAAGCCTCTCCCACTAGATGGGAGAGGGGAACCCCATCAACACCATAGAGAAGGCACACTTGAAGACCGTGGAACTAGGCACCACAGGCCAGCAAGTCTCCGCCATCTCCCTCGGCTGCATGAGCCTGACCCACGCCAACGAAGCCGACGGTATCGCCACCGTACGACGTGCCCACGAATCAGGGATCACCTTCTACGACACAGCGGATGTGTATACAGGCGGTGAATCCGAGGAAGTTCTCGGGAAGGCTCTGAAGGAGGCCGGCATCTCACGCGAAGACGTGATCATCGCCTCCAAGTGCGGGATAGTTTTCCCGGGGATGGTCCCCGCATATGAGCACAAAGCGTACGACCTGTCTGCCACATATCTGAAGTCCAGCGTGGAGGTGTCGCTCAAGCGTCTCGACGTGGATTACATCGACCTGATCCAGCCTCACCGGATCGACTACCTGGCACATCCGGAAGAAATTGGTCAGGCCTTTGAGGAGCTGAAGAGCGAGGGGAAGGTCAGACACGTGGGCGTCAGCAACTACACTGCAGATGAAATCCGGGCGCTGTCCGAATACGTGAGGCTCGAATCCCTGCAGACCCAGTTCAGCCTGTTGCACCTCGAGCCGATCGAAACCGGGCTGACGGCGGTCTGTCTGGAGAAGAAGATGAACGTTCTGTGCTGGAGCCCGAATCACAAGGGTGTCCTGGCAGGAAAATCTTCAGCGCGGGATGACTGGCAGGAACAGCGTGAGGCAGGTGTGGCTACGCAGGTAAAGGCGTTCGCTGATCAGTATGGATGGACGATGAGCCAGGTCGCACTGGCGTGGCTGATGCAGCTTCCGGGTGGTGTTATCCCGCTCGTGGGGACGGCCAACCCCGATCATCTGGCAGAAGCCGTCGACGCCGTCGGGAAGACGCTGGATCGTGATGACTGGTATGAGTTGATGGTGATTGCGCGAGGGCGCCCCATGCCCTGGGGTCAGAGGCCGTATGTGTATACTAAAGAGCGATAAGTTCAGCGCTCCAGCGTGCATTGCCCGTAAAGGTGAATCCTCTCCTGCTAGCGTGAGCAGGTGAGGGCTAAGGGTTGGCGGTTTCTCCTAGGCCTCGTTCAACCGCTCCAGCAACTCTCTCGGAATCTCCCACCCCACTGATCCCACCACATCATCGATCTGTCCCTGGTTGTCTGCTCCACTGATCGCACATGTGATCTCGTCGTGCGACATAATCCAGGCGAGGGCAACCTGCGCGGCCGTCTTTCCGAGTTCGTCCGCGACCTCGAGTAATACACTCATCCTTCGCCCGACACTTCCCGCTGTTTCCGCCCCGTAGTCACCCAAACGCCCCGAAGCCCAGATCGAACCCTCAGGCGGCGGTTCACCCGGTCGGTATGCGCCGCTCAGCAGGCCGACCGCGAGGGGACTGTAAGCCATCGCGCCGAGACCCCGGTCGCGGATCAGGCCGAACATTTCGTTCTCCAGACCCCGGTTCAGCAGGTTGTACGGATTCTGGACGCACATGAAGGATGCCGAGTTCGTTGAATCCGAGACCCAGAGAGCGCGACAGACCTGCCAGGCCGTGTAGTTGCAGCAGCCGACGTATCGCGCCTTTCCACTCCTCACGATGTCGTCCAGGGCCCGCATCGTTTCTTCGAGCGTGGTCGTCTCGTCGTAGTTGTGGACGAGGTAAACATCCAGATGATCCGTGTTCAGACGTCGGAGCGAGTTCTCGATCTCGCGATGGATGTGGAAGGCCGATGTGCCGCGGTCGTTCGGGTCGGGTCCCAGTTGGCCGCACACTTTCGACGTCAGGATGATCTGGTCGCGTTTGTCGGCGATCGCTTTCCCGGCGACAACCTCGGAGCGGCCGATGTTCGCGCGGTCATCGTTGGGTCCGTATATGTTGGCGCAGTCGATGAAGTTGATCCCGGAGGCGATGGCGTGTTCGACGAGTTTCTGTGCCTCCGTTTCGTTGCCCTGTCCGCGCAGGCCGAGACCGAGGGCGATGCGGCTGACTTTCACCCCGGCGGATCCGAAGTTGGTGTAGTCCATTCAGTAGAGTCCTGGCTGTTGTTCTGTCCGGATGATGGTCCGCCCCTAACCGCAGGTTAGGGGCGGGGGAGCTACTGCCGAGCTTGTCTCGTGAAATCCCAGTGCGTAGGATAAGAAGCCTGTTGACTTCACTGCAATCGAAAGTTCCGTTTGTCGTCCACTGCCGAAACTGATACACCTTCACCGGCTACACCCGCTGAGTCGCTCCAGCAGGCGCACCGGATCATGTTCAGCCTGATGTTTCCGTCGATGCTGATGCCCATGATCTCGACGATGTCCCGCGTCGCCCTTCCCATCATCCGTGATGAGTTCCAGCTGACTGCAGACTTGACGGCGTGGGTGTCCGCGTCGTTTACGCTCCCGTTTATGCTGCTGATGCCTGTGTATGGGCGGCTCAGCGACGGTGTCGATCCACGTCGGTTGATCCTGATGGGCACAATGATCTTCGCGACCGGTACGGTCCTGATGATGTCTGCTACATTCGTCCCATCGGTGATGTTCGGTATGGCGGTGCTGGGGCTGGGCGTCGCCGGGATGATGCCGCTCGGGATGTCACTGATCTCTTCGCTGTTCAACGAGCGGGAACGCGGTCGGGCGCTTGGGACGTGGAGTTCAGTCGGTCCGTCTACCGGGTTTGTCGGCCCGTTTATCGCCGGGTTTGTCGCTGCGGCGTGGGGCTGGCGGATGACCTACGGTCCACCCCTGATCGTCAGCACCGTGGCTTTTCTTGTCGTCTGGACGCGAGTTCCCTCGCGTGAACGTATTCCCGGACAGACGCGATCATACCTGAGAGCATTCGACTGGTCCGGCTTCGTCCTGCTCTCGGTCTCTCTCTCGTCGCTCGTGTTCTTCCTGTCGAGCCGCGCCATCACCGGTGTCGCTCCGATGCGGGACTGGCGGTTGCTGATCGTATCCGTCTCCTGCTTTTTGGGTTTCTGGTGGTGGGAAGCAAGGCGAAACAATCCGTTCGTGTCGACACGGATCATGACGAACGTTCGCTTTGTGACGTCGTCATTCTGTGCCTCAACTCGGATGATGGCGATGGGCGGGTTGTCCTTTCTGGTCCCGCTCTACCTGGTCGACATTCACCACCTCGAGCCGGCGGAGCTGGGCGCGATGCTCGTCCTGAACTCGGGAGCGATGGCGCTCGTGACGCGCTTTGGCGGCGACCTGGCGGATCGGTGGGGGACCCGCATTCCGGCCTCAATGGGGCTACTGATTCAGATCAGCGTGATGTTCATTTTCTGGACGCTCGATGAAGAGACATCCCTATGGACGGTAGGAGGGAGCCTTGCCCTTCACGGCGTGGGCGCCGGGCTCATGCTGGCGTCTCTCCATCGATACGTGATGAGCACGATTGAGGAGGAATACCGGGGTGCAGCAGCGGGTGTCTATAGCATGCTTCGGTTTGTGGGGTCCGTCATCGGGACCTCTCTCAGCGGGGTCTTGCTCCAAGCACATCTCGATGCTGGGGCTGGCGAGGTGACCGCGTATCAGGATACGTTCGTTATTCTGGCGGTATTCCCGGTGGCCGGCATACTCGCTGCCCAGACCCTGAAAGAGAAGACACAGGCCAGTGTCGCTGGTTAGGCTCGTCGTGGCAGGGGGTCTTTTGAGCGTATCACTGGGCAGTAGCTTGGAAAGCGAGAATTCTCTCTTGGACAGGCGTGTCGAGAATTTAGGGAAGAGTTCTAAGGACGGGACCGACCAGCCATCCTATCTGATCCTCCCTGACGGGACGGTCTGCGGGATATCGTCGGATACGTGAAGGACAAGGGCGTGCCGTGGATGACGGCTACGGAGATCAACCAATGCGAGCGACGACGTCGGGAGGCGTCGTTCGACGTCCCCGGCTGGCGAGTCTGCACGAACGAGGATATGGAGCAGGCGACCATCCTGGTCGGCCCGAAGGACGGCGCCGCCGTCGAGCGGTATGAGTTCCGGTTCGACGCACACGTGATGGATCTGCCGGCGGATACCTGGGAGCGGATTCCCGTTGCCGCGAAACCAGAGCAACCACAAAGGCACGAAAACACGATACCACCAGCACGAAGACACGACGACGCGAAGGAAACGGGCAAGGAATCGATCCGGGACAACCCCGAAGGGGTTGTGAAAGATAGCCCTGTGTTGCCGCAGGCTACCCCGGGCCCTCCGCGTCCGATCATAGATTCGCGCCGCTGTTGGCGATCGAACCACTAAGAGGTGTGTGCTAGGCACGCTCTTGCGACAGCTCGTCAACGCCAGCGACTTCACAATTGAGCACATCAGACTCGGCTCGTTCCTGACGTAGAAGGTGACCATGGCCAGACTCGGATTCATGACATACGGCATCCTGAAGGCCGGTTTCGGAGACCCGTCGGTCCAGGGCTTTGTCGATCGCATCGCGAACATCTCCGATGTGGCCAAGGGGCCGGAGGATTCGTCGATCATGCGGGGACAGGTCGGGCTGACTGGGGCGCCCGGGTTCCCCCCCGTTTTTCGGACGGGTTCGAAAAACGGACGGTGGGTAGGCTGTCCATATGGGAAGACATCGACGCCGTTTCGATCTTCGCGCCTCAGGGTGTGCACAGTGAAGCACTCCACAAGCGACCGGAGTGGTTTGAGCCCTCAGAACATCCGGATCACGTGGGCTGGCGGATCGACGAGGATCACATTCCGACCTGGGCGGAAGCGTGCGAGCGACTCTAGCAGCGGCACGATCACGGTTCGTCGACTCACGCATTCTGCTTGCGGTCTCCCTTTGATGCGGAACGGAACGAAACCGGGCTGAATCCTGAAATGCTGGATCACTACCACAAAATCAGTCGCAGGTGAGCAGGTGGAGCGCGCGGCGCAGAGAGCAGAGGGAGAGCGATGTGTAAGCTCACAGCGTTGACGCTTGGGGCGGGCTTTGCAGGGCAAGGGCACAGCGAGGCCTTTCGGTATCACGGTGTTGAGATCGCTGGTATGGCGTCTCGCACCGCGGATGTCGTGGAGCGCGTGGCGGGTGAGATGGGGATCCCCTACGCGGGTACGGACTGGTGTCAGGCGCTGGAGGAGTTGAGCCCGGATATTGTGCTGGTGGGTACGCCCGGTGGCGCACACTTCGAGCCCGTGATGTCGGCGATCGAGCTTGGCTGTCACGTGTTTTGCGACAAACCGATCACCACCTCGGCGGACAAAGCCCGGCAGATGTATGCGGCCGCACGGGAGAAGGGGGTGAAGACGGCGTTCGCTGCCTCATTCCGGTATCAGCCGAACGCGCTCCTGGCGAAGCAGCTAGTGGCCGACGGGGCGATCGGTGAGCCGTGGGAGACTGAGTGCATTTCGCACTACAACCTGAATCCGCTGATTCCGTTCGGGTGGTCTCACCGGATCGATGCCGGTGGAGGGCGACTGAGCAACAACTTCACGCACAAGTTGTCGATCTGCGAGCACGTGCTGAACGGTCACATCGTCTCTGTCAACGGAGAAGCCAGAAGTGATCTGCCTCGGGTGCCCGTCGTGGGTGGCGTACACGACTTCAGGGAGCGGGGACGATTCGCACCTGAGTCGGCGGATGACGTGGAGGCGTGGGAATCGGCGGACTCGGAGTGGACGTATACGGTGATGGCCCGTCTCGATACACCTCTCGCGACCAGACAGCCCGTCTCGGCCCTGTTCAAGCACGGCGGCCTTCAGCCGCGATACCAGAACGATTATGTAGCGTTCTACGGGAGCGAGGGAGCGATCCTGATCGAGGGCGCCTACGCACAGGGGCCGCTCAGGCTGAAGGTGGGTAAGGGAGAGTGGACAGAGATGCCCGTAACCGCGGAGATTACCGACTCGCTGGCGGATATCGAGAACGATACGCAGCGGAACTGGACACGACTTGCCGAGCTGTTTGCCGGTGACATTCGAGGTGAATCGATCGAACCCTATCAGACGTTCAAGGACGGGTGGATATATCAGTCGACGATCGATGCGGTGCGTGAAGGAAACGGTTGGGTGGGACTGGCACAGGATCTCTGAGGACAGACATGAAGACCGACGGGAGCATCTGCAGACACGACATCACGATCTCAGAGGACACGACGTTCCAGGGCCTCGTGATGGGATCGATCACGGTGGCGCCGGGAGCCCTGCTCGTGCTGAGAGGATCGTCCGCCATGGACGTGATCCTTAACGAGGGATCCAAGCTGGAGCTGTATGGCCAGGTTGGAGGGGATGTCGTGAACCGGGGCGGGATGATCGTCCACAACGAGGGAGAGATAAAGGGCAGTGTGCGAGAGTAAACAATCTCCAATGACTAATGTCCAGGGACCAATGACAGAACAGACACCTCGTAGGAGCGGGCTCTGGCTGCGATTGAGAGGATAGACCGTGCGGGACATAGCACCAATCATTGACGGCGTTGTAGACGAGATCACGTCACTGCGACACGAGATTCACGAGAATCCGGAATTGAAGTACGAGGAGAGCGGGACCGCCGAGCGTGTTCTCAAGCATATCCGGCCGATCGAGGGTATCGAGATTTGGACCGGGGTCGCCGAGACGGGGGTGGTCGCCACACTTGGGGGAGAGAGGGACGGACCGTGTGTCGCTCTGCGCGCAGACATGGACGCGCTCCCGATGGAAGAGACGAACGATGTACCCTACAGGTCGAAGGTTCCCGGGAAGATGCACGCTTGCGGCCACGATGGACATACGAGCTGTCTGGTCGGCGCTGTCAAGGTGCTCAGCGAGATCAGGGACGAGCTCGAGGGTCCCGTGAAGTTCATCTTCCAGCCTGCCGAAGAAGGCGGAGCCGGCGGCAAAAGGATGTGCGAGGAAGGGGTCCTCGACGATCCGAAGGTCGATGCGATTTTCGGGTTTCACGGCTGGCCCGACTTCACTCAGGGACAGGTTGGCGTTCACCCGGGCGCGTTCCTGGCGAGTTCGGACACCTTTGACATCACGATCGAAGGTACGGGCGCACACGCGGCGTTCCCGCATTTCGGGGTCGATCCCATCGTGGTGGCCTCGCACGTGGTGACAGCCATCCAGTCGATCGTTTCGCGGAACACGGATCCGCTCCAGAGCGCGGTGGTGACCGTCGCGGATATCAAGGCGGGGACGGCCTACAACATCATTCCGCAGACGGCCACCCTGAAAGGAACGATCAGGGCTCTGGACGAGATGGTTCGGCAGACGACTCACGAACGGGTTCGCCAGATCGCGGAGAAGACGGCTGAAGCGTTCGGCGCGCGAGCGGATGTGACCAACCGCTTCGGGTATCCGGTCACGTTCAATCACCAGAATGCCTGTGACTACGCGCAGGGCGTGGTGGATGGGATCGAAGACCTGGCGGGGCAGGATATGCTTCCGGTTATGGGTGGGGAGGACTTCTCTTTCTACTCCGAGAGGATTCCGGCCACGTTCCTCGCCCTGGGGGTTCGGCCACTTGATCGCGACACCTACCCCAACCTCCACCAGTCCGACTACGACTTCGCCGATGGAGCCATTCCGCACGGGATCCGGTTACATACCGAAATCGCCCGTCAGTTCGCCTCCCGATGGACGCTTTAATGGTCGAGTGACAGATTCCGCCGGCTTACGTGTCCAAGAGAAGAACGAATGAATCTACATACGCACGTCAGGAGGCTGACATGACGCATTCTGTTTCGATGTTCCTGGTGATCCGCCCTTTCGATGATCGGCGTGTCCTGCGGGGGCGACGAGTCCCTGATCGGGCCCGAGACGCAACTCGTCGGGACGTGGACGCTCCATACCGCTGTGTCACCATCACCCGTGACTAGTGTCACCGCTGAGGTGATGAAGTTGGGCCCGGATGGGCGTCTGGCGATCACACGAACGGTTGCCGACGGGGGGCAGGCTCAGCTGGTTGGCGAGTTCGAAATAGAAGGGGGCATGCTCGAGCTGGAATTCGAGGCGGCAGGGTCCAAGGAACGAGGCCTATCACGTCTACGATCTGTCCGGGAATGTCCTGACCCTTGCCCCTGGCACCACGGGCGAACAGGTTTACAGACGGTAACTCGCACTACCATAGGATCTAAAGTACAAAGGGCGATCCTCTCCACCGAGGATCGCCCGTTTTCTGTCCGTTGCGAAACAACTCAATCCCGAAGCTCGTATCCCTTATCGAGCAGGTCCTGCTCCTGACCGATCGGCGTGTGCATGAAGTCGTAGAACTTGTCGAGGCTCTCTTTCGCGATGGCCGGTGTGGACTTCGACGTCGCGATCATCAGCAGGATCCCGCCTGAGAGATACCAGACGATCATGTCCTGGAGCTCCATCCTCAGCTCGTAGTTGCAGTAAGCCCAGATGGCGACTGAGCCGAGGATCCCCGCCCACGCGCCGTAACCGTTGCACCGTCTCCAGATGATCCCGCCCCACACGGCGATTCCCCAGAAGGCTGACATCGGCACCAGGAATCGCCACAGGGCGATCACGCTGTCGAACAACTCGGTGACCAGGATACCGCCGATGACCATCACGATGCCGGCCACCCGACCGACGTTCAGGTAGTGATGGTCATCCTTGTCCGGCGCGACCACAGGGCGATAGATGTTTTCGACGAAGAGCGCGGAACCGTCGACCATGAACGAATCGCAGGAGGACATGACGGCCGCGATCATGGAGGCAAGCATGATGCCGACAAGGCCAACAGGAAGCAGATCGCGGGTGGCCTGACCGAAGGCGAGTTCCGGGTCCGACAGGTTCGGGTAGATCGCGATCGCGCCGACGCCGATGAATGCCCAGGCGATCGTGCAAAAGCGCTTCACCATGTTCCCGTAGGTGAACCCAACACGGGATTCCCACTCGGTCTTGCCGGATCCGCCCATTTCCATGACGTGTGGCTGACCGGGGATGTTGAAGATCGTGTTGATGGTGAGGATGACCACGAACCAGAAGGTGATCCGATCGTATCCGGCCGGTGGATCGTCGAGGATCGTGAGGCTGAAGGTTTCAGGCGGCAGAACCTCGTGCATGCCAGAGAAGCCGCCGATCTGATCCAGCATGAACGGCCAGAGGATGAACGAAAGGATGATGATGAAGACGCCCTGGATGAAGTCCGTCGCGACGGCCGCTTGAAGACCGCCGATCAGGCCGTAGAACAGGAACATGGCCGACATAATGATGATGCAGACCTCGGGGCTGATCGCGCCGCCGGTCACGCCGCTGGCCATCTTGCCCGTCCCCTCCAGCATGATGCCCATCGAGAGGATGTAGTAGAAGATCCCGAAGAGCGAATAGACCCGGCCGAGTCCCATCCCGAACCGCTCGTCGAAGAAGTCGCCGGTCGTGATGTACCGCATTCGGCGGAAAAGCGGCATCATGATCCAGTAGAACGGCGTGACGAACAGCGGCAGCCAGGCATACCAGATACCGGCCAGACCGAGCTTGTAGGAGGCGCCAACGACGTTGACCGCCTGGTCCGTGTGCGTTCCGGTCCCAAAGGCGTGCATGATCAGCATCGCCTTGCCGAAGCGGCGACCACCCATGAAGTAGTCGATTGATTTTTTGACGCCACGAGACGCCAGCAGACCAACGATGCTGATGCCTACGAGATAGAGGATCAGGGTTGCGACGTCGAGGTAATGTAGCCCAAACACGTGGTTTACCCTCCTTGTTACGGTTGGTTATGCGGCACACAAGGTATGCTGATCGGTTAGGGACAGCAACCCACCTTACGATCCTGATGCCCGGCTCTTTCGTTCCCAGGCCTACACCAAGGCTACGGTCCGACAGGAGCGTCTGGGAACGAGGCTATTACAGATCGATCTGATGGGCGATCTCGAACACGATCGCCTGATTGTCCAGCCGAAACGATCCGGACGCATCATCACGCGATTCGTTGAAGGCAATGAACAGCTGACTTCCACGCCGGAACTCCCAACCAAAAACGTTGCTGATCAGATAGGATGTTTGTGTACCGTTTGGTCCACGGTCTGACCGAGTCTGAAAGAAGAGGCGGAGGAAGGTGTCGGTTTAGAAGAGATACTCCGTGCGAAGTGAGCCGAGCCAGATGCGCTCTTCGAGCTCATCCTGTGGGTCAAAGACGCTCGCGTGTCTGAGTCGAGCCGTCCACTTCCAGTGCGGCCTCGGGCGGTAGCCAAGATCCAGCTGAGTAGACCACGCCCGACTCACGTGGCGAGCGATGAAGTTGTAGAAGTCGGAGACTGAGAGCCTCCAGTCTTAGTCGAAGACGAGACGGAAGGTCGTCCCACCGCCGAAGTTGAGGTCCCAGGGTGTCAACAGGACCTGAGATGTCGTGCCGGTGCTTATAGCTCCCCCAGAAAGAGATATAGTTTCCGGAGTCGAAGTCGATATCGAACCAGCCACCAAACCCGCACCCCCAGTCCTGATCGAGAAACGACTGCCCGAAAACGGCATCTGGGTGTGACGTCAACTGAGTGTCCAGGTATCTCTGCGTCAGGAGTGGGTGCTGAATGTCGAATCAAAGACCCGTGCTATACTGTTGAACCGGATTCTGTTCGCCTTTCGGTCGTGGCCGATACTGGACCTGCACCTCGGCCCATTTTTCACCCCTGTAGCGTTCCTTCCACACGAACCCCGTGTTGTTGATGTTGAAGTCCCGCCCGATTCGGTCGGCACAGGCATAGAGCTGGATCAGGTTGGTTTCACGCGTGTAGTCGGCCGAAACCCAGTGTTTCCCTCTGTGTCATCCGGCGTTCAGGAGCCAGCCAGCTGGGCATTGATTAAGGTGATGTCTCCCGGGCGGAACGACGGATCGATTCCACCTACGCTGTGATCTTCGCTGTTCAGCCGCTTGGTGCCGACCAGGAGGCCGACGTTCGACTTCGCAAAAATGTCGCGTTTGACGCGCGCGATCCCGAAGGGTTGGTGCCGAACTTGAGGCCTGTCCGGTGATCGTGACGGGGGGCGATGAAGAGGGTGAACGTGTCGTCGCTATACATCGTGCGTTCGATCCGGCTCAACCGAGTGACGATGCCGTCAGGATCACTGTCAAAGCACCGGACCCCGACTTAGAGGTTCTGGCTGTCGCAGCAGAACCGGGCTTCGGTTTCGTTGAGTGCCGGGTCACCCAGGTTCGGGTCGCGCTGAATGAACCCGGTAGCGGGGGTGAGGCGCTGCCAGATTTGCTCGTCAAGCCGGCCATCGAGATCGATCCGCTCGTTTGCCTCCAGGTAGTGGGCCTGAACCGTATAAGGATCTCCATCCGTATGGTCGGGGTGGGTGCGAGTGGTTCCGGCGGTCGGCAGTACCGACGCCATTCTCATGAGTGCGACACAGCTTGCTTTGATTGTGGTCATCCGTACCTTGGTCTTACTCAAACCCCCAAGGACATCGTGTGACGGACACACCCATCAATCGGTGGATTATTTCGCCCACCGTCGATCTTTCGTGTATCTCGCTCGGTACGGCGTATGGGAAGAAGGGAAACTTTGATCGTTCTATCCTGTTTCTGGAAACTGCACAGAAATGGGCGCCCGACTACGATCTCGTGAAATCAGAACTTGGCCTATGTGAGGGCAACCAAGGCCGAGTGGATGTCCGCGAAGGATACGGGTGAGATGCGGGCGGCACATATCGTCGTGGACAACGAAGCGCTGGCCGAGGTCCTCCTGACCAAGGCAAAGGCGGGTGCAGACTTCAGCCTCCTGGCTCGGACGCATTCGAAGGATCCATCGGGTTCGGACGGAGGGGATCTCGGTCCGTTCAAGCCGGGCGACCTGATACCGGCCTTCGAACAACTCGTTCAGTCGCTTGCACCGGGCGACGTCGGGGGGCCGCTGAAGACGCCGCGTGGTTTCCACGTGATCAAGAGGATCTACTGAGTGGCAGCGAACGGTAGTGATATCCTGGTGATTGGCGCCGGAGTGATCGGCGCCTGCACAGCCTACGAGCTGTCCACACGAGGCCATTCGGTGACGCTGATCGACCAGGGGGACGTCTGCGCGGGTAGCTCTTACGGGAACGCGGGTTTGATAGTACCTAGCCACTGCGTGCCGCTCTCAGAACCGGGAATCGTTAAGCAGGGCCTCAAATGGATGCTCGACCCGGAAAGTCCGTTCTACATCAAGCCGCGGCTGGATCGTGACCTGATCTCGTGGCTGTGGAAGTTCAACCGGTCTTGCACGGACGCTCACGTGGCGAAGGCGACGCCGGTGCTGCGAGAGATGCACCTGAACAGCCTGGAGCGATACGAGACGTTCGCCGAGCATCTCGATTTCAGCTACGAACACAAAGGGTCTTTCTACGCGTGTAATACCGAGGCGGGTCTCGAGCACAAGATCGAGGATGCGCGGATCGCCGGGCGTACGGGTATCCGGACGGAAACACTCGGGCCGGAGGAGATCGCTAAACTCGTTCCCGAAACACCGGTCTCCGCAGTCGGTGGGGTGTTCTACCCTGAGGACGCCCATCTGCAGCCGGCACAGTTCGTCAGGGCGATCGCGAATGAGGGGCGGTCGAAGGGCACGACGATCGAGAGCAATTGTCAGGTTTTGGGGTTCGAGTCGAGCGGCCGGAAGGTTAACGCTGCTCGCACGACGCGTGGCGACTTTCAGGCCGACACTGTTATCCTGGCCGCAGGCTCCTGGTCCCCCGCTGTCGTAATGGATCTTGGCCTCAAACTGCCGATCCAGCCGGCTAAGGGATACAGCATCACCTTCAAGCGGCCGCCGAACTGCCCATCTCTCCCGATGATGATGACCGAAACCAAGGTCGGTGTCACACCCATGGCCGACACCTTCCGCTTCGCCGGTACGCTCGAACTCGCCGGGCTGAATCTGACGATCAACCAGCGTCGCGTGCAGTCGATTCTGAACGCCATGCCCTCATACTTCCCTGAAATGTCTGCAGACAAGATGGAGCTGATCGAGATCTGGCGGGGTCTGCGTCCATGCACACCGGATGGGCTTCCCCTACTCGGACGGACAGACGCGTACGACAACCTGATCATCGGCGCCGGACACGCGACGATTGGGATTTCGTTGGGTCCTGAGTCAGGTAGGATCCTATCCCAGATCGTGGAAGGCAGGGAGATCAGCTATGACACGGCGGCCTTGAGCCCGGATCGTTTTGCCTGATGCGTTTGGCGGCCCAACCCAGGTGCCACAGCTACCCTCGTCTGGGGACGTCATATCCGGCAGGTGATCTGAGACAAATCCGCCGTGAACCTATGCTCGCCCTCCTCGCTGTTGACGAAGAAGCGGGGCAGGAAGGTGAGGATGTGTCCCGTCTCGCGATCCTCTCGCGAGTGGAAGTTGGACAGGGTCATCCGTTCGCTCTCACCGGGTTGGCGATCATCCAACGGGGTGACGGAGTCTCGGATCAGCAGACCCTTATCCTGATCGACTTGGCCGATGACGATCGGATAGCGTGGACGATTGCCGCGTGGATTTTCCTGTGTGAGGTTCCCGATCCAGTAGAGTTTCCCGTTCGAGTGGGGGAGCAGCTGCGAACAGGCGCTCGGTGAGTGGAAGGCGAAGCCGTCCTCATACGTCCACGGCGAAGCTTCCGTCCACGTGTCTCCACCGTCTCGCGAGAACGCCATCCACTTGTGGCCGGGCCATTCGGGCACCGCGTCATTGCTGCCACGCATGACCATCAGGATATTGCCGTCGGTCAGCTCGGCGATCGTTGGTTCGATCACGCCGCGCGTCGTCCTTTCCGGATCGCCCAGCACACGTTCTGAGCAGGTCCAGTTCAAACCACCATCCTCTCGCCACGTCCCTTTCAGCATCATGCAGTCGGTGTAAGTGTATCCCCGGCCCGGATTGGCGTAGTCGCCGTCAGGGCCGACAGGTGTACTCTGGACGGGAACGAGAATGACACCGTCGCTTCTGGTCAACGGTACCTGACCTCGATCACCGACCATGACGCAATTCTTGCCCTTCGTGACCCCGGGGAGGTGGTGGATCCCGTCGTATTCGTCACCCTCGTGAACGACCTGCTCGCGTAGTATCTCGCTCTTTCCACCGTCTTCTGACACCGCATAGTGGAGCGCCCATTGACGCATCCCTTCGAGGGGATCGTCGGTGGGCAGTACACCTTGATTCCACATTGAGATAAAGCGGTCAGTTGTATGATCCAGGTATCCACCCCAGAAATGACGCCGGCCCTGACCGCCCTCCGCTTCGAAGTGCATCGGCCACTCGGTCGTGTCGCCCCAGGTCACACCGTTGTCATCTGAGTAGCGGATATATGCGACCTCCACCGTGTCGCTACGCTGGGTGATGGCGTGGACGCTCATCAGCCGCAGACCATCACGCTGCGTGTAGAAGCTGCCGCCCATCACGCCCTGTCCAGGACCAGGAGATGGAACGAATACGTCTCTGGAGATGACTTCCATCACGGACCGCTCTTTCGTCTAGGCGTTTTGGCGTAAACCAGGCACAGGACCGCCAGGATGGTCGGGATCACGGCGAAGGCATTCAGGACGAGATGATAGCTGCCAAAGATGTCGCGCGCGACACCGAAGGGCATTGGCCCAAGCGCTGAACTGCCGACCATCAGCGTTGACGACACACCTGTGATACTTCCCAGATAGCGACGTCCGAAGAATTTCGCCCAGACGACGCTGCTGACGATCAGCTGCAGGCCGCCGCGCATGCCCATGATGACACCCATCCCGAGCGCCATCTCGGCACCCGTGAGGATCGAGGCCATGACCAGGGCCGTCGACTGAAGGAGGAGGGCTACGGCGACCATCAGGCGGACGGGGATACGATCGATCAACAGTCCGCCCGCAAACTGAACGGACGCCCCGACGGCGGCGATGGGCAGGAAGACAGAGGCCGCGACGGAAGAAGACAGACCGCTGTCGTCGAAGATGCTGAAGAAGTGGAAGGTCATGCCGGTACTGAGCGCGCTCATCGAGCCCAGTGAGGCGGATACGATCCAGAACGTCGGAGTTCGGATCGCTTCGTCGAGCGTCCAGTTGACCTCGAGGGGTTCGTCATCCCCTTTTGCCTCGTTATCCTCTGCGTGTCCGTCCGGCTGGAGCCCATAGTCTTCCGGTCGGTTCCGGATAAAGATGGCTCCCAACGGGACCATGATGGTGAGCACGCCAAAGCCGAGGATGATATAAGAGGTCCGCCACCCGAACTCCGGGATCATCCAGTTGACGAGCCCGGGAAATGACCCGCTTCCGAGCAACGAGGCAGCCACGCCCGCGATGCCCATCACGAATCCTCTCCTGCGAACCCACCACTGATTGATCGCATTCTTGCACACGAGGCCCAGGCTGCCCTGGCCGAGCATCCGAAGCGCAAAGAACCCTAGCCCAAGCCCCACTGCTCCCTTGACATAGCCCATTCCGATACAGGTCAGCCCGAAGAGCACGCAGACGTAGCCGAGGATCAGACGTGGGCCTCGCTTGTCGATCTGTCGACCGACGAAGGGAAGCGCGAAGCTTCCGCCGAGCGTGCCCGCGGTGTAGAGGGTGCTGACCAACCAGCGATCTACACCGAGGTCTTTGATGAAGTAGTCGATGAAGACGGAGATGACGTAAGTCTGGCCGGGACTGCTGAGGATACTTCCGACGGCGCCGACGAAGAGGATGACCCATCCGTAGTAGACGGGTGAGGCGTTGATCAGGCGGGAGTGTCTTACTTCATGTGGCAGGACGTCACCGTTCATGCTGAGTAGGCGCAAGAAGGAACCAGTTCACTGCGTGAGAACCCGGAAAGAGATGTGTGCGACGTATCGAAGCACGATAGGTCAGATCGCATATGAATCGTTTGCCCCTCGACACACCCCACCGACCGGGGGGTGTGTCGAGGGGCAAACGATTCGTTCTTCATGAGCCGTTCTGTTCCTCGATCCACAAGCTGCGCATCTCTTCGGACGAGTCCAGGAGTTCCTCGAGTGTGCCGACCGCGTCGATGTGGCCATTCTTGAGAACGATGATCTGATCGGCCCGTCTCAGGGCGGGGCGACGATGTGAGACGACGAGACAGGTGACGGCTTGCTGCTCGAAAACGCGCGACCAGAGCGTCTGCTCGGTTTGGACGTCGAGGGCGGAAGACAGGTCGTCGAACACGAGGAGGTCCGAGCCCCGCACGAACATGCGGGCGGCAGCTGCTCGCTGGATCTGACCGCCGGAGAGCTTGACGCCGCGCGGACCCACCACAGTTTCGAGGCCGGCCTCCAGAGTCGGGATGTCGTCTTCCATCACGCCGTTGTGAATGGCACGATCGACGCCCTGCTCATCGAACGGCATGCCCATCAGGATGTTTTCTCGGAGAGATTCGCTGAAGAGTCTCGGGATCTGAGGGGTGTAGGCCGACCGCGGCGGGATCAAGAAGGTTCTCGGATCCGGAACGGGTGCGCCGTTCCAGCGGACCTCGCCCGATCGAGCAGGTAGTACGCCGAGCAGAGTCCGAAGCAGCGTCGTCTTACCGGAGCCAATCTGCCCGGTGACGACCGTGAACGAGCCGGCTTTCAACGTCAGATCGATGTGGTGGATGCCGTTCGTGGATCCGGTATAGGTATAGGTGAGACCGCGTACCGTCAGTTCACGCAGACGGTCGGGCTCTGCGATTTCGAGTGGGAGTGGCTCCGGGGTGGGCTCGGTGAAGTAGACAGGCCCGTGATCGGATAGGCGACTCCCAGGCAGGTTGTCGATGGTGTCGGACACGCGCTCGTAGCTGACTTCAGCACGTTTATGGTTGGCCAGAATCGTACCCAGGAGCGAACCGCTTCGGGCGACCTGTCCGACATAGGTAGTAAAGAGCGCGAGGTCTCCGACCGTGAACGTGCCGGTCTTCGCCTTCTCCGCGACGAGGATGAGAATTACACCGGTCGCGATATGGCCGAGGTTGAAGTTGATAGAGTTCAACACCTCGTTGAGCATGTTGTCGATGAGCGTCGACTTCCGGCGTTCGTCGTTGAGCTGGCGGAATCGCTGCGTTACGTGGTCTTCGGTCGTTGCCACTTTGACGGCCAGGATCGACTGGAACATCTCGTTGATGAAGTTGGTGGCCCGCTCGGTGGCGATACGCTGAGCTGTCCGATACTTGTGGATCAGCTTCCTGGCAAAGTCGACGACGACGACGACGCAGATCGCGGGGACGATCGTGATGGCGGTGATGGTCGCGTCGATGTTCGCCATGTAGTTGATGGCGAGCCCGGCGAACACGAGGTTGCCCCACATGTGGATGTAGCGGTTCAGGTAGCCGACGATGCCCACGACGTCGTCGCGGAATCGGTTGGTCACCTCGCCGGACGTGCTCGAAATACGAGTGGGATCTCGTACTTCGAGGATCGCCGTGATCAGGTTGCGTCGAAGCAAAGTCTCGATCCCATACCACCAGCGTGGCCAGCAGTAAGCGGATCCCATCAAGGCGATCCGGTCACCGATTTCCACGGCCACGAAAAGCGCGACGATCGTGTAGGGCGTGAAGCCTGCTTCGGCCTGACCGGTGAGCGCGTCGAAGAAGCCCTTCATCAACACGCCAGCCAGGAACGGCGCAACGTCGTCGATCCCCCGGAAGAAGACGGTCGAGATGAACAGGAGGGGTCTGAACTTGAGCAGACGCCATGTGGTCTGACCCATCGTCACGCGATCAACTCCTCCAACCCTGTCTTGAGCAGTCGTGAGAACTGCGAGTTCTCGTTCGCGACCAGGTCGCTGCGGCGGCCGTGTTCAAGGATGGTCCCGCCATCGAGAATCATGATGTCGTCGACCGTCTCGACGGTATCCAGACGGTGCGCGATGATGATGCCCGTTCGGTTTTCGAGCAGGTGTTCGACAGCGTGGTTGATCTTGCGTTCCGTTGCGGGATCGAGACGCGATGAGGGTTCGTCGAGGATGACGAGTCCCGGATCCTTCAGGAAAACGCGAGCAAACGCGAGGAGCTGAGCTTCGCCCGCAGACAGACCCGAACTGCCAGACGCGATTTCGGTGTCGAGTCCGTTTGGCAGGTTCTCATACCACGGCCCCAGACCCAGATCATCCAGTGTCGCAGCGATCTTGTCTTCGGGAATGTCCGGGTTAAAGAGCGTCAGGTTCTCACGAACCGTCGCATTGAAGAGCTGAACGTCCTGGGTGACCAGGCCGACGTGTTTGCGCAGGTCGCTGAGCTGGATGTCAGAGATCGACTGGTCGCCAAGGCGAATCGTGCCGCTCTGGATGTCGTAGAACCGGAAGAGAAGGCGTGTGGTGGTGGTCTTGCCGCTTCCGGTTCGACCCAAGAGTCCCAATACCTTACCGGGTTCGATGTCGAACGTGACGTTCTCGAGGACGGGTTCACCCGGGTTGTAAGCGAACGTGACACCGCCAAAGTGGACAGACAGAGGATGTTGTTCAGACAGAGGATCTGTTCCGTCCGCGATGGTCGTCTCGACACGATGCAGTTCCTCGATCCGCTGCAAACCGGCGGTGGCGCGCTGAAGCTCGTTGATCTGTCGACTGAGCTGGAACAGCGGTTCCCTGAGCATGGAGGTGTAGTGGAAGATCAGGTAGACGGATCCGATGGTGAAGGGCCCGTCCTGATACAGCCAGATCCCCATGCTCATCGCCAGGGCGTATCCGAGCACGAATAGAATTCCCGTGATCGCCTGGAGAAGCTCGCTCATCACTTCCGACCTCTTAACCCGCGCGAACACGACGTTGTTCGTATCGTGGAACCCGTTGGTCGCATATTGGCTCGCGCCGTTCGTCCGGATATCCTCTAGACCGATCAGCCGCTCTTCGATAAACCCGTAGAGTCGCGCGTAACTCTCGCGCTCGGCCGTGTAGATGGGAACGGCGATGCTTCGTGTCAGGTTGAGGACGCCGAATGCAACGAGGGAGAACAGGCTCAGAGCAGTGCCGACGCGCCAATCCTCCAAGAACACGAGGAGCAGAACGCCGATCAGGAAGACAATACTGCCGATGATCTGCAGGACGAACTGTGAGAAGAAGTTCGAGAGGGCGGTCGTGTCTCCGTCGACACGCTCGATCATTTCACCGGGCGTGCGGAGGTGGTGGAAACCCATGTCCAGGTTGAGACAATGGTGGGCGAGGCTGTTGCGCATCCGGTTGGTGGCACGCCAGCCGACATCCTGACCCAGGTAGGAACTGAGAAGCTGAACGATCTGCCGAGCGAATCCCACGCCCAGGAAGAGGGTGCCGGCCCAGACGAGTTCGCTGACCAGCCCATCGGTCTGCGCTGTGTCGATGAAGAAGCGAAGGATCTGGGGATTGGCCAGGTTCAGCCCGATGCCGGCAGCCATACTGATGGCCAGCGCGGTGACGCGGCCTTTGTGCGGGCTCAGGTATTGGGCGAGGAGGGAAAGGTAGTGTCTGAGGGGGACACGCTTGTTGCGAGTAACGTCGCCTGATTGGGACGACGACTTTTCGGAATCGATCTGCTGCCTCCAGCCTGCTGCAATGTGGTCAGGGCTTGACCGAATGCTGTTTATCCGGTTCCTATAGTTAAGTTAGGGTTCGATTGATAGCTAGAAGAAACTGATTCTGGAGGTCGTGATGCGTAAGGCTGTTGTCGGGATGTGTGTTGGGGTTATGTTGGCGTTGACGTCGACGGCGTGGTCGGGGGACTGGCCGGAGTGGCGGGGTGAGGGTAGAACGGGGAAGTCGAGCGAGACCGGTTTGCTGCAAGCCTGGCTCGATGCAGGCCCGAAGCAGGTCTGGAAGATCGAGGGCATCGGTGGTGGATACTCGACGAATACCGTGTCCGCCACAGGCGAGAGATGTTGTGGTTCGGCGTCGAGTCTCAAGACAACGCCAACGTAGATCTGACCGGCATCCTCGAAGGTCAGACCTTCGCTGCACGATGCTATCGGCTGGTCGATGATGACGTCCCCTTAGCTACGATCGTGGAGCGGTTCTCCGCCGACCTTTTCGGCGACTGATCCTCAGACGCGGTCGCCCTTAGGTACCGGGTGCGTTTTTCCTCAAAGGATTACTGGGACGAACTGTTCGACGTCGAAGGTCGAGTCCCACTCTCCCATCCTAAGGCGTGCCGCAAGCCTTCCGAGTTCATCGGATGATTTCGCCGCCCTACTGTTTCCTCCGGCGCAGATGATCAGACGCTCGTTGCCGGGAAGCGCCCATATGTATGGAAGCCCGTTCGGTGTGTAGCAGTTGACGCACGGTTTGGTGACCGCCACTGTTAGATCCATCTCAGGCAACATCTCCCCCACAACCTCGATCAACGCCTCACCCTCTCCGGGACCGCCTCCGGACCTGAATCACTCCTTCGCTTCGTCCACATCACGGAAGCCCGTTGTCCCTTCGAAATCGCCGCTAATCTTGTAGTAGACCTTGCCATCCGGGTAGGTAATCGGCGGTAGTGAATAAACTGAACGCAGAGCCGTCTTTCCATCCAGGTCTTTAACGATCAGAGAAGGCAGATCCGAGAACCTGGGAAGTAGACGCTCCCTTATCTCTACGAGCAGAATCACGCGGTCCCTGGTCATCAGATTGATCGGTGTTCCGAGAAGGGCGTTTGTGAATGCTCCGCAGGCGAGGATCACGTGTGCGGCCGTGATTGCTTCTTCCGAGACCAGGTTGGTTCGGCAGTTGTCATTCGTCGGTTTGAGCGATTGAACAGGGGCGGGAAACCAGTTGGCAGCCGCTGCGGGCGGCTGGAGTCGTCTGCGCAGAGACCAGGGCTCAAGGTGAGATATGGTCGGTGGGAGCCGCCTCGAACAGTCCGGTGAAGCTGTCCGGGAAATGAAGGTGTTGGAACTTTGATGCGAGCTGTGGATGGGAGAGCTGGCTGAAGGGGCCCCCAGCCTTGTTTCTATGTCAGCCGCCCTGTGGATGCAGTCGGACGTAGCCCAAGGTGGAGGCAGCCGTTTGCTGTATAGAACGAAATGCCACTTTCGCGGTGGATCCCATCATATGCACGGATGGATCGTTGGGCGGCGTCACCCCAGAAAGGATCAGGATCGAGGATGCGGGTGATTTGCCCTTCATCTTAGTGGCTGGCGAAGACACCCTTGTGGGAAGACCACGTTTCCGGCTCGGGAGGGCCGATCAGGGCTACGGATCCGGATGTAGGCGACAGATACCGTGCCGCGGCCGAACCCACCATCCCGGCGCCGACGACAACATATTCGACGTCTACTATTGGCCGGTGATATCGACGACGTTACGGAAGATGTGCTTCAGGCGGTCGACATCTGCATGAGGCAGGGCGGGCCGATCGAAGCTTCCGATGTTCTCGAGCAAGTGATCGGGGTTGCCGGTACCGGACAGGATTACGTGTGTGCCCGGCTCGAACCGGCAGAAGCGATAGGCGGCATCCGGGACGCTGACGGCACCACTCTTGTGAACAAGGAAGTCGAGCGGATGGTCGAGATCATCCAGGTCAGACGCGTCGATTGTTCCGGCGTCGATCTGCGCGTTGATCTGTTCGACCAGGAAATCGGGGTTGCTCAACGCTTTTCGCACGGCAAACATCACCTGGATCCCCACGTTGTTCGCAATGGCCTTCTTGAGCGCCGACCGGCTTGCCGTCTGGTTGAGGATGTTGAAGCCGATCATCCCGACATCCCACAGGTCGTCGTCCAGAGCCTGGTCGAACATCTCGTGGGTCTTGTCGGAATTGAACATCTCCGTGACCCCGATGTATCGGATCTTGCCGGCTTCCTTCAGCTTGAGCAGTTCCGGATACAGGTCCTCACGACACCGCTCGTAGTCCCAGGGGAACACACCGTGCAGGCTGTAGACATCGATGTAGTCGGTCCCCAGTCGCTGGAGACTCTCCTCACAACTTTTCGCAACCTCATCCGCCTTGCGGTTCCGCGAGCTCTTCTTGGTCGAGATGACGATCTGATCTCGTGGCAGTTCCTTTAGAGCCATTCCCACGAGGGGCTCCGTCCCGTACTCCTCAGCCGTGTCAATGAAATTGACCCCGGCTTCGAAGGCCTTGACGACGATGTTGGCTGACTCCGTTTTCGACTTCCCTGTCTTCTTTCCGATCTGGCTGGGGCCGCCGGCACCCAATCCCATCTGACTGACCTCTAGGCCGGTTCTTCCGAGTGTGATTCTTTCCATTGTGTTCAATCCTTCGTAGGCATTTGCTTGTTGTATTCAATCAAGCGATACCACAGATCTGCCGAAATTCTTGAGAAACCAAGAGATAACCATTCCCTCCGAGCAGCGCGCCTGTTGTCTCAGCTTAGATGCGGGTATATTACCGGAGGTGGTTGTTGAACAAGAACCAGATTGTAACGCTTAGCGCGGCGTTGCCCAACCTGGGTGTCGGAATCCTGTTAATCGGGGCTATTGGCCCGATTGTCGTGAAGACGAACCTGAGGTACGGCTTCTGGCTCAGCAGTATCGTGAGCTCAGTGATGTGTCTAGCAGCCATCGGCCTATCGGTTTACCTGAGGAGAGACTGACATGGATCAGTTTATGATCAGTTTGGGATTCCTTGCCCTTGCTGTGTTGGTTCTCGGAGGTGTTGGCGTTTGGCAGAAACACAAGCTGGAAAAACGGGAGGCCGAGGAGCGGAACCAAAAAGCCTAGGTCAAAGGCTCTGGGGGCATGAGCTATCCCGCGCCCCCAGAGCTTCGTCAAAACTTGATCGCCACTTCCTTCCCTGCCTTCTGGCTCCTGTAGATCCCATCCAGAATCGCCATCACCTGCATCGACTGTTCGGCCGGTACCGGTGAAGGCGCCCCATCCACGATCGCCTGAGCGAACTCGACGCATTCCTGTGCGTGCGCTTCGAGCTGATCGCGCGTGTTCATGAGCTCACGGTTGTAGTGCTGCTTGGTCTGGTTGTTTGTCTGGAAGACCTCGCAGTTCGGCCAGTGACTCCCGCCCTTCGTCCCATACAGCCACATCTGCATGTCTTCGCCCATCGTATTGTGATGGAGCAGCCAGCTGACCTCAAGGACGAGCGTCGCCCCGTTTTCAAAGCGGACGAAGGCGGCCGCCATATCCTCGACGTCGAACTTCCTGGGGATACGAGCGCCACCATCCATGCGTGTCCACGCGCCCCTTTGGTGAGCGATTTCGGTACGCGCGACGCCCGTTACGGCGACGGGACGCGGGTTGCCCATGAACCAGAGCGTCAGGTCGAGGATGTGGACGCCGATGTCGATGCAGGGACCACCGCCGCTGTGTTCCTTGAGGATGAACCCGGGGCGAACGGGCGCGCCTGAGCGCCTGAGCATCCAGCTTCGAGCGTGGTAGATGTCGCCGAGTACACCCGTGTCGAGTTCGGCCTTCATCGCCTTGCTCTTGCCCTGGAAGCGGAAGTGCTGTGCCGTCATCAGCATCTTCCCCGAGTTGTCGCGCGCGGCGATCATCTTCTTGATCTGCGAAGGGTTCGGGGCCAGGGGCTTCTCGCAGATGACGTGCTTGCCTGCGTTCAGCGCCGCGATCGACAACGGTGCGTGGTAGTTGTTGGGTGTGCAGACGTCGATAATGTCGATGTCCGGATCCTGAAACAACTCTTTCGGGTCGGTTACGAGTTTGGTGGCGCCTGTTTTGTCTGCGAAGGCGTCCAGTACCTTTGGGTTGATGTCGCTGCCGGCGACGATTTCAGCGTGCTCTGACGCCGCCCACCCGGGGAAGTGCGAACGGGCGATTCCTCCGACGCCGATGACGCCCACTTTCAGCTTGGCCATGCTTTACCTTTCGAATTCAACAGGCCGACGGCGTCCGCGTCGGCTTTTCTGTCTGGTTGAACTGCGGGACGCGAGCGCGAAGATAATCAGCGCTCGGGTTCGTGTCTACGATGCTTTCTGGTTCCCAGGCTGCCGCCGTCGCCAAGGCTATGGCACCCGGGGAGCCTAAAAACGAGAAAGGGTCGACCGGTGATCTCCGGCCGACCCGTTCCCGTTTTTAGGCTGCGGCGAGCGGTTCCTCCGGCGTGTTCTCGAGGCGAGAGAGCCAGTAGGACATGTCGAAGGCGTCGTCGCCTGTCAGGAAGCGCCAAAACTTGATGCGATTCACATACTCGAGGCGGACTTCGTTGCCATACCACCCGTGGTTCGCGTTCAGGGCTTTGATGACGTCGAGGTCGTCTATATCGGACGTATTCCAGAGAAGCGTCTGCTTTACGGTCGGGTTGAGGCGCAGCTTGAACATGTAGCGCATCCGATCCGTCGTGTTCGGTTGTGCGCAGTGCCAGATCCCGTGGTGGGCGACGGCGATCGTTCCTGCTTCACAGACCATGGTCGTCTGACCGGAGAAGTTCTGGTATCTCGCGATGTCTGATTCAGAGATCCGGCGGAAGTGGCTGCCGGGCAGGAAGGCCGTACCGCCCATCTCTCTTGGGGTGTCGTGCGCGAAGTAGAAGAACTGGATGTCGTAATGCACACGAGTGTCGATGATGGCGTCGGCGTGCCAGATCTGCCCGCGCTCGCGACCGGCATCGACCTTGTGGATCGCATGATGGTCGTAGAGCGGGTCTGGTCCCACCAGGCTCCGGTAGATGCCCTGCACCTCCGGCAGGCGGAAGACCTCACCGATTGGTGAGTAGGGCCAGGCCTCGGATAGCGGCGTTCCGCCCTTCAGCCGCGGTACTCCTTCTTCATACAAGTCGCAGACGGCTCGATTCAGCTCATCCGGTACGAGGTTGTCGAACCGTAGGAAGCCATCGGCGGCGAACTGTGCGACCTGCTTGGTGTCCAGCAGATGCTGATCAGGCATCGGTGTCCTCCAGCTTCTCCAGGATGTATTCGAACTTCAGGAACGATGTCGTGTACTCCATGCCGGGGTAGGCGGGAAACTGCTGTGGAAACTGGATGACGCGCCATCCATCACGCATTGCGTCGACAACAGATCCGTAGGGCGGGTCCGTTTCCGACGCGGTCGAGGGTTGTTCGTCGGTGGTACCGTCGAACACGGACCAGGCGACCACCTTACTGTTCAGATCCGGTGAATGCGCGTAGAGCACGAGCAGCTTCTGTCTGAGTTTTCCCACCTGTTCCTCTCCTCCTCACGGGTCTGGCATCATACGGTCGGCAGATGCCGCGGTCAAGCTTTCAGGTCTCCATCCAGGTCGACGGAGGCCTTGACCATCTGTCTTCCTCTGAACAGCCAGGTATTCAGCGTACCAAGCGGGATGTTTAGTCGTTCTACCAGCTCCTGATACGCCATGGTCTTCGACGAAGTGAATTGTAATTACCGACCTGTATCTCGGTGGCAGTTTCGAAATGTCTTCCAGCAGGACGTCCCATCGGAGTTGACGGTCCAGACGATCCTCGACGGTTGGTGACTGCACCCGGCTCTGGACCTCGGTGTCGATGACTGACTCGGGAAGCATCGGTCGCCGTCCCTGGTGGTGGGTGATGCAAACGTTCAGCGCGATCCGAGTCAGCCAAGTGGAGAAGGCCGAGTCTTCTCTCAACTTGCCCAGACTCCGGAAGGTCCGAATAAAGCTGACCTGGACGAGGTTGTCGATGTCGTCGGGATCCTTGGTCCTCTGGGAAACGGGCGCCTGGATTCGGTCTCGGTGCGTGCGATACAGCTTGTTGTAAGCGTTCTGGTCTTCTGTCAGGGCGCGGTCTAGGGTCTCACGCTCTTCGGCAGATGACACGGTGCTCCTTCCTCTACGGTGATTGCAGATAGGGTGACCGTCTTTCGTAGACCGAAGATGATCATGAAGAAGAGGGCCTCGTATGTTGAGTGGCAGACAAACAAAAAGCCCCTTGTCGATTTGGTCTCGACAAGGGGCATATACCCGATACCGGCCTTGTGTCATCTTCCGGACTAAGGGCCACACCTCCCGGAAGTGAATTTTTCAACGCGTCTCAACTCGATTAGCGTTCCCTCGCTGGGGTGGAAGTCTTATAAAAGTAGGGAAGGTGGTTCGTGAGGGAAAGTCTGCAGCGGAACCTGAACACAACCTTGAAACCTGCACGGATGTGTAGTAGGTTTGGGCGTGAAGTTTAGAACGTTTCGGGCTCAGGGTCGTGCAAACAGGTAGGCTACCCTCAATCCATACGGTGAGTGAGATGGCATTCGCGACAGTTGACAGACGGTATCGGAACAGGCTGGCCTACACGGGATTCTACTGCGCCCTCCGTAACGATGTTCGTAAGTCCGAGCGGATCCGGAATCTGGTTCGCCGGATCGACAAAAGTCAGCGCTTCCAGCTCCAATCGCCCAATTAGTGTGTGCCTGGTTCGGGAGCTTCCCCGTGCCGGCCGAACGTCTTCTTCGTATACTCCTCCGCTGTCCCCAATTGTGTGTTGACTGAGAAAAAACAATGGCTTAACTTGGTCTTGCCTTGGGAGAAACGCTCTCCCTCTCCTCGCTGACGGCCACTGTCGTACCCCTTCGATCGGCCCGTCTGACGCCGCAGGGTCTCCCTGTTTTCTCCACCGTCTGCACCCCCAGAGACGACTAAGTAACAACTCAGATCGTACATAAAAATGGCCCGGGACAAATCCCTTTGGCAGCCAGATTCCTGAGGTGCAACCACACACGCGGAATCATCTCTCCCTGGCTGTATGGGATTCGTCACCGGGCCTTTTTTAGTCTACTTGTGGTAGGGCTCTCCTCTGAGGATCGTCTGAGCGCGGTAGAGTTGTTCCAGGACCATCACCCGGGCAAGTTCGTGGGGATAGGTCTGCGCTGACAGGCTGACGGTCCAGTTTGCGCGGTCGAGGACCGTCTGATCGAGGCCAAGCGCGCCTCCGATGATCAGCGTCCCCACGGTGGCGGTGTCTTTCAGCCTATCGAGCCGTTTCGCCAGATCTTCCGATCCGACCGCTTCCCCGCCCTTGTCTAGGGCAATGACGAAATCGGTCGCCCAGATACGGTCGAGAATCCGACCGCCCTCTTTTTTCAAGATCTCTGCGGTCGGCGTGCCTTTTCTCGCGCGCTCTTCTTTAACCCCAACCTCTTCCAACTTCGTATATCGCCGGATCCGCGCAGCATATTCGCGACCCACCTCTGCGAGCCCTTTTTGCCTGGGCTTCCCGACGGTCACAAGCCGCAGCGACATAGATCTGAGTATAACCCCCCCCCAATGCAACCACAAGTGGTGTTAACGTGTATGTTACGGCCAGGTTGCTATCGATGGAGATCTCCAGGTGTCGGCTCGGGCCGTCGTCTTGACTTTGATCCGACCAGCGAGTAGATTTCGTTTCTTAGCGATAAATGCTAGTGAAAAAGGAACTTGCGTGAGTTTTCGGTCTTTGACAGTGGCAAGAATCTGGTTGCTTGCCGTCTTGTTCACGAGTGCCCCCCTGGCCTCGACGGAGACCCCGATCATGGGGGTGGACGAGATCAAGCGTGGTATGCGCGGGATCGGCAAAACCGTCTTCCGGGGGACGCGGATCGACACCTTCGAGGTCGAGATTCTGAGCGTGATCAAGAACCAGGGGCCGAAGAGTGATCGCATCCTCGCCAAGGTCTCCGGACATTCCCTCGAGAAGACGGGTGGCATTCAGGGAATGAGTGGGAGCCCTGTCTACATCGACGGCAAGCTCATCGGAGCTGTGGCCTGGGGATACCCGTTCGCTCTGGACCCGGTCATGGGAATCACTCCGATCGGCGAGATGCTGGAGATCATGGAGCGCCCCGAGCAAGCCACCCTTCCGGATGCGATCGATCCACCTCCTTCATACGCCAGGCTTTCAGACCCTTCCCGCCCTTCCACCATCGAGCACGGCCAACTTACACCGATCAATGCGCCTGTATACGTTTCGGGATTCTCACCTGAAGTGGTCCCGCGCTTGCGCGACGAACTGTCAGGGTATGGGTTGGTGCCGGTCCAGGGGGGCGGCGGCTACGATCCTTCACTTCCAGAAGCCACGCTGGAGCCAGGATCGTCCCTTGGCGTCCAATTGGTTCGTGGAGACTTCAACCTTACGGCGATCGGCACCGTCACGCACGTGGACGGGGATCGCGTGGTCGGTTTTGGCCACCCGATGTTCTACCTAGGTTCCTCTCGGCTGCCCATGACGACAGCCTTCATCCACGATGTAATCGCCAATCAGTTCATTTCCTTCAAGATCGGCTCTGGCGGGAAGCAGGTCGGAGCCATCACGCAAGACCGCGCGACCGGGATCGGGGGCGTGATTGGTGGGACCGCCGAACTGATGCCCACGAACATCAGCGTCAGGTCTAGCCAGAATGAGTGGTCCTACAAAATGGAGGTCCTGAGGCATCGTATGCTTGGTCCTCAGTTCATTCAGGCCGCGGTGGTAAGTTCTGTCCTCACTGCATCGAAGGCGGTGGGGGAGGCTACGGTCAAGACACGGCTCTCGCTGAAGGTTGAGGGGCACCCGGAACTCTCCTTTACGAATATCTATGCAGGGCCTAGGGGGCTGGGAGAGGGTATCCTGGGCGTGACTCGGCCCATCCAGCTTCTCCTAGGGAACCCGTTTGAGGAAGTTCGCGTCGAATCCGCTACGTTCGAACTCGACATCGATGAAACCACGAAGGCGGCCAGCATCCGGTCGATCGAGTTGGATCGCTCACGGATCGAGCCGGGGGATCGGCTCGGGCTTCGTATTGAGGTGGCCCCCTATTTAGGTAAGGCGGAGACGATCGAAACCTTGGTCGTGGTCCCACCGCACGTTCGAAAGGGGAGGTTGACGCTACGGGTCTCGAGCGCACGGAGTCACGTTGCGCAGGAGAGCAAGCGGATCCCTGGCTACTACAGAGTCTCAAGTGTCGACGCTTTGTTGAATGTGCTCGAGCGTGAGCGAACGAACAACACGATGATCGTCGAGCTGATCGCAAATCGGCCCGGCGCGACGGTTGGCGGCTTGGAGCTCGCGTCATTGCCCCCATCGGTCGCGGCGGCGATGAAGCAGTCCAGGCACTCGCGCAACATCAGACCCGTCAATCAGTCCGTGATCTCAAGCGCGGATGTCTCCACCCCTTACGTCCTGTCCGGTCAGCAGATCGTATTTCTGACAATTGGCTCCGATGGTCCGGCTCTGCGCTTTACCCCCAGTCAGCCCGGTCCAACACCCAAGAAGAAGTAGGTATCTGTGAAGTCCCTTCTCATCCGTTTCGCGCCGATCCTTCTGATCGTGTCCTTCCTGACTTCATCCTCTACCGTTGCGGTCTCGCCAGTGATCTGGCGGCAGGACACGCAAGGGGCCTTCAGCAAGGGTGAAGCCGACGCCGTGTCGATCACCAGGGATGGGGAGATCCGTCTCGGGCCGTCCGTCACCGAGTTTGCCGATACCGGTGAAGAGTTCGTTTGGGCGTTGTCGAGCGACGGAAGGGGACGAGTCTTCGCCGGAACCGGCAGTGAGGGACGTGTCTATCAACTATCGGATGGATCCGCCACGCTGCTGTTCGATTCGCCGGAGCGCGCAATCTTCTCCGTTCTGGCCGTAGATGGCGTCGTTTATGCCGGGTCGTCGCCCGGTGGACTCGTCTATGCTGTCCCGCTGAACGGTGAGCCAAAGACACTCGCGCGAACAGATGATCAGCACGTCTGGGCACTGATCGAAGATGGCAAAGGCGGACTGCTCGCTGCGACAGGCGGGCCAACGGGTCGTGTGCTGATGATATCCAAGTCGGGCGACGTGAGTGAGGTGCTCGCCACCGACGATCCGAACGTCGTCAGCCTGGTTCGGGCAGACGACGGGACGATCTATGCGGGGACGGATCAGAACGGCCTGATCTACCGGGTCGATCCGAGCGGCAAGGCTGATGTTCTGTATGACGCTTCAGAGGCTGAGATCAAGGCGCTTGTCCTGGCCGACGGCCGGTTGATCGCAGGTGCCTCGAGCGGCGCCGCGCAGCCCGGACGTGGCGGTCCACCCAACCCGAATGGACGGAACGGGGCGGGCGGGAAGCCCGGTGGCCAGTCGGTGGTCTACTCGGTCGAACCGACGGGGAGTGGATGGCGGCTGTGGGATGTGCCTGAACCCTCGGTCCAGGCGCTGGCGGCTGGCGGCAATGGCAGTGTTGTGGTGTTGACCGGTGGTAAGGGGGCGCTCTACCACCTGTATGCGGATGGCAGCCACTCGATCGTCGCGACGATCGATGACGCAGAGCCGTGGACATACCTGTCTGATGGCAAAGGGGGCGGCTGGGTAGCCGCCAGCGGAAGTGGAAGTGTACACCGCGTCGCCTCCTCACTTGCGAAGTCAGGCACCCTCACGAGCGAGCCTGAGGATTTTTCCCTCGTGACCCGATGGGGTCGCGTGAACTGGGATGGCGATGCGCCCAAGGGGACGCGGGTCGCTTTCGAGGTCAGAGCCGGGAACAGCGAAGTCCCCGATGACACGTGGAGCGGGTGGACGGCCGTCGGAGAGGGAGGTGAAATTCCCGTGCGGACTACTCGATACATCCAGTACCGTGCGACATTGTCAGGTGACAGTAAGCAATCGCCTTCCGTTCGCGAGGTCATCGTCTCCGGACTGCCCGACAATATCCAGCCTCTGATCGTAGACCTGGCAGTGAAGGGACCCCATCAGGAACGCGCGGGTGGCGGTGGAGGCAATGGGGGCGGTGGAAGACGATCCAGTTCGCCCTCCGAAGAGTCATCGTCCGGTTGGGAGATCTCGTGGACGGGTGCCGATGTGAATAACGACAAGCTTACCTACGCCCTGCACTACAAGGGTCGCAACGAGAAGACTTGGAAGCTGCTCGCGGAAGATCTGACGGGAAACAGTTACACCTGGGATACCGAGTCGGCGCCGGAGGGTACGGTTCTGGTACGCCTGACGGTGTCGGATGCGCCGAGCAATCCGCCTGATCTGGCGCGATCTTCCGAGCGGATCAGCGTGCCTTTCAAGGTCGACCATACGGAGCCTGAGGTACGGATCTCGGAGGTGACGGCGGGCGGAAGCGGGACGACCGTGCGTGGCTCGATCAAAGATGCGACGTCGCGTGTCAAGTCGGCCTCCTACGCGCTGAATTCGGGTGATTGGACCGTCATGTTCCCGGGCGACGGGATATTCGACTCGTCAGAAGAGTCGATCGCGTTGACGCTGGACGGGTTGTCAGCGGGTGAGTATACCCTCGTGATTCGAGCGTCGGATGCTCGGGGGAACGTGGGTGTGGCCAAGCACGTGTTCGGGGTCAAGTAGCCGGCTGTGCGCCGTGACGGACCGCGACTACATGCGCCTTGCGCTCGATCTGGCCGGGAGAGCTCGGTTGACGGCACGCCCGAACCCGATGGTCGGTGCGGTGGTCGTCAAAGATGGACAGATTGTCGGAAGCGGATACCATCATCGGCCCGGCGAACGTCACGGTGAAGTCGAAGCGCTCCGCTACGTGCCTGACGAGTTGGCTGAGGGGTCTACGGTGTATGTGAATCTGGAGCCTTGCAGCTTTGTTGGGCGCACCGGAGCTTGTTCCAAGCTCCTTGTTGATCGTCGTGTGGCGCGGGTCGTTTGTGCGATCGAGGACCCCGATACCCGCGTTTCAGGGCAGGGATTCGCCCACCTTCGTGAGGCGGACATCCAGGTCGACGTGGGCGAGCTCGAGGTGGAGGCGCGTCAGTTGAACTCGGCTTATCTGATGCACCGAGAGCAGGGCCGTCCACTCGTGACGCTGAAGCTCGCACAGAGTCTGGACGGTTCGATCGCCACAGCCGGAGGGCATTCCAAGTGGATCACTGGCCCGGCGGCCCGGCGCAGGGGACACGCGCTTCGAGCAGAGGCTCAGGCGATCATGGTGGGTATCGGGACGGTGCTGACGGATGATCCGGAGCTGACCTGTCGGCACGTAGACGGTGACGATCCGGTCAAGGTGATCCTTGATAACCAGGCCAGGACGCCGACGGACGCGAAGGTGCTTTCCGGGAATCGATGCATCGTGTGTAAGACGGCATCGGCGCCGGTTGACCGGAAAACAGCCCTGGAGGATGCGGGTGCCGAAGTCTGGACCTACGGAGAGGCGAGCGTCGATCTGCGATCGGTGCTCGAACGGATGGCGGAAGAGGACATGATCCACCTACTGGTGGAGGGCGGGGCTCGGGTGGCGGGGAGCTTCCTGCAAGAAGGTCTGGTCGACCGGCTCGCCCTGTTCTCGGCGCCGAAGCTGGTGGGCGGTTTGTCATCGGTTGACGGGTTGCAGCTTGATTCGATAGGGGAGGCGTTTCAGTTGGCTGATTTGGCTGTCGAGCGTCTCGGCCCCGATGTGCTGGTGACAGGCAACGTGCTTAATCCATAGGATGTCACATTGTTTACGGGTATTGTAGAAGAGGTCGGTACGATCCAGGCGCTGGAGCGCCGGGCGAAACTGCAACGGACGTCGATCCAGGCGAAGACAGTTCTGGACGGCACCGCCGTTGGTGACAGTATCAGTATCGATGGCGCCTGCCACACAGCGGTCGAGGTCGGTAGCGATCATTTTGTCGTGGAGTCCGTGGTCGAGACGCTGATCCGTACGACGATGGGCGATCTAGCGACCGGTGATCCCGTGAACCTAGAGCGGAGCGTTCGGCTGGCCGATCGGCTGGACGGTCACCTGGTCCAGGGACACGTCGACGGGATCGGCACGGTCGTGTCCCGGGACGCGTTCGAGGACAACATCAACTTCACGTTCGAGGTTGACGGAGGCGTGGCGCGCTACATAGCCGAAAAGGGTTCTGTGGCGATCGACGGCATCAGCCTGACCGTGGTGGCGGTCGAGGATGTCGGCGATCGGGGCCGCTTCTCGGTGACTCTGGTTCCACACACCCTGTCGGTGACGATGATGGGGGATCGGCAGGTAGATGACCGGGTGAACGTGGAGGTCGATGTGATCGCCCGATATCTCGAGCGGCTGATCCAGGCCGGATCGGCGCCTAGCTCGGGGATGACGTGGGACACCATACGAGAACTGGGCTATGAACGCTGAAACCGGGCAAGAGTGATGAGCGATCAAATAGAAACGAATGAGAGACAGGTTGCGCCGATCGAGGACGCGATCGAGGACATCCGGAACGGCAAAATCGTGATCGTCGTCGATGACGAGGATCGCGAGAACGAGGGGGACTTCATCCTCGCGGCCGACAAGGTGACGCCCGAGTCGATCAATTTTCTGGCGACGTACGGACGCGGGCTCATTTGCCTGCCGGCAACTCCCGAGCGTCTACGGGAGCTCAACCTCGATCTGATGGTCGATGAGAACACGGCCCTTCACGGGACGCCGTTCACCATCAGCATCGATGCTGTGCACAACACGACGACGGGAATCTCGGCGAACGATCGGTATGAGACGGTCCGACAGTTTGTGGATCCTCGTGCCGTTGCCACAGACTTTGCGCGTCCTGGTCACGTCTTCCCGCTTAAGGCGAGAGAAGGCGGTGTCCTCCGGCGAGCAGGACACACCGAGGCGACCGTGGATCTGGCTCGACTGGCCGGTCTGGCCCCCGCCGGTGTTCTCTGCGAGATCCTGAACGAAGACGGGTCGATGGCCCGGCTGCCCCAACTGCTGGAGATGTCGAAGGGGTTCGACCTAAAGTTGATCACGATCAAGGATCTGATCGCGTACCGCCGGCGGTTCGAGAAACTGGTGAACCGTGTGGAGTCGATACATATGCCGACGCGTTTGGGCGAGTTCACCCTGCACCTCTACGAATCGGACGTCGACGACCGGGATCACGTGGCATTGACCAAGGGTGACGTCGACGACCAGACACCCATCCTCGTGAGGATGCACTCGGAATGCCTGACGGGAGACGCGCTGGGGTCGCTGCGATGTGACTGCGAACAAAATCTCCAGACGGCCATGCAGATGATCGAGCGCGAATCTCGGGGGATCATCGTCTACATGCGCCAGGAGGGACGCGGCATCGGATTGCGGCAGAAGATCCGCGCCTACAAGCTGCAGGAGGAGGGCTACGACACGGTCGACGCGAACGTCAAGCTCGGTTACAAGATGGACGAGCGGGACTATGGGATCGGGGCGCAGATCCTGTCCGACCTGGGCGCCAAAGAGGTCCGCCTGATCACGAACAACCCGGCCAAACGGGTCGGTCTGGAAGCATACGGCATCGAGATCATGGATCGCGTCCCAATGGCGATCCAGGCCAACCAGTATAATGTCGAGTATCTGAAGACTAAGCGGCTCCGGATGGGGCACCTTCTGAACGAGTCAGACTTGAACGTCGACGACACCGATGGAGAGCAACGTGCCGAAGGTCATTGAAGGTCAACTGAACGCCGATGGCGTGCGGATCGGAATCGTGGTAGGACGATTTAACTCGCTGATCGGCAAGGAGCTGCTCGATGGAGCGCTCGACTGTATCGCTCGTCACGGCGGCGACGCCGAAGGGACGAAGGTCGCCTGGGTACCAGGTTCGTTCGAGATCCCGCTGATCGCGAAGAAGATGGCGACGAGCGGGTCGTATGACGCGGTGATCTGCCTAGGGGCCGTGATCCGTGGCTCGACGCCTCACTTCGACTACGTGGCCAACGAGACGGCCAAGGGAATCGCCACGATCGGTCTCGAGGCGGGGTTGCCGATCATTTTCGGCGTACTGACGACCGATACGATCGAGCAGGCTATGGAGCGGGCGGGTACGAAGGCCGGGAACAAGGGTTGGGACGCCGCCCTAGCGGCGATCGAGATGGTGGACCTCGTACGCAAACTGGATGGGTAAGTGACACACTTCCGTCGAAAAGCTCGTGAAGCGGTCTTGCAGGCTGTCTACTGGGCGATGAGTACGGACGATCCTGTGAGCCAGACGCTCCAGACGATGGTTCTCCGGTCTGAGCTGTCCCAGGAGGCATCCGATTACGCGATGTCGATTGGAAAAGCGATGTGGGCGAACCGGGGGCAGCTCGACGAAGAGATCGGACGTGCGGCCGAGAACTGGGATGTCTCCCGGATTTCTCGGATCGATCGGATTCTGATGTGGATGGCGCTTACGGAGATCCGCTCGGTGGAGGATGTGCCCGTCCGGGTATCGATCGATGAGGCGATCGAATTGGCCAAGGTCTATAGCGTCGAGAAGGCGCCGGGCTTCATCAACGGTATCCTCGACAGGCTGGCGAGTCCCGATCTGGAAGGTACGCAGGCGGAGGGCACGTGATCCGTGCTCGTCAGCATCCTGTAAGATATCCGCGGCAACATAGAGGCGCTCGAGCAGGCGTTAGCGATTAGCGACGAAGCTGGCGTCGACGAGATCGTTTGTCTGGGGGATCTCGTTGGATACGGTGCGGATCCGTCCGAATGTATTGCGCGTATCTGTGACCGGGCGGCGTTCGTATGCGCCGGCAATCACGACTGGGCGGCTTCCCGTCTTATCGATACATCGAACCTCAGCGGGATGGCTTCGGAAGCGATTCGGTGGACGAAGGAGGCATTGGAGGACGCTGACCTCGAATGGCTTGAAGCCCTTCCGCTGGCGAAACGGCGCGGTTCTGTCGAGTTTGTCCACGGCTCCAATCACGATCCGGAGCAATTTCCTTATATTTTCGGGTCGCCGGAGGCAGCGTTCGCTCTCAAGCGGATAGACGCCGACCTCGTGTTCGTCGGGCACTCCGATCGAGCCTTCGTGTTCGCTGAGGATTCGGGGGAAATCGTTCAGGCCGAGGGAGAGGCCGTGGTTCCGGAAGGACGGGTGCTCGTCAACGTCGGGAGCGTGGGACAGCCCCGCGATGGAGAGCCCTGAGCTTCGGTCTGCCTCTGGGACACCGCGTCTCGTTATATTATAGTTGGTTCGCGTCCCATAGGACGTGAGTCAACTAAAAAAAGATTCTGGATCAGGGATTACCCGAGTTTCTCGCCTACCGGCTCCAGTCAGGCCGATAAACGGCGAAAAGGACGTGCTCAATATGCTGGACTTTCTGACCAAGGTATTCGGTTCCAAACACGATCGCGATGTCAAAAAGGTGCGGCCGGTCGTGGACGAGATCAACGCTGTCTTTAAGACGCTCGAGAGCCTCTCGGACGATGCGCTCAGGGCGAAGACGGGCACCTTCAGGGACAGGCTCGCCGACGAGAAAAAGGAGACACGCGAGCATCTCGCGTCGCTCCGCGGACAGCTTCCCGGGCTCGAGGGGGAGCCACGGCAGGCCATACTCGACCAGGTGGACGATGCGGAAGCGGAGATCAAAGACATCGAGGCGGATGTCCTCGACGATCTCCTTCCCGAGGCGTTCGCTGTGTTCAAGGAGGCCTCGCGCCGCATGCTGGGCAGGGAGTGGGAACGGGCGGGTGAGCCGTTCACGTGGGACATGGTCCCCTACGACGTCCAGTTGATCGGCGGGATGACGCTTCACGAGGGTAAGATCGCGGAAATGGCGACCGGTGAAGGCAAGACGCTGGTCGCGGGGATGGCGTTGTATCTGAACGGTCTGACCGGACGCGGTTCCCATCTCGTCACGGTGAACTCGTATCTCGCCAAACGAGATGCGATGTGGATCGGCCCCCTCCACGTGTGGCTCGGGCTGACGGTCGGAATCATCCAGGATCGCTCGCTCGGGGCGGAAGCGTTCATGGTGGAGGAAGACGGCCAGGACGGTTTCCGGATTCGTGAATGCGATCACGCCACCGCCTACCTCGCAGACATCACCTACGGGACCAAGGATCAGTTCGGGTTCGACTACCTGTACGACAACATGGCCGTCCGTCCCGAGGATCTGATGCAGCGTGGCTATGCCTACGCGATCATCGACGAAGCGGACAGCATCCTGATCGACGAGGCGCGCACGCCTCTGATCATATCGGGTGCTGTTCCCGAGTCGAATACCGAGCGGTTCGACGAGATGCGGCCGCTGGTCGAAAAACTCGTGAAGGCGCAAACAAAGGTGGTCAACGGCATCCTGTCTGAAGCGGAATCCGCGCTCGATAGGGACGAGTTCGAGGCCGGTCTGAAGTTGCTGCAGGTCCAGCGTGGGGCCCCACGCAACAAGCGATTCATGAAGCTGATTCAGGAAGAGGGTGTAAAGCAGATAATCGCGCGGGTCGAAGCCGATTACATGCGCGAAAAGCGGATGAACGAGGTCGATGCAGATCTCTTCTTTAGTATGGATGAGAAGAGCCACATCATCGACCTGACAGAAAAAGGGCGCGAAGAAATCAACCGGGAGCCGGACGAGTTCGTCCTGCCCGACCTGGATGAGCAACTCGATCTGATCAAGCGTGATGAGGCCGCGACTGAAGATGAGAAGGCCCGCGCTGCCGATGAGGCCTACCAGGACTATGGCCGGAAGTCCGAGCGCATTCACAGCGTCCAGCAGCTGCTGAAGGGTTACACGCTGTATGAGAAGGATGTCCAGTATGTGATCGAGGATGGGCGGGTCGTGATCGTCGACGAGTTCACGGGTCGACCCCAGCCCGGGCGGCGGTTCTCTGACGGTCTGCACCAGGCGCTGGAGGCCAAGGAGCGTGTTCGCGTCGAGCGGGATACCCAGACGGTTGCGACGATCACGCTGCAGAATTACTTCCGTCTCTACGACAAGCTGGCCGGGATGACGGGAACGGCGGAGACGGAAGCCGCCGAGCTCATGCAGATCTACAAGCTCGACGTCCTGACGATCCCGACCAACGAGCCGATCAGTCGAGAAGACCACGACGACCTGATTTTCAGGACCAAGCGCGAAAAATATAACGCGATCGTGGACGAGATCGAGCGCTTGAACTGCGAGGGTCTGCCTGTTCTCGTGGGTACGATCACGGTCGAGGTCTCAGAACTGATTTCTCGAATGCTGAACCGAAAGGGTGTCAAGCATTCGGTCCTGAACGCCCGTCAACACCAGCAGGAAGCGGAGATCGTTCGAAACGCCGGTCAACCCGGCGCGGTAACGATCGCGACGAACATGGCTGGGCGCGGGACCGACATCAAACTCGGGGCCGGCGTCGTGGAGGACGGTGAAGGCGGTTTGCAGATCATCGGAACTGAACGGCACGAGGCGCGGCGTATCGATCGACAGCTTCGTGGGCGCGCCGGCCGTCAAGGGGATCCGGGTAGTTCCCGGTTCTTCATCTCCCTGGAAGACAACCTGATGCGACTGTTCGGGTCGGAACGGATCGGCCGGATCATGGATCGTCTCGGGGCTGAAGAGGGCGAGGTCATCGAGCACGGAATGGTGACCCGTTCGATTGAGCGCGCGCAGAAGCGTGTCGAGGGTCGAAACTTCGAGATCCGGAAGCACCTGCTGGAGTATGACGATGTGATGAACCAGCAGCGAGAAGTGATCTATGATCGGCGGCGCCACGCGCTCGAGGAGGAGGATATCTTCGATGAGATCGTCGAGGTCATCGAAGATGCGCTGCAAGCGTCCCTTGATCAGCATCTCGGCGAAGAGCAGCATCCCGAAGACTGGAACGTCGATGCGCTGGCCCAGGATCTCAGGAATACCTTCCTCCAGTCGCCGATCGACCCGGACGAAAATCTGCCGACGACGAACCGGGAGGACCTGCTCACCTTGATCCGGGATGTGGTTCGGGCGGCCTACGCACGGCGTGAGGAATTGATCGGTTCGGATCGTATGCGACAGATCGAGCGCATGGTCTACCTGAGCGTGATCGACGAGAAGTGGAAAGAGCATCTCCGGGAGATGGATGACCTCAAGGAGGGCATCGGGCTCCGCGGGTATGGACAGAAGAATCCACTGATCGAGTACAAGCGTGAAGGGTTCGAGATGTTCGTCGAGATGCTGGACGAAATCAACCGCGAGACAATCCGTACGCTGTTCCGGATTCGAATCGACGAGAGTCCCGTCCAGCGTCAGGAGCGAGCCTCTCAGCGGTTGGCTCTGGTTCACCAGGATGCGGCCGGGATGGGTTTTGCGCCGCCCGCGGAAGCAGACCCGATGGCCGAGACGGCAACGAATACGGGAGAAGGGGATGGCCGCCCGAAGCAGCGACCAGTGAAGGTCGAGAAGGTGGGGCGGAACGATCCCTGTCCGTGCGGAAGCGGGAAGAAGTACAAGCGATGTCACGGGGCCTAAGGCGGGAACGCTTCGCCTTGTGGGGCAAACTCGATTCCGTATATCACACAGACTACGTACAACGCTCTCTGACGAGAGTCTGAACCGTCCGAGACACCAATCGAGGTTAGGGTAGAGGGATGAAATCAAGGGAAGATCTGCTTAGCGCGGCGCGCGAGACGATTCGCGAGATGTCGGTGGAAGAGGTGAAGGCATATCTGGATGGCGGCAATACGCCGGCGCTGGTCGACATTCGTGGTCTGGATGAGTGGGAACGCGGTCACCTCGAAGGTGCGATCCATATTCCACGAGGACAGCTGGAGGCTGAGGTCGAGGAGAAGGTACCGAACAAGGGTGACGAGGTAATAGTCTACTGCGCCGGAGGTGTTCGGTCGTTGCTGGGTGCCGTGTCGATGCAGGAACTCGGATATGAGAATCTGATCTCGATGGCCGGCGGATTTGGGGACTGGGAAGACGCTCATTGTCCGTTTGTCCAGCCCCCGGCGCCTGAGGAGGATGAAGGGCCGCTCAACGAGGAGCGTTTGACCGATGAAATCGCTCACCTCGAGGAGCTGATCGCTCAGAAGAAAGCCAAGCTCGAAGCCGCAGAATAAGCGCGCCCCGAATAAATACAAAAGAGCCCTCAGAGTCCGCAAATCCACCTTGCGTACGACTCCAAGGGCTTTTATATTCTGGCCTGTTAGCACTCTCGTGTTCTGAGTGCCAATTCTGTAAATCTTTGAATTTCAGTTGGATAAGCTCTCACAGGTTGGAGGAAAACGATGAAGATTCATCCTCTGGGTGACCGGATCCTCATCAAGCGCGTCGACGAGGAGGAGCAGGTGTCCGGCGGTATCATCATTCCGGATACGGCCAAGGAGAAGCCTCAGGAGGCCGAGGTCGTGGCTGTCGGTCCGGGGCGTCGCTGTGACGACGGCGATCTGATCGCGCTCGACGTCAGGCCGGGTCAGCACGTGTTGATCGGGAAGTACGCCGGTAACGAGGTTGAGGTCGACGGTGAGGAATATGTGATCCTGAGCGAGGACGACGTTCTCGGGATTCTTGAATAGTTCAGCATAACGGAGGATTCAGTCGAATGGCAGCCAAGAACATTACATACGGTATTGAAGCCCGTGAGCAGGTCCTGAACGGGGTCGCCACGCTAAGCCGTGCCGTCAAGGCGACGCTGGGGCCAAAGGGGCGGAATGTCGTGCTCGCAAAGAGTTGGGGATCGCCGACGGTCACGAAGGACGGTGTTACCGTCGCGAAGGAGATCGAACTCCCCGACAATTACGAGAATATGGGCGCACAGATGGTCAAGGAGGTCGCCTCCAAGACATCTGATGTCGCAGGTGACGGAACGACAACGGCAACGGTCCTGGCTGAGGCGATCTTCAGTGAAGGTCTGAAGAACGTGACGGCTGGCGCCAATCCGATGGATATCAAGCGTGGTATCGATGCCGCCGCGGAGGCCATCGTCGGTGGGCTAAAGGACCAGAGCCGCGAGGTCAAGGATCGGAAGTCGATCGCTCAGGTCGGTACTATTTCCGCCAACAACGATACCAGCATCGGCGATATCATCGCGGATGCGATGGAGAAAGTCGGCAAGGACGGCACGATTACGGTCGAAGAGGCCAAGGGGATCGAGACGACTCTGGACGTGGTCGAGGGGATGCAGTTCGATCGCGGCTACCTGTCGCCTTACTTCGTGACCGATCAGGACAACATGGAGGCCGTGCTCGAGGATCCTTACATCCTGATCCACGAGAAGAAGCTGTCGAACATGAAGGATCTCCTCCCGCTGCTCGAGAAGGTTTCCGCATCGGGCAAGGGCCTGCTGGTGATCGCCGAGGATATCGAGGGTGAGGCGCTCGCGACGTTCGTCGTCAACAAGGTCCGCGGTACGCTCCGTGCCGCCGCGGTGAAGGCTCCCGGATATGGCGACCGTCGTAAGGAGATGCTTGAGGATATCGCGGTGCTGACGGGTGGTCGCGTGATCACTGAAGACCTGGGGATCAAGCTGGAAGGTGTCGAACTGGACGATCTCGGTCAGGCCAAGCGTCTCGTGATCGACAAAGACAACACGACGGTCATCGACGGTGGCGGCGATGATGCCAATATCCAGGGCCGCGTCTCGCAGATCCGGACGCAGATCGAGGAGACGACGTCCGACTACGATCGCGAGAAGCTCCAGGAGCGCCTTGCGAAGCTCGCCGGTGGTGTAGCGGTGATCAACGTTGGCGCGGCCACCGAGACAGAGATGAAAGAGAAGAAGGCGCGTGTCGAGGATGCCCTTCACGCCACGCGTGCCGCGGTGGAAGAAGGGATCGTCACGGGTGGCGGTGTGGCCCTGCTCCGGACGATCGACCGTCTGGAGAAGGTCCGCAGTTCCGTGAAGGGCCAGGACCAGAAGACGGGTGTGGATATCGTCCGTCGCGCGATCGAGGCGCCCCTCAAGCAGATCTCGGCGAACGCCGGCATCGAGGGGGCGATCGTCGTGCAGCGCGTCCTGGAAGAGAACGATACGTTCGGCTACAACGCCCGAACCGATACGTTCGAAGATCTCGCGAAGGCGGGCGTGAGCGACCCCACAAAGGTTGTCCGCACGGCGATCGAGAACGCGTCCAGTATTGCCGGTCTGCTCCTAACCACCGAGGCGATGATCTCGGAGATTCCGGAGGAGAAGGAAGAGGCGCACGATCACCACGGCCACTCGCACTAGGGCCGGATCGCGAGGCAGTTGCCTGATTCCAATGGGGAGGGCTGAAGGTCGGCCCTCCCCATTGTTTGTTCCGGGCTGGTTGGCTTTTCATGACGCATTTTCTATATTCCAGCCAGCAGGACAGCCCAAGTGGGCGAGGGAATCGTGCGGCATAGATGAGTCTCCGAGGGGAGACTTCAGAAGGGAAATACATGGCAGATGAGAACGAGAACGACGCTGCAGGCGCGGATGCATCGAGTAGCGATGGCGCAGCCACGGCGGAGGGTTCAGAGGTAAAGCGGCCGAAGAAAGTGAAGAAGGCCAAGAAAGCGAAGAAAGCGAAGAAAGCAAAGAAGGCAAAGAAGGCGAAGAAGGCAGAGGCAACGAGCGACGACGCTGGGGACGCATCGGAAAAGCCCGCCAAGAAAGCAAAGAAGCCGGCAAAGCGCGTGGCCAAAAAGGCAGACGCTGCTGAGGCTAGTAAAGACGACAAGGATCATGGCGAAGGGCAGTCGGTTGCTTACGGGCGACGCCCTAGGAAAGGTGGCCCCGACCTCGTTCAACCCGATGAATTCGGTGGCCGGTCTTCCGGTTCAGGAAAAAAGTCATCAGATGCCGCCCCGGCCAAGGAGTCGAAGGCCGAGTCGAGTGCGTCCGATGAAGGCGACCGGGGCGATGGGCAGGGCGACCGCAGGGGGCGTCGTCGTCGAGGCAGACGAGGGCGCGGCGGACGTTCGGACAATCGTGACCGGCAGGACAGCCAGCGATCGGATTCCCGTTCGGACAGTCGCTCAGACAGCCGCTCCGATGGAAACCGGAACGATCGTGGCCGTCGCTCCGCGAAGAAATCCGAAACGCGGGATGAGCCGGAGCCACTAACGGTCGACCAGATGCTTAACGAGACGTGGACGGAGGACAAGACGCGTCGGTTCCTCTCGGATGGCTTCCTTTCCAACCTGTCTCCAGATATCTTGGGGGTGGGCGAAGAGAAGGATAAAGATGGTCCCGACCTTGGCCAGCCGATGCAGATGATCCGGCGGGTTCTCGCGGACGAGTGTATGGTGCAGGACGATGCCACGGACGTGATGCTGCTGGATCTGGTCGTCAAGGCACTGTCCGATTGGACACAGGTTTACCGGATTACGCCGACGGATGGTGCGTTGGACGAGGTCGATCGGTTGATGGACATTCGGTCCAAGGCGGACCGCCGTCTGATGGAGGCGATTACGGCGTTGAAGAACAGCTAGCCTCTCCCTACCACCCAACTCTGAGCGGGGGGCTCCGGCCCCTTCGGGCTTGGGAGAGCCGGCCTAGGCCAAGGCTACAGCCCGCTAGGGCGGGAGGTGAAGCCGGATCCGGTTGTTATCGGGTCCGGCTTCTTCTTTCTGTGGACCAGAAGCAGGTACTGGATCTCTGGCCCTCACCCGTCTTGCGGGCGTTGCATCAGGCCCGCAAGAACCCCTCTCCCGCTGGGCGGGAGAGGGGAAGCCCGTTTCTTCTTGGCAATGGTTCGACCCACCCCGAGTGACCGTACAGGTCAGGTCGACCAGTCGATGGGGATAGCGTAGGGGATTGGGTCGGTGAGGCTGTTTGCTTTGAAGGCGTCGATGCGTTCGGTGCAGGCGTCACAGCGGCCACAGGCAGGTTGGGTGCCCTCGTAGCACGTATGCGTGAGCTCGTAGGGGACGCGGAGTCGAATGCCCTCGGACACGACCTCGACCTTCGACTTTTCGACGAAGGGGGTTTGGATGTGGACGCGGGTGTCCTGGGTGGCGCCGAGGGAAAGGGAAGCTTCCATCGCGTCGTAGAACTCCCGACGGCAGTCCCGGTATGCGGCGTAATCGTCGGCCACCGGGGAGATGTAGAGGTTTGATATCCCGACGGTCTCCGCGTAGGCAGCGGCGGCCGTCACGAAGAGGGCGTTCCGGAAGGGTACGACGGTGACGACCTGTTGGTCAGCCTCGGCCGCCGGCACGTCGATGGCATCACTGGTCAGTGGACTTCCACCGATCTGGGTCAGGTCCAGAGCGATGACCTTATGTGCCGCAGCTCCGGCCAGTTCGCTCAGACGGCTGCTTGCTTCGAGTTCGATCCGGTGTCGTTGACCGTAGTCGATGGCGACCGTGTGAATCGTCACAATCCCCTGGTGACGCATCCACCACAACAGGGCTGTCGAGTCCATCCCCCCGGAGAGCAGGAGGACGGCCTTCTCTGGGTATGCCACATTCGCTCCAATAAGAAGGGCACGCTGCCCGAAGCAGCGTGCCCCTTTTCGTGTCGCCTGGTTCTGTCTACTGGTTCTCGAGCAGCTGGTCGACCACGGCCGGATCGGCCAGCGTCGATGTATCACCCAGGTCGCCCGTGTCTTTGGCGGCGATCTTGCGGAGGATACGGCGCATGATCTTGCCGGATCGCGTCTTTGGCAGGCCGGGGGCCCAGTGAATCACGTCCGGAGAGGCGATTGGGCCGATCTCCTTACGGACGTGACCGATGAGCTCCTTCTTCAGGTCGTCCGTATACTCCTCACCGATGTTCAGGGTGACGTAGGCATAGATGCCCTGACCCTTGATCTCGTGTGGAAAGCCGACCACGGCCGATTCGGCAACCTTGGCGTGGGCGACGAGGGCGCTTTCCACCTCGGCTGACCCCATCCGGTGTCCCGAGACGTTTATGACGTCGTCGACACGGCCCGTAATCCAGTAATATCCATCCTCGTCTCTGCGACAGCCATCGCCGGAGAAGTAGTATCCCTTGTACTGCTGGAAGTAGGTCTCCTCGAACCGCTTGTGATCCCCGTAGACGGTCCGCATCTGGCCAGGCCAGGGTTCAGCGATCGCAAGTACTCCGTCCACGCCGTTGCCTTCAATGATCTCGCCGGATTCAGGATGGAGGATCACCGGCTTGATCCCGTAGAGCGGGAAGGTCGCGGAGCCAGGCTTCGTCGCGGTGGCGCCGGGGAGCGGGCTGATGAGGATGCCGCCGGTCTCCGTCTGCCACCAGGTATCGACGATCGGGCATTGCTCGCGTCCCACATTCCGGTGGTACCACTGCCAGGCTTCCGGATTGATCGGCTCACCGACCGTGCCGAGAACCTTGAGCGTCGAGAGATCGTATTTGGCTGGGAATTCCTCTCCGGCAGCCGCGAGTGCCCGGATCGCTGTCGGCGCCGTGTAGAACTGGTTCACCTTGTACTTGTCGATCATGTCCCAGTATCGGCCAGCATCCGGGTAGGTCGGGAGCCCCTCGAACATGATCGTCGTTGCGCCGTTGGACAGCGGTCCGTAGATGATGTAGCTGTGACCAGTTACCCATCCGATATCGGCGGCGCAACAGTAGATGTCGCCGTCGTGGTAGTCGAAGACATTCTTGTGGGTGTAGGCGGAGTAGACCATGTAACCGCCCACGTTATGCTGAACGCCCTTCGGCTTACCCGTAGACCCAGAGGTGTAGAGGATGAAGAGCGGGTCCTCGGCATCCATCTCTTCGCACGGGCAGTTGTCTGAGGCCTGTGGCACGACATCGTGCCACCAGATGTCGCGTCCCTCCTGCATGTCGCAGGGGACGTCACCGCCTTCAGGTACACGCTGTACGACGAGACAGGTCTCTACCTTCTTGCCGTCCATCCTCTCGTCGGTGAGACGCATGGCTTCATCTGCCGCAGCCTTCAGGAGGACGGGCTTGTCTCCGCGGTGCGTCCCGTTGGCCGTGATCAGGATCTGACAGGTGGAGTCGACGATGCGGTCGGCGAGGGCCTCGGCTGAGAAACCGCCAAAAACGATGCTGTGGATCGCGCCGATACGGGCGCACGCAAGCATGGCGACCGCCAGCTCCGGGATCATAGGCATGTAAATCGATACGCGATCGCCCTTCTTGACACCGCGTGACTTGAGGACGTTGGCACAGCGGCACACCTCGGCGTGCAGCTCGCGATAGGTGAGTGAACTGTCCTCGCCTATCTTGTTGCCCTCCCACAGGATGGCGACCTGGTCGCCGCGACTGTCCAAGTGGCGGTCAAGGTTGTTGTAGGTGATGTTGGTCTTTCCGCCCTCGAACCATTTAATCGAGACGGGGCCCTTGTCCACGTCGTAGTTGTAAGACCGGACCGTGTCCCACTTCTGGAACCAGTGAAACGTCTCTGCGACCTCCGACCAGAAAGCCTCCGGGTCCTCGATCGATGCCGCGTGACGGCTCTGGTAGTCCTCGAACGAGGAGGTGTAGGCCTCCTGGCTCAAAGCCCTCGGTGGGGCGTATTTTCCGTCTTTTTCTGCTACCTGATTGTCTGCCATAGGATCTGTGGCTCCTTCGAGTTGCGATGTCGTGTTCTTCAGGTCAATATATACGGTTCCAATTCCCTCACGCAAGCCCCCGTCAACCGCCCCCATTTCACGTAACCTCATTTTTTACGGTGGTTTCTGCCTATTTGCCTCTATATTGAATAGACCCGTATCCGGAGGGTCTGTCAGTATGTGAATGCGTGATATTTACGCGTCGTAAGTATTAGTTTTTCTGAATTTTAGGCATTTTTTCGTCCATGCTCTCAACCTTGGGAACCTTTACTGTCTCAGCTCGTTCAAGGAACGTGCACATCCTTTAGCCGTGCGGGCAGTCAACAACGGGGTGCGCCGATGGGAGGAAACAATATGCTTATGGTCAGCTCGAGGCAGAATCCCGGAGAGCTCTCGGACATGGATATCCTGGCCGAGGTCAGCGCCGGGAATATTGATGCCTACGGTAAGATCGTCGGACGCTACAACGGTCGTCTCTACAACTTCATCTATCGCTTTGTTGGAGATCGGGAGACGGCTGAAGATATCGTCCAAGAAACGTTTCTCAGAGCGTTCCGGAAACGGACTGAGTACAGAGCCATCGCCAATTTCTCGACGTGGCTGTTTACGATCGCCGGGAACCTGGCGAAGAGCGAGCTCAGGCGGCGGAAGCGCTGGCGCATGTTCTCGCTCGAGCGGGATGAAGAGACAGATACAGGTATGGAATTGCCGGACGAGTCGGCACGGCCTGACAAGGTCGCCGAATCTTCACTGGCAGATGTTCAGATTCAACAAGCCATCGCCTCACTTCCCGACAACTACAAGCAGGTGATCCTGCTCAGGGACGTGCAGGGGATGTCGTATCAAGAGATTTCAGAGATCGTCGATTGCCCGGTTGGGACGGTCAAGTCCCGGGTGAATCGCGCACGGCTCAAACTTCAGCAGAAGCTGAAGAGCGAGGGGCGCGATGTGGGGCTGGGCGTCTAAACCACTCAGGAGGCAGCAGGAAAGGTTATGACAGTCGATTCATTTTCCGAAAAGCTCTCCGCATACATTGACGGAGAGCTGCCCGAGGCCGACCGGGTCGAGATGGAGCAGATGATTGCTGAGAGCCCGGCTTGCTCGGCGATGTATGAGAATATGGTCGCGCTGCAGGAACGGCTGGGGAATCTGCCCGAAGTCCAGCCGTCGGCCGAGTTCGAGTTCGAGCTTCGCAGTCGCATCCTGATGGAAGCGGCGAACGAGACTCGGATGCGAAACAAGGTGAAGCAGGCGCTGTTCCCGACTGTCGGACGGTCCGTCCTGACAGGCGCTGTAGCGGCGATGCTCGCACTCGGTGTTTCCGTGTTTCTCGATCGGGAGCCGGAGCAGACCATCACGGCTTCGGAGACGACACAGCCGATCGAGCTGGTCACACCCGATGCGCCGCTCGATCCAGCGCAGGCCGTTCAGTACTACGGCGCGATGAACGAGCGTGTGGCGCCGTTGCCGGCAGAGCCCCTAGACCGTGGGGCACTCAGGCAGCTGTCGAAGGAAGAGTCCTTCGCACTGTCGCGCCGGCTGTATCGCGCCCGAACGGATTTGCCCGCTTCGCGTCTGTTGACGCAGCCGCGAACACGCCCGGTCGTTCAGCGCGGTGAAGCCAAGCGCATTCCCGTTTCATTTTAGCTAGATCAGGGGGCCAACGGCCTGATATCTGTGAACCTAGCATTCAAACGCATTCTGATGCCCGTCATTCTTGTTTTGAGAGTGGCGGGCATTGCTGCACCTGCCACTGGCCAGGAGACCCTTACGGGTCCGCCGGGCGGATTGTTGCGCGCGCTCGAGGCGGAGATCTCGGAGCTGTTCGAGACCAACCGTCGGTGCGTCGTTCGTGTACACACGATCTACGACTCGGACGTGGCCGGTCTCGGATTCGGTAACGGTTATACCCACGGAACAGGCTTCCTTATCGATGGTGACGGGCACGTGCTCACCGTCGACAAAGCTGTCAAGGGCGCCAGTGAGATCAGGGTGACGCTCGCCGATGGACAGACGTCTCGCGCATCGTTCGTGGCTTCCGACCCGACCTCCGATGTGGCCGTCATCCGCGTCAGTGAGGCGCCGGAAGCACACATCGCCTTCGGCAACTCGGATCAGGTCCGAGTGGGTCACTACACCTTTGTGTTGGGGAACGCGTTTGGTCAGTTGTTGCCGTCGATCGGGTCTGTATATGAAGTCGCTGAAGGTGAGGACCTGATTCAGATCACGTCGTCCGTGTATCCCAGCTACGGGGGCGCACCCGTCTTTGACAGTTCGGGACGGGTGATGGGGATGGTTTGGGCGGCGCCGCTGTTTCCTCACGGGGGATCCAGCCTCCAGCCGGTCTCCGACCAGCCGACGTCGGTGTTCGTGATCCCGATCAACCGTGCGAGACGTGTCGCCACGCATCTGATCGAGAGTGGACACATGACCTATGGATGGCTCGGGGTCGAAGTGGACCGCGAGTCCCATCCCGTCCTGGTGACGCGTGTCGCGAAAGATGGTCCTGCCTGGCGTTCCGGGATCCGACCCGGGGATCACATCGTCACCTACAACGGCCTGCCCGTCGCCGGTCCGTATCACCTGGAGCGGCTAGTGATGGAGACGGCCCCCGGCGATTCCGTCCCGATTCGAGTGCGTCGTGAGAGCATTACGATGTCGACCCAGGCCCTGGTCTCCGGTCGCGAATCGGGCTCTCCCGTGATCCATCCGAATGGCCAACTTGTCGGTATGAGCGTGTCACCGGCTGAACAGGAACTGTTCCAGAAGATCCAGACCCTGGAGCGTGAGCTGGGTCGTCTCCGGACCCTGATGCAGAAGTCCCCCTAGCACTGCTTTTTCCTGAATGATTAAGCGCCCCGACTCCTCACGGAGTCGGGGTTTTTGTTATACCTTCCACTCAGCTTCACATCCCGTTCACGGGAAGTTTACGTCGATGAAACATGCCGACAGATCACGAGGCGAGGGCTGTCCCCCAGGTGATTCAAAAACAGGTATTTATACGAAGTAACACTCCTGCGCCAAAAAGCTCGAAAGTTTCATTCCATATTCACTTGCTGGAAATCAAGCAGAAACACCGTCCCGATATATTCGATCCGGTTAATAAAAAAGCCCCGACAGGGGGCTTCACTCCATAGGAGGAGGATCGGATGGACAGGTGGAGAGGGGTGTGCGCAGGACTCGCGAGTCTCGCGATCTTTGCGCCGATCAGCGCGAGCGCTCAGGATCCGGATCTGGCGACGCAGCTCGGTGATGTGGCCAAGCATCTTGATTGGATCTGGACGTGCATCGCCGCGTTCCTTGTGTTTTTCATGCAAGCCGGCTTCTCGTTCGTCGAGTCGGGCATGACGAGAGCGAAGAACGCAGTCAACATTATGATGAAGAACGCATCCGACCTCGCAATCGGTGCGATCGGATTCTGGGCTATCGGCTTCGGACTGATGTTCAGCGGAGACGTCTACGAGTTCTTCGTGAACCCGGATGTCAACGCGTATGGCGAAGAAGCCAACTGGATGTATTCCTTCCTGATCTTCCAGACGGTCTTCGCCGCGACCGCAGCCACGATTGTCTCTGGCGCCGTTGCCGGCAGGACAAAGTTTGCAGCCTACCTTGTTTTCAGCGTCATCATCACAGCCGTCATCTACCCGATCCAGGGCGCGTGGTCCTGGGGCGGTCTGTGGCACGGCGGCGGATGGCTTGAAGATCTCGGGTTCATCGACTTCGCCGGGTCAACGGTCGTGCATAGCGTGGGTGGATGGGCCGCTCTCGCGGGCGCGGTCGTCCTCGGTCCCCGCCGCGGCAAGTATAATGCGGACGGTTCGATGAACGCGATCGTCGGTCACAACATGCCGATGGCGGCGATGGGCGTGTTCATCCTCTGGCTCGGCTGGTTCGGCTTCAATGCTGGTTCGACCACGTCGATGGATGGTGGAAACTTCGCACGTGTCGCCGTCACGACCAACCTGAGTGCGGCAGCAGGCGCTCTGATCGCGATGTTCGTGAGTTGGGGTAAGTTCGGGAAGCCGGATATCTCGATGACGCTGAACGGCGCGCTGGCTGGCCTCGTTGGTATCACGGCCGGATGTTATACGATGACGCCTCTTGGCGCGGTCCTGACGGGTGGTATCGCGGGGGTGTTGGTTGTGTTCTCGGTCCTGTTCTTCGACAAAATCCGCGTCGACGATCCCGTCGGTGCCATCTCCGTGCACGGCGTCTGTGGCGCGTGGGGCACGCTGGCCTGCGCCATCCCGTTCTTCTGCGTCCCTGGCGAGGCTGGGAGTTTTGTCACGCAGATCACGGGTATTGCGGCAGTGTTTGTTTACACTTTCCTGGCTTCTCTGGTCATGTTCATGTTGATCAAGGTGACCATCGGTCTTCGGGTTTCTGAAGAGGAAGAGGATGCTGGCCTGGACGTTCTCGAGCACGGTGTGCCGGCCTACGCCAATTTCGTAACGACCACTTCCGACCACCGGGCGTAAGCCACACACGCAACCAGGGGAAAACCAAATGCAGAAAATCGAAGCATATCTGAGGCCTTCGGCGCTGGAGAAAGTGCACGACGCTCTTTCCGAAGCAGGGATTATCGGGATGTCCGTCGGCGAGGTTCGAGGGTTCGGACGCCAGCGGGGACATCGGGAAGTGTATCGCGGCGCCGAGTATCGCGTCGACTTCGTCCCCAAGATCAAGATCGAGGTCATCGTGAAGGATGGTGACGTCGATACGGCGAAGGAAGCCATAATCGCGACGGCAAAGACGGGGGAGGTCGGTGACGGAAAAATTTTCGTTACCCCGGTCAGCGAAGCCGTCAGAATTCGGACTGGTGAGCAGGGCGAAGAGGCTCTGTAGACCAGGAAATGAGAGTTAATCGCGATTTAACAAATTAATACTTCGAACTACCATATACTCGTTGGGTTAACAGTTCGAGGTGGTTACGCTGCATCAGCAGTTTGCCAGGAGGAGGCGAAGATGAAGAGATTTATCGCAGTATGTGCAGTGATCGCAGGGCTCGGCGCCACCGAGGCACGTGCTCAGTCAGAAGTTTCGGTGGACGCATCGCTGGATGCCCTGTCCGGTTACGTCTGGCGCGGTGGTATCCTGGGTTCGGACGAGGATCTTGTCCTGCAGCCCAGCTTGACCTTCGGGTTCGGCGAGTCTGGAATCGCCCTCAATGTCTGGGGATCCTTCTTTGCGATGGACCGCGGCACGCTGGACCAGGTCGACGAACTCGATTTCACGCTGAGCTATGAAACGAGCCTGGGTGAAGACGGTCAGGTTGGTTTGTCGATCGGTTTTATCGAGTATACGTTCCCGAGCCTGAACGCCGGAACTAAGCACTCGGAAGAGGTGTATGGTGGTCTGAGCTTCGACCACCAGCTGGCTCCGAGCATTACGCTCTACTACGACTTTGGTCTGATCGATGACTTCTACGTCACGGCCGGTGTCGGCCCCGAGTTCCCACTGGGTGATGGTGACAACGCTCCGGTCTTTGGTCTCGGTGCGTCTGTTGGGTTCAGCGGCGAGGGGTATGGCGGTAGCAGCGGCTTCAATGATGTGACGCTATCCGGTTCGATCAGCTGGGCTTCCGGTAACTGGTCGTTCAGCCCCTATGTCGGCTACTCTTACGCTGATGACGGTATCAACGCAGACAACTCCTCCTTCTGGGTTGGCGTCAGTGTCGGGGTCAGCAAGTAAGTAGTCGCAACACGATTCAGTCGTACACCAGAAAGCGCCGTATCTCCGCGAGGGGATACGGCGCTTCTTTTTTTTAGGCTTTCGAGCGTCTATGCTGCGGCTTCGGTCTCCTGGGGCAACATGTTCGACTTGAGGCGGCTGAGCGCACGGTCCTTGATCTGACGGACGCGTTCCCTTGAAATCGAGAAGCGGCGACCGACCTGCTCGAGCGATTCCGGCTCGTCCGTGTCGAGTCCGTAGTAGAGACCGAGGATTTTGGCCTCCCGCTCCGGGAGCTGGGCAAGACTCTCCTTCAGAAACTGACGCATATACGCATCGTGGACGCGCTCGTCGGCGGACGGTTCGTCGGCCACGAAGGTGTCCGAGTAGCGAATCGTCCCGTCCGCATAGATCTGCTGATCCATCGACAGCGACGGCTGATTCGACTCCATCGCTCGACGCACGCGCTTGTGCGACATCTGCGTGTGCTCGGCGAGTTCTTCCTGGCTGGGCTGACGGCCCAACTCCTGCGTCATCGTCCGAGCGATCTTGGCGATCGCGTCGTGATCGTCGATCTGGTTGACTGGCACCCTGACGGCCCTCGTCTGCTTGTTGAGGGCGGACATCATTGCCTGCCGAATCCACCAGACAGCGTAGGTGATGAACTTGTGGCCCCGTGACGGATCGAAGGTCTCCGTCGCCCGCATCAGGCCGACGTTCCCCTCCGCGATCAGATCCTGCAAAGGCAGGCCACGGTTGGTGTACTCACCGGCGACGCGGACGACAAATCTCAGGTTCGCCGTGATCAGTTTGTCCAGGGCGCGCCTGTCGCCCTTTCGCGCTTTGGCGACGGTGCGTGCCTCCTCCTCCCGAGGGAGAGGGGTATACTTTCGAATGTCTCTGAGGTAAAGGTCAGTACTTTCGCGCGATTCGTTCCCGTTGAAGTTCGCCATCACGTCCTCGTCCATTCACGCGTGTGCATAGAGTGACGGTTGCCCATAAAACCGTCGTGGAATTGACACTTCTGAACCCCTTGGATATATTCCAAAAGCCCAGGGGGATGCAGTTTTGCTGCTGAATCCTGAGTGCAAGCCGTCGGTTTTCGATCTTTGGCGGGGTCGAACCGTCGGCTTTTTTAGTTCGTCTGAATCGTGTGGAAGAACGGCACGCGCTGCTCGACCTGTGTCTTCAAGCGCTCACAGTCGTCGCACAGCCGCTCCTCGAGTCTCAAATCGCAGGGAAGACAATGACAGAGCGAGTTGATCGTGCAATCCAACTTCGCTCGGATGCCCTCCAGTTCAACAATCTGCGCGTTTAGCTCTTCCCGCTTCTTGCGCAGATCTTCCAGGACGTCGGCAGCCAGAACTCCGGCCGTCGCTTCCTCACACCGCTTCTTGAGGATGGCCTTGATCCGCTCCAGGCCGAACCCGAGTTCCTTCAGGCTCAGGACCATCCTCAACTGTGTGAGCTGCTCTTCCGAATAGCACCGAAAACCGCCCGAGGAACGATGGCAGGGCTTGATGAGCCCTTTCTCCTCGTAGAATCGGACAGTCCGCGTGGTTGTTCCGGCAAGCTCTGCGAGCTCACCGATGTGCATTGTCTCTGGCAAGCAGCCTCCTGTTTGCGATGAATCAACTTTCAAAAACATACTTTAACGTAACGTTAAAGTCAAGGCAAACATAACGTAACGTAAAAGTGTGCGTAATTATTTGAAAATTAGTAGTTTAGTGGTGGAATAGTCGGACGCCAGTTATCGCCATAACCATATTGTAATCGTTGGCGGCCTCGATGATCTTCTCGTCCGAGATCGACCCGCCGGTCTGGCAGATGGCCGTCACGCCGGTCCTGGCGGCGCGATCGATATTGTCACGGAACGGGAAGAAAGCGTCCGAGCTAAGCGCTACGTTGGTCAGTTGCGCCATCCAGTCAGATCGCTCGTCATCAGAAAGCGGCTCGGGAGCGGTGGTGTAGTTTCGTTCCCAGGCAGCGCGTGCCTCAGGTGCCATGTCGCCCGTCAGATACATCTCGATGGCGTTGATCTTATCCGGACGCATCAGTTTGGGCGCGAATTCCATCCCGAGGACCTTGGGATGCTGGCGGAGGTGCCAGCCTTCGGCCTTTTTGCCAGCCAGGTCCGTGCAGGCGAGCCGATTTTGCTGACCGGCTCCGTTGCCGATGACCTGACCGTCCTTCGCGAAACAGACCGAATTGGACTGAGTGTACTTCAGGGCGATTGAGGCGATGACGAGATCACGACGCGCCTCGTCGGAGAGGTCTTTGTTGGTGGTCACGATGTTGTCGACGAGATCCAGACCGGTAACCAGGTCGTTCCGTTTCTGCTCGACCGTCAGGCCGAAGATGTCTCGTTGCTCCAGTGCTTCGCTCGGGTCGTAGTCCGGGTCAATCTCGAGAACCAGATAACCCTTCCGTTTCCGGTCGAGGATCTCCAGCGCCTCGGGTTCGTAGCCTGGGGCGATAATCGCGTCGGAGACCTCACGCCGAATGATCTTGGCGAGCGAAACGTCCACGACGTTGCTGACTGCGGCGAAGTCGCCGAAAGAGGACAACCGATCAGCTCCCCGGGCCCGGGCATAGGCCGCGGCCACGGGTGAAAGGTCGTCGCTGTCGGGGATGAAGTAGGACTGCCGAAGGGTGTCGTTCAGCGGCAGGCCGATCGCAGCGCCCGCGGGGCTGAGGTGCTTGAACGAGGCAGCCCCGGGAATTCCGAAGACCTGCTTGAGCTCCTTGACCAGCTGCCAGGCGTTTAGGGCGTCGAGCAAGTTGATATATCCCGGTGCTCCACGGATTACCTTGACCGGTAGGTCACCCCCATCTTTCCGGAATATGCGGGCAGGCTTCTGGTGCGGGTTGTTGCCGTAGCGAAGTTCAAGCTCGTTCATTAGCCTCTCCAGGCGGGAACAAAAATCGCCCGGCCGATCGGAAGGGGGAGATCAGTCCAGGCGTGGCGGTTGGTGCGTGTTATTGGTATTGTACGCTGAGAATATAGAGGGGCGGTTCAGGCGTGTCAATTCAGGCTGGTCAGGCGAAAACGACTGTCATCACCGGAGCGACGGACGGGATTGGGCGTGAGCTCTCCAACCACTATGGATCGGTGGGTGATCGGCTGGTCCTCCTGGGGAGACGGCCATTGGGCGAGCTGGATGCGACTCGGTTCAATGTGTCAAATTATCTCAAGATAGACCTGTCCCGGGCGGACATCGCGGACAGGGTTTCAGGTGGCCTAAATACCCTCGGCATAGAGACGGTCGACCGGCTTATCCTCAATGCCGGGACCGGCTACTACGGTCGAACACAACACCAGACGGCGGATGAGGTTCGTCGCGTCGTTTCTGTCAATCTCCGCGCGAATCTGGCCCTGATCCACGCGTGCTGGCCCTACCTGAAGTCTGCTCGTGGCCAGGTGGTGCTGATCGGATCGGTGATCGCCTACCTGCCCTGTCCGGACTATGCCGTGTATGGCGCGACGAAAGCCGCCATTGATGGTCTCGCACGCAGCCTGCGATACGAGCTCGCCCCAGATGTGCGTGTGCAGGTGATCCATCCAGGTGCGACCCGAACGGGTCTGCACGAGAAGATCGGGGTCGACGAGACGCGTGTCGATTGGCAACGGTTTCCGTCGGCCGAACAGGTCGCCATCCGGATTGCGAAACGGATCGGTCGGGGTCCGTGGCGCAGTGTCCCCGGGTTGGTCAACTGGATCGTCTGGACGCTCGGACGCCGAGTTCCCTACCTGATCGACCGGATGGCGCGGCGATGAAACGTTGCCTGATCACCGGAGCGGCAGCAGGCATCGGTCGGGCGCTTGTCGACGTCTTCTCGGGCAAGGGCTACGAGATCGTTGGGGTCGATGTCGATCCGAGGGGCGCGGAACAGACGAAACGAGCGCTGTCGGATCGGGGTGTCGTCTCGACGTTCGTCGTGGCGGATCTGGCCAGTTCGGACGGCGTGTCGCGCTGTGTCGAGTGTCTGGTCGAGATGCCCCCCGTGGATGTGGTCATCCATAACGCTGGGATCAGCGCGGTCGGTCGGCTCCCTGCTGTGCCCCTTGAGGATCAGCTTCGAGTCATCGACCTGAACCTGACCGCGCCGATGGCCCTGACTGCTTCGCTCCTCCGAGACGAACGGGTTGCCTCGGGTGGGTCGATCGTCTTCGTCAGCTCGCTGTCTCACTACGTCGGGTATCCAGGCGCCTCTGCCTACGCTTCGACGAAGGATGGGATCGCGAGCTATGCCCGCAGTCTCCGCGCGGAACTACACAGCGCAGACATCCACGTCCTGACCGTCTTCCCCGGCCCTACGCGTACCGACCACGCTAGGCGATACAGCCCGGACAACAGTCGTGAGTCTTCCCGGATGGATCCAGAGCGGCTGGCAGAGATGATCTGTGACAGTGTGCTTCGGCGACGGGCCACGTTGCTTCCCGGGCTGGCAAGCCGGCTCGCCGCGTTCGCTGGATCCTGGTTTCCACGCACAATGGAACGAGCGATGGTCAGCACGATCCTGAACCGTCTGGACGCGCCTCGATGAGTATTGCCGGTCTCGTGTTGATCTTGAGGCGGCGCAGACGGGGAGATATTGATCGCTATCGATTCGGGGCATCACTACAGCTGGATCGAAGGGGGGCAGATCGGGCACGACTTTGGCCGCCACCCGTTCGCCTCTGGGTCATAGGACGCAGCCTCACTAGGGTTTGACACGACGTCTGGTCGATCCCGGCTGCGTGCGTCGATGCAGGCTGCCGTGGAAGCAGGTGAAGGGAGGATGAGTTTCGACCTGGGTTTCGATTTTCGGAGCGTGGTGGTTTTCGAAGACGGCATCACGGTCGAACTGGATGAGTGGGCTATCAGGAACGTCGGTGCCTTCCTCGATGAGTTGACCTTAGCCGATCGCCTGGCGCGATCACGGGGAAGGACGTTCTCTTCGGAAGTCGTTCTGGTGGATCACGAGATGGCCGACGGTGTTTCGCAGGAGGGTGCGTTCACGGTGGGTGAGCACCCTGAGCTGGTGACGGATCCATTCGCAAGAGCCGCCCTGCTGGATGTGCTGAGCCCGGTGCGGTCCAGCCTCGTGGCGCATCCGAACGTGACGATCAATCTGATGAACGAGCCCGAGTTTGTGAGTATGCCAGCGATTCAGGCTGCCAAAATATTTGGATGCGATGCTTACAAGGATGTGGCGTTTCTCGATCCGTCAGGGGATCGGCTCTTGGGGTGACAGGTGGACGCGGCGCTTAGGCGAACGACAGCTCGTGTGCGTGTCAGTCGAAGAGTGGGTCACGTGACCTGTCCAATCCGAGATCGCGAGTGCCGACTTCAGGTCTTCCTACTGGATTGGTGGCGTGCTGTGCGTGCAGCGGCCAAGTTGAACGCCGACTTCGACCGTTCGGGTGCCGTAGATTTTGACGGTTTCCTGATTTTTGCCGGGTGCTTCAACATCTCATCAGGTGACTGTTCCTTTACTGCCGCATGTGACCTGGATACCGATGGACAGGTCGATTTTAGGGATTTCACATCTTTCGCGACGGAGTATGGACGTGTGTTTCGGGTGCCGACGGTTACGATCGGGTGGGCTGATGACTAGAGTGCGTTGGCGAACACGCTGTTGTTCGAGGGGCTGGCAGGGGAGGTTGTTACCGGTGTGATCAGCTTCCACGTGTATGACGTGGCAGAAAATCGGTTTCACCCGCTGACGACGACGATCGATAATTTCGAGCGGGCGGTATGCGGGGATCGAGCAGTGCGGATTAAGGAGTGGGGGTTTGGAGACGTGGATGGGCAGGTGGCCGGGGTATGGGCGGCGATGAACAGGGTGCTGCTGGCGGGGGGGCAGGAGTGTTGTTCTAGTGGGATGATGCGCACCGGTATGGGAGTGGGAGTTTTCGGCAGGTGTGTGAGTAGATAGAACAGAAAAGGGGGCGACACGGATGCCAACCCCCACGGATGTTGCGTTGCTCTGCGACGTCGCGCTTCGACTTCGCTCCCACCGGCGCTAGACTATGGCGGGCAGGCAGCCGTGACGTGCTAACGAGCTACTTCTTTAGTGGGCTCTGCCAGATGGCGCGGCCGACGAAGAAGGGGCCGAGTGACGCCATATGCTTAGCGGTCTGCTGGGTCTTGCGCATTTCTTGGACTATTTTGGACAGCGGGAACAGGTCGTTGCTGACGAGGCCGATTACAAACTCGTTGTCGTCGCGGTCCAGGCCGTAGCAGGCGAGCCGGATGTCTTGGGCGTATCCGGCCGATCCATACGTGCGGCCGATCATCGCGTGCTCCATCAGGATCTTGCCCTGGTCGGCGGGCGGGAGGATGTTGAACTCCGATTTCCTGCGCAGCGGATACCAGACCGCCCACGGCCAATCGGGGTTAAGCGCGTTCCGACGGGGTTTACCAAGCAGCCAGTCTTCCAGGTTTGCTTCTCGGCCCATCGAATAGCTGCGGCCTACCATGGTCATCTCGGGCTTGTGCGTCAGCTCATCGAAGGGGCTGTCCTTGATGAAGTTCCGCACATCCTTCACGAAAAATTCCGGATCCTCGTCGATCGTGAGCAGCGCGACGCCGAACGGGTCGTTCAGGTCAGCATAGACGACCGACTCGATGCCGCTTCCCCGTGCGGCTGCGGCCAGCGCCTGTATGTCCCGACATCCCGTGAAGACCTGCAGTTGGAGATAAAGTCTGCGGATACTCGTCTGAGGTACGCCGTTCCGGGGGGCACCCTTCTCGCGGATGTCCCGAAGGTCGGACGCGTAGTAGAGGTCGCGATCCGGTTCGATGCCCCACTTGCGACCGACTTCGAGCAGTTCGGGCGTCATCTGCCACTGATCGCCGACCGGCTGGCCGAGATACTGTGTGGACGCGCCCTTGAGCGACATACAGTTCTTGTTGTCGCCGATGGCTCTAACTTCCTCCGACTCGGTCTCGGTCAGGTCTTCCTTGTCGGCCACCTGCGAGAGTTCGATCACCTGATCTTCGACCGGCTTCGGGTTGGGGCCGCCCTCCTGGAGCAGCGTCGGGGCGACCGACTCGACGGCGGGCTGTGCCAGATCCCATTTGCAGGCGAACTGCAGGAGTGTGTGGCCGTGTCCTTCGGCGATTTCGCGGAACCGGGGGAGCTTCTCGTGTGCCGCCTCGATCCAGCCGGCGGGACGGAAGGCACGGTGGTCGGAGCGGGGAAGGCTCGTGCCCGGGGCGAGATCGTCGTGGAAGATGCCGCCATAGTCGACGACGCGAGCGATGACCTTGACGGCGTGTTTTTCGGCCGCGTCGAGCACCAGCCCACCGGGCCACGGCTCGAGTGGGTTCAAGATGATCATCGCCCAGTCGATGTGGTCGCCGTGCCGCTCGAAGCAATCAATGACGTCCACCGTAAACCCGTTAGCGGGTCCGGGGGCGATTCCGAGCATATCCGTCTTGCCCGATGATTTGAGCCCTTTCAAGGCGTCCCAGACGACGTCGCTGTGGTAGCCGACTGCATCGGGGTTGTGCAGCAGCAGGAGGTCGAAGCGATCTTCTTCCAGGCGCTCGAGACTCTTGTCGGTCGCCATCTCCAGGTAGGCTCCGTATTCATCGGCATCGCGGAGCTCGGGATCCGTGAAGCGAGGGAACCCCTTCTCGGCCTGGCGCATTCCCGTGTAGAAGTCGTGACCGACGGCACCGACGAGGCAGTACGTGTCTCGGTCATACTGGGAGAGCGCACGACCCAGGAGCTCGTCCGCGGCGCCTTGACCGTAGACGTCCGCCGTCATAAAGGTTCGGATGCCGCTGTCGTAGGCTTGTTTGACCAGCTGCTCGAGCCGATCTGGGCCGATGTCCCCCCCGAAGTGCATGAAGTGTCCGCCGCTCCAGATGCCGAAAGCGGATACGCCGGGTTGCATCATATCATTCCTCGTGTCGGTTGAGTCTAGAAGCCAGTAATTGCGGCTGGAAATATAGCAAAAAGCGCGGTTTACTCCCACTGCGGGACGAGCCGTAAGGCTTGGCACTCCCTCTACGCTACCCTACATTCAGGTTGCCTGTCAACCCAACAAGGAGACGCCGATGGAACGCCCCTCGTGGGACGATTACTTCATGTCGATCGCCTACAACGTCGCGGAGAGATCGAACTGTATTCGACGCCAGATCGGCGCCGTGATCGTGAAAGAGCGGAACATCATCAGTACGGGCTACAATGGTACGCCTGCTGGGGTCAAGAACTGCTACGAAGGCGGTTGTCCCAGGTGCGCGGGGCACGCTCCATCCGGGCACAGTCTGGATACGTGTCTGTGCGTACACGCGGAGGAGAACGCGATTTGTTTCGCCGCACGCCACGGGGCCCGTACCGAGGGCGGTATCCTGTACTCGACGACGCGTCCGTGCTTTGGATGCCTGAAGAAGTCGATTCAGGCCGGGATCACACGGATTGCATATGTCGAACCCTACGACTACGAAACGGAACTCGAAGAGGTCTACTTCGGGTTGGTCAAAGAATCAGGCGTGACTTTCGAACGGATCGAGCTCAGCCGGAAAGCGTAACGTGTCCTGTTGTTGCGAAACTGAATCCCCGTATCATCGACTATTGACCGCCCTCTCCGGGGTGCTCTTCATCGTCGGCCTCGTCCTCTCCTTCCAGGTGACCACCGAGTCGCGCCCTATCTACGACACGATCCCCCCCACCGCCGGTTTAACGCTCCTGGTAGCGGCACTCGTCGGCGGGGCCAACTTCATTCCTTCAGGCCTCCGCTCGCTACGCTCGCTCTCGCTGGATATGGATTTCCTGATGACCGCCGCTCTGATCGCCGCGGCCGTGATCGGAGAGTTCGCAGAGGCAGCAGCGATCGGGTTCCTCTTCTCGCTATCCGAACTTGCCGAAGACTACGCGGTGGATCGGAACCGATCCGCCCTCGATCAGCTGATGGCGCTCGAGCCTGAAGTGGCGGAGCGGGTGTGCTTGGACGGCAACCAGACGATTCCAGTGGAAGAGATTCGAGTCGGTGACGTCCTTGCCGTCAGGCCTGGCGGCCGCCTGCCGGTTGATGGGGTCGTGGTGAGCGGGCAGACTTCGGTGGATGAGTCCACGATCACGGGTGAGTCTCTTCCAGCTGACAAGACGATCGATGATCCCGTTTACGCAGGGTCGATGAATCAGGAGGGGTATGTCGAGGTCCGAGCCGAGCGCGTCGCAACACAGACCCTACTGAACCGGATCGTTCAGATGGTCGAAGATGCAAAGGAGCGTAAGGCGCCGAGCGAACAGTTCGTGCGACAGTTCTCGCGGGTATACACGCCGGTGGTCGTCGCGTTGGCTCTGATCGTGATGATCGGTCCCTGGCTCCTGTGGGGAGAAGCCTTCGGCGACTGGTTCACACGCGGGTTGGCCGTCCTGGTGATCGCGTGCCCGTGCGCGCTGATCATTTCGACGCCCGTCGCCGTGATCAGCGCGATCACAAGTGCGTCCCGGAATGGTGTGCTGATCAAGGGTGGGGATAACCTCGAGGCGATCGCCGATGTGCGTGCCATCGCGTTCGACAAGACGGGGACGCTGACCAAGGGGTCCTTCGAAGTCTTGGAAGTGATTTCGGCGAATGGTCTGAACGAGCGCAGAATTCTGGAGATTGCTGGCGCTCTCGAGTCGAGGTCCGAGCATCCGATTGCGAGAGCGATCGCCAAGTATGCCGGGAGCGTGGAGCCGTCGTCCTTCCAGTCGCGTGCCGGGCTGGGCGTGGAGGGAGAGGTCGACGGGATTGCCTACCGGGTTGGTCGTCCATCGATGCTGAACGGGTCCCTTGAGGACGAGGCAAGCCGTTTGGTCGATGGACTCACCGGAACGGCTGTCGTTCTGTCGACTGACGATGAGGTCCTCGGGGCGATCGTTCTCGAAGATGCGATCCGAGATGAGGCCGCGGACTGCCTGAACGCGCTCAAGCGTGATCAGATTAGGAACGTGACGATCTTGACGGGTGACCGCCGGATGGCGGCTGAGCGGGTTGCGGAGGCGGTCGGTGTGGATGTGGTTGAAGCAGGGTTGTTGCCTGAGGAAAAGCTGACCGCGATCGAAGCGATTCAGCAGAAGCACGGTCCCGTGGCGATGGTCGGGGATGGCGTCAATGATGCGCCCGCTCTGGCGGCTGCTCGGGTCGGTGTGGCGATGGGGGTGGTGGGCAGTGATGCCGCCTTGGATACAGCCGATGCGGCCTTGATGTCGGATGATTTGTCGAAGATGCCGTATCTCTTCCGGATCGCACGCGTATCCCGTCGCGTGATTCGTCAGAACATCGTCGCGTCGATCGTGGTTAAAGTGATCCTCGCGGCAGGTGCGGCGGGTGGGGTCGTGTCCCTAGCGGCGGCGATCGTGGTGGGGGATATCGGGATGTCGCTGCTGGTGACGGGGAACGCGCTCAGGCTCGCGCGGACTCGCTGATTTAAAAGCGAAGACCTCTCAACGCAGTCCCCTTCGGGCCTTGCGCTAAGGCGGGCCAGGGAGGATGCAGAGAGAGGCAAGCAGCCATAATCACTGTCGTAGGCCGGATTTCCCTCTCCTGCGAAGTGGGAGAGGGATTCTTGCTGGACTGCTGTTTTGCGCGCAAGACGGGTGAGGGCCGACTGGAGGGCACCGGGTCACCGTGCCGAGCACGGCGACCAGAGCGACGATGGTTGATCAGGGGACGGGCAGAGCCCCTCAGTTGCTGGGCTCCGCCCAGCGCCTTGTGGTTGATGCACCCTCTCGTCGCCGTGCTTCGCACGGTGACGCTGTCGTCTTTCCCGAAAATACCCACGTATAAACAGAAAGGGGTAAGAGCCGAAGCTCTTACCCCTCAGTCGTTCCTTGTGTCCGGCAGGTCTAGCTGGTGACCTGCTTGAGTGACAGCCCCTCGTCCTTCAGGAAGGCGAGAAAGCCCTTCTTGTTGACGGTGCGGAGCGCGCGTGTGGACAGCCGAACGCGGACGAACCGGCCCAACTCAGGGACGTAGATCCGCTTCTTCTTCAGGTTCGGCTTCTGGACGCGCTTGACCGCGCGCTTGGAGTGGGAAACGTGGTTGCCGACGAGCGGCGACTTTCCCGTAAGACTGCATCGCCTGGACATCGCTTACCTCTCGGGGATGATGCTGAGTCGTTTCAAAGTCGAATACTAGCTAAAAGAGGGTAACAATTTACAGGTTCGTGGCGGATGGGGCAAGGCAGAAGCCACTCGACAGAGCTGTTTCAGGGTTTTATCCATTAAAAACAATATTTTATGCGTGTATCGGTTTCCGGGCGGTGCCTCGATGGACTGGTTTTTCGACCTGATGAGGATGGAAGATCTCGACCAGGCCCAGAGCGTCGAGGATCTCCGTGTCGCTCGGGATCAGGGAGACGATTCGGTCAGACATCGGACCTCGCAGAGCGATCGAGCACGTTCCGTTGCAGATAGGGGATCAAGTCGTCGAGGCTCGTGAAGGGACGTCGTTCATCCGAGACGAGCGTCCACACGGTTCCCTCTTCGTCTAGCGTCATCTCGAGAACGAGATCGGTTGAAGCATTCTCGGCGACGACCTCGAAACCGACACGTTCGAGTGCCCGAGTGGTCCAGTCGGCTTCCAGACCGGACGCGCTGAAGCAGATCCTTCTTTCGGCATCGTGGGAAGGTCTGAAGGCGCCCAACGTTTTGTCGAATTCGATTCCGTCTCTGACGAAGGCACTTTCAAAGGTGCGATTCAGCACGAGCGATTCGGAAACACCCGTCTGGACGCCTCCTTGGTTCATCAGCCAAATCCGGTCGGCGTTGCGCACGGCGATCTCCAGGTCGTGGGTCGAGAGGAGGATGGCTTTGCTTTCGCGATGTGCGAGGTTCCTGAGCAGGGCGACGATCTCGACTCGACGTGCGAGGTCCAGGAACGCCGTGGGTTCGTCGAGCAGGATGATGTCCGTGTCCTGGGCGAGCGCCCGGGCGATCATCATCTTCTGGCGTTCTCCGTCGCTGAGTTCCGTAACGGGTCGGTCCGCCAGTTCCTCTGCACCTACCGCGCTGATCGCTCGTATTACGGCCTGATGATCCTCGTCAGTAAGGCGACCAGACCAGTCGGTGTGCGGATACCGTCCCAGACTGACCAAGGCGTAGCTCGACAGGTGACCAACGTCGATCCGATCTGTAAGGACGATGCTCAGTTTCCGGGCTCGCTCACATGGGTCGAGTTGCTCCAGAGGTGATTCCGACAGGTGGATCGATCCGCCCAGGGAGGGTTGCATCCCCGCGATTGTGCGCATCAGAGTCGACTTTCCCGTGCCATTCGGTCCGAGCAGACATACCAGTTCGCCTTGTTGCAGCTGAAGGTCCAGAGCACTGGCGACCACGGTCGGTGTTCGTCGCCCGTGTGCGTAGCCGATCGTCAGGCTTTGTGTTCGGATGGCGCTCACGAGGCGAAGGCCGACTTGATGTTTCTGCGTCTGAGGACGATCCAGACGACTACCGGAGCGCCAATCAGGGCGGTGACCGCGTTCAGCGGGAGCGTGATATGGCTCCCCGGTACGCGAGCGACGAGATCAGAGATGAGCGCGACGATCGCACCCATCAGGCAGGCGGCCGGAATCAGGACACGATGATCTGAGGTGTTCAGGATACTTCGCGAAAGATGTGGCACGGCGATGCCGAGAAAGGCGATCGGTCCGCAGAAGGCGGTCGTGACGCCGGCGAGCATCGAGGCGCTGGAGAGGATCCAGAAGCGGGCTCTCCACACGGTCAGGCCGAGGCTTGCGGCGTAGGTCTCCCCGAGTAACAGCGCGTTCAGGGCTTTCGAGGAGAACAGGCCGACGAGCAGACCAACCACGGCCAGCGGCCCATACACGGTCAACTGCGACCAGGTGACGCCGGCGAAACTGCCGAAGGTCCAGATCAGGTAGGCCTGTGCTACGTTGGACGCGCTGAAGTAGATGAAGACGCTGACCATCGCGCCTGAGACGTAGCCGAACATCAGGCCGAGGATTAGGAGGGTCATGTTGTTCTCGACCCGGCGTGATACCCCCAGGACCAGACCGAGGACGGTGCCTGCTCCGGTGCTGGCGGCGAACGCGAGCCCGAAGTTTCCGAAGGTGTCGAGTCCAGCGATCAGGGTCGATGCGCCCGCACCGGCGGCCAGGACAACGAGGGCGACGCCCAGGCTGGCTCCAGAACTGATGCCGAGGACAAACGGGCCGGCCAGCGGATTTCGGAACATCGTCTGCATCTGCAGGCCGCTGAGTGAGAGAGCGGCACCAGCCAGGATTGCGGTCAGAGCACGCGGCACTCTGAGGTTTACGACGATCTGATCCCACGCGGGATTGGCTGACGGATACCCAAACAAGATTCCCGCTATATCGCGAATCGGGATACTGACCGATCCAGCTGTGAGGCTGACGATCGCGACGACGGGGAGGCAGACCGTGAGTAGGACCAGGACAGGTGCTGCCGATCGGCGCTCCGGGAAGGCCACGATGTTTGGTTGGGGGAGGGCCACGTCAGTCCAGCTTCCGGTAGTAGTACAGCTTGTGGTCGGAGAGGCTTTCGGGATGGAAAATGCGGATCAGGTCGGCCAACACTAGGTGCGGGTTCGCGACGCCCGATTCCCAGTAGTCGTTTCCACCGTGTTCTTTGACACGGGCGACGTGATTGTACATCTCACTTTTCTTGTATGCCATGAACAGTGCGTAACGCTCGTCGGCATCGATTGCTTCCTTACGGCTGCCCCAATTTCCGGTGTTGATCCAGACGTCCGCATTCTGAGCGCGTTCGAGCACGCTCTCGAACTCCATCGGGATACTCCGCTCGCTCTCTGTGTCCTTCCACACGTAGTCTGCTCCCGCATCGGCAAGCAGGACGGCGATGAAGCTCTTCCCACCAGAGGCGTGCCACAGCCCATGCCAGCTCATATTCGTGAAGACGCTAGGCCTGACCCTGGCTGTTCGGCCGATTTCAGATAGCTCCACGTAGCGAGACTCGATGCCGCCGAATGCCTGCTCGACCTCGGTTTCTCGGTTGAAGAAGAGCGCCGTGAACTTCATCCACTCCGCTCGCCCGAGCGGCGTTCCTTCCATAAACTCTGCGTTGATCGCTGCGGTAATCCCCATTTCTAACAGCTTGGGGTGCGCGTCGCCGGCCGGGTTACCGGATCCGTAGGTCATCACGAGGTCTGGACGCAGCGCGACGATGGTCTCGCGATTTAGCCCCCCATCAGCTCCGGTCTCGACGGTTCGGCCGTCCGCGATCCGCTCGAGAATCCAGTCCGCGTAAACAAAGCTGGCCGTCGTCAGGCCGACGAGGCTCTCCTCGGCACCGATCGCTTCCAGATGCGGGAGATAGGTGGTCGACAGCGCTGCGTATCGTTCGATTGGGACATCGATATGCTGAGCATCTTCGTAGCCGTCCGGACGTGGCGTGCCCTTCTGGGTCAGGACATAGGTGAAGGTCTCCGTCGCGTCCTTCCACGGGTTCAGCACGCGGGCCACCTTGTAGTGGCCGTGGTAGGCGACGTCGAATCCTTTCGCGTGACGGATGTCGATCTTGGAGGGGAAGTAGTCGACGCCTCGGGTGTACGCGTCGACGGCTCCCTTGAGCGTGTTGGTCGATTCGGCTAGCGCTTCACTCAGGAGGCCGAAGAGTGCGGCGATCACGCAGGCTGTCTGTCTCAGCATTTGCATTCCTGTTCGAAACGAGCTTTACCGCAGTGTGTTCGAGTAGCAATGTCTGCCTCGCGTATCGAGAACCCGGCATACACCTTTTTTTCGCCTCTGTAATCCGGCTTCTAGATATGGCCAGGACTCTGTCCTGGCCTACTGGAAGACACGGACCCTAGTATTCAATTCCCAAACGGGCAGGTGTGCCTTGGGCGTAGTAGTGTTTGACCTTTCGCATTTCGGTGACGAGGTCGACACGTTCCACGAGGCTGTCCCATACTTTGTGGCCGGAGAGAACGAGCTCGCATCGCGGGTCTTAGTCGTAGGTGTCCAGCAGGCGCTCGACGTCCTTTTGTTTGGCGAGATCGTAGGTGACCGCGGCCAACACCTCATCGAGTATAAGCAGATCCTGCCTGCCATTGCGGATCAGGTCTTCGGCGATCTCGAACCCGCGTTTGGCCTCTTCGATGTCCTGGGGCTCGACACCAAAGCGGAAGGAACCGTCTTCGCGCATTCGCTCGCAGCCGGTGGGGTGCAAGTCGATCCTCTCGAGCTGACGGAGGATGTGCCGCTCGGAGTAGTGTTCGTTAACCCCATCGTAGCCCTTGTCGAACTGGACGAGCGCGACCTGTTTGCCCGCTCCCAGAGCCCTTATTGCCAGGCCCATACAGCTAGTGGTCTTCCCCTTGCCGTATCCATAGTAGACGTGGATGCTGTGGTGAGGGGTTTGCTCATCTGAGGGGGGGATGGCTTTTGTCTCTGACATTCTGTGTCCTTTGAGGGCAAAGGGCTGAGTGCTGAGCGCGTTCATTGACCGAAGTTCTCGGCAAAGATCAGGAAGTCGGTGAAGTCGACCATTCCGTTCGGGTCGAGATCGTACTGTGACCCGTAAGCGTCGTCTCCCGGCTGTTTGCCGAAGGCCGCCGCGAACAGCAGGAAGTCGTCGAAATTGGCGTTGCCGTCGTCGTTGAAGTCCGCCGGATTCAAGTCAACGAACTCGATGTCCGATGGTGGGAGACCCGTTCCGATCGGGCCGGACGTACGCGTGTTCGTGGATGTGTCGTAGATGACGACACCGGCAACAGACGGGTCGGAAAAGGTGCCCCTGTCGAGGACCCAGAGCGACGAACCCTTGAGCGCGAGCGACGGGGTGAATCCGCCCGAATGATCCGGCAGCGTGTCTGAGACGACTCCCGTGCTCAGGTCGAATCGCTTGACGCTGCTGACGAAGTTCGCGTCGGAAACGACGATGTAGCCTGTCGTATCGTCCAGCATGGCCATCGCACCCACATCTCCGGCCAAGGATTCTTCGCTGACCTTTTGACCCTCCATCTGCAAGGATATCAAGTCTACGATCTCGATCCCACCATCCTGTGCACCGAAGGATGCCACCGTCGAAATGATCAGCTTTGTCCCGCGCTGGAGCACGGAAGTCGGGTTGGTGCCCGCCAGCACGATGCCCTGAACACCCTCGGTATCCGCGTCCGCATCGATCAGTGTATCCGTCTGCGTGTCGATGACAAGGATCAGGCTCGACTCTGTCGGCGAGAAGAAGGCGTCGCGATTCAGTCTCTGGGCGGTGACGAACACACGGTCTCCGAGAATGGCCATCTGGGAAATTTCAGGGATGCCGTCTTCGTCGGCGTAAGCGGACACGTCTATCGAACCGAGCGAGTCACCCGTAGCCGGATTCACGATGAGCACGTAATCACGCTCATACAGGCTCACGTAAGCCTTCTCGCTCGAGGCGAAGACGATGTCGTGCGGATTGCTTCCGTTACCCGTCGAATACTGGGTTACCGGCGTCGCGAGATTATCCTTTTGCAGAACGATGATGTTGTCTCCGTTCAGTTTGTTCAGGACGTAGACGAAGTCACCGTGGGTCCTGACCGCGGCGTCGCTGTGGATCAGGAGTAGATCGTTCGAGGGGGACAGGGTCTGAGTGTCGAGCGAGGACAGACTTCCGGTCGAGAAGTCCGTGGTGACGATAACGGCGCGCTGGCCGTATGAGACGCCGACGAATGTGATCAGGCAAAATGCAAGGCGTAGCAGGTGCAACATTTTCTCTCCTTCTGTGGTGCTATTCCCACTGTTGATTCAAGCTGACGCCGAATGCGCGACCTGGAAGGGGATATCCCCACAGATCGAAGACACGAGCGTTGCTCAGGTTGGTGGCATCGATGCCGACCCTGGTGTTTAATCCGACCCGTACCCTGAGGGAGATATTGTGCAGGTGACGGGAGGGCAGGTGTCTGCGGTTGGCCTGGTCGAGGACATTCCCGTCCTCGAAGGCATAGACGTATGTGGCCGTCATCCGCCCGAAGCGAGCTTCGGGTCGGACGGAGGCTTTGTGACGGGGTCTACCGGGGAGCGAGTTCCCCTGGAGATGGGGGATGGCCGACCGGTCTTCGGTATGGAGGAAGGTGTAGTTCGCGGACAGAAGGAGTTGATCCGATACCCCGAGCGATGCGCTCGTTTCGACGCCGAATGCCCTGGCCTTGCCCACGTTCACCGGTCGTGATGTGGCCTGAGAGGTCTGCGCGAACTGGATCAGGCCGTCATAGCGCTGGTAAAAGTAGACGGCCTCGAAGGCGACGTCCCTGTGACCGAGCAGGATACCCGCATCCCACGTATGCCCGCGTTCCGGGTCCAGCGAGGTGTTTCCTAAGACGCCTCCACGGTCTCCGAACAGTTCGTGGAAAGAGGGTGCACGCTCCGATCGCGCCGCGTTTGCCTTGAAACTCAAACCGTCCGACATGCGAATCCTGAGGCCCGTGTGCCAGCCGTAGAGATTTCGGCTCGACTTCGATTCAGGAGCCTGTGGCGAGAAGGCGAACGGGTTTCGTCCCTCGAAACTGCTGAGGATGCGTCGGAGGTCGAGCGCGATCGACCAGTGGATTTGACTGTCCAGGAATGACAGTTCAAGCCGAGGCCGGGCCTGCCAAGTCCATCGACGCGACGCGAACAGCGGGGTAATTAGCTGGATGTTTGCCGTCGGGTCGTAGGTCTCTCGTCTGATATCCGACTGAAGCAGCAGAACGTGTTGGTTCGCAAAAACCAGACCCGACCTTGAACGCAGTCCGGCGACCCGTGTACGGTAGGTGTTGTCCTGTCGGCCGACGCCCACTTCTCCGAGGGTGTCGCGGAAGGTCTCACCCGTGTGACTGAAGTAGAGCGTGTGCTTTGTGTGTCCGGTCTGCCCGAGTGATCTATGCTCCGCGGTGATCTGTGTCGACGATCGGATCGAGCGAAGATGTGCGGCTGTCGACTGGTTGTTGCTGATGCCTGGGATGCCCTGACGTTTGGCGTGCAGCGACTGGCTGGCTGAAAGGACGAAAGGGGTGTCCGCGTTGAAGACTACCTTGCCGAGGAAGTTCGCGTTTCTGACGTCGTTGTTTTGCCGGTCAGCGAAACGGTCGTCGTTCGCGTTGTATTCAGTGCCGTTGTCGTCGAGAAAACCGAAATCGTTGTCGCTCGAGGCATAGTCGGCGACAACGAGATAGCGCGCGCGTCCTGCAGACTGTGAGGTGAAGAGATTGATGCTGCGGGTGTCGAAGGAGCCCCAGGATGCTGAAGCCTCCGTCTTTCCCGAATCCTGCTTCCGCGTCCGTATGTGGACCGTGCCCCCAACACCGTTCCCCGTCTGGCCGCTGCCCCGGTTGATCTCGATTCGTCTGACGTTCGACAGGGGGAGGTTCGCGAGGTTGACGCCACCGCCAATCGCGGCGTTGAGGAGGATGTCGTCGAGGTAGACTTCGATCTGGTCGGACGATGCGCCTCGAACGCTGACGGTGCTGACGGTGCCGACGCCGCCGAGAGACTGAACCTGGATACCAGCAGAACGATCGAGGACCTCCGGCAGCGTCGTGGTCTGCTGATCGAAGGCAGAGCGTTCGATCACGGTTGTAAATGCGGGCTCGGGAAGCGGCTCGCTCGGTGGGGTCGGGGCTGTAACATCGACCGGTGAGAGCGGGATCGGATTCGGTACAAGCCTTACGATCAAGGCGTTTGGGTAAGGAGGGTGCAGCAGGAGGTCGCGGTAGCCGACGCGAGAGAGGCGAACGCTCTCCGCACGATTCGGCAGGCCGAATATACCGGAACTGTCCGAAAGAGATGAGCCTCCCAAGGTCCTGATCAGGACGTCAGACAGCCCGGTTCCCGTTTCGGCGTCAACGACGCGACCCGATAGCGGTTCGGCTTTGGTAGGGGACGATCCGATGATGAGGATCGTCAGGATGTAGACGAGTTGCGGCACCGGCACCTGTAAACGAAAAAACCCGACTCCACGTGAAGTCGGGTTCGTCTGCCGGTGTATATAGGCCTGGCGGACGTCCACTTCCCGATCCGCGAGGAAGGATGTCATCAGCATTCAGGCAGATCTTCTGGCTTCCGGTATGCGCCGTGCACGCCTTCCCAGCTCTTGAGTGAGCCAGTGGCATCGTGTGCGCGACAACCCGGTTACAGCGGCGGGCCCGCGACGGATTTGCACCGTCTTCCCTATTAAGCCCTGGCTGAACGGCGTCCAGCCAGGCACCTGAAGCATCGATTAGCTTCTATCTGAAAGAGCAGCAGGACAGAGCGTCCTGACGGGCTGAATATAGACCGTTGCCGTATCGGTGTCAATTTCAGGCGCATCTCAATCCGGTATGCGGAGGCAAACCGATACGCGAGCGGCCCGACCGGGGGGAGCGAAACGGAATTCCCCGCGTAGGGAAGTTTGAGTTCGGAACGGATCTGGCCTGGTGTAGCCCACAGGGATGAGTTGCCGAGGTGCGAGCGCAGTCTGGGCTTGAGCGGCGATCCTAAGCCGTCACCTGATCGCTATTGCGAGCTGTCCTCTCCCGCTGGCGGGAGAGGATTCCAGATTACTGCACCGTCCACCGGTCCCATCTCCGATGGTTGGGTCGGCAGGCCAAAGTTGAGCACGTGTTCAACCTTGAGGGACGCAGGGGGAAGTCGCGATAGGGTCTTCGCCAACTCAATTTTCCCGTGCGGGGAAAATTGGCATATCCCCGATCCGACGATGACCATCACTGGTCACTCAGTCGTTCGGCCATCATCAATACCGTGGCGTGGATGTTGGCTCGCACGCAGTCGGGAAAGATGGAGGCGTCGATCACGCGCAGACCCTCGACACCGTGGACGGCACCGTTCTGATCCACGACAGCGTGGGGATCTGATGCGGGACCCATCTTGCACGTGCCGCTGACGTGGTGTCCTGTCGTGGCGTGCGCCAAGATCCACGCGTCCAGGCGTTGATCGTCTTCGATATCGCGGTGATCGGGCTGCATCGGCCGAGTGACGTGCGGTTCAAACGCCGGATGCTCGACGAGCCGGCGACACAGCCGGATAGCTTCCCGCATTCGCTCACGGTCGTATGGATCGTCGAACATTCGGTAGTCGATCTCCGGTTTGGCTGCGGGATCGGGCGACGTGATGGCAAGGTGACCGTTGCTTCTGGCCAGGTTGACCGTCGGTCGCATCAGCAGTCGCGGCTCGTCACGAACGTGCGCGACGTAGACAATCATATCGTCTGTGTCGGACGATCCCTGGGCCGTGTATCGCAGGCCGACCTGGTGCCAGTGGACGTTGAGCGGACCCGTGGTTTCAGCTTCCCAGTACATCGGTACAGCCGGGTGGTCACGCAGATTCTGTCCGACGCCAGGAAGGGCGATCGACAGATCGACACCGACTTTGTTCAGGTGATCCGGGTCGCCGACACCTGAACGCTGGAGGAGGAGCGGCGACCCGATTGCGCCAGCGGCAACGATGATGTTGTCGGCCCTGACCTCTGTCATCTCACCATCCCTGCTCAGCGTCAGACCGGTGGCTCGATTGGCATCGAGGAGGATTCGCTCGACCTCGGTGTTCGAGAAGATCGTGAGATTTGGCCGAGAGCGCACCGGGTTTAGGTATCCAATCGCCGTGCTGACCCGGGTGCCGTCCGGGTTGTTCATCGGGTAGGGGCCGATGCCGGTCGCATAAGGCTTGTTCAGGTCGGGACAGTCAGCGAATCCCCTGTCCAGACAGGATTGGTGGAAGGCCGCCTGCACCGGGAGCCAGTCTGCTTTGCGGTATCGGCAAACAGGAATCGGACCGTCCTGACCGTGACCGTCAGCGTAGTCCTGGTCTGTCTCGACCTTCCTGAAATACGGCTCGACGGCATTCCAGCTCCAGGTGTCGTTACCGAGTGCGACCCACCGGTCGAAGTCGTAGGGGAGTCCCCACAGGTAGATCTGGGCATTTACGGCGCTCGACCCGCCGACGAGCTTGCCGCGGATGATCGGCTCACGAGACACACCTGTCCTGGCCTCGTAGCCCCAGTCGTAGCTCCGGGCGACCATCCCGGAAGGGGTGCTGTATCCGAGACGGACTTCGTCCGGCAGGCTCTCGACGGATGCGAAGTCTGGGCCTCCTTCGATGAGGAGAACGGATCGGCTTTCGTCTTCCGTGAGACGGGATGCGAGCACGCAGCCGGCAGAACCGGCGCCGATGATGACGGTGTCGTATGTAGCGTTGATGTGAGTCCTTCTCTGATTGCTAACCGGATGGTCGTCACCGTGTGAAATGCGGCGACGAGGGTTCACTGCTTTCCGTGACGGGCGGGCAGGAGCCCGCTCCCATCCCTGTGCTCCTGCCCAGGCTGTGCGTTCGACTTGCTCTGGTCGCCGCGCTCTGCGCGGTGAACAGAGCAAAGTAAAGTTCCTTGAGTCCTATCAGGACCAGCCCCTCACCATATACGCCTGCAGTACCCCACTCTCATCCGAGTTGAAGAACCCCGACCTCCCATCCGGCGACAGAAATGGGTGGATGTGCGTCTCCTTCTGCCACGACGATTTCGGGTTGGCGACCAACCGTGCGTTCTTGAGGGCACCCTCCTCATCCTCGGGCAGATCGAAAAGCCATACGGCGCCTCCGCCGTCCCGTGGTCCGGCGTCGGTGATCAGCCTGTTCCCGTCGATATCCGTTGCGAAATGCCAGAAATTCGGGCCGTCGAAGGATCGTGATAGGTCGTTTCGCCAACTGTCCGGTGTATCGATCCCGTCGTGGTTTGTGTGGGGCGATGCGCGTCCGGAGATTAGTTGCTGTTCAGCCGGCTCACGGGTATTGGTGCTCGTGATTGCAACGTCCGTTCGCCCGATCCAACACTGGTGTCCCTGACAGTGCTCGTTCCCGTCTCGTCCCCACGGAAGGTTGCGGAAGCCACTACCGTCGTCCCGGATGACGTGGATGTCCGCGCCTCTCCCGCTCACGAGCGTTTCGAGTTTTCCTCCGGCGCTCACGGTGTTGCCGTGATTCTCCTGGATCAGGATGTCGTGCGAGGCGTCCGGGTCTGTCTGTCGCGAGTACTGCGGGTGGATGTTGCACCAGGACGTGCCGTGGAAGACGAGTTGAACCGAGGGCTCGTTGATCTTGAACACGAGGAGGCCCCAGTCGATGCCTTCTGCAGTCCCGTCGCCGAGGAAGCCTGAGATGGCGATTCGTTTGCCGTCGGAGGAGATGGTCGACAGGGGATAGGGTCGACTCAGTCGGAAGCTCGTGTCCGGAATCGCGTGGTCGAGGACGTAGAGGGTTTCGCGATCCGTTCCATCCAGCCGTACTCGTTTAAGGATCAGACGCCCCCCGGTCACTTCTGTCTCGTCGATGAAGTAGTAGAGATGTTCGCCGTCTGGGGAGATCGAGGGACCTGTCGTGCCCAATTCAGTCGTGATCGGGTTCAGGTTGCAGTTGTCTTCCAGGTTACAGACGAGGAACTGATGTTCCGGGTCCTTCGGGTCGGATCCGTGTGGGTGCGCGGACCGGTGGACGACAAGGCGCTCGGAGTCTGGGGTGAAGATCTGCGCCTCCATATAGACGTGGGACGAGGGCAGGGCCTCTTCTGTCAACTGGATGACCTCGAGATGCTCGGATTCTGGTCCGGGCACCAGGTCAGGTCTGACCTTCATCGTCTACCTCCTATCGTGCGAGTATCCAGATGCAGCCGACCGAACGCTCAATCGACTGTTACCAAGTAACGCAGGCTGGTAGGATAGGTCCAGCGGAACGAAGGTCTGGTCAGGCAGGTGAGGATGGACCGCGGGTACTCGGCGCGTTTGGGCCCCGGATGAGCCTAGAAGTAGTTGATCCGGTAGTTGAGACGGAGGCTGCGACCCGCTTCCGGCATCACAGACCGGATGCGGGACAGATGGTTGCGGTATTCCGTGTCCGCGAGGTTGTCCAGTGTGAGGGTCAGGGTATGATGCAGGTGGGCGGTGTCGAAATCCTTCTGCGCATACAGGCCGAACACGGCATAGTCGTCGGTCGGTGTCTCGTTCGTGTCCACGCGACCCTGTCGACCGGCGATCTCGGCTCTTGCCCCGATTGTCAGCCAGGGGTGGCGGTATTCGACCAAACCGGTCGTCTTAAGCGGTGGGATTTCGGGCAGGGGGAGGTCATCGTCGCGGTTCTCTCCGCGGACGTAACTGACGCCCACTTCGGCGAGAACACGCTCACCCGATCGAATGCCCAGACGACTCTCCAGGCCCAGGAACCTGGCTTCGACGCCATCGATCGCGTAGATCGGGAGGAGTTGGGCGAAGTTGATCTCGCCTGTGTTGCGAGCGGTCAGGTAATTCCCATACTCGTTCCAGAACCCCGTTGCCAGGAGGTCAAAATCCGGCTTGCGGAAGTGGAGGAAGGCCTCGAGTCCGATACCCCGCTCCGCATCGAGCGTGGCGTCACCGATCTCGAAGGTATACGCTGCCAGATGAGGTCCCTCGTTGTAGAGCTCCTCTATCGTCGGAATTCGCTCGGATTGGCTGATGGAAAACCCACCAACAAGTTGATCCGACAGGGAGATGAGCGGGCTGATCGCAGCGGACCAAGCGTGGAAGGTGCGGTCGAGGTCGTCAGAGTACACCCGCGCCCGCGCCGCATCCCTGGGGTCCAGCGCGGCGTAGGTGTATCGTCCCGCCACCTGGAGTTCGAAGCGGTCTCGCGACATTTCGTGGTAGGCACTGAGTGTTCCGGACAGTCGCGTCGTTGGTGGAGTAAAGACGAAGGCGCCCAGCTTGAGGTCGTGGTGGGAAAGCCCGGCGCTGAGGATGGTCCTCGAACGGTCATCGTCAGACCCTAGGTGGAGCTTCACATCACCGATATGGTCATAGAAGAGGAATTCGGCTCCGATGTTTCCGTTGGATTCGAACTCGAAGTGGTGGTAGAACGTGCGCACAAAGGACGCGTCGAGTCGGTTCAGTTTGGAGTCTTCGAACCGATAGGACGCCTTTGCGTCGAGCACGCGTCGGACGATGTCGATATCCGCTCCATTCGGGTGGCCTCCGATAAAGCCACCGGGGATGCCATACTCCGTGTCGAACTGGTCGTAGGAGGCCCCGACGTATCCTCGATCTCCAGCGCGAGAAAGACCTACCGCGAAGGTTCTGGTGTTGACCTCCGTGTTGTCCAGCTTGCCGCTCGGGGTGGCCTGGTCGCTCGTGGTCCGGTAAGTTGCTTCACCGAACAGGCCGAGCGGTCCGACCGGGGCGATCATCGAGGCCGCACTCAGAGCGCCACGGTCCACTGATGTTCCCCGAAGTCCCAGGCTCCCGAAGACCTGTGCTGGTCGGCTGTCGAGAATCCTGTTCTTGACGACGTTGATGACGCCTCCAGCGGCCGAAGAGCTATGGAGCAGCGTCTTGGGGCCACGGATGATCTCGATTCGCTCCAGATTGTACATCTCGAGCGTCACCGCGTGATCAGGGGACGTGGATGAGAGATCTCTCGCCTGGATCCCGTCCTGTGTGATCTGGACTCGATCTCCGCTCAGGCCTCGGATTACGGGACGAGCGGGGGCCGGGCCCATACTCCGGATCCCGACCCCCACTTCGTTCTTGATTGTTTCCGCTAGCGTCAGGCTGTAGTTTCGCTCGAGGTCCTCGCCGCTGAGTGTCCCGGCAGATTCGTGGAGCTGCTCGAACCGGGTCCCGGTGGTCTGGGAGAACACATCGATCCCCTTCATCATCAAGGCCTGCGCCACCAGCTCGACCCGCAGAGCCGTTCGGGTGTAGCTCGAGGCGTGAACGGTTCGCGTCGCGACCCGGTAGCCGATCCTCGAAAACTGAAGGATCTGCTGGCCAGGCTGTACCGAAAGACTGAAGCGGCCGTGCTCGTCGGTGGACGTGCCCCGCATCGTACCGGCCAGCCGAACGTCGACATACTCGACCGACTGACCGGTAAGATGATCAACGACTTGGCCTTCGAGATCGACCGTTTCCTCTGTGTGGACGGTCGAACAGAAGCAGGAAAGGACGATCAGTAGTCCGATCCACTTCAAAGGTGTCAGATCTCGGGGCATCACTCTTTCCAGCCTCGTAACAGGTTCGCTAAGGAGCTGTGACAGTAACCGGGATGGTTGCGAACGTCTCCTCCGGGTCCCCGTCGTGCAGGATCGAGAGGGTGATCGTCGTCGCGCCCGCGGCCCTGCCGATCAGGCGGAACGCCCAGAATTCGGGATCCATCGGAGGATCGATGCCTAGCAGCGTGGTGTCAGCGACCGCGATCCCAAGCGCGTGGGGCGGAGCTGCCGGCTGGAACTCGACGCCCTGGGCGTCAAAGAACTGAACCTCCAGGTGGTCGGTACTGTCAGCCTGGACAACCGTCAGCGTTCCGGTGGTTTCGCCCTGACCGGCAAGTGGTGTCTCAGTCAGAAGCTTACCGCTTTCCTCGTCCTTGACGCGGACTCCCATCGGTTCACCGTGCTGCCCGGCCGTAGCTTCGATGTGGACGGATAGCGGAAGGGTCGAGAAGTCGGCGTGACCTTCGTGGAGGACGGAGAGTATAATCGTCGTTTCGCCCTCTGCCAGCCCACGGAGATGGAACTCGAAACTGCCTTCGTCTCCCGGATCCTGGAAGACCTCAAGAAGCGTCGGATCCGCGATGGTATATCCGAATGTCAGCTCGCCTCCAGTGGGTGCGTCGAACTCAGTACCTTCGCCGTCGAGGAACTTGATGCTCCAGTGACCAGTCAGGCCGATCGGCGCTTCCAGATGGTTGTGACGGCCGCCGGTCGTGTCGACGACGCCCTGGAAGTAACGGAAGAAACGTACGCCCGAGTCCACGAGCACGAGACCTTCAGCCTCGAAATGCTCCTCGACGTGAACGGCTATTGGGATGGTGCGGAAATCTGCGTGATCGACGTGGGTGACCTCGAGGACAATCGTCGTTTCGCCGGCCTGGAGACCGCGCAGATGGAATTCGAATTTACCCTCATCACCTGGGTCCTGGACGACCTCGACGATTGAGGGGTCGGCGATCACCCACGTAAACCGAAAGTCCGGGTCGGTCGGTGCGGCGAACTCGCTACCGGCTCCGTCGAGGAACCGGATGCTCCAATGGCCGGTTAGTTCGGCGACCTCGGCCTCGAGGTGATCGGTTCTGTTGTCCGCAGCGTCGATCTGTCCCTGGAAGTAGCGGAAGAAACGGACGCCGGAATCGACGATCACGAGACCTTCGGCCTCGAAGTGCTCCTCCTGAGAGCTGATCGGATCATCTTCACCACAGCCTGCGATCACGGCCGAGAGCGAGCAGGCGAGCGCGAGGAACGCGCCTTTGTATCTGGAAATCATCTTGGTTCTCCTGGTGTACAGTAGTAGAGGCCTAACAGGGCCTGACAGTCAAAAGACTGGACCGACATCGGTTCTACCAGGCGGCTGCTGGCCTGGCATGTTGGATTCGGACTCACTGCGTAGAGCAGCAAGTAAGGATGCGGTGGATGATGCGATTACTGTATCGCAGGCGGAGAGCGACCAAGCGGAGACAGATAAAGGAGATGATCAGAGGATTCGCGTTTGGTATGCGTGTAGGTACCGGCGAAAAGAAGCACCGGCAGGAGTAGCGCGAGGAATGCGATATGGAGAGACTGCGACCACTCGCAGGCCAGACAATCGGACCCGACGTGCTCGTGGTGATCGTGCTCGAAGCTATGGACGATCCCAAAAGCGAACGCGACCGCCAGCACTGCGATGATCGGCCGGACAAGGGTCGCGTTTGTGGCTGGGCGAAGCATTGTGGTCTCAGTGTTCGTGGTGTTCGGTGATCGCGTCGTGATCGTGGCAGTGGTCGTGACTGCACAGTCGCTGATTCAGGATATGACCCAGAATCAGGAAGCCGGACCCGGCCATCGTCACGCCTCGTTCCCCAAACTCACTCAGGTGGTCGTGACCGGCCACCGCCGCGACACCGACCAGTGCAAGACCCGTCAGACCGAGCAGGACGACGCGATAGTCACGATGAGCGCGACACCCCAGGGTCAACGCCAAGATAGAAGTCGGCAGGATCAGCCAGAGGAGGATCGTGTGGAAGGCCCCATCGCCGAAGAACGTGGAGGCCAGGACGGGAAACGCGACGATCGCCACCGGAATCAACAGACAGTGGACAGTGCACGCTGTCGAGATCAGGATCGCCGCTTTGTCACTAAGGGATTGTGTCGTTTTCAGCATTTTCTTCTAGAAGACAGGTAAAGTGCGTATTGGGTGTGTATAAATCTATCGGACCATCTGTAACAGTGCAAGAGCAATCTGATAACCATATATAACCGAATATTTTTCAAGCAATTATGGGCTATCTGTGGAAACGTTCTTCTCTACGCACTCGCCACAATCCAACCAGTGTTCTTTGGGAAGGCTGGACATCGCTTGGGGACTGCTCCCTCGCTCGAACACGGGGTGGAACAGGACGTCGCCCTTTTCGTGATGGGTTCCACATGTACGGCAGTCGGCATCCTCCACGAGTTCGACCGGTGTGTAGCCCGTGATCACCCAGCCGTCGTGACCTGTGTGAGCGGCCAGGCTTTGGAGGGCTTCCCGGATCGTACGGGATTTGTTGCCTTGGTAGTACTTGTCTGCTAGGGTGTCGAGCAGATTAACGGTTGAGTTGTCGAGGGTGAAGTTCAGTCGTTTCATACACGGTCTCCCTTTGGGAGTGGGCTAAAAGTATGTGGAAGTATAGGCTTTAGCTTGTAGCGTGCCCAAGTCGGCGAAGCCCTCAGCGTGTTCCATATGCAGGTGGGCGGCAGATCATTCGCAGGCACGGCAAAGGGATTGATTTCTGGTGTGGGCGACGACGATTCCGACACTGCCGGCGATGGTGAAGATCCGTTCCAACGATTCGCCCAGCACATCGTGCCCGGCCACAACCGGTAGCGCCAGTATGCTGAGGCCCGCCAGACCCCAGAGCGGGACCGCAAATTTCCGGTGTCTTCGGTAGCCCATGAAGAGCGCCAGGAGGCTGAGAGGGACAACCAGTTTCAGAAGCGCGGCGTGATAGTGCTCGTCGGTCAGTCCCAGCGCGAAGAGCGATGGGAACAGCACCAAGGCACCGGGTAGGATGATACAGTGAACCAGGCAGAGGGTGGAGCCGAGAATAGCGAACTGATCTGCAGTGTTTCTGGTGAGTGACTCGCTCATGGGACTTTGTCTCCTTTTTCCGGCCCTTCATCGACTTCGACCTGATAGGCGGTCTCGCGTGTGGGGATCAAAAGCTTCTGCAATTCCGCCGCAGCAAGCTTAACCGGTGTCGCTTTGTGG
>MDTE01097984.1_pt1 | contig 93595 bp, 81 predicted proteins | sample 811231 | NCBI WGS metagenome assembly MDTE01 (sample SAMN05326651, study PRJNA326480) | marine metagenome | isolation source: seawater | place: Indian Ocean: Red Sea | collected 2010 | reverse complement strand
CGGTTCGGAGAACCCGGTCGAAATCGGTGGCTTAGGCAAGACCTCGGCCGACGGCGAGTTCAACGCCCGGCTGGATCTGGACGGCGATGGCTCCATCGGATTCCAGAACTTCCTCTGCTTCGCGGCAGTCTTCGGACAATCCGTGTCTCAGTAACAAGTCAGCAGAACCTGAAATGCAGAACGGCAGGAGCGAGAGATTGCTTCTGCCGCTTCTGTATGCGGTCCGTTGACTTCAACACACCAAACCGCGATCTTATCCGCCAATTGCAATGATGACGGCCAAACAACAGCTCCGAATCCTCTTCGTCCTCCTTCTTCTGCCAGGCGCCATCCTGGCCCAGGAATCAGGCGATCCTGAACCTGAGACGCCCGTGCTCGTCGGGCCAGCTCGTCTGGACCTTAACATCAGGGCGGGCGACCAGAATCAACGCCAGACATTCACCAAGCCGGAGGCAGGAGCCAACATCACCGTCGACGTCGCCGTCACGGAAGGAGCGATGGACCGGACCGGCTTCGATATCGTCGTGACCTACGATGCGGATCAGATCCTGTTTCAGGCCGCCGAACCCGTCGACCTGTTCGAAGGTGCGTATCTGCTCCCCAGCCTGGAACCCGGCCGCATCAACATTGCCGGCCTGCTCCTCGATTCAGATACTGACCGTGCATCCGGAAGCCTTGCCCAAATCACCTTCATCGTGCTTGGCGACCTGCCTGAAGCGTCGCCGATTTCCCTGAACGCGGCCCTGCTGGGCAGCGCGCTGGCGATCGACTCCATCGGTGTCGGTACGGAAACTTCGATCGTGCGGCTCGGAGGAGACCGCCCTGCCATCGAGCAAGGCAATCCGGACTTCAATGGAGACGGCTCCGTGGGGTTCACGGATTTCGTGATCTTCGCTGGTGGGTTCGGTGCGGCAGCGGGCAACCAGAGCTACAATCCCGCGCTCGATCTGGATGGCAGCGGTAATGTGGGGTTCTCTGACTTCCTGATCTTCGCGCAGGCGTTCGGAACCTGACAATCCATCAGGATAAAACCAGAAAAAGGCCAGTGATCAGGGAAGCCCAACCGTCCTGAACTCTGGCCTTTTCTCTGAACTCTGGCTTCTCTACCTGAACTCTAATGCGCCAGTCGTCGAATCAGTTCTTCGACCGTTCGGTCCCGATTCCGATTCTCGGGTGTCTCATCGGCAAGCGCGTTTCCGCCGACGTGCCGGAACATATCCGCGGCGCCAGCGAACGTGTGTGGAGTCAATCCGACCTCGTCGAAGGTCTTCGCGATTTCTTCCATCTCACCGATCCATCGTCTCGACTTGGACGGTACGCCATTCAACTCGTCGAGCGACTTCAGCCGAGCCTGCTGGCTCAAGCCGAACTCATCGATAAGCGCGTCATACAGGTTCAGGCGTTTGGCGGCAATCAACAGCTCGAGCATCAGGGCCGCCGTCCCCTTTGTCGATGCCGCATAGCACATCTTCAGGCCGCTCGCCTGACCGATTTCCTCACCGATCACGCGTACGTCCATCCCGTAGCTGTTGAGCTGGTCGAAGGCGGATGCATCAGGGCCTGAGGCATAGAACCGTGTGTTCGGGGTCTCACCTCGTGGGGGGCCGCCGATGATCCCCGCGTCGATCGCTACTCCACCGGCATCCACGATGGCGGCGCCGATCTGTTGCGCCGTGCTCGGAGCGATCGCATTGCAGTCGGTATATGGCAGCGCCTTGCCCACCGACTTCACAGCTTCGGCGACCGACTGTGCAGCGCCGAGCGCCTCCGACGGCACCATAATCGAGATGATCAGGTCACACCGCTCGACCAGATCCTCCAGCGAGGCCGCCGACTCGAGCCCTGCGGCTTCAGCCAGCCTCTTCGTTCGCTCACTTCGTCCTTCCAGGCACGTGAAGACGCGAGCACCTCGCCCGACGATCCTTGCGCCAACGGCGCTACCCATATCCCCCGGGCTCAACAATCCGACGATATAACTCATAGACTCTCCTATGCGCCCGGATAGAACCGATCAGGCCACCACATGTAAGGATCTGACTTCAGGAACAGCGCGTCGATCAAGGGAATCCATCGAGCTGCAACCCGGGCTTCCCCTGCGATACGGAGGTCCTCGATCGAGCGGTACCCGAACAGAAGCTGGGTCAGGTGTTCCTCGGAAATGCCAAAGGGTATTCCGCCGCCCCCCTTGGAGACGACGACGCCTCGTTTCAGATTGAGCAGTGTTGCTTCACCGACAGTTGGGCATCCAACGCATCGCCCGGATGGCACTTGCCGATCTACCCTCGTTGTATCGTTGATAGAGACCCGAAATTCTAGGCGTGTAGCCCTTCTTCGCAGTCCGGACGCGGAACCCGGGAACCGGAACCGGAAAGGACTCGGCCGCAACCTGGCAGATGGGGCTCGCAAAGCATACACTGTAGCTATGGCGGTGGTAGAAGTCCTCAATCCCATAGAGAATACTGGCGTGATACCCACGCCTGTCCATCTCCTCGATGGAAGCCCACATCACCCGGCTGGCATACCCTTTCTTGCGGTGCGCTTCACTCGTCCACACCCCTGCCATACCGCCCGTCTTTAATCCCACGGACCCCACCCGGACCTTTCGGTCCACGATGTTCAGCCCGCTGACCGCCTCACCATCTACACGCAACGCGACCTGCCAACCGAGAGTTGTTCCGTCGATTTCGATGTTTTCCATCACTCGACCGTCACGTAGAAGGGACTTACCCAGGCCTTTGCACCATCCACCTGCGTCACGCGAATCCAGTATGGCGTCGTCCCCTTCGGCGCATCCTCGTCCGTGAACGACATCCGGGCCTCCGTCCTGACGCCCGTCGGCGCCATCTCGAAAACGACCTTCATGTCCACACCTCCTGCGTCGATAGTGACGGGACCGTGCTGTAGCGTGGCATAGGTCACTTCTCGTTCCAGCACGGGCGTCTTGAACGCGATCTTCGTCCCCTCAGCCGCATCGAGATCGAACGTCACGCCGTCAGCATCTCCGGTCGTGACCGAAACCCAGTGGATCGCCTGATCGGACACGGACGTGATCCCCTCCGCCGGGGTGTCGAACGCATATCCAGCCACGTTCGAAAGGCTGCCCTGGTCGACGGTCAGCCCCCCATCCCATCGCACGAGGCGGTTTCGCGCGCGTATCCGCTGCCCGGACCACGCGACTCGGACCCGGTTCGCCGAACGCTCAGGATCCTCCGGGTAGGAGTAGACTTCCTCTACCCCCCGGACAATGTCGATACGCTCGATCGCAGCCGTTCCCACGACCCGCACGTCGATGGCGGGTCCTTTGTCCGTCGTATACGCTGCTCCCATAGGATGACCATCTGCCGTAGCCTCCACGAGAATGCGCTGCCCGCTCGTGCCGTAGCAACGACGCGCGCGGATCGCATCCCAGAGTGAACCGCGGCTCAGTTCATCCGCCTGGATACAGGTGAGGCCCCCGTAGACGCCGAAGGATCCGCTACCCGAGTAGGCGGCCCCCGGACGGCCCTTGTGGTCATCGCTGCCGCACGTAAACCCGACCCGATACCCCTTCCCGATCGCCTCCTTCAGGAACCACTCGAATTCACCCCACTCCGAGTACACCTCCACGACCGATTCCAGATCCGGATCGTGCCATTCCAGGTTCGCATATCGCCCGCCGACGTGCGGCACCAGCAGGACGTCCTTCCCTTTCAGCGTCTCGTACAGGCCGGTGACGTGCAGGCAGTCCGTGTCAATATCCGACTTGTCTTCGATCAACACGTGGCTCGACCGGTGCAGCGGGCCATCGTCACCCGGGTAATAGACGTTGTGATCGCCACCAACCGGTGTGTTTCCTGACCACTCCCAGCCCACGTAGGCGACAAATCGGCCGGGCTCATTGTGGGCGTTCGCCTGGTGCTTGATCTCTTCCCAGACCGCCTCCGTAATCTGGAAATCGTTGCCCTGATGACCGGCGAAATCCACGAGCGCAGAATCCCGTGCGAACGAGAAATAGGAGGACACGGAGTTCGTCCCGACCGTCTCCTCACTCTGGCCGTGCAGATCACCCCAGAAAGGCCGTGTGCCTTCGATCGAGGTCACACACTCGATCGGGTTTCCTTCTCCTTCGAGTCCACTCGCCGCATCGACCGCCTTGACACGATGTATGCCGGGCCCTGATACCTTCAGGCCTTCGAAGCGGTGTGCCCCACGATCGGCTTCGGTGAACGTGTAGGAACCGGGTAACCCTTCGACACCGTCCGAATCGATCGTGACTTCACCTGTGTAGTCCCGACACGGATTCCCCCACAGGTCCTCGAGCTTCACCCCCGTCCAGGTCTCCTCCGACGGAGTCGTCTTCGACGGCCCCACGACAACCAGGTTTGCCGGCGGTCCGTTCACGATCGGGAAGACAGGAGACGTAACCTCGGTATACACCCACGTGCCGCACCAGTCGACGGACACGCGAAACTCGAACGCCTCTTTGCAGAAGGTCTGGGCACGTGTCCCCGGACTGCCCCCGGATCGATCGCCGAGGGTCAGAGTGATCGTATCCCCTTCTCGAAGCGAGTCGTCGAACACATCGACCGTCACGCAGAGCCGCCAGGGTCGGACATATCTCTGCTTGTCGAATCGCGGTCGCAGGGTAGCAGGGCCATCCGTGGTCACCGACGCGTAGGCCGGCGCTGCCGGGTCGTCGAACTGCGGATACTGCCAGTCACTCACGTCTCGCCAGGCAAACTTGATCACACCGCCATCATCGATCCCGTATTTCCCGGCGTGGTAGGTGATGGTCCACGTGCTCGTCTCTCCGGCCACAACGGGTCCACCGGGTTCTATCTCAGCCCATCCATATCGCTCACACACGAGCGCTTCCGAAGCGTGTTTCTCTATCACCACTTAACCTCCCACGTTGAACCCAATGGAACCACAGAGGACACGGAGAGAGACTGGTGCAGGCGAGTAGATCGCACCGAATAGCGGTCTCGAGGTACCCTAGGGTCCGAGCTTGCAAGCCCTACGCGCCAGGCAAGAATCCGTCTCTTGGTTCCCTCTGCGTCCTCTGCGTCCTCTGCGGTACCGCTCTTCTTATTGGCTCGCATACCTCAGAGTGACGCACACGCTAAGATAAGTCCCTATTTTGTCGGCACAACGGGAATGCCGAATTGCGCCCGTGCCTTGACCGGGATGGTCGGGCGGACTTTCTTAGACGGTATGAAAAAGGTTACGATCTATTCGAAGCCGGACTGTCACCTGTGCGCTATCGCCAAGGAACGGGTCCTGAACGTACAGAAGCGCGTCCCTTTCGAGCTTGAGATGGTAGACATCCGGGGCACGCAGGTGCTGTTCGACCGGTATTGTGAGAAAATCCCCGTCGTCGCCATCGACGAGCAGGAGATCTTCGTCTATCGCGTCAGCGAGAAGGTTCTGGAGAAGAAGCTTCAGGAGTAGGCATGACGGAAATCGAGAAAGTGGCAATCCTGCTGATCGCCCTCGGGCCGGAGCGCTCTCAGCGGATCCTGGATCGTTTGGGAACTGAGGACCTCATTCCCATCGTGGACGCCATGCGACGGATGAAGTCGATCCCACCAGAGGTCCGGGAGTCCGTCCTGCTAGAGGTGAACGGGATCCTGGAAGACCTGGCTGCCACGTCCTTCCCCGGGTCTACCTTCGATGCGGATGCACCCGACGTTCCCGAGCCCGAACTCCCTGAGGAGCCATCGGCCAAAGATATCCTGGGACAGGTAAAGGAAGAGTTGCCGGAGAAGATCGAACCGAATGCCCTGCCCGACATCGATTGGGGAGCGGCAGGTTTCGATTTCGGGAGCGGCAACCGGGGCAATCCGGACGACGACCACGATCTGCCCTCCGACAGGGGACGTGGTCAATGAGCTCCGGCGACCTCTTTCAGACGGAGACCGCCGCCCCCGAGCCCTTGGCGGAACGGGTCCGACCGCAGACCCTCGACGACGTCCTCGGCCAGGATCACCTCACCGGCGCGGAAGCCCCCCTCCGCAAACTCATCGAGACCGACCAGATTCCCTCGATGATTCTCTGGGGGCCACCCGGTTCTGGAAAGACGACGCTCGCCCGCGTCATCGCGAACACGACGCAGAGCCGGTTCGGCTTGTTCAGCGCGGTCACGTCCGGTGTGAAGGAAGTTCGCCAGGTCATCGCCCGCGCGGCTGAAGAGAAAAAGCTCGGACGTCGCACCATCCTCTTCATCGACGAGATCCACCGGTTCAACCGTGCCCAGCAAGATGCGTTTCTGCCGCACATCGAGAACGGCACGATCATCCTCATCGGTGCCACCACAGAGAACCCGTCATTCGAGGTGAACGCCGCCCTCCTGTCGAGAGCTCGCGTGTTCGTCCTCAACGCGCTGGACGCCGTGGTCATCAAGGGACTGCTCAGGAAGGTTGCCGATGCGACCGGCGTTTCGGAAGACCGGATCGGTGAAGATGCCCTCGAGCTGATCACCGGAAATGCGGAAGGGGACGCGAGACGGGCGATCAACACGCTCGAAACCGTCGCAGCCGCAGCCAACGCGAACGGAGCGCCGCTCACCGCAGAGTTGATCGCCGAGGTCCTCGGATCAAAGTCCCTCCTCTACGACAAGTCGGGTGAAGAGCATTACAACCTGATCTCCGCGCTCCACAAGAGTCTCCGGGGAAGTGACCCGCACGCCACGCTCTACTGGGTTGCCCGAATGCTCGCGTCGGGCGAACACCCGCATTACATCCTGCGCCGCATGATCCGTTTCGCATCGGAAGACATCGGGAACGCTGACCCCCGCGCCCTGTCCATCTCGCTGGCCGCGCGGGAATCGTATGACTTCCTCGGGAGTCCGGAGGGTGATCTGGCGATCGCCCAGGCCGCCGTCTACCTGGCCACTGCCCCGAAGAGCAACGCCGTCTATAAGGCCTATGGTGCGGCCAACGACGACGTTCAGAACCATCCCAACCTGCCCGTCCCCAAGCACATCCGGAATGCGCCAACCGGGCTGATGAAGGACCTCGGGTATGGTGCCGGCTACGCTTATGACCACGACAGCGAGCACGGATACGTGCCCCAGGACTACCTACCGGACAATCTGTCTGGTCGCGAATACTACCTGCCCACAGAGAGTGGCTACGAGAAGAACATCAGTGCGCTGATGGACTGGTGGCGCGAACTGCGGGAAAGCGGCGCCCCAGAGAACGGCGACGCGACACCCTGAGCGAAGCTTGGTCTACATCATCCTCTTCTTCGGTATCGGTGCATCGTCCTCCGCGGCGATCCTGATCCGTCTCTCCGACGCCGACCCGTTGATCATCGCCGCCTACCGGATGATCTTCGCGTCAGCCTTCCTGATCCCTTATGCCCTCGCCCGACATCGTCAGGAGACGATGACCCTGGTCGGGTCCCGCCCCGTCGTGATCGTGGGAAGCGGCTTGCTTCTTGCCCTTCATTTCGCCTGTTGGATTAGTTCCCTCTCGCACACCTCTGTTGCCAGCTCAGCCTTCCTCGTGACGACGAACCCCATATTCGTCGGGCTCGGCACCTGGCTCATCCTGCGCGAACACATCCCGACCCGACTGATCACCGGCACGGTCGTCGCCCTGGCGGGAACTGTCTGGATCTCCTACGGTGACATCGCCGTCAGTGAACACACGCTCTTCGGTAATCTCTTGGCTGTCGGCGGCGCTGTCGCCCTGTCCGGCCACCTACTACTCGGCCGATCGGTTCGGCAGTCGTTCTCACTCACCCCCTACATCACCGTCGTTTACTCTATCGCGGCGATCTTCCTGGTATTGGTCAGCAGCCTGAGCGGAGAAAGCCTGCTCGGGCAGCCAATGAGGGACCTGCTCCTTTTTCTGTTCCTCGCAATCGGACCGCAGCTGCTCGGACATACCTCGTTCAACTACGCCCTGGGCCGAATGTCCCCGTCCCTCCTCGTCCTGCTCATGCTGGCCGAACCGATCGCCTCTTCGTTTCTCGCACTTCTCGTTCTGTCCGAACCACCGTCTTTACAATCCATTACAGGAGGATTGATCATCTGTTTCGGCATTGCGATCGCCCTCTACGAACCCACAAGACCGCCCAGGGATGTGTGAGAGATCGTTTGCTGTCTCGTCCGAAACAATGAAGGGGCTTCGCCACTCGGCGGAGCCCCATTTCGTTTAGTATCTGATTTCACCATCAGCTTGGCGCAGCCGACACCGTTTGGATCGACCCGGTCTTGCCGAGGAAGCAGACGCGACAGGCCCATCCAAGTGCGATCAAGCCGAACAGTGCTCCACCCCTATCCGCTCCTACGAACCCCATCAGCAGTCTGTCGATCCCAGAAACGCGTCCCCCATACACGGCCAACGAGATCGCGAGGGCGAACGTGTGGACGAAGGTTTGAGCCGACACCAGGATCGGGCGGCCCACGGCATTCAGCGTTTCTTCCGTCACGTTGAAAACGCCGAGCATCGCCTAGCCGAAGGGCAGAATCCTCAGGTACCGTGCAACGCCCAAGGCCCTCACCCACTGCGTAGGAGAGGGAAAGCTCGACGAGTGAATCTTACGGCTCTACAACTGTATCTACTATCTCCTGCTGGAGGACCATCAGACTGACTCCGACGATTGCGCTCAGGATGAGGATCATTCCTGCCGGCATGAACTTCCTCGTCTTGGCGAACCGGTTGATCGCGACCCCAGTGAGTAGGAAGCCGATCAGGGAACCGATAGTGAAGGCCCGCGCAGGATTGTCGACGCTAAGCCAGGCCGCGCCAATCGACAGCCCGCCTGCGATCGCCCCGGCGAACAGCGACACACGGCTCTGTGTCTTCACATACCCCATCACGCCGCCCGCAATCAGCAGCACACCGTAAACGCCAATCAAAACCTGCCCCAACAGGATATTGCTCACGCCTCAACCTCCTCGTCATCGTTAAGGAGGTCGAAAACCTCCATCGCCAAGCGTTTCTTCTGATACTCCGCGTAGTGGATGGCCGCGTTGACTCCGTTGAACGTAGCGACCACCCCCCACAGCACAACTTTGTAGCTGTCCGTCGCCGTTACCATCACCGCTACTGCCGTAAACAGGATACAGGCATAGAGCACCACGAAGATAATCGCTCGCCGTTTGTTCACCAGCATCCGGTTCGCCGTGATGCGCAGATAATCGGGATCGATATACCCGAGAGCCTTCTTTGGCCCAACATACGATGCGGGTCCGCCCACATAGTCCATCAACGCGTTCTTGACCTCCTGCTCCCTATCCGTCAACATTTCACGCTCCCGCGTCACTCTTGTAGATTGTGCCGTTCACCTTGATACCGCTGCCGTTGGCTTCAACTTCGGGTCGCCGTCCGACCACAAACACCCACCAGACATCTTCGGCGTGCACGTCGAAATTCAGGGTCACCTGTCCTCTGGAGCCAGGCAACCGATCGACACAGCGATCGGACAGCGGGTGTCCCACACAGGCCACCCAGGTCGCGACCCCATTCAGGTAGATCAGACCGACCCGCTCCTCCACGTTCCACGCCGCCTCGGGATGCCCGTGCCAGTGGTATGTCAGGTCAGAAGCAGGTCGAACGGCATCGTGGATGACAATCGTCTCAGGCCCGGCTAACCACACCTCACGGGTCACGGACGAAACGCGGGCATCCGGGTAACAATCGGACAGGTCGATCGCTACCTTTGCGGAACCTCTCTCCATCTCATCGGTCTTAAAGCATCGCTTTGCGGGCTTCGCCGACATCGCCTGACCGGCGATCACCGGGACATTGTGAGCTGTCGGTCCAAGGGTGAACGTACGCTCGGCCTTCTTCAAGTATTGCTGGTATCCAGGATCCGAGACCACCCACTCGCCACGATTTCCAATGACGACGGTACCTGTGTCTACCTGCAGGTGTCCCATCCTCGAGTTGCTGCAGGACATCGCAACCGCCAGATCCTCGTGGTCCCACCCCGTTCGCAGGCACACAGCATAGTGTGCGTCGATTACGCCCGGCGAGGGCGGAGTCCCAGCCCCGCTTTCCGGCAGAGCCCGAAGTTCGGCCAGCGCATCCGTCCGCAGCCAATCCAGCCTGGCCCTGTTCAGCAGCCATCTCCGACGACCGTCATCTGTCCAGCGGAGGACCTTTGCGTGTCCGCTCAAGTGGTAGGGCATCTCGCGAGGTTCGACATCGCCAATTTCGGCCACCTGGGCGACGTCACCCGGCGCACCCAGACCGATCGACTCGTCGATAAGGTCGTCAAAGCGCGGATGGGAAAGGATGGCCTGTCGATCTCCATCCGGCAGTGTGGTCAGCCACGGCGCGATGAAGTCGAGAATGTAGCCGTCGTAGCCGACCCCTTCCGTGTGCCCCTCCTTCCTTAGCTCGAGGAAGGCCCCGAACAGCGCAGTCAGACGTGCATTCAGATCCGGTAGCCGTGGATGATCGATGCGACTTGCACACAGAGCGATCCCGACGGTCCCGATCAGCGGGATGTTGTGGAGGACGCTGTGCGGCTCATCGAGGACCAGGATGTCCGTCGCGCTCCGATATGCGCCGTGCATCGCGTCCGAGTATGGCAGACCATCCACAACCAGGCGCTCGCACGCCATATCCAGCGGGTCTGCCAGCGCCTCTCCCAGCCACGGCCAGGCCTGAGCGGCATACCAGATCAAGCGACCGCTGTGGCCCAGGCTCAAGTCGGGCTGTTCGAACTGTCTGTAGTCAGGCCAGGTCGTCAGTGCCTCGACGTCTTTCAGGACGGCCGACCGCGCCTCTCCACTTCCTGCGTGCCCATACCAACCAAGGGCGTGGATTCTCTCCTCGAGATCCCAGAGCATCCAGATCGACCACGGGTAGGCCTCGACGCGCGCCACAGGCATGCCCGGAATCGAGAGCGCCCGCACCGGGAGTGGATAGGCGACACGCCGCCGAATCCGGTAGTAATCCGCTACCAGGTGCGTCTGACCCAGATGCGCCCGGGCCCGGTTTTCAATCTCGCTGTCAATTTCTTCGTTTCTCATCTCTGTCTCGAAGGAAGGTAGTCAAATGAGGTCCTCCGTCAACGCAACGTGTCAGATCTCGCTTGAACTCGCATACACGCCCCTTATATTCAGAACTCATCCAAACAGACGCTCCACCGTAACGGGAGGCACCACCTTGAAACTCGCAACATATGAACACAATGGCCAGACGCGCATCGGCGCGCTGAAAGACGGCAGTCTCGTCGATCTCACCGACACATTCGTATCGATCAAGTCATTGCTGGAAGGCGGCGACGACGCTCTGGCCAAAGCGCGAGCAGCGGTCGACGCAGCATCGGAAACAATCCTGGAATCCGACGTTCGATACCTGCCGCCGGTCCCCGACCCGAACAAGCTGCTTTGCCTCGCTGGGAACTACCAGTCCCACGTCGAAGAGGGCGGCGGATACTTCCCAGGGAAAGAGAAGACCTGGCCACGCGTATTTATGAAGCCGCCCAGCACGACCATCATCGGCGATGGCGACAAAATCGTCCTGCCAAGGAACGCGCAGAAAATCGACTGGGAGTGCGAACTGGCCGTGGTCATCGGAAAACACGCCCGGTTCGTCGGTGCCGCCGACGGTCTGGACTACGTTGCCGGCTACACGGTGATGATCGATGTCTCAGAGCGAGAGCTCAAGGTCCCAGACGCGAGAGAGGATCGGGATGGGGACAAGTGGTTCGACTGGCTGAACGGGAAGTGGCTGGACACGTTCGCCCCCTGCGGTCCCGTGATCGCCCTCAAGGACGAGATTCCGGATCCGCACGCGCTGGCGATCAAGCTTCGTGTCAGCGGCGACACCAAGCAGGACGGCAACACGGGACAGATGACCTACTCCGTAGCCGAACTCGTGTCCTGGATTTCTGAACTCGTTACGCTCGAACCGGGTGATATTATCGCCACGGGGACGCTGGCGGGTGTTGGGGCGACAACAGGAGAATTCCTGAAGGCCGGTGACAATGTCGAGGGGGAGATTGAGGGGATTGGTGTACTGAAAAATCCAGTTACAGGAGAGTAGGAAGACTGGCAGTAGTCAGGTAGTCAGGTAGTCAAGTAGTCAAGTAGAAGAAGCTGTTGTGGGAGGGCTCGGTGATAAGCCGAGCCCTTTCTGTTTGTATTCCAAGCGCAGAGAACAGAATAAGGCCGAGACTGAAATGCTAGAAGAAGCGGAGGTGGGGGGCCTGGTCGATCAGATCGAGTTCGGCGGCGTAGGCGAAGAATCGCGTCAGTCCTTCGATCTCGCGATTGCTGAAGTCGAAATGGATGGAGTCGGTTAGGTAGGAGGCGTAAAACGCGGGCGAATGAGGGCGGTCTTCGGCATAGGCCTTCGCGATCTCGTCTACGTGGCCCAGCCCCGAGTCCTTGGCGGATACCAGCTGATCCCGTGCGTCATTGGTCAGAGTGCCGGGCCTGCCCGTCCAGCAGGCATAGACGAAAGGCAGGCCTGTCCAGTCAGTCCACGTCTGCCCCAGATCGAGTACACGATAACGATCGCGGTCGAGCTCGAGGGCCAGGTCGCCGATCAGAACGGCCGCATCAGCTGCTTCGAGCATTTCATCCATAACGGGAGGATGGTCGACGGTCCTGGGCTTTGCCCCGAAGCGTTTCTCAAGTAGAATGCGGGTCAGCGCGACGGAGGAGCGTGAGCTTGTGTCAAGGGCCACGGATTGCACGTCTTCTGGATCCTTGTTCAGAACAAGGAAAACACTGTTTACGCGGCCGACCGACCCGATACAGACGTCCCTGACGACCGCGTATGGCTCGGGCGACCGAGCGATCTCGATGGCCGGGATGATGGCGACGTCGGTCTCGTTCGCGTGGAGCTTACGAGCGCATTCGGACGGGACGTCGAGGACGAGCGCGAACGGGTGGTCGATCAGGTTCTGCTCGAAGGGATAGACGAGGGGTTTGGTGTTGAGGTATTGGACAACACCGAGCTTGATAGGATGAGACTGAGAGGACATCAAGAAGGAATACGTTTACGAGTCGGCACCGATCGTCCTTCGATACGACCTTTGGTCCGGCAGTGCCCGGACCGGTGGACGTGTGCCATCACGAAGTCACTAAGCATGATCGTTGGGGTTCTCTTCTAGTTGAGGATGTCGTAGCGGGTGTTTCGGCGGACGGCGGTGTAGCCGGCGTCCTGGATCAGGCGCTTCATTTCGGACAGCGTCATTTCGGCGGTGTGGCTCGTTCCGGCGGCGCTGACGACGTTCTCTTCCATCATCGTGCTGCCGAAGTCGTTCACGCCGTACCGCAACCCGATCTGCGCGATCTTCGGCCCCTGAGTCACCCAGGAGGCCTGGAAGCTCGGGATGTTGTCCAGGTAGAGCCGGGACACCGCGATCGTCCGCAGGTAGTCGTATCCCGTCGCCTTCTTCCCGTCCCATCGTTCAGCGTCAGCTGCGAGATCAGTGTAGTCCGGCTGGAAGTTCCAGGCGATGAACGCGGTGAAACCGCCCTTCTCGTCCTGAAGATTCCGGATATGTTCCAGGTGCTCCAGACGGTGTTCGGTCGTCTCCACGTGCCCATACATCATCGTGGCAGACGTGTGCATCCCGAGCTTGTGCGCCACACGATGTACTTCGAGCCACTCGTGTGTACGATCCTTCCGGAAACCGATCACATCGCGGACCTCGTCAGACAGGATTTCGGCACCCGCGCCGGGGATCGAATCGAGGCCCGCATCCCTGAGCCGGCGAATACAGTCCTCGAGCGACAACTTCGAGATGTGGGCGATGTAGAGGATCTCGGTCGCCGAAAGACAGTGCTGGTGAATTTCCGGATAGCGTTCGCGAATGCTCGAGAACAGATCCTCGTAGTAGTCGATGCGCAGCCTCGGATTCAGGCCACCCTGCATCAGGATCTCGTTCGACTTCTCCATTTTGCCACCGACGTTCACGAGCTCGTCGATCTTCTGGAAAATCTGCTCCTTCGGAAGCGTCCATCCTTCGTCGGATCCCGGTGCGCGATAGAAGGCGCAGAAGTCGCACTTCACCCAGCAGACGTTCGTGTAGTTGATGTTGCGACCGATGTTGTAGGTCACTCGGTCGAACGGATGCAACTGTTCACGAACGGTGTTCGCCAGCATCCCGATTTCGGCCACGTTGGGATGGCCCATCAGGCGGCGGGCATCATCGAGCGTAATGCGTTCGGACGCGTGGATCTTTTCAGCGATGTCGTCGATGGTGCTCATGTCACCTTTCGCCGCCGGAGCCGGATCCTACGAGGGCGCCTCCGGCGTCATCATTCTACGAGGCTAACGGAATTTTGTCGGCGACGCCGACGGAGCCGGCGTCCTCGATCTCGCGATCGGTGGACAGGATGTTGTAAACGTTGTCTCGCTCGACGGGGTCTCGTCCGCACTCGACAATGCGTTCGACGAGCTGGCTACGGGTCAGAACCTGACGTGTCTCTTCGTAGCTCTTCCGAGTGATCTCGTATTCCTGGATCGTCCCGTCGATATCGTCAGCACCATACCAGAGAGCGACCTGTGATACATCGATCGTATTCATGATCCAGAAGGTCTTGATGTGCGGAAAGTTGTCCAGCATCAGACGGGCGACAGCAATCTCGCGCAGATCCTGAATCCCCGTCGGGCCAGGCAGATGATCGATTTCCGTACGTTCGGGATGGAAGGACAGCGGGATGTAGCAGAGGAACCCGTTCGTCTCGTCCTGAAGCTCGCGGAGGGCAATCAGGTGTTCAACACGCTCACGGGCGTTCTCGATATGTCCGTAGAGCATTGTGGCATTCGAGCTGAGTCCCACCTCGTGCGCCGTTCGCGCGACCTCCAGCCAATCCTCCGAGTCGGACTTCGTCCAGAACATCTCACTCTGAACGCGGTCGCTGAAGACTTCGGCCCCGCCGCCCGGAATCGACGACACACCGGCCTCTTTCAGCTCCACCATCACGTCACGCATCGGCTTCTTCGCCACCCGCGCGATCTGTACCCACTCGATCGCCGTAAAGGCCTTCACCGCCACATCAGGCCTGATCTCCTTAACGGCCTGCACGATGTCGATGTAGTACTGATACGGGAGCTTGGGGTTGATCCCGGCGACCATGTGAACCTCGCTGATCGGGATCTCCAGGTGCTGACGCACCCTCGCCTTCACGTCATCGGTCGACAACACATACCCGCGATCATCCTTGGGCGCGACGTAGAACGAGCAGAACTTACACAGCTTGTTGCAGACATTCGTGTAGTTGATGTGCTGGTTGCGGACATACCACGCCGTGTTCCCGCACATTCGCTCGCGCACTATGTTGGCCAGGTATCCGACGACATTGAGATCTGCATCATACAGGGACAGGCCCTCCTCGAGGGTGAGCCGTTCGCTCGCGAGGACCTTCTGTTCAATCGCTTTCAGTGCGTCTGGAACCATCTTGTTCCCATTGAAGGTGTGGAGAAACATAATGTGAAGTTATCAAAACTGACTGAGTTGCCCAACTCTGACGCCAGATTCACCTATGCCCTGGCCTTGCGCTTCGACCCCTTGGTAGACCCGTTAGGCTTCGAGGCGGTCAGCATCTCCTTTGCGTGCTCGAGCGTCAGGGACGAGATCTCTTCGCCTCCGAGGAGCTTGGCAAGTTCTTCCACCCGGTCTTCAGCCTCAAGACGGGCCACATAGGTCTCCGTCCGACTGCCATCCGTCTGCTTTTTGACCGCGAAATGGTGTTCAGCCATCTTGGCGATCTGGGGCAGGTGGGTGATCGAAACGGTCTGACACCCGTCGGCCAGATGCTTGAGACGTCGCCCGACTACCTCGGCGATCCGGCCGGAAATTCCGACATCGATCTCGTCGAATATTAAGACCTGAACCGAATCCGTCTGGGCGAGCACGGTCTTCAGCGCCAGCATAATTCGGGAAATCTCTCCACCGGATGCAACCCGAACCAGGGGCCGAGCCGTTTCGCCAGGGTTGGTCGACAGGTAGAACTCGGCTGATTCGATGCCGTCCCCCCCGACCCGATAGGTCTTCCCGTCGAACTCGACGATGCCATCGGCATCCTCTACCCGCTCGAAGGCGATCTCAAACGTCACATCGGGCATCCCCAGTTCGGAGAGTGACGCTTCAACGGCCGGGCTGAGACGGTTGGCCGCTTCGGTTCTTGCCTGGCTCAGAACCATACACTGGTCGGCCAGCGTACCCTCGGCCTGCTTCAGGTCCTCAGCAAGCTGACGCTGTTCCTCGTCGCCTGACTCCGCCCCCTGCAGCTCTTCCTGTGCCGATGCCGCATACGAGATCACAGCATCCAGATCGCCTCCATACTTCGTCTTCAGGCGATTCAGCAGCTCGATCCGCTCGACAACTGCGGCCAGCCGTTCCGGGTTGTGCTCGACCTCGCTCGCGTAGTGGGTGAAAAATCGGGATAGCTCTTCCACCTCGTAGCCCAGCGCGGCCAACTCCTCGGCTTTCTTCTCGAGAGCGCTGTCCGCGCCTGTTACATCGCTCAGGGTGCGCTGCGCAGCGCCAAGCCGATCGGCGATCGAATCGTCGCCCTGATACAGCATCTGCTCCAGTTGCGTCGCTGTCTCGATCAGGCGCTCCGCGTTTTCCAGGCGAGACCGCTCGAGCTCCAGCGCTTCATCCTCGCCTGACTGTGGGGCAGCCGACGAGATCTCGTCAATCTGAAAAGCCAGGAGCTCCCGACGGTCCGCACGGTCGGATGACTGCCGCTGTAGGGCGTTCAGTCGGCCACGAATGTCCTCAACGCGATCAAACTGTTCACGGACCGCTTCGACATCCGGTTCGATCCCGGCGTAGCCATCGAGAAAGGCGATATGCCTGGTGGCGTCGAGCAGGGATTGATGGTCGTGCTGACCGTGCAGGTCGACCAGCAGCTTGCCCACATGCTGCAGCGATCGCACGGGAATCGCCATCCCGTTCGCAAAACAGCGGCTGCGGCCTTCTTTGTTCAACTCACGCCGGAGGATCAACTGCCCCTCGTCGACCTCGATCCCTTCTGTGGACAGCGAAGCCAGCCACGGATGATCCTCCGCAAACTCGAAGATCGCCTCTACGACACAGCGGTCCTGCCCAGTACGAATCACATCGGCGTTTGCGCGGGCACCAAGTACGAGTCCAAGCGCCCCGACCAGGATGGACTTCCCCGCTCCGGTTTCACCGGTGATGATGTTCAGACCCTGACCAAAATCGATCTCGACGTCTTCGATCAGCGCGTAGTGCACCACGTGCAGTCGACTTAGCACAGCTATTCGTCCTTCGGCGTCCGGCTAACCACGTTCCAGTCCAATTTCCGACGTAGCAGTTCGTAAAAGGAAAGTCCTTGAATATCGATCAACCGAACCCTACGTTCCGCCCGGCGAACCGTAACCCGATCGTCCGGGTTCATGTTCTGGACCGTGTATCCATCGGCTGTCAGGATGATGTCCGCGTGCTCGGCCACCACCTGGACGCAGATCTGCTGGTCGGCGGGTACCACGAGGGGCCGTTGGGAGAGTGAGTGCGGGCAAATCGGGGTGATAATGATCGAATCCAGCGAAGGGTGCAACACAGGGCCACCGGCGGACAGGCTGTAGCTCGTCGAGCCGGTCGGGGTCGAGACGATCAGGCCGTTTCCCCAGAACGAACTGACCGGTACATCGCCGATCCAGGTCTTCAACTCGATCAATCGAGCCAGGACTCCTTTCTCGATCACGATCTCGTTCAGCGAGAACGCCGTCGTCGTGCCCAGGGTCGCCTCGAGCGCCAAGCGATCGCTAATCCGATACTTCCCCTGGAGTAACCGCTCGATCGCATCTTCCAGCTGTTCCGGCGCGCTGTCGGCGAGAAAGCCGAGCCTGCCTAGGTTCACACCCAGAATAGGTGTAGAGGAATCGCGAACGAGGTTGGCGGCACGGAGAATCGTCCCGTCGCCGCCGAGTGCGATTACGATCTCGGAGTCCTGAGCGAGCTGTTCCTTGGAGACGAGCTCCCGGTCGATGCCGTCTTCCAAGTCCCCGTGCACGAGGACATCCGCGCCCTGCCGCGTCACCAGCTCACAGAGCTGATCGACCACGCGACCGATCCCTGACTTGGTCGTGTTTACGACCACACCGACCCGATTCACGGAATGCGCCACTTTATACCGTATCTATTTGAATATGAATAAGTTGCCGCGCACCAACTGGGTCGAAACATACCCACTGGGAGTCAGCACGACAAGGGAATCCACGTCTAGAACGGGAGGCCCTCCGTGTCGATTTCTTCATCTTCGGCATCGTCCTCGACGCCCTCGTCGTCGAGCTCCTCAAGCTTGAAGCCCGAGTGATCCTTCACCAGCACCTCGACCTTCTGTTTCGCATCTTCGAGCCTGGCCCGGCAGACATTCGACGCCTTCAGGCCTTGCTCGAACAACTTGAGCGCGTCACTCAGCGGCAGACTGCCCGCCTCGAGCTGCTCGACTGCCTCTTCCAGTGTCTTCAACGAAGCCTCGAACGTCTGTTCTTCCTGCTTTTCGCTCATACCCCTGCCCTGTTTCCATTCCGTCCCTAGACGGGCTCGACTACCTGCTTGTAGAACTCCACGATATTCCCCGCTCGATCCGAGACCCGATCGACCAGTTTCTGCTGCTGCTCCTCGTCCATCGGATGGAAATCCTTGGCAATCTCGATCTTCTGCTGCATCTGCGACGCGTCGTCCGGCCCGGTGATCAACACACTGATCGGATGCGACCACGCGAACGTCAGCGCCTCTTCAAAGCTCACCCGATCCGGAACCAGCTTCGGATGCGATCCGTGCTCAAACTGTTTATCCCCTCCGAAGAATCCACCGTTCGACAGCGTCTTCATCGCCAGGATCCCCATCTTTCGGTCGACCAGGGCCGGCAATACGTTCACGATGAAGCTCTCGAAACTCGGATCCGCGCAATTAATCGGCATCTGAACGGTCTCGAAGATGTCCGTCCGTTCGAGCATCCGCTTGTGGGCCCACGGACTCGTGTGACCGGTGAAACCGATGTGACGAACCTTCCCCTCTGCCTTCGCCTTCTCGAACACGTCCAAAACGCCCTGTTCGATCCGCAAATCCACATCTTCCGGATCCTTGAGCGAGTGGACCTGCCAGAGGTCGAGATAATCCGTCCGCATCCGTCTGAGCGAATCTTCCAGGTGTTCCCGTGCCGTCGTCTCATCCTTTGCCGTCGACTTGGTCATCAGGAACACGAGATCGCGATGCTCCGGCGTCAGATACTTCCCGTATCGCTCCTCCGAGCGGCCGTTCTGGTAGACGTGGGCGGTATCGTAGAAACGAACGCCCCCCTCGAGTGAGGTCTCAACGATCGCCTGGGCTTCACGCTCAGACTCCGCGCGCCCCACGTGTGCGCCGCCCGTACCAAGCATCGTCACGGACTTGCCGGTCGACCCCAGGGTGCGCTGGGGGAGCAACTCACCCAATCTGTCAGTCTTCACAGACACCTCCGGTCAGAGCCCGAGCAGAAACTGGCCCTGCTCATCATCGGGTAAAATGCGATCCACGGTCACGTCGGCCTGGCCTTCGGAAAACCGGACCCGTAAACCATCGCCCTGCTCAAGCGTTCCCGCATCCAGGACCAGCTCACCGTTGTCCAGCCGCTGCGAGATGCTGTATCCACGACCCATCGTCGACAACGGGCTAAGGGACGCCAGTTTGGCCGTCAGCCGACGGTAATCCTGACGCCGATCGTCGTAGGCGCGCCTCATCCCTTCCAATACCGCACGCTCAAGCTCATCGACCGTCTGCGCGTTCTGGGTGACGAGATCTTCCACACGCCGTAGCCCGTAACGCTCGCGACACGACTCTACCAGGACCTCGTTCTCACGGAGAAGATCATCCATCGACTCCACAAGCCGATCACCCAGGCCGATCACCCGATTGCGGAGTTCGGCCACGTCGCATACGGCCAACTCGGCCGCAGATGATGGCGTGGGGGCGCGTACATCAGCCACCAGGTCGGCGAGGGTGAAGTCGATCTCGTGACCGACAGCAGAAATGACAGGCGTCTCGCTTTCTGCAATCGCTCGCACAACTGTTTCGGTGTTGAAGGCGGCCAGATCCTCCTTCGCTCCCCCGCCCCGCCCGACGATCATCACGTCTGCATGACCGAATCGATCGAGTTCGGCTATGGCCAGCGCGACCTCACGGTCCGATCCGGCACCCTGGACGGATGCCGGTCGCAACACGACTCTGAGTCCCGTAAACCTGCGTCTCAGCACTGACAGGATATCCCGGATCGCCGCCCCTGATTTCGAGGTCACGACCCCGATCGTTCGAGGGTATTCCGGCAGGACGCGTTTCCGCGAATCGTCGAACAAACCCTCTTTTTGCAGCTTCTTCTTGAGCTCCTCGAGCGCGATCTGGTCCTGTCCCACGCCTGACTGGACGAGACGCTGCACAGACAGCTGATACTGGCCGGACCGTTCGTAGACGGTCAGTCGCCCCCGTGCGACCACCTCCATCCCGGCCTCGGGCTTAAAGCCCTTGATCTGCTGAGATCGCCACATCACGCACCGAAGCTGGCAGTGGGGATCCTTGAGGGTGAAGTATCGGTGACCGGAAGCGTGTTCGGTCCAGGACGCGATCTCGCCGACGACCCAGACGGGAGGAAATTCCATCTCGAGCGTTTGCTTGACGGCCTGGGTGACTTCGGTAACGGTGTAAGGTCTGTCGGCCAAAGGATCGGTAGTCAGATAGTCAGTCGTCAGATATCAGCGGTTGGGAGAGGTCGGACTGCCAGAGGCGGTACAATATAGATAGGATTGGGTGGTGTCGGTAGGAGCAGAACCAATAGCATCTCAGGCCCCCCTGCAAGGCCCCCAGCCGGAAGGTATATATGCCCGCCATTCATTATGACACACGGTATTTCACCAGCCCATTCACGGGCACCACCGTGTCAACAGACACGCCTTACCAGATAGAGGTTGGGACAAAGACAATCCCCGGGAAGTCACGGAGACCCTACTGGCTCGCCGGGGCCGCTGTAGGAGCCGGAATTGGTCTCATCTTGGGTAGTAACCTCTACAGGAAGGCGTCCTAGCTAGAGCTAGAGTTGGCGGAACCAACGATAGGTGCTAGATCAAGATGGGGAGTGCGTTTCGCGGGGCGCGTGCCGCTTCCATCGGCAGCAGGACCACCACCCAGCGGTGGACTCTCACGAATGCCTTAAGGACACAGGACCATAAGGCAATCGAAGATCCCTGGGCGCACGTATCCCATCCGAAGGGAAATCTGGGAGCGTCAGGAGGAGCCGTCGCCGGGGGCGAGGTCGATTCTGAGGCGTTCGATGTTCTGGGCACGGCCGGTGGCGTTGTCGACGTCGATGATGACGCCGCAAAGTTTGACGTCTTCGGTGGCGGGCTCGTAGCGGGTGGGCAGCCGGTCGAGGAACTGCTGGATCACGGCCTCCTTCTGGGCGCCGATCACCGAGTTGTGTGGGCCGGTCATCCCGGCGTCCGTCATGTAAGCGGTACCTCTGGGGAGGATCGTCTCGTCCGCCGTCTGGACGTGGGTGTGAGTTCCGATCACAGCGCTGGCCGAGCCGTCCATATACCAGCCGAAGGCGATCTTCTCGGATGTGGCCTCTGCGTGGAAGTCGATGAAGATAATCGGGGTCTTCTTTCGGAGTTCCTCGGCACACGCCATCCCGGACCGGAACGGGCAGTCCATCGGCCGCATCCCTGTCCGTCCCATCACGTTGGCCACCCCTACGGGAACGCCAGACTTCGACATAAATACCTGAGCCCCGCTCCCCCCAACATCGACCGGATAGTTCGCCGGACGCAGGATTTTCTTCCCGGACACGATATACGAGATCCCGCTCTTCTGATCCCAGACGTGGTTCCCTGTCGTAACGACGTCGGCCCCGTAGGTGTGCAGCTTGTTCCCGATGTTCTCCGTGATCCCGAAGCCACCGGCTGCATTCTCGCCGTTCACGATAGTGAACTCGATGTCGTGTTCTTCGATCAGTCTGGGGATGAGCTCTGACGCGGCTCGGCGGCCAGGCTTCCCGTAGATGTCACCGACAAACAGTATTCGCATGCGTACAGCTACTTACTATTCAGGAACATTGTCATTAGGATTGAGGACGGAGGATTAAACGTCAAAACCCGATTTTCGATCTTCAATTCCCAATCCTGGATTTTCAATCCTAGCTATCTGGCCATTTCCATCGCGCGGACTTCGCGGATGACGGTCACTTTGACCGGTCCCGGATAGGTGGTGTCTTTCTCCAAGCGTTTCGAGATCTCTTCGACCAGTCGTTCGGTTTCAGCGTCGCTGATCTGATCCGAATCGGCGATGACGCGGACTTCACGGCCGGCCTGAATCGCGTAGACGGCTTCAACACCACCAATATCCGTGGCGCGATCTTCGAGACGCTGAAGCCGGCGGACGTAGCTCTCAAGCACCTCGCGCTGGGCCCCCGGACGAGCTCGCGAAATAATATCCGCTGCATCAACTAGGACAGCGATTGGCGTAGCCGGATCCGCCTCCCCGTGGTGGGACTCGATGGCGTTGATCACGACGTCGTCTTCACCATACTTGCGTGCCAGGTCGGAACCCGTCTCACCAGTGGTCCCTTCGGACTCGTGGTAGAGTCCCTTGCCGATGTCGTGAAGAAGACCGGCACGCTTGGCCTTCTGTGCATCGAGGCCGAGTTGGGTGGCCATCATTCCGACGAGGAACGCGACCTCCTTGCTGTGGTTCAGGAGGTTCTGCCCGTAGCTCGTCCGGTAACGGAGTCGACCGAGGATCTCGACGATCCGCTCGTGAACGCGCGGCACGCCAATCTCGAACACGGCCTGCTCCCCGGACTCGCGGATCAAGTCCTGAATCGAGTTGTGCGACTTCTCCACGACCTCCTCGATCCGACCAGGATGAATCCGGCCGTCGAACACGAGCTGTTCGAGCGACATCTTCGCAACCGAACGACGTATCGGGTCGAACCCGGACAGGACGACGGCCTCCGGTGTATCATCCACGATCACATCGACTCCCGTCGCCATCTCGAAGGCACGGATATTCCGTCCTTCCCGCCCGATGATACGGCCCTTCATCTCCTCGTTCGGCAGCTTGACCACCGCGACTGTCGACTCGACCGTGTGATCCGACGCCAGGCGCTGGATCGCGTTGGAGATGATCTCTCTGGCTTCCTCGTTCGCTTTCGTCAGCGCCTCGTCACGGATTTCCTTGATCCTCCACGACGCATCCGTTCGCGCCTCTTCCTCCAGGTTCGACACGAGCGTGTCGATCGCGTTCTGCTTGGTCATCTGTGCGATCTGCTCGAGCTTCGCCGTCTGTGCAGTCAGGGTCGTCTCGAGTTCGGTCGAACGCTTCTCGAGGTCCTCCTCCTGAACGACCAACTCCTCTTCTCGCTGCAGGATCGTCGTCTCCTTGTGATTCAGGAGATCCGCTCGCTTCTCGAGCTGCCGATCCAGACCGTTGAGACGCGTATCCTGCGTCTTCACTTCATCCCATTTCCCCTCGATCTCACGTTCAAACGTGATCCGTTCCTGGTGCATTTCATCGCGTGCTTCCAATATCGACGTTCGTTTGAGGGATTCTGCGTCTGCCTTCGCATCCTCGACCGTCTGCGCTGCGTCCGCTTCGGCTCGATGGATCTTGCTGTGGGCGAGCTTGGTGCTCACGAGCCAGCCGAGGACAAACCCAAGAAACAGGAGTCCGATCGACAGCAACATCACGGGCACCGTTCCCATATCCGTCTGAAGCATGGCACACCTCGTACAAGATGCTGAAACAAAAAGATCCCTGTCGCCACGAAAGGACGGACCTCCGGCGTCAGGGAATCGAAAATAGCAAGACGTCTCCCGGCCCGAATGGATCGGGGAAACGCTGCCCTGCTGTCACGTGACAGCTTTGGTGATGAGCGCGGCTAGCTGCCGCTGACAGAGGTCCGGTCGATCAGAGCAGACAATCGGTCTGCCGACTGGGCTGCGGCCCGATCGATTCGGTCCGAGCCTTCACGTATCTGTCGTAACTCATCAGCCAAATTGACCGCGGCCAGAACGGCAATCGTCGAAACGGACCGGAGCGACAGCGTCTGCGCAACCTCGTGCATCTTCTCGTCGACGAAGCGCCCGATCTTCTTTGTATAGTCGATGTCGGCCGAGGATTCGACGTCGTAGTCGGTCCCGAACAGCCGGATCTTGACGACCTCTGGCCTTGCCATGTGCTGGTATCAGATCCCCTGTAGATTCACGAAGCTTGTGCTGTATCCAGACGAGAGATCATCTGCTCGATCTTCCCCTGAATCGCCTCCTTGTTGTCTATGAGGGAGGCGTTGTCTTCATACAACTGCTGGAGTCGATCCCGGTCAGCCCGGGCCTCCGTGAGATCTTGTTCAGACTGTTGCAAACGCTCCTCGAGCGCCTGCTTCTGTGTGGCGAGGTCGGAATTGGCGTTACGCAGCTGGTCAATCAGTGTCACTGCGCGATCAATCTGGGCGTTCAGCCGATCGATCCCCTCGTTGACCTCGTTCTCCGCCCTGACTTCGGCGTCCATTAAGTCTCCTGAAAGAGTGGGCTAAGTCATATCAAAATCAGATGTTTGGAACATGTAGAAGTTAACCACTGCGGGGGGTGAAGTCAACGGAAGGGGGTGGAAATAGGACCACCCGCAACAACACCCAGCCCTCACCCTGGCGACAGGGTTTGTCGCCAAACAGGTGAGGGCTGGACAGGCAGGCCGACCACTCGGAGTCCAGAACACAAAACGGAGCCCCCCGAACTGCCGTTCGGAGGGCTCCGTTTTTCTCGAGTGTCGCGCTTCGATCCTGAGCGGCGTCGAAGGGCTCAGCGTGACACGCTATGCCACGTTGGCTGTCTCCACCACTACCTTGAAGGCATCCGGGTTCATAACAGCCAGGTCGGCCAGCACCTTGCGGTTCACCTCGACCCCAGCCTTGTTCAGCCCGCTGATCAGCTGGCTGTAGGTCGTGCCGTTCTCGCGAGCGGCGGCGTTGATGCGGGTGATCCAGAGGGATCGGAAGTTGCGCTTCTTCTGTCGACGGTCGCGATAGGCGTATTGGCCGGCGCGGTCGACGGCGTCGGACGCGGTGCGGATCAGCTTGCTGCGTCCGCCGCGATAGCCCTTCGCCTGCTTGAGGATCTTCTTACGTCGCCTGCGGGAGGCGACGTTGTTCGTTGCTCTCGGCATCGATCGTCTCCTTCCCTAAGAGGTGGCCAGCAGGCGTTTGATTCTGCGGGTATAGGCTTCCGAAACACCGCCACCCTTGCGCATCTTACGTTTGCGTTTGGACGACATCTTCGTCAAAAAGTGGTCCTGCGGCGTACCGCCACGTTTCAGGCTGCCGGACTTCCGCTGCTTGATACGCTTCGCAGTCGCCTTGTGCGTCTTCATTTTCGGCATCTCTCATCCCTCCGACCGGAGAGTGGGCATGAGCAGGACGAGTGTCTCTGGACACTCAGTTCGATCCCTGCCGCACGTCTTATTGCGCCGTAGCCTTGGCGAAGACGGATCACTCCGCCCTCCTCCACTCCGGCGAGCACCAAATCTCCCAAAATGGCCCCTTCAAACCAAGAAAAAACTAACTTTACGGTCCGATCTGGCCTTGTTACTGCGCTTTCGGAATCAGCGTAATCACCATCGCGCGCCCTTCGTTCCGCGGCGGCGCCTCTGGCTGGCCGACTTCCTCCAGATCCACAGCGACTTTATCGAGCAGCTCCCGCCCAAGTTCGCGATGGGCATTCTCCCGTCCGGAGAACATCACCGACATCCGGACCTTGTGGCGCTGCTTGAGGAACGTTTCAGCGTGTTTCACCTTGAAATCGTAGTCGTGTGAGCTGATCCGGACACGCATCCGGATCTCCTTCAACTGCGATCCGGCCTGCTTCCCCTTCTTCTGCTTCTTGCTCTGCTCGTACCGGTATTTGCCATAATCCATGATCCGGCACACCGGCGGGCGCGCGTTAGGGGCGACTTCCACCAGATCCAGACCAGCCTCCTCGGCCATCGCCTGGGCATTCTTGGTCTCGACTACACCGACCTGCTCACCTTCAGCGTCGATCAGACGTATCTGGGGTATCCGAATCTGCTCGTTGACCCTGGGTCCTTCCCGCACCGGCGGGCGACCCCGATCTCCTCTTCCTCGAAAGCCTCTGTTAATGCGAACAACCTCCTGTTTTGGGTTTGTCTGTCTTCGTCGCCGTCTCCTCCTGTATGCGGGAGACGAGATCGGCGATTTCCATCTTACCCAGGTCACCGTCACCGTGACGACGGACAGACACCTGGCCAGATTCCACTTCTTCCTTACCGACGATCAGCATATACGGCACCTTCTGCGTCTCAGCCTCGCGAATCTTATAGCCAAGCTTCGCATCCTGATCGTCCACCTCAACGCGAACCCCGCCAGCCTTCAGATCCTGCCCAACCTGCTGCGCGAAGTCCATCTGCACGTCCGAGATCGGCAACACTACAGCCTGAACGGGTGCCAGCCACACCGGGAAGTTACCGGCGTAGTGTTCGACCAGCGTACCGAAGAACCGTTCCATCGAACCGAGTAGCGCGCGATGCACCATAAACGGCCGGTGATACTTCCCATCATCACCGACAAACGTCAGATCGAACCGCTCGGGCAGGTTGAAGTCGAACTGAATCGTCGTGCACTGCCACTCACGGTTGAGCGAATCCTTGATCTTGACGTCGATCTTGGGGCCATAAAAGGCACCGCCGCCATCGTCAATCAAATACGGGAGCGAATGCTTGTCCACCGCTCGTTTCAGCGCGTCCGTCGCCATATCCCAGTTCTCGGGATCGCCAACCGCCTTCTCCGGACGCGTGCTGATATACATGGAATAATCTTCGAAGCCGAAGGACCGGAGCACGAACAACGTGAAGTCGATCACGCGCTCGATCTCGCTCTCCACCTGGTCCGTCCGGCAGAAGATATGCGCGTCGTCCTGCGTGAACCCGCGCACCCGCATCAACCCGTGCAGGGTGCCTGACGCCTCATACCGATACACGGTTCCCATCTCTGCCCAGCGGAACGGGAGTTCGCGGTAGCTGCGTCGCTTGTTCTTGTATATCATGCTGTGGAAGGGGCAGTTCATCGGCTTGGCGAAGTACGACTGACCGTCCACATCCATCGGAGAGTACATACTCTCCTTGTAGAACTCGAGGTGCCCGCTCGTCTCCCACAGCGTCGACCGCCCGATATGCGGGGAGCCCACGAGCTCATATCCACCTTCGAAGTGCGCCGCACGCCAGAAATCCTCGATCTGATGGCGGATCCGCATTCCCTTCGGGTGCCACAGCACGAGCCCTGGCCCGACCTGATCGCTGACCGAGAACAGATCCAGCTCCGTCCCGATCGTCCGATGGTCGCGACGCTTGGCCTCCTCCAGCAGGTTGAGGTGCTTTTTCAGATCCTTCTTGTCCGGGAACGAGACGCCGTAGATCCGCTGCAGCATCTTGTTCTTCTCGTCACCCCGCCAGTAGGCGCCAGACGAGCTCAGCAGCTTGACAGCCTTGATCTTCCCCGTGCCCGGCACGTGTGGCCCGCGGCAGAGGTCGATGAACTTGTCCTCATTCCGGTAGATGCTGATCGTCTCATCCGACTCGATATCTTGGAGAATCTCAAGCTTGTAGGGCTCGCCCATATCGTCGAACATCTTGTAGGCTTCGTCGCGCGGCAGTTCTTCCCGCTCAAAGGGCTGATCTTCCTTCGCAATCTCGCCCATCCGCTTCTCGATCTTCTCCAGATCTTCCGGCGTAAACGGCTGATCGACATCGAAATCGTAGTAGAAGCCACCCTCGATCGGCGGACCGATCGTCACCTTTGCATCGGGAAACAAGTCCTGGACAGCCTGTGCCATAACGTGGGCCGTGCTGTGCCAGTAGACCTCCTTACCGTCGTCTTCGCGGAACGTCAGGATCGAGACGTTTGCATCCGCTTCGATCCTGTGGTTCAGGTCAACGGTCGTCCGGTCCACCTGACCGGCGAGCGCGGCACGAGCCAGCCCTGAGCCAATAGACTCGGCGACTTCGAGAACGGTTGTGCCCGAGGCGTAGGGTTTCTGCGTTCCGTCAGGAAGTGTGACTATAATGTCTGCCATTTATCAGCTTCTAGTTTCAACCCCAAAGGGGTTGAGGACGACAGTCTGGGGTTCGCTGAAACCCAGGTCAAGAAAGGGACGATTGGTGTTCAACCCTGAAAGGGTTATGGCCGAAGGACTGGCGCGGGTAATAAAAAAGACGCTACACCTGACTGTTGGTGTGCGTCTCTCAACTCAAAACCAAGTGGTCAGGTAATGGTGTTCGCGCCCGATGGATCCTCCGGGATATAAAATGGGCAGAAAAGATTTTTATGCCTGTATAAGGTATCTTTCGGCCAGGAGGGTGTCAAGACGAAAGCCCCTGAGCCATCCCTGATACGATCATCGGCGTGTTCGCTCATTTCATCACATAGAATGCTTCCGTATCCGTCGTGTATGCCTCGAGCGAACGGCCTGCCTCCGAGGCCAATCGCTCGATCTGCATCAGATAGTTGGTTTCCATTCCGACATCAGAACCTCCCAGCGTTCGCGTTGGGTAAGAGACGATGATCTGGTCGGCGTTCAATCGCCTGATCAGGTCAAGCCCCGCACCTTCCTGCTGATGCTCGAGGCACGACAGCAGCTTCAGAGCGAGGACGACATCTGCCTGCGGAAACGGCACAGCGACGACGTCGTCCCACAGGAACTCAGCCTCAACCTGAACTGTCTCGGCAAAGGTTGTCATCTGATCGAGCATCCCACGATGCAGATCGATGCCTGTGTAGCGGAATGAGCGTGAGCGGCGTATTGTCGGCAGAGAGAGCGCATTCATCCCGCAGGCAATGTCCAGGACCATCCCCCCATCGGGAACCACATCCGCAACCAGTTCGGCAAAGTCGGCCAGGATTCCCGCACGTTCACGGGTGGACGCGTGCAGGCCCATGAGTTTTCGGCTCCCCAGCAGTACCGACTGCTCATCGGTCGGATCGATCCCCGACAGCTCTGTCTTGAACTTCCGTTGCCAGTTCCCGTCCAGATAGGCCCCGAACGCCTGGTGAAGCTTCTTCCGGACGGCCTGTTCGAGATCCTTAGCGGCTCGATATCGTCCCGAGAGTTCCGCGATCTGCCTCCGAACCACGGATGGGTGAAAATCTCGATACTTCCGTGATCCGCGGATGCGTGATTCGACCTTGATGAGGTCAGACATCGCGGAATCCTCGACTGCCGTCGTGCTGAGGCCGAAGGCGAAAACATCCCTCTGGGTTCTGGACCAACCGGTCGAAGCCATCAAATGCACCCTTTGGTAGGGACATTAGTGAGTGTGAGCAGGATGGTCGAGACCTGCCAGAGATCCTTCGCCCGCGGCTCAGGATGACGTGCTCCTCAGACGCTCGATCAGCCGCGAGTAGTAACGCAGGTTGTGCATTGTAGCGAGCCGGTGCCCCGCCGTCTCCCCGATCTTGAAGAGATGTTGCAGATACGAGCGCGAATAGGTCGAGCAGCACGGACAGTCACAGCCATCCTCGATGGGTCCCTGGTCACGCGCGAAGGCTTCGCGTTCGATTCGCACATACCGAAAGGACCCCGGCGACGATCCATCGTCGACATACAGTCGGCCGCGTCTGGCATCCCGTGTCGGGATTGTACAGTCGAACGTGTCGAACCCGGATCGAAACGCCTCGACCAGATTGTCCGGCTTTCCGATCCCCAGACCGTGAAGCGGCAAGTCGTCAGGCAGCATCTCAGCGACTGCACCAACCTCATCGACCAGTGTCCCATCATCCGCGATCGGCCATCCGCCGAACCCGAACCCGTCGAACCCGATCTCCAGCAACCCGTCCACGCACCGTTTGCGTTGGTCCAGATCAAATCCGCCCTGCACGACCGCGAACAGAAGCGGTCGATCCGCTCGATCACTCATTGTTCGATCGAATGCTTCACGGCACGCCTCACCCCACGCCAGGGTCCGATCGACACTCGCCGCCAGGGCATCAGCGCCGGCTCCATCCTGAGGACAGTCATCCAACGCAAACAGGATGTCAGTTCCCAGTTGCACCTGATACTGGATGCACTTCTCTGGCGTCAGCAATCGCTTCTTCTGGCCCTGCATCTTGAACGAAACGCCGCTCGGCGAGATCGTCACCCCCTTCGCTCCCCCAGCAGCAAGGGAGTAGACCTGGAACCCGCCGGAATCAGAGACGATCGGTCCACTGAAACCTGTGAACGTGTGGATGCCACCGACATCGCGAATCACGGTTGTGCCCGGACTCATCGACAGGTGGAGGGTGTTCACCATCAGACTCTCGACACCACAGGCTTTTGCGTCATTCGCATCCAGTGTGCGGATGACGCCGCGAGTGGCGTCGGGGAGGAACCCTGGAAGTTCGAGGTTCCCGTGAGGTGTTGTGATGGAGGTCAGTCGGTTTGGCAAAGAGAGTCCGTTCAGGGTAGCGGGTGGGGTAACGTCCTTCGCCACGTCGCAACCAAGGCTGCGACTACTCAGGATGATCGGTGCGATTTCTCCCGCTCTCCCGCTCAATGGGTGGCGGGTGGCAGATGGGTTAGGGCAAATGGAGCATCTTGTGGATCCTGCAAGACAGGCGCCACGTCGGGTGGCGCTGCAGGATCTCAAGCGCTTTGTGGATATACTCGGGCTTGCTCGATTCGGGCTGAAGATAGATCAGCTCGGAGCGATCCTCTTCGACCTGATCTTCGCGGAACGCTTTGCCAACGACATACTTCAGCTCGGTTATGCGTTCGAACCCTTCGACCACGCGTTTCCGTTTTGGGCTGACCGTCCAGTGTTCAATCAGGTCAAACAGCTCGGTTTGAGGCGGGAGAGATCCGCTCGTCTCGATATGGAGTCTGTAGCCGAGTCTCCGGAGGGCTTCACAGAGCGGAGCGATATTCTGGCCCAACGGTTCGCCACCGGTCAGGCTTACCCATTCACCGGTATGGATCCGGACCTCGTCGATGATCTCCTGCAGGCTCATCTCGGTAAACGAATCGAACTCGGTGTCGCAGAAGAAGCATCGAAGATTGCACTTTGCGAGCCGGACGAAGATAGTTGGCTGACCGACGCGGGCTCCTTCCCCCGCGATCGAGTAGAAGATCTCGTTGATCTGGAGAATCTGGCCGTCGTTCCAGACGGGTCGGCTATGCTCGGATGCGTCAGGGATGCTATCTATATCACTCATATCGTCAGATGAACATTGGTGTCAAAATACCATCTTTCCGGGTGCCTTCCAGGCACCGGCCTTGTCCTCCTCGTTCGCCCCCCGACGACTGGAAGCCATCGGGGGCGGAGGCATACCACCACCATATAGACGTGTCGTGAGCGCCCTCCACTTCTTCTACCGAATATAGATTTGTTCATGGAAAACCGGCCTGCTCCATCCCTGGAAGGCGGTGGCGGCGGTGTTTTGCATCGGGACGTTACCCAGCCGTGTACCCGCCCCCCAGACGTGATAGGTCGAGCCGATTGTGATGGCGGCGACGTTGTCCGTATGCAGATCTCTTACGCGCGTCATCGTCTCGCGCAGTCTCACCGTGTCGACGGTCGAGATTGCGCGCTTGATCAGTGTCGTGGCTTCGTGCAGCCAGGGCTGACCATTCTTCGACGCCTCCTTGTGCCAGAACGGGACGGTCTCATTCATAATGGCCCAGTCGTTCAGCCTCGCGAGCGGATCAGCCGGGCCCTCCAGTGACCAGACGTGGATGTCGAACTCGCCCTGCGTACGACGAGGCCACAGGATGTTCCGGAGGACGGCATTGATGTAGACCTTGATCCCGACAGCGGCCCAATGCTCGGCCACGAGCTGCATCACGTCGACGTTCATCGCCGGTGTGATCAGGCAGTCGATATTAACGACAAAGGGCGATCCGTCGCTGAACTCACGGATGCCATCTCCGTCGGCATCCACAAATCCTGATTCGTCCATCAGCTGACGAGCCTGCTCCGGATCGTATTGCGTGTACTTGCGATACGCCTCTTCACTGTAATAGGGGCTCTGGGGCGCGAATGAGTATCCGGAGATGTCCATCATCCCCTGATAGACGATCTCCTTGATCTCTTCGCGGTTGATCGCGTGCGAGAGCGCCTGACGCACCTTCAGCGTCCGGAATGCCTCCCGCAGTCTCGGGCTCGGCGCATCCCAGTTCAGATACATCGTCATCCCGCGCTCCGGCCCGGTCACGCGGATCTTGTATTTACCGTTCCGCTCCCCCGCCTTCAGCATCTGCAGCATACTCGACTGCGAGTAGCGGCCGAACAGGTCAATCTCCGCGTTCATAAACTTCAGCAGTATCACCTGGGTATCCTGAATCACGTTGAACTCGAACCGATCGGCATACGGCAGCTGGTTACCGGCCGTATCCACTTTCCAGTAGTAGGGGTTCCGCTCGTAGATGATCCGTTGACCGCGTTCCCACTGAACCGGTACCCACGCTGAGATCCGAGGTAATCCAGGCGCCATCACCAACTGCGCCGATGTGGTGCTGTCGCGAAAGGTCTGATAGTCCGACGACGGGTTGTAACGCGGGTGGAGGTGCGCCAGTTTGTGTTTGGGATAGGCCGACACGGTCGCGCAGAACGCCTGGAGCACACGTCCGAGCGGCTTCGGCGATATCACCTTCAGCGTCAGGTCGTCCACTTTCTCCATCTGAATCGGCTTCCCATCCACCGTCCAGACGCTCTCCAGGGCCGCCGAATTGCGAGCGTCGTCATCGACCCGCATGTCGTAATACCAGAACAGGATGTCGTCGACCGTGAAAGGATGCCCGTCCGACCACTTGATCCCATTCCGAACCTTGAAACAGGCGACACGCCCCTCGTCCTCGAACCAGTGAGTCTCGGAAACGTTGTTCAGGATCCGATCCGGCAGCGGCCGCTCGTATCCCATCAAGTTCTCGGACAGCGTCTTGTTCACACCCGCCGTCTGAACGATATCGCCGGTGAGCGCGCGGCGGATCGTCCCGCCGTATGTCCCGATGGTATCCACAGGAACGATCACGAGCGGATTCTCGGGCAGACGTTCCGAGACAGGCGGCAGATCGTCGGCCTCCACGCGCTGCTTCAGCATCGGCGCTTCGTTGAAAGCGCGAGACTGCAAGATCAGTTCGGGAATCTGTCTCGGTGCGCGGGTCTCGATCCGACCGGTGGTGATATCGCTGGTTGTCGCATCCGTCTCCACCTTACCCGAATCTTCGGGAAGGCAGCTGGAGAGTATCGCGACAAGCAGAATGGATCGGCACAGACGGAACATATCAGTCCTAGCGGGAGAATGGACCGCAATATACCAGCGGCCCCGAAGCGGTGCAATTCGCGGGGCCTTGACACGCTCTCCACACGCTGGGTAATTCCCACAAGACCTCCAACGACAGAGAGAACCGATGTACGACTACGATCTGATCCTAGCTGCCCAGACCCAGCGCATCCTGACCGCCTACCCCTGCCAGATTTTGGATCCTGCCAACCCCGCACACGGCTGCTTCCTGCCTGAGCACGGCGACCATCACCCCAACGCTGATCACGGCAGCAATGCCTCCCTTCTGGCGACCGCCTGCTACACGTTCCTGTGCGACGGCTCGCCGCTCCACGAAGACGACGAGCTCTTCGGTCGCATACAGAAGTCGATCGCCTTTGAGCGAGCGTGGCAGCGGCCCACCGGCTTGATAGACCTGGTCAGCGTGAACTGGGAGTCACCGCCGGACACGGGATTTGCCGTTCAGCTCTTCTCACCGGTCGTCGCATTCGCACGACGGCTCACCGACGGTAACGAGCGTGCGGCCGAGATCGCTGAGACACTCGGCGAGTTTGTCCGCACGGCTGCGACGGGTATGATCGATCGCGGGTTCCACACCCCCAACCATCGATGGGTCGTCTGTTCCGCCCTGTCCCAAGCGATGACTTTATATCCCGACGTCGACGCGCGTGCCTACGTCGACAGCATCTTGACCGAAACAATCGACATCAACGACGACGGGGAGTTCACCGAGCGAAGCACCGGTATCTACAACGCCGTCTGCGATCGCGGACTCCGGTTTATGGCCGATCACCTCGACCGTCCCGAACTGCTCGACGACGTCCGCAAGAACCTGGAGATCATGACCCACCTATTCCACGAAGACGGAACTGTCGTGACCAGCATCTCGAACCGTCAGGATCGTGGCAATCGACTCGTACCGACCGGGATCGCAGACTCCTTCTTCGACATGGCCAACCGCGACAACGACGGGAGATGGGCGTCGATCGCCGACCGGTTGATCGCCCTGGGTCAGGACTCACAGCACAGCCCCTGGCAGATCCAGCCGTTCACGCAGAACCCGGAGTATCGTGAGTCACGCATCACGCGTTCGCCGATTCCCGACAACTATGCACGGCTTTACCCCGTGTCCGGGCTGTGGCGCGTCAAACGCGGTAAGCTGTCGGCAACAGCTGCGACCGACAACCGGGCGCCTTTCGCGATCCGCTACGGCGACATCAACCTTACGTCGATCAAGTTCTCCGGGACATACCACAACACCACGAACTTTGAGGCGGACACGGTCGAGGAGATTCCGGACGGGATCCGGATGACGCAGCACGGTGAGAAGAATGTCCGAACGCCTGGCTACGACCTCCCGCTCAACAAGCCTGTCCCCGTCGGGACTTTCGGAGCGGTAAGGGGAACCCGGGAGCGGTGGACCCTGCAAACGATCGACCTGATACTGGACATCACGGAAGTCGAGAACGGCTTCGACTTGCGATACCGTACGGAGGGAGGATTGGACCGCATTCCGATCGAGATCGAGTTCGCGCTGGAAGCACCCGGACAGTGGGAAACAGACGACCAAGTGACTCCCGTCGTGAACGGACAAAGTTCCATCTTGAAGTCAGGATTCGGTATCTTTCACCGCGGCACCGAGGCCCTGTCGATCGGGCCTGGCCAGGCGATTCACCGAAACTGGGCGATGCGGAACTCCAGTCCTGCCGACGATCGCTTCCGGGTTCTGTTCACGCTGCAGACGCCCGTCGACCACACGATCGAGATCCGTTACGGAACGTGGTCGATCGCCAGTCATTCCTTGATCTAGAATCTGAACCACGTCACGTCTTCGAGTAGGGCTGGACGAAGTCCGGGCCGTATCGAGAAGCCAGTAGGGGCAAGTGATGCCGGGTTCTCGATACGACCGGCTCCACAGGTCTACTCGAACACACGGCGGTTTCATTTTCGTGTATGGAGCTTACCCCGAGCGAATTCGAGGGGTGGTCTTCTTTTCAAAACTGCAGAGAATACAAAAATGCACGCCTTTGAATCCCTGAACATCCCCGAGCATCACGTCGGCATCCACTGGTTCGGTCAGAGTTCGTACGCCTTCAAATCGGCGGCCGACACGATCATCCAGGTCGACCCCTACTTTCCGCATGAACGCACCCCCGACCGGTTCATCCACCCGGATCCACCACTCGTGGAAGCGGAGCTCGAGACCCACTACGTCATCCTCACGCACAACCACGGTGACCACACCTGCATCGAGTCGATCGATCGCATCCATCGCGCCTTCCCGACGTGCCAGTATATCGGGCCACCTGAGAGCATCCAGAACCTGCGGGAGAACGGTATCCCTGAAGACCTGCTCACCGAGGTGACGGCCGGGGACACGCAGACGCTGACCGACGTCACGGCTCACGTGGTTTGGGCCAAGCCGCCCAGCGGTGATCCCGAGGCAGACATCAAGGCTCCTGACGTCCAGCATCTTGGCTATGTCCTCAAGTTCGGAAGCGTGATCCTCTGGGTGTCGGGCGACCCGATCAACAACTTCGCCGATCGCGACGAGATCCTGACCACGATCTCGATGCACGACCCCGATATCGGTATCCTCACCACCCATCCGAGCGAAGGGGAGTTTCCCTTCTTCCCCGGCGCCGTCGAGACGGCATTCAAGCTTGGGCTCCGCGTCGTCATTCCCGCGCACTACCAGTGCTTCACCAAGCGGAACTACGATCCCTCCGAGTTCGTGAATGCTTTCCCGGAGGATGGACCGTTCCCGCTGGTGCTTCCCTACAACAGCGCAATCGTCTATCCGGTTTAGCCTCTTCCGATGCCAGAGTTCTCAGCAATCATCTTCGACGTAGACGGCCTGATCGTCGACTCCGAAGAACTTTACAGCCGAACCTACATCGAAACACTCGCCGACTACGGAAAGACCCTGGCGCGAGAGAACTACACCGCCTGCGTGGGTATCCCTGTCGAGGAGAATGCGGCCCACGCCGTCGAGCACTTCAACCTGGATATCTCGCTTGAAACGTATTGCGAAGTCTGGATGGCCAAATTCGAGGCCGCGATTTCATTACCAGGTGGAATCGACCTTATGCCGGGGATCATCGACCTGCTGGAACACTTAGAAGGCGTCTACGAACTGGCGCTCGCTTCATCCACCAAACAGCCCCGGATGCGGACCACCGTCGTGAACGGTCTGATGCACCACCTGGATTACCACTCACCCGAGCACCTCTTCTCGGTCATCCTCTCAGGAAGCGACGTCGTCCACACTAAACCCGCACCCGACATTTACCTGCTAGCCTCTGAGAAGCTGGGAATCGAGCCCGCGAAGTGCCTGGTTTTCGAGGACAGCCAGCCCGGGGTGATTTCCGCGAAGTCAGCGGGAATGACGGTGTGGGCGGTCCCGAACTTCTTCACCTCACATCAGGACCATTCCCAGGCAGACAGAATCCTGGACAGCTTGTCGGAGGCTGTCGAGCTTCTTTAGCCCCTGGTTCGCAATCGTTGATCTCTATGTCAGTCCCCGATCCAGCAACCTATCGCGCGCACTCGTCGTCCGTATCGGGGAGGTGCTTTCTGAAGGCCTCTTGCGGGCTCAGCGAGCCGTGGAGTTCGAACGGCTGGCCTTGTATAAGGAGGTCGGTTGGTTGATCCAAGAGTATCTGCCCAGTGACAAAGTTCGTCCAGATTACGGCGAAAAACTTTTCGTTAGGCTGTCCGACGACCAGGAATTGGCCTTCGTCTACTTGGGGATGTGACCAATCCGTATAGTTGGCATCAAAAAATGCACGCGCGTGCCGAATTTGGCTGGACGCACTACCGTATCCTCCTCCGTCTCCCCCTGGGGCAGACACGAAATCGTCTGGAGCGCGCCAGGCATCAAAGAAACGATGGCCTACACGAGAACTCGAGCGACAAGTCCAACACGCGCTTCAAACTCCTCAGGCACCCAGAAACACACCGACGAAGCAGGGGGCGCCCCAGCCACCGCTCCACCCCCTCCGCGGATCCCTAAACATCGTGCCCGGAATCGACCTCCATCCCGCCGGCCGCGTCATAGACCTCGGGTTCACCGCTTACGTCACACCCTCAGATCTCGGCCTGACGAACGTTCCCAAGGGCGACTTAGTGCTTGATACCTCGGCGAGCAAGTACACCGTTCGCCCCACACGCAGCAGAAAGGCGCGCCACTACGCCTACCTCGCCCAGGCAGAACGCGTGATCGACGGCGACACCCTCCTCCTAGACATCCATCCCTCCATCGGTGCCTTCTTCAGGGAGCGGGTCCGACTTCACGGAATCGACACACCGGAGATCGCGACCGCTGAAGGGAAGCGGGCAAAATCGTAAATGGAGTAGACCCAGCACGAGTGGATCGCGATCAACGGATTGTCGATCACGGTCGGTTCCTGAATCAGATGCTGCTGGACGAGGGGCTGGCCACGCGCGTAGATTGGAGCGGATAGAGCGCCCTCCGCCAGAGGCGGCTCCTACGAACGGGGCCGCGACGGCCTAAGCCCAGTCCTCTGCGTTATCCTCCGGGGCATACCCGATCTCGTCGATCGCGTTCTGGATGTCCCAATATGCCCGCTTATTCCCCGAAATTCCGTAGTAGATGGCGAATTTCACCTTCTCGTCGGCCTCGATGCTGCGCCAGTGCATCTGAACCGTATCCTTGTAACTTAGCCAAGTAGAGAGAATTCGATCGCCCTTGCGGTTCTTCACGTTCTCCACTGGCTGGAATGAACCGATCCGCAAACAGATCACCGACAGATCGTGGACATCTGCGTAGTATCGGCCCAGACCCTCGCCGTGCGCCTTGCACGCCCCGTAGAAGCTGTCCGGTCGGATTGGCATATCGGGCGTCGTGTAGATCCCCGCCTTCTCGTACATCCCCGTCACGTGGTTGGTACTCGCGAAGATCACGCGCTGTACGCCCTTCCGAATGCAGGCCTCGTAGATACAGTAGGTCCCGAGACTGTTCGCTTCGTGCACTTCCAGAAACGTCGCCTGCATCGACGGGTTACCGGCCATATGAATGACCGCGTGGCACCCGTCGACCACTTCTTCCATCTTCTTGAGATCGGTGATATTCCCGACCATTACTTCTTCACCAAACTGTGATTCTAGGACCGTCCGGTTGTAGAGAACACGGATGTCGTATCGGTCCTTCAATCCTTCGTTCAGAACCTTTCCAATTCGGCCGGCAGCGCCGGTAATGAGCACCTTCTTCTTCGCCATCTTACCCTTTCGGTAGACCGTATCCTTTCCCGCCGCCCTGTTGGCGTTCGGACAAACGGAGCCCTCCTCCGCCGCGCGCGTGGGGCTCGGCAACCGCCCTTCTCCTTGCGCGAAGTTGGGAATTTAAGCTATTTCGTGCCCCCTGCCACACTTAACTGACCACTGAAAGCAAACCAATGGTTGTGACGTTGCTTGCCGCAACGATGGCCCTTCCGCTGCCCGACGACTTCAACCCCAAGATGAACACGCGGCAGCAGGTTCGGGGCGAGCAGACACTCCAACAGTCGCGCGAAGCTGCCAGCCTTACGAAGAATCTCGTGGCAAACGGAACGCAGGAGGACATCGCCCTTGCGGTCAAGGTCCTGGATGCCCTGTTCAGCTGTCAGGACACCGACCCTGAAAGCAGGATCTACGGGAACTACCTCTGGTATTATGAGGACGAAGGAGTCAGGGACCCGAATGGTGCCGCTTTCTGTCTGGCCTCGCACCTACCGATGATGCTCGACCACGAGGAGCGGCTCCCAAAAGAGGCTCGGGGCAAGATGCGTGAGTCGATCCGTCTCGCCCTGGCCGCCGTCGCCAACATCGACGTCACACAGATGTATACCAACATTGCCGTCAAAGACTTCTCCAACACGATCCTTGGCGGCCAGTTGCTTACGGATCCAGCACTGCTCGAGCGTGGGAATCGAAAGCTGGTCGAATGGATGCAGCTGACGGATGCGAACGGTATACCGGTCGATTACAACAGCCCAACTTACTACCGGGTCAGCCTGCGCGCGCGCTTCCAGCTCGTCCACTACGCGACCGATCCTGCAGTCAAGACACGCGCTCACACGGCCATCGCCCAGATGGATCTGACCAAGGCGTTGCACGTTCATCCCGCCACCGGTCTGATGTCGGGCCCACACGGACGGGCACAACGACCTGTCTTCACCCCGAGCGGTCCTACCAACAGACGTCACATCGCAAACTGGATCGAAGAAGGGAAGTTACCCGGCTAGCTGCAACTCGCGATGGACCATCAACCCGAGCAGATGGACCTGCACGAGACACCGCTCGCCGAGCGACACGCCATTATCTCTGCGAGACACACGCCGTCCTACTCGTTTGGGGTCGCGACCTACGAGTAGCCGAGACAAGTATCGGGAAATCTCCCTTTCGTGTATTTCGTGGTCTTCTTTTGACTTTGACCACACCGAGGAAATCAGGAGAAGAATGAAGCCACTCGAACTGCCCCAGGGGTTCAACCCCGAAACGAACATGATCGCCCGCGAAGTCGACGGGAACCAGTTTCACGCGCCGATCCCGGCGGTCGTGCTCGCCTACAATCTCGTCGAGAACGGCACACCCCGGGATCTCGAACAGGCAGAAAAAACACTCCGCGCCGTGCTGGGCTGCCAGGAGCGACGGATCGGCATCCCGCACCGCGGAAACTGGCTGTGGGAACGTGAAGACGGTGCCGTCGAGGACCTGAACGCCGTCCAGTTCATCCTCTTCAACCTGATTCCGATAATGATCCAGTGGCGCGACCGGCTGTCTCCAGAGTTGCAGGAGGAGTTATCCGACGCCATCGCGCTCGGTCTGAAAGAAATCGCCAGCATCGACGTCCACCCCGACTACACGAACATCGTCCTCAAGGACATCACGAACACCTGCCTCGGTGGTGAGCTGCTCGATGACGAGGCGATCGCCACGCGCGGATACAAAAAGCTCATCCGATGGGGACGCCACACGGACAAGTCGGGCATCCCGACCGAATTCAACAGCCCCGGATATGCGCGAGTCGCGCTACGCGTGCTGAAGCGACTGATCGATCTCGTCGATCACCAGCCGACGCATCACCTCGCCAAGGTCTATGCGTCCAGACTCGGCCTGAGCGTCGTGCTCCACATCTCGACCACAACGGGACGTTGGGCGGGTCCCTACAGCCGGGCCTACCTCGGTCAGGTATTCGGAGACCCCAACCCTCAGGGCGCCGGGCAGCATCCTCCAGAACACGGCGAACTCGCGACGGTCCGTGAGTGGCTCGACGACAGGACAATACCAGACTGGCTGTCTACTGTGCTGGAGATTCGCCCGAGCCACTTCCGCGTGAATGAAACGGCCGACGCAAAGAATAAAGTCGCCATCTCGACCTATCACACCCCTACGTTCGATCTGGGCGTCGCCTCGCAGGAGTTGACCGCTCAGTCTAACCGCTTCATCGCCCTGCAGTCGAATGTGTGTATCGCGCACTACACCCGTGGGGAGGATGAGCCCCCCGGCCTCTTCTTCACGAGATACCTGACAGACGACCACTGGGTCGGCGACTACCGTCAGACGCCGTCACGATCGGCGAGTCTCCTGGCTGAAGAGGGACGCTTCCACGGTGTTCTTGACGGCCCGCGCGCGATCGGCGTCTACGCGGCACGACCGGCTGGCCAAAGCGAATTCGGCGTCGACGGCTGGCATCGTTGCAGCAGCGCCAAGGCGGCCTTGATCTGGGACCGCATCGACCAAATCGACGAGATTCACGTGAACGAACAGCGCGTCGATACCTTGCCTTTCGATGTACCACGAGACGGCACGGTGGTAGTGGCCACCGGAAACGTCCTGTTCGCCGTCCGTCCATTGACGGTGGAAGACCTTGGAATCGATGCACCGATTCGCCTGATCGAACGTCACGGCAACCTGGTATTCGAGATGTACAACTATCAGGGCCCGGAGAAGACGTTCTGGGAGCAGGCACTCCCCGGCTCTTTCTTCCAGGGATTGCCGCAGTGCGGTTTCTACCTCGAGATGGCGGATCGTGAGGAGCACCCCGATCCATACACATTCTGCGCACGAGTCGCCTCGGGCAAGATCACAGATAAATGCGACGCCCGCTTCACATACAGCGAGGGCGACGAACGAATCTGGAAAGTGGCCTATTCTCGAGACGAACTGGAAGTGGGAATGGAAGTCGACCTGATGAAGTGGAAGCTCAAACGACGCTGGAATGATCGAGAAAAGGACAGCTTCCCGATGCTGCAGTCTCCGTTTGCCCGCAGCACACGGACCGGCTTCGTGGAAATTGGTCCCGCTGCGCTCGAGTGCGGAAAGCAGGCCGCATGGCTCTTCGCCGCTCGCAAGAAGCGCTACTGGGTCGCCGGCTACCACGGCACCTCTCCTAAGCCGCTCCGCCTGGAATTGCCCGACGGCGAGGTCAAGATCAAGGCCTTCGCCGCCGGAACGATCATCTGGGACGACGGCAAGGTCTCGATCGAGGCAGCGCATGTGAAGGGAAAGCCCCAAATCAAGGGCGGCGAGCTAATTTCCCTTGTGACGGGATAGCGCGTTCGTCGCCGTGCTTTCGCACGTTGGCGCGCCCAAAAAATCGCCTTAAGGCCCCAGAAATCCTTCCTTCAGGATGACAAATGCCCGAGCCACTGACACTCCCCGAAAGCTTCAACCCGGACACCAATCTCCTCTGCAAGACCACCGAGAACGGGACCTTTCACGAGTCACGTCAGGGCGCCGGTTTCGCCAGACGGCTCCTCGCGAATGGCAACGCCGAAGACATCGCTCTGGCTCACAAGGTCCTGGAGGCCACGCTAGCCTGTCAGGAAACGCGTGAGGATGACCCGCACCACGGTAACTTTTTCTGGATGGCCGAGGATGAGGTCGTCGGAGACCTGAACGCCGTCGAATTCTGTCTCGAGAACCTGATCCCGATGATGATGGACAGCGCCGATCTCCTCGAAGCGGGTATGCGGGATCGCGTGACGCAGGCCATCCGACTGGGACTGGCCGAGATCGCTCGCATCAACGTCCGGGTCTCCTACTCCAACATCACGATGCTCGACATCCTGAACACGTGCCTCGGCGGCGAACTTCTGGACGATTCCGCGATCGCCCAACGCGGATACGGCAAACTCAATGCCTGGATCGCATACACCGACCGAAGCGGCACGCCGCGCGAATACAACAGCCCGACCTACACACGCGTATGTGTAAATGCCCTCGGCATCCTCGGCCGCTACCTGAAGGACGAGGAAAGTCGGGTTCGCGCGCGTACGTTCGCTGCACGTATCGGCCTGACCGTCGGCCACCACATCCACCCGTCGACGGGTCGCTGGGCCGGGCCTCATTCAAGGGCCTACCATCCGACCATCGTGTGCGAAAGCCCTCCTGAAATCGAATCCGTCCGCCGATGGATCGAAGATGGCGCGCTGCCCGATTGGGTCGACCGGATGATCGATTCAAATCATCTCCCCTACGAGATCCAGGAAACCGCTTCCATCGACGAACTCGGTGTGCTCACGACCTACCTCAGTGACGCCTTTTCACTCGGCGTCGCCTCCATCGGCTACGGAGGCCAGTCGAACACCCTCCTGTCACACTTCGTCAGACAGGATGCCGAGAAACCGGGTGTCTTCTTCTCCCGGTACCTCACAAACGACAAATGGCTTGGCGATTTCTACCACGCCACCGATCGCACGAAGTCCCGCAATCTGATCGACGAAGGTCAGTTCCTCGGCGTCCAGAACGGGAATCGGGCGATCGCGCTTTATGCCCAGCAGGACCTGGGGGTCGTCAACAGCGCGAAGTCCTCGTATGTGTGGACGGAAAGAGACCGGATCGACTCGATCCACATCGGAGAACGAGATGTGACGGACCTTCCAGCCACTGTTGAGCAGGGCGAGATGATCACCGTCGCATCAGGGGACGCACTCTTCGCGATCATCCCCCTCACTCGCGACGACATCGGGCGGGACGCACCGATCCAGCTCGTTGAACGGGCGGGGGACCTGGTTCTCGATATCTACAACTACAAGGGATCGGAGAAGTCGTTCTGGGAGATGAGGCCAGAGGGCCCGTTTTTCCAGGGACAGCCAAGAAACGGTGTCTACATCGAAGTGGCCGAGCGGAACGATTACGGAAACGTGGAGGATTTCACCAGAACCGTGTCCGCCTCGACCGTAAAAGACTCTTGTGACGAACCATTCGTATCAGACGGCACATCCGAGCGTATCTGGTCGCTCGAAGTCGCTCGGGACGGCAGTAGGGTCGGTATCGAAGTCGACCTGATGAAGTGGGCTCTCAAGCGCCGTTGGACCGAATCCGGTGACCTGACTTTCCCGATGTTAGAGTCCCCGTTTACCGTTCAAGAAAGCGACGGCAGCGTCCGTGTCGGGCGCGCTTCAGTGAAAGCCAGTCAAGGCCCGATCTGGATTGTGGAACTGGAACGGACAAACGAGTGGATCGTGGGCTACCACGGCCCGAGGGCAAGCGCAGTCGCCCTGACGGTACCCGGGGGGAGAATCGAGATCCCCTCGATGACAGCCGGCACAATCTACTGGAAAGACGGCGAGGTCACGGTTGATGCAGCAGGAATGACCGAAGCCCCGTCGATTGTGGGAGGTAGGCTAGTAGGACAAAACTAGAATCCTCTCCTACATCACAGCCCCTAACGGGTGAATTTATTCGTCAGCTTCCACTAGGCCATCTCTCACACGAACGACCCGTTCCGCCTCTTCCTCATGCGTCACCAGGATGATCGTCCAATCGTTCGCTGTTAGATCAGCAAACAGTCCGAGGATCTCCTCACCCGTCTGCGTATCCAGGTTCTCCGTCGGCTCATCCGCCAGCAGAATAGCCGGTCCCGGTGGGCGTGCGTGATGAGGACGTGCGTCAGATCGCCGGAGCCGATGTCAGACAGAGCATCTATCCATCGACCAGACCCGAAGTCGATGGCGACAGTCTCATCACCGCTGCACAGGACATAGACATTGCAGGCTTCGGCAAGACGATAAAGTCCGGGTAGGAACTATTCGTGTGGCGTCTTCAACGGTCCATTTCTTCGGCGTGCGCGGCGAAAGCGATACAGATTTCAACATTTAGATACGGCAAAATTCACGGGAGAATTACAATTCCTGCTTGACTGCAAGGTCATGCTAGAGTAGGTTTGTGCTAAGAGCAACATATTGGTTTTCTGTTTCCTGTTACAATCAGCCTGGTAAAAGACGGTTTGGCAAGGATCAGAGCATTAGGTTCTTGCCTTTTTTTGTGCTCTTCTGTCTGAAGCTGAATTTGTACCGGATTTACTGCACGAAGGGTGGTGAAACGCGTTGGCAGAAGGTACCGTCAAGTGGTTTAACGACAGCAAAGGCTTCGGCTTCATCGAGCAGGATGGTGGCGAGGACGTTTTCGTCCACTTCTCCGCTATTCAGGGTGATGGCTTCAAGTCCCTGACCGAAGGTGAGACTGTCGAGTTCGAGATCACGCAGGGCCCGAAGGGTCTCCAGGCTTCGAACGTCACCAAGAAGTAAGCGTCTTTATTGACGCACAAAGGGCGCTTTCTCATTGCGAGATAGCGCCCTTTTTCGTATCTCGTTCCTTGGCTCCAGCCTGGGAACGCTACCACGTACTTACTTAGACGGGTCCAGCGTATACGCCACTTCCACCGACGGGAATACCTCCTTCACCGACGGCCAAGGCGCCCGCCCCTCCTCCAGTGCCGTCACAAACTCGTGTGTCTCTGCATACGGCCCCAGCCGGATAAAGGATGGCTCATTCGCCGCCGGCCGCTCCTCCACCACCAGCTCATTATCCTTCCAGCATAAAAGATGCGGATCGCTCGATCCCTCGACGCGCGCATCGAGGCGATATCCTTCCCCGTAAATCTCGTACCCCTCCTCCACACTCCCATCCGAAGTCAGAATATCGAGCGTCGCCGACGCCCCTGACGCGTAATCGACGTCGACGTGATACCAAGGCGTATCTCCCTGCAGCATCTTCATCTCATAACTCGCGAACTCGCCCCCGATCTCTCGAAGCATATCAATGCAATGGATCCCGGTCCCCGACACGAAGAAGTCCTCCCTCCGATTGTGACGCAGGATCGACGCCCGCACATACCGGATCGGACCTTGCCCTCTCACCCAGTCCACCCCGCGACGTAGCAACGGCTCGAATCGCCGATTCACCGAAACCATATTCGCCGTCCCCGTCTCCTCCGCCGTTCTGAGGATCTCACGCACCTCATCGAGCGTATACCCCATCGGTTTCTCCACCGTCGTCGGCATCCCCCGCTTCAACAGATCGACCGCCACCCCCGCCGTCAACTCGATCGGCATCACGGCCACCACCCCGTCCAACTGCTCCTTCTCCAGCATCTCGACGTAGTCCGTGTAGACGTTGGCGAACCCGTATTCGCTTGCGAATCCTTCCGCCCGTTCACAGTCCAGATCACAAACCGCGGCCAGCGCCATGCGATCCGGATAGTCCTTTGCGTATTGAGCGAGAGCGGGTGCGTGGTTGCCGCGGCAATGAGAACCGCAGCCGATCAGAGCGAGTGATACCAAAGGTGTGTCCTTTCTGCAGCAAGCCTGTCAATGGCCATGACAAGAGATGAGAGCAGGTATTGTGCAAAACGGTGCGGAGTACTGACTAGCCTCTTTCAATCGCGTTTTGGTAGATCGTTGAATGTAGTCGGGATTGCTAATGGTACGGTAGTTGAACCGTGTCTTCGAGTAGCGGCCCAGAGGGCCGCTACTCGAGAAGCCAGTTTACAGAAACGCATATGCCTGGTTCTTGATACGCCCTGGACTCCGTCCAGGCCTACTCGAACACACGGCGGTCATACGCTCAGCAATTTGCCCGCATTCCCCTCCAGCACCACCTCCACCACCTCATCCTCCAAATCCGTCACCACCCGCGCCATAGCCGCTTCCGGAATAAACAGCGGCGCGTGTGACCCGAACAAGAGCCTCTCCATCAGCCCTTTCCCGACCAGTATCCTGACCGCATCCAACCCATCTGCCTGAGACACGTCCGCATACAGGTTTGACTGCTCCTTCAATGCCTCACTGGCAGTCCGGATCTCTGCAGTTCGCGCCCCGCCGATCACGAACCTGATGTCACGTCGGCGATCGGCCAGGTCCAGGATATTCTTTACAGGGACATCCTCTACCACCGACTTGGGATGCTGACGACGAGGATCCTCCATCCGAGTCTGGACGATCGTGACGAAACCGTGCTCGCTGACGGCGTCCCAAAAGGCATCGCCTTCACCGAGCGAATAGTCGTGATAGTTCGGGAGAAGGCGAATCGCCTGAACACCGGCCTCAGCAGCCTCTCCCAGCTCGTCCTTCCAGATCCCGATCGACGGGTCGACCACGGGAACGGGAAGTAGTTCGTCCCGCCCTTCGCATGCACGATACAGAGATCCGTTGTAGAGATGCGGATTTCGACACCAGACGGCATCGAGTGGGGAGACCAGGATGCGATCGACACCGACGCGCTGAAGACCGCCGACCACGTCATCCAGGCGTCCGTTTACGGGATGCGTTGGCCACGCACCGGTGAATGCGGCCACATCGACGACCATCACGCGACCTCCTGTGGCTCGACGTTTGCCCAATCCGGGAGCAGGCGGACCACGTTGTTCCAGCAGATGTCACGCTTCTCCGCATCCGTTAACAAGGTGGCCATCACCTTCTGCAGACAGAGCGCGAAGTGACGGATCGGGGCGTCCGACCCGTAAACCACCCGCTCGTGGCCCAGTCGCGCGACCGCGATCTCCACGATATTCGATTCCGGATCGCCTCCGGACACATCGACCACCACGTTCTCCGCGTCGACGATGTCCTCGATCCCGCGCAGCCCGATCCCGTTCAGATGCGCCATGATGATCCGCGCAGCCGGGTGTCGCTTCGCCAGATCAGCGACGTCCGCTGGGAACGACTCACCCTCGAGGTTGCCCGTCGTCTTGATCCACGCGTGCTGGAGGATCGGCACATCCGCTTCGATGGCCTTCTCCAGGATCGGATCCAACCCTTTGTCCGTCGCCCGTCGGGCCACCCACAACTTCACCCCGCACATCTTCTCTTCCCCCACGCAGCGATCAATCTCCTCGACGGACTGCGTCGGATACATCGGGTTCACATAGCAGAACGGCAGAAACACGTCCGGCTGCGCCTCGGTCATCGCCATCGCCCAGTCATTCGCCTCTTTGCACTGACTCATCGTGGGCTCACGCGGCGTCGATCGGTGGAGCGAGAACAACACCATCTTCTCCACACTCGATCGCTTCGCTGACGCCACCAGCTTCTCCGCATCCTCTTCAGGGGTTTTGACGTTGTACATCCCGAAACAATCCAAGGGATGCACGTGACAATCAAGCACCGGCCACGGCGCCTTCAGATTCGATCTGATTTCAGTAAGGTTCATCTACAGCATTCCTTGATTCGCCCTTGGCGGATACCTATCTTGCGGACGCCAAAGCTTCGAAGGGAGATGGGACCGATTTCCGGCACGGGCCTGATGATCTCTCCCCTCCGTGTTATCCGTGTCTTCCGCGGTTCCTTGCCTTTCAATCCAGACAAACTAAGATCAGAACTCACTTCCCGCTACGGCGCTGATCCCGATTCGATCCAGGTCGTCAGGTCGCCCTACCGCATCTGCCCGATAGGCGCGCACATCGACCATCAGCTGGGCCCGGTCACCGCGATGGCCATTGATCGAGCCGTGTATCTTACCTTTGCGCCATCAGGCTCCGGAGACGTCAAGCTCGCCAGCGACCTATTCGAGGGTGAAATCCAGTTCTCGCTCGACGACGTGCCGCCTAAGGACGATACATCCTGGGGAAACTACGCCTGCGGTGCGGTCGAAGCGCTGACCGCATCGGGGCACGACCTGAATCAGGGCATTGTCGGATACACGACGGGTCAGATCAACGAGGGAGGCCTGAGTTCCTCCGCCGCAGTAGGAGTCGCTTACTTGATGGCGTTCGAAGCGGTCAACAACGTGTCCGTGACCCCAGACGAGAACATCGAGCTCGATCGACTGATCGAGAACGAGTATCTCGGGCTGCGAAACGGGATCCTCGACCAGTCGGCGATCATCCTGTCACGGCACAGGCACCTCACAGTCCTGGACTGCAAAACGGTTTCTCACGAGCTTGTGCCCCAGCCCGAGTCGATGCCGCCCTACACAATCCTGGTGGCTTACTCGGGCGTTAAGGACGCACTGGTGTCGACAGGGTACAACACCCGTGTCGACGAATGCCGAGAAGCGGCGGAATCACTCCTGCAAGCCATCGGTCGAGCGGACGATGCTCCCCTTCTTGGGAACATCACTCCAGAGGAGTATCAGGAGCATAAGGGCAACCTGAACGGAGATCCTGCCAAACGTGCGGAACACTTCTTCACGGAGTCAGCTCGGGTCGAGCAAGGCGTAGACGCCTGGAAAGCCGGCGATCTCTTGCGCTTCGGTGACTTGATCTCCGAATCCGGACGAAGCTCGATCGAGAATTACGAGAGCGGCTCCGAACCACTGATCGACCTCTACAACATCCTGATCGAAACCGATGGCGTCCTGGGTGCCCGCTTCAGTGGCGGCGGCTTCCGCGGCTGTAGCATCGCGCTCGTGGAACCGGACAAAGCAGAATCTGCCGCTGAGCAAGTCGCTCTGGAGTATACGAAGAAACAGCCCGAACAAGCCGCCCAATCCGACGGCGTCCTGATCTGCCATCCTGCTGACGGAGCCAGTATTATTGAGGATTGAGGGTCAGAAGACTCCCGATCCTAGATTCTCGAGATTTAAGCCAACAGCATGAGAAATAGATGACGATATGAAAGCCATCATCCTGGCCGCCGGATACGCCACGCGCCTCTATCCGCTCACAGAGAACTTCCCCAAGCCGCTACTCGAGCTTGCGGGAAAGACCATCCTCGATCACCTGATCGATCAGCTGCGTGAGATCCCGGATATCGATGCGATCCACCTGGTGACCAACCACAAATTCGCCTCTCACTTCGAGACGTGGATGAACGAGTCGGGTGTGGGTGACATCTGGTCGACGAAAATTCACGATGACGGCACCACTTCTGCGGACGACCGACTGGGAGCGATCCCGGATCTGCAGTTCGTGTTGGAATCGGAAGGCATCGAAGACGACCTGCTCGTGACGGCCGCCGACAACATCCTTCAGTTCTCACTCCACGACGTCGTCAAGACCTGGAAGTGCAACGAAGCGTTCCACATCTGCGTACGCCACGAGGAAGACGTCGAGGACCTGAAGAAACGGGGCAACGCGATCCTGGACGACGACGACCGTCTCGTCGACTTCATCGAAAAGCCACCCGAACCCAAATCGAACTGGGTCGTCCCACCGATTTACATCTACCCAAAAGCATCTCTGCCACAGATCCCGGCATACCTCGAGGATGGCAAAGACAAGCCCGGCCTGACCGGCGACTCCCCGGGTCAGATCGTCGAGTGGCTGTACACAAGAATCCCGGTCTACGCCCACCGCATCGAGGGTACCATCCTCGACATCGGCAACCACGACAATCTCGCAGAGGCCAGGAAACTCCTCGATTCCCCGTAACCGCGGTCTTCACGGCCGCGCATCGTTTTTCGATCACCCGGACACACAACCGCTCGTCTACAAGCACACACCAAACCCAGGACACACCTTGGAATACGCCTGCTTCACCGTCGGACAACCCGAAACCACCCCCCGCGAAACCCTCAAGCAGCTCAAAGACGCCGGCTACACGGGTGTCGAGTGGCGCGTCACAACCGACGATGGCGACACCTCGCCCCCCGGCTACTGGAAGGGCAATCGCTGCACCCTCCAGGCCACCTGGTCTGACGAACAATTCCAGGAAATCGCCGACATGATGGCTGAGATGGACATCAGGGCCGCCAGCCTCGGCTCATACCTGCGCTGCGACCAGTATGACGGCGTCGGTCGGATGATGCAGGTCGCCAAAATCCTCGGCGCCGGATCGCTTCGGGTAAATTCCCTCGGTTACGATGGTTCCCGACCGTATCCGGAACTCTTCGAGGAGTGCATCGGCCACTTCGGCCGTATCCAGCAGCTCTCGAAACAGTTCGGCGTCAAAGCAGTGATGGAGACCCATCCAGGCAACATCACCACATCTGCCAGCCTGGCCTTCCTGCTCGCTTCCAACTTCTCGCCAGACTTCGTCGGCGTCATCCACGACGCGGGCAACATGGTACACGAGGGTTACGAGCACTACCAGATGGTGTTCGAAATGCTCGGCCCCTACCTGGCCCACGTCCACATCAAGAACGGCCGCTGGGCCGCCGATCCGGCTGAGGCCCCCTACGCGAGAAAGTGGAAGAACGAGTCCGCCCCGATGCGAGACGGCTGTGTCGACTTCGAGTTCCTGGTTCGCTCGCTCAAGTCCGTCGGCTACGACGGTTGGCTCAGCTTCGAAGACTTCTCGAGCGAAGCCACCCAGGAAGAAAAAGTCCGCGACAACATCCAATTCATGAAGGAGGTGGAAGCGCTCGTATCGTAACCGCAGACTTCACGTCTGCGCAGATACAGCGCCGACTACATCCGTTCGTTGACCACTGACCGCATACGTACCCATTCGCAAACCCAGAGGATTAAATGGCAAAAGTCGATATCATCCGCTACAACCCGATCGGCATCTTCTCCAGCACCACCCAGACCGTCGTCACCTACGACGACAAAACCGTCGTTCACCACATCGAACCCAGCGGCAACGTCGGCACCCAATACGCCGGCGAACTCGGATCCGAATGGTTCGGCACGATCGAGAACCTGAACGCCGGACTCGTCAAAGGTGGCGCCAACTGGGGCGACGTCTACAAAACCGACGTCCTCTGGACGACACCCGCAGGCGGCTACGACGCCTGCGACGACTACAAAAACAGCTACAACGCCATCTACGGCCCCATGATCGCCGCCGTCACCGGCCACCATCTCCGCTCAAACAGAATGGCCCGCTTCACGCATCCGGAAGGCTTCCCTGATCCCGCCGCCCTGTTCGAAATCCAGATCAAAGCCGTCCGCGGTGAGTCGGTCTCCATAAACGGCGGCACAATCGACTACGGCGAGTGGCAGGACGTGCAGCCCAGCGGCGCATCCGTGATGCACAAGGACGCCAACGGGAACACGGTCACCACCCTGGGCGATGACCTGAAGCAGGAAATGGAGTTCGTGCTGATCGAGCAGTATGAGAAGCCGATGGCCGAGAAGGGCATCGATTTCAAGGCCAGCACGATGTGGATGGAGATCCTCGTCGCCATCGACAACAACCCGGCCGAGACCTGGGCGCGCATCGACACGCTCAAGGCCGTGATGGCCGACTATTACGGTGACAACCTGCCTGCGGGCAAGATCTACCCGGTCTCTCGAATCCCCAACCTCGACGGGATCGTCGAGCCACAGCCTCGCTGCATCGTCGGCAACGACATCACGATCAACCGCTCGAGCGAAGTCATCGACGGATTCGCCTCGTGGGCATCCTTTGATCGCTCGGGTGTTCGCGAAGTGATGGTCAGCGGGGTGGGTGGAGATGATGCCGGCGCGATCCTCGGTACAATAGACAGCCGGCTAAAAGAAGCGGGCGGAACGGGCTTGAAGGAGAACGGCATCTTCAACAACGCCTACATTGTCGCCAAAGACTCAAAGGAAGCCAGCCGTCAGTGGCTTGCGGACTTCAACACTTCGTTCACGGCCTACTACGAGGGGACGTCACCCGCAGGACGCACCGCCCAGTATCTTGGCGGCTTTATGGACGAGAAGTATCCCTGCGGGATTTCAAACCGTTCGATGTTCGCACTATAGTTCCGGCCAAACACGCGCATCCTGAGTAGCCTGCGACAGTGTCGGCGGGCGTATCGAAGGACTCCTATCAGCCAGTGGATGACACCGATCGCCCTTCGATACGACCAGCTTTGTGCGTCCTTCGAATGAGGCCGCACCCGATCGTCGACGAGGTCACTCAGGCTGATCGGTTGCCCCACACAGGACACTTATGCCATCACGACGAACCCGAGACAAAGACCGCGACGACTCCGGCCTCTACACCTACCTCCCGGACTCCTTCCGCCAGGGCGGCGTCCCTCAGGGAGAGCTAACGGAGCACATCGGGAAGAGCCAGATCTACCCTGGCACCATCCGCAAATACTGGGTCTACACCCCAGCCCAGTATGATGCATCCCAACCTGCTTGCGTCATGGTCGTCCAGGACGGCGGCGGCGCCATCAAGGAAGACGGCGCCTATCGCTTTCCCGTCGTCTTCGACAACCTGATCCACAAGGGCGAGATGCCCGTCACGGTCGGCATCTTCATCGATCCCGGCCACGTCGGTGACGAGCTACCGGAACAAGGTCAACAGAAGAACAACCGAAGCGTCGAATACGACTCGCTTGGCGATACCTACGCACGCTTTCTGCTCGAAGAAATCCTTCCCGAGGTCTCCAGGACCCACAACCTTACCGACGACCCTGAGCGACGTGCCATATGCGGCTCCAGCTCAGGCGGCATCTGTTCCTTCACCGTCGCGTGGGAGCGGCCCGACGCTTTCCGCAAGGTCGTCAGCCACATCGGCAGCTTCGTCAACATCCGGGGCGGACACGTCTATCCCGCGATCATCCGAAAGACGCAGCCCAAACCCATTCGCGTCTTCCTCCAGGACGGCAAGAACGACCTGAACAAAAACCACGGCGACTGGTGGCTCTCCAACCTGCAGATGGAAAGCGCCCTCGAATTCATGGAGTATGACTACAAGTTCGTGGGTGGAGAGGGGAAGCACACCGGACTGCACGGAGGGACACTGCTACCGGAGACGCTTCGCTGGCTGTGGCGCGATGTGAGGTAGGGCGGGGAAGGTTAGGGGAGGCAAGCCAGGAGAAGGACCACTAAGACGGCCTTGCCTATTCTCCAGTGTTGTAGTGCTCGATGACCCGCATCATCTCCTCACCATCCGGATCCCGGATCACATACCGCACGTTGTTCTGTGCCTGCTTCTCCCACGCCTTATACACCACCAGATATCGTCCGGGATGCTCCAGCCTCCGCTTGTCCCAGATGATATTATCTACCTGTCCCTTGACCTGATACTCGGTCGGATCCCGACGCGCATAGAAGAGGAAGTGGATATAGGGTGCGGAGATCCGCGGCGCGAACGCGACGTAGTCGTACGACGGCCCCACCTTGTCGATCAGCGTAACCAGGTCAGCCATACCGTGCTGGAACGCGTCTCTGGACTCCGCGCGATACCGTTCGAAATAGGCAGACGTGAATCCATAGGCGTTCACCAACAGGATCAGGACAGCGATCGCGTTGCCATACAGACGCCACGACCGGACCGTGGAAGGCAGATAGGCAAGCATCTGGCGAACGCCGACGACGGCGGTCATTTCGAGGGAACGGAGAGGCTCCGATCGATCGAAGCGCGTGGGGTAGGCGTTCATCCACGAGTGCTGCAGGTGTTAACCCTACCAGGAACAAGACTGGAAGCAGGCACAGGTCTCTGCGTCGACCGCGGAGAATGCTGAACACGCCCAACAACACAGCGGGTGCCAGACAGACCAGGAGTGGGCCATAGCCGGGTACACCATGACGCAGGTTCCAATCGCCATCGTGAAACAGGAACGACGGCGTCAGGTGACTCACATAGTTGGATAAGAACAGCAGGACCGGTTCATCCCGGGCGAAAACCGAGACCAACTCGAACCGACGGTGTCCCTCTCCCCAGAGCGTAAACGCATAGGTGGGAACAGCCAGCACGACCAGAGCGACGACGGCGATTGCAAGATGCTTCCGGGTGGGGCGATCCAGAAGTGCGCTTCGGACGACATTGAAATGCAGGGCGATCAGAGCGATCAGCACCAGCGGAACCAGCGCTTTAGCGACTGCATACGTATGGAGAGTCAGACCGAAGGCGAGGCCGCAGAATGGCAGAATCGACGGTCATCGAGGCTTCGGAGGAAGAGGTATACGGACAGCGTTAGAAATAGCGGAAGAAGGATCCCTCTGAAGGCCACTCGGCTGAAGACGATCTTCCAGGGATAAAGCGCGACGAGAAGCCCAACGGCCAGCCCACCCATCTTCCCGAACAGTTGACGACCGATCAAGCTGGAGGTCAGGATGCCAAGTGTGCCGGCAAGCGCCGCGACGATCCGCGTCGAGAAGACATCCAGGCCGAAGAGGGCTACGAACGGGATGGTGAGATACGTATACAGAAACTCGACGTAGTCCATTCCGTGATGATTCAGGAACAGCGGGTAGGGTTGGCCGTCGGTCGCCTTTCCCGTGGTCAGCAGACTGTAGGCGTCATAACCGTTGGCCGCTTCGTCGCAATACAGTCCTTCTGGCAAGATGGAGAGATCGAACACTCTCAGGACACCGCCGACCAGCAGCAGGAGACCCAGCCCGATTCGGTAATGCTGGATGGAAAGGCTCGCTGGCTCTTCGCGCACATCGGTCACGATGCGTCATCCTCCTGCCCGTCACCCACCACCTCCCAGTACGCTTCATACGCAGCTGTGGGACGAAAATCGTATCGCTCAACTCCCAGCGCCCTCAAAGTTGCCCGTTCCAGCAGAGAGAAGTCACTCGCGTCTTCCCGGTTCAGGTCCATCGGCTCCTTCAACACGATAGGCGGATTCGTCATCCATCGAGGTTCACCAGACAGATTCGACGACGACGAGTGCAACATAAAGGGATGCAGGATCAAGAAGTCGCCGACCTCTCCCGTCACCTCGACAAAGTCGTCGCACGCCTGCGCGATCTCCTTGAAGGGCATCTCGCTGGGTGGATAGCCTTCTGGATAATCCGCCAGATACCGGGCGATATGCTTGACCGAATCCGGTGTAATAAACGTCCCTCCCCCTTGATGCGCGACGTCCGACCAGTACACGATCGTCAGCAGGGCCTGCTCCCGGCTGTTCAGAAAATGCCTGAAAAACGCGCCATCCTGATGCCATCGACCCATATCACCTGAAGGTGGCACCCAGGGCCCATCCGTGCCGTTGTTGAAGTTCACGATAAATGCGTCCGACCAGGTCGACGCGTCGATCTCGCTGAAATGCCCTTCCACCTTCATCACACGACGATCGATCCGATCTTCTCCACCCACCACATCACAGATCGCGTCCCAGGCCTTTTCTGAGATCTCCTCGATCGGGAGACGATTTTCCGGATACATCCACACAATCGGCTCCGCCCACGTGGACAGGTCGTCCTTCCGGTAGCCAAGCCGTTCGTATGCCTGGTCCGTCCATCGCCGTGCAAGCTCCGGATCGACGCATCCCTTGACGGTCAGGTAGCCCCGCTCGAGAAACTGATCGACCTGTTCTGTATCCAGAACGCGGAATCCATCTGCTGGTCGCGCAGCTCCAACCATCACGATTGCTCCTTCAGGTCGATCGCCAGCCCCATCTCCAGACACCATCCAGCCTCCCCTGCGACAAGCTGATAGTGCACCTCTCGCATCCCCCCTGTGGGATTCGCGTTCGTATCGCCGTTCAGATAGATCGGGAATCGTCGCACCAGCGCATCCTCCTCGATCGTAAACCGATCGTGACCCATATACCCGATCCCGATTCCGTCCTTCAGCAATGACGGGAGATATACATCACTCATCGAGTTCTTCCGATTAGCGGAGTAACCGACTACCGACCCATACGACCCACTGCCGGCAGAGGTCACGAAGACATAGACCTCAGGAGAGCCATAGCGATTCAGATCCGCAACCTCGACGCCCGTCACTGTCCCATCGATGGCGCGCTCCTGCGCTCTGTTGTCGATCTCCAATCCTGCTGGCGTTACACGAACCGTGTCCAACGCACTCTGGTTTGCGCAGGCGACCCAGAAAGAGATCCCCTGGTGCACAAGCGTCGTGTCGAGGCCGCTTTCGATTGGCTGACGCTTGACCTCCTGTTGTTGACACGCCAACAGCAGACCACAGAAAGCCGGAATGACAAGACGAGTCCAGGTCACTCGACCCTCCCCACCGCGCACCCGATTCGCTGATTCAGTCGGGGTCCAATGGCCCCGAACAGAAACATCTCCCCGTCCTCCTCGATCGTGCACGGGTCGGCGAACCGTTGATTACTTTCACCGAAGAATGTCCGGTCGCAAATCGTGAACGGCTCCCCCACAGGCTTCAGATCCTGACCGATCTCAACCGCGCATACGGCCGTCAGGTTCCGCCCCACCGCCGCTTCGGTCACCTCGTCCAGATGGAACAGCAGATACACACGATCGCCACGCGTATGGATGAACGGTGAACAAACAAACGCCTGATGCCCGAAGTCCTCGAGACTCACGATCGGATCGTCAGCGAGCGACCAGGCCTCACCATCATCGGACCAAGCCGGATACAGCCCGAACTTTTCGAACCGCTCCCAACTCCCCTCGGAATACTTGAACAGCAGGACAACCATCAGAAACCGCCCGGCCGATTCGGCGAATGGGCTGTCAAACACGCGCGCATACGAGGCACCCGACATATCCAAATGCGCCGAAGCCCCAGGCGCACCTGCCGAACCGAAGCCTTCGGGAAGGTTGGAAGGCGATTCGGCCATCTCCGTCTGGATCGCTTCTCCACCATACGTGAATGCGATCCCGTCTTTCGACCGCGCCCATCGCGTCGTCGTGTTTTCCCCGTGATAGTAGAGCCAGATCTCCTGCAGATCCTCCCGCCAGATCGCGTGTGGACTCGAGATGTGGCTCACGTCGTGATGCGGTTCCCACACCGTCGCGATCAACGGATTCCCATCGACTTCCTTCCACGGACCCCGAAGATTATCCGCAACGGCCAGGCAGATTCCCCCCGGCGCATTATGCGGCGCGTAGTACAGGTAGTATTTGCCGAGCACGCCTTCAATCCTGTCACCCACCCGAATCACGCTCGGAAAGATCAAGTCGTCACACGGGTTATACTTCAACCCTTTATAATCCAAAGCCACAAACGATTCCGTAAATTGGATCATTGGCAATCTATCCTGAGCTTGGTGCCTGGCGTCTGGTCATCTACGACATAATACTCGACTTCCCACCTCCGGACCACCGATTCCCTTACCAAGCCTCTCTACCTGACTACTGACTATCTGACTACTGACTGATCCTCATCTATCCCTTGCAGCGTCAGACACCCCCTGCCATATTGCGACGCAACAAGGGAGGAATCAATTGCCTGATGAGTATTCAGCAGCTACGGAGCGCTATCTCCGTAGTCTCTACACCGACCAACGACACGGCCGCAGTTGCCAGATTCAGTCCATCGATCAACTGCTCGAGTGGCAGCTCGACGCCCGTCACGACCTCTACCAGATCGTCGGTCTGCAACGCCTGCAGGAAGAACTGGCCGACCACATTCCCGCTGTCGAATACGAGATCAGCGAAGAGATGGACGGCTACACCCGCACACGGTGTACGATCGAAACCGAACCGGGATTCGCCCTCCCCTTCTGGCTGTTAAAGCCCGACCAGCCCGGACCGCATCCGCTCGCCATCCTCCCGCACGGTCACGACAAGATCGGCATGGACACGACCGTCGGAGTTGCGCACAGCGACGATCACGCGCAAAAGATCGCGTCAGAAGACCGTGACGTCGGCGTCCAGGCCGTTAAACGTGGATACCTGGCCATCGCCCCCGCCGCACGCGGCACGAGCGGCGACGTCGGGATCCCGGACATCAGCGACCGTCACGGCGCCCGATCCTGCCGGAGCCAGTTCATGCACGCCATCCTGGCCGGCCGAACCGCCACCGCCGAGCGGGTATGGGACGTAATGCGCCTGATCGACTGGGCCATCACGGACTTCGACATCGACGAGTCGAATATCCTCGTGATGGGCAACTCGGGCGGCGGTGTCATCACGCTCTATTCCTCCGCCTGCGATGAGCGGATCACCTGCGCCGTGCCCAGTTGCTCCTTCGCCCCCTATGTCAGCGAGACTGGCTACATCCACCACTGCGACTGCAACGCCGTCCCCGGCATCTCACGCTGGGGCGAAATCTGGGACCTGACCGCCCTGATCGCACCCCGCCGCCTGTGCATCGTCAACGGCCGGGAAGACAGGCTGTTCTCGATCGACGAGGTCGAACGTGCGGTCACGGGAACCCGCCGCATCTACGACGCCATTGGACTCCGCGACCGATTCGAGCACCACTGGGGCCCCGCCGGCCACCGCTTCTACAGCGACCTCATGTGGCCATTTGTATCGAGAATTGACAATCGATGATCGAGGATTGAAAGAAAAACCCGTTCATCCCGCCGCCCGACCTAGCCTTGGCGACGGCGGGAGTAGGGCTGGCCGGCTGGCCAGACCGTATCGAGGGACCACCATTTGGCACTGTCAGCCGACCCCATAGCAGCTACATCTCAAGCAAGCACTTCCCCCATCACCCTCCGCAGCATCCTACTGGGTACAGCTACGGTCGTGGCGATGTGTGTCTACACCAACCACGCCGGCCTCGTGATGGGGTCCTCCTCGCTCGTGAAGTCGCAGTATCCGATGGCGATGCTGCTGCCCTTCACGCTGTGGATCTTCGCCAACGTCGGGCTCAAGTCGTTCGCGCCCAGGTTCGCGCTCTCTGCCACCGAGCTTCTCGTCATATATGCGATGACCTGGATTGCGGGAGTCATTCCGCTCGAGGGATGGGCCGCCTACCTGGTCAGCAGTATCAGCGTGCCCACATTCTACTCATCCCCGGAGAACAGGTGGGAGTCGATCATCTTCGACCGTTTGCCCTGGTGGATGTTCACCGAACGCGCCCCCGGGGTCATCCGACCTTTCTACGACGGGATGGCGCCGGGTGAAACCCTCCCCTGGGCCCACTGGATGCGACCGCTGTTCTGGTGGACGGCCATCTCGCTCGCCGTGGTCGGGGCAGCTACCTGCCTGTGCGTCATCTTTCAGCGTCAGTGGGAAGACGCCGAGCGGCTCACGTTTCCCCTCGCGCAGTTCGCGACTGAGCTCACCTCCGGGTTCGACGAGCCCGGACGCATTCCCGCTCTATTTCGGAACCGGATCTTCTGGTTCGGCTTCTTCACGGTCTTCGGAGTCTTCCTCTGGAACATCATCGGGTACTTCAACCACGCTCTGCCCCGCATCACCGTGTATGGCGGCTACCTCAGCAAGCAGGTCGACCTCGCACGCAACTTCCCGCCCATATATATGAGGATCCTCCCGCCAGTCATCGGGCTCACCTACTTCTGCGATCTCGACATCCTGTTCAGCTTCTGGTTCCTCCGGCTCGTCGCGATCCTCAAACTGGGCCTGATGGCGCGTGTGGGCTTCACAGTCGGCCTCAAGGATCAGCAGGTCGATGGCCCTGGAATCGTCGCGCTCGAGAGCCACGGTGCGCTCATTGTCCTCGCCCTCTGGACGTTTGTCGTCGCTCGCGGCCATCTCAGGCGCGTTTACATCGCAATCCGTCACGGCCGGGAACATCCCTACAACGACGGTGTCGTCCCTTACCGTACCGTGGCCGTTGCACTCGTGGTCTGCACGCTGTTCATCGTCGGATGGATGATGTCGATCGGGATGTCGATCACCATCGCCCTGCTTCAGACGGCTCTTCTGTTCACGGCCTACCTGACCGTGGCAAAGTTCACGGCCGCCAGCGGCTTCACTCACCTGCTTCCCGTTTTCGCCAAGGGGGGCGGCGCGCTCAAACAGTTCGTCGGTACCCGCAACATGCTTCCCGGCGATTTCGTCGGTGTCGAGATCGTCAACTCGAGCCAGTTCTTCGGGAACGATCGGATCCCCGCGTGGCCCGCCCTGCCCCACCACTTCCGCCTGCTGGGTGACCGATCCCGATCGCTTGTCTTCTGGATCGCCATCCTCGCCTTCGGCGCGGGCCTGATTGCTGCGTTCACAAGCGTGGTCCATCTGGCTTACCACGAAGGTGGCCAGAACCTGCATACCGCACCGTTCACGGGACGATCGAGTTCCGGCGCCGTGCGGCTGTACGACAACATGACCAAGCAGATAATCGGCGATAAACCGACGGCCTTCGACCCCGCCAAGATGCTCGTCTGGACGATCGGCGTCCTCGAAGCCGGTCTCTTCGTCCTCCTCCGCAACCGGTTGACCTGGTGGCCTGTACACCCCATTGGGCTCGCCTTCCAGAACACCACCGGCTCGCGCGCCTACGCCTTCTCGATCTTTCTCACCTGGTTCTCCAAACTCGCGCTCCTGCGAATCGGTGGGATCGCCCTCTACCGCCGTGCGGCCCCCTACTTCATCGGGCTCCCCATCGGCTACGTCACCGGCATCGCTGTCTCCTCCATTGTCGACCTCATCTGGTTCCCTACCGGCGGGCACTGGACTCACGGGTGGTAGTAAGCCGCGGCTCCGGACTACCCGTGGGATGCAATCTCACGATTGCATCGACTTCTGGGCGGAAGGGCTGAAGCACTCGTATATCCCTCCTAACCAAATCGCCACTTGAAATCGTCCACAGATTGAGGACATTTGTGCACACAGCGGCACGAACGAGCTCATGACCGACCGGGCGGCAGGGCCCCTCAACCCCACAACCGCCAGAACGAGGAACCACAAATGGAATTCACGTCATACCCGCCGGGCACGTTCAGCTGGGTCGATCTGGCGACGTCCGACCAGAACGCGGCAAAGTCCTTTTAAGCCGAGGTCATGGGATGGTCGTATATCGACAACCCGATGGGCGACGACACCTTCTACACGATGGCGCAGACAGACGGGAAGGATGCCGCCGGGATCTTCACGATGCCCGAGGAACAGGCGAAGATGGGCATCCCTCCCCACTGGCAGAGCTACGTCACTGTCGAAAGCGCTGACGCCGCAGCCGAGAAGGCCAAAGGCCTCGGTGCAAACATCCTGATGGAGCCGTTCGACGTGTTCACGTCAGGCCGGATGGCGGCGATGCAGGATCCGGGCGGCGCCGTCTTCAACGTCTGGGAGCCGAAGGACAGCATCGGTGCCGGCATCGCCAACTGCCCGGGTGCCTTCTGTTGGAACGAGCTCTACACGAAGGACCTCGTGGGAAGCAAAGCCTTCTACACCGGCATGTTCGAAGACTGGACTACGGACACGACGGACGTGGGAGAGTTCGAATATACGAGCTTCATGCGCGGCGAGCGCGGGATGGCCGGCATGATGGAGATCGCTCCCGAATGGGGTGAAGTCCCCCCGCACTGGAATGTCTACCTCGCCGTCGAAGATTGCGACGCCGCTTTCGAGAAAGTCACATCCCTGGGTGGACAGCAGACGATGCCTCCACAAGACATCCCCCAAATCGGCCGCTTCGGCATGGCCACCGACCCCCAGGGCGCCGCATTCGCCCTGATTACCCTCGCAAATCCTGAATAGGGCGGCAATGCTTCGCATTGCTTGCGAGAATCCTTCGGATTCTCTCTGGCGACGTCAAAAAGGACCATCCTCCTTGGGGAGGCTGGCCCTTTCTCTTCTGTTCTGCTGAATCCAGCAAGTTCGCTCCACGGTGATGGTCTCAGCTCTCCGATCTCGGCCATCTGCCCCCTATCTGACTACTGACTATTTGACTTCTGCCTTAAAATACCCCCTCACAATGTTGTTTTAAAACAACTTATACAAATACCTGCTCAAACGTGCACTTTTCCATTGACAAATGCACAGATGTGCACCATTTTATCTGCCCACCCAGGGACAATACAGACCAAACACACACAATCACCGGGTCTCTGGAGTATCCAAACCAGTCAACAGGAGGACCGTCAGATGCGTCGAGGAGAAGACACGGCATTGGCCGCTTACTACCGGGACGTTGAGCGCTATCCGCTGATCTCACCGGACGAGGAGCGTGCACTCGTAGGCAGGATGTGCAAGGGCGACCAATCAGCGCGGGACCTCCTGGTCAATTCGAACCTCCGGTTCGTCATTCACGTCGCCAAGAATTTTCAGAATCAGGGGCTGGGATTGCCCGACCTGATCAACGAAGGCAACCTGGGCCTGATAACGGCCGCGCGGAAGTTCGACCCGAGCAAAGGCTGTCGGTTTATCACCTATGCCGTTTGGTGGATTCGCCAGAACATCCACAAGGCGCTGGAAACGCAGACCCGTTCCGTTCGCGTCCCAGCAAACGTCCTCAACGATCTGGCCCGACTGCGGAAGACGGAAACCGAACTGTCGCAGTCGCTCGAGCGCACCCCGACGCGGGACGAGGTCGCTGTAGAAGCGGATTTCGAACAGTCCAAGGCCGATCACACCTTCGGGGCCACCTATCAGACCCTTTCCCTGGACACCCGTCGTTACGACCAGGGCGAGATCACCTATGTGGAAACCATCCCGGACGAGACCTTGCCGTCGCCCGACGCAGGCTTCTATGAAGAGCAGAGCCACGGTGAGGTACGGGCCGCACTCAAGTCGCTGAACCACCGGCTGCAGACCGTCCTGGTGCTGCATTACGGAATGGACGGCGAAGAGCCCAAAACCTACCAGCAAATCGGGCTGCACCTGGGTGTCAGCCGCGAGCGGGTCCGTCAGCTCAAGGAGGAGGCGCTGCACAGGCTGCGCCAGAAAGAGACAGGAAAGCGGCTTGCTTCACTGAAGAACTAGCCCACGAGCGAGAGACTGCACGCGCCGGGAACCCAACCGCCGGGCAGTCGTCAGAGAAGGAGGATCGGGTTGTCGACTCACCGAATCGGAGTCGCCGACTCGGTCCCCATTTTCGTGCCCGGACGCAGACGGGGCGTGTTTCACCCAGGTTTCAGGCTTTCGTCTTGACCCCTCCCACGTTATGGCGGAAGTTAGGAATTGGCATCGAGAAACCCTGACAGACGCTCCGCACCATTCACTCACGGCGGCCTGACATGCAGACCATTCTCTTCACCGTCCTCGCCGGCCTGCTCCTCCTGTGGGCGGGAATCGGCGCGCTCCTCAAGTGGCTCCGCCCGATCGAAGATAAACATCTTCTCTGGTTGGGGGGATACGCCAGCCTGATCACCAGTCTCCTGCTCTTCCTGGTCATCAACACATCGATGACGCAGCAGAAAGTCGCGCGTGAGGACACCAAGTCGCTGCTGTCCGAGCAGATGGACGACTTCCGGAAAAAGCTTGGCGAATACACTGAGCGGCTGATGGGCCAGATCGAAGAGAAAGCCGAGTTGACCTCCTCCGAAATGGAGGTGCGGGGGACGCTCAAACAGGAGCGCGCCCTCCACTCACAGACCAAACAGCGTCTTTCGGAGACCGTCGAAGAGGTTAGAGCGATCTCGAGCCTGCACGAAAAGGAGCGACGGGCCCATTTCGCTTACCGTGACAGCCTGAACACCGAGCGTGCACTGCACGACGACACCCGGGGCAGCCTGAAGACCGAGGAATCCGCTCACAAGAATACGCGTGACGAGTTGGGCAAAACCCGCCGGAACCTTGGCAAGGTCGAAGAACGGACAAAAGGTCTGTCAAATGACGTCAAGCGGCTGCGGAAATCGGTCGAACGCGCAGAGTCTCGTGCGGAGAAATCCGAAAACAACGAGAAAGAGCTGCTCGCCAGGCTCAAGACGCACGATGGCCAGCTGGGTCAGCACACGGAGTCGCTGATCCGCCTGCAGGCAATGGTCGATTCCCTCTACTTCAAGCGATTCAAGCAGCTCTACACGGCCCCCGGTGAAACACCGGCACCCGCGGGCAACTAGGTCTCAGCCAAAGACCTTGCCCCTCCCTCGGCCTACCTGCTATCTTGTTCCGGTTCGCGAAATGCTCATCGAACCCGTTTTGACATCTACCCTTGGTGCCCTGGGTGATCCGGTGGTCTCCACCGCACCCTTGGGACAACGGAGGTGAAGTTTGGAGAATAAGAACGTCCTGATTGCTGTCGGTGCCGGCGCGGTCATCCTGGCCGTGATCTTCATCATCGCTCTGATGCCCACCGAGCCCGAGGTCGACCCTTATGTGGTCCAGCTCGAGTCCGAGGTGGCGACCTACACGTCTCAAATCGACTCGATGAACAACGTCGTCGACGGGCTCAACGGTCGAATCAACACGCTCAGAACTCAGATGGACAGCGCCCGCGCGTCCAACAAGGTGCTGCTCGCCTCGCTCCGGAAAGTTACGAACGAAATGAAGGAGTATCGTCGACTGTATGGCGAGCAGAAACGCGCGAACGAGCGTCTGATCACCGAGCTCAAGCAGGCACGGGAAGAAAAAGAGGCGGTGGTCGGCGAGGTGAAGACTCTGAAAGGCGAGGTCGACAGCCTGAACAACGCTCTGTATTCGAAGACGGTCAGGCTTGTCAGGCTCGAGTCCAACCTGGAGGAGGCACTCGAGGAGAAGAAGACGCTCGAGGAGACAGCCACCTCCGTACTGGTGATCACGGGAACCGAGGATGACCTGAAGGAGAAGGGATTCCTAAAAACCTGGCGCGCCGCCATCTTCAGCAAGAACTACCGCGTCATCAGCTTCCCTGACGTGCTCGAATCGAACCAGATCAAACGCATCTCACTGGGTGAGACCCTCGCGCTCGCCGGCCAACTGCAGGCCATCTGCGATCGTCACGGGAAACTGGAGAAGGGGAAGGAGTACGAGGTCAGCAACGGTCCGGGAGGCCAGTCGCTGATCACCTTCATCGACAACACCCTCGAGGGCCAGCGCATCCTGGCAGTGTTGAAGAACTGATCCCTTCCACCCCGTTCCCCTTGAGCGGGAGCGGAGGAGAGCGGGAGAAAAACCAAAAGCGGCTGATCCAACACGGATCAGCCGCTTTTATTTGTGGTTTAGACTTTGGTGGCGCGGGGTGGTCATCGGCAGCCCCCGCTCTCCCCTGCTCTCGCTCAGGGCAGGGGGCAGGGAAGGGCCCTACCACATATGCACGAACACGGCCGGCCTCACCTTCTCTCCCGATGGCGCTGTCGACAGCAACGAATCCGCGTAGGCCGCATCATTCACCATCCGTTCCCGGCTCCCGCCCTTCAGATACAGATGCAGGTTCCGGTCCGGATCGGCAACCAGACCGTTCAGGATCGTCTGGAACTCGCCGGGTCGAAGCATACGCCTGACGCTCTTTCCATCCGCCGATACGGCCTTCCCATCAGGCGTATACATCAGAATCACATCGTCAGCTTCCGGATCGTGGTGATGCACCCGCCACACCGGCTGGGACACGTTCAGGATCATAATCCCGAGCGTCAGCATCAGCATCATAATCCCCAGGAATAGCTCCTTGCTGACATCGTGATCCTCGACTTCGGATACGGCCCTTTTGAGGTATCTCGCCATTCAGCTAACCTGTGGCGGTGCCATCTCGCATAGCGATCCAGGCCCGCTCGACCTGCGCCACCTTCGACATCATCGCGTCGAAGCCTTTTCGAAGCGGCAGATAGGCGAGCAGGGCAGCCAGCGTCGTCTGGAACGCCAGAACGAGCCCGCCTGCCATATCTCGCAACACCTTGAACGACTCCGTCGCCTCGCTCAAGTTCGTCAATTCATCCGCCATCAGCAGGATTCCGCAGACCGTACCCAGGTAGCCGTAGAACGGGAGACGGGACAGGGATCGTTGTCCTGCGATCAGCCTGTCGCCAACCACACCGATCAGCTCTTCAATGACCTCATCGTCACGCGAACGCAATTCGGTCGCGTCGTACCCCGCCTCCTGAAGCGATTTCAAATCGCTTCTTCGGCGGACAGTCAACGTTGGCTTCTGAGCCTTGGCGTCACCATCTCGGAGGTCTTCGTGTTCGTCGAGCAGCCGCATCCAGATGTGGATGAGCGAGAAGAGATGGCCCGAGAAAGCCGCGATGACCAGGGCATACGACCCGCGTCCGACCCACTCGATCCAGCCGCTCGCGGGAGCCGCCTTGAAGTAGAAGTAGACAAACAGGACGCCGACCCCGAGCCCGGCCGCCCCTCCGACGATTGCGGCGATGGTTGTGGCGTTACCACGCACCAGACCGTAATGGCCATCTTCTTTCCCTAGCGTCTCGGCACGCTGCATCAGGGACATAGCACCGATTACGGCACTGCTCACACTCAACAGCACGGCCACGATGATTTCCAGCATGGTCACAGAGTCACCTCGATCATATTCAACGCACTTCCTCGCTCAGCCGTCTCCATTGTCTGGTCGCATACACGGCGTAGGCGGTCAGGATCAGGGTTGGTATCAACAACCCCAGTCGTGAAGCCCGACCTGCGAACCCACCGCCACCGGGGTAGCCCCCAGACCCGTCCGCTTCTCCTAAACCATCACCATCCCCCGCCACCACCCCTTTGGTCGCGCCCGGCCGACGATTCTCCCGATCAGTCGGAGGCTGGTATACTGTCGTACGTCCGTCCACACCACCAGCAGGAACGACACGCTCGCCGGCCACCGTTGCCGCATCCTCACCCCTGAGCCTTCGGCGTTCCGGGTAGATCAACGTCTGATGCTCGGGAGGTAGCCGCTCCGACCAGGCCTTCACCTTCTCGGAGACCGGCTTGGTCACCGCTTCCTTCAAAGGCCCGGCTTTCCCCAACGTAAGTGCGCCGCCATCGACCGATCCGGTAAATGCGGCCACGGAGAGCGTGGATGCAACAGCCTTCAGTTCCGACCTCAGACGCGCTCGCTCCGTCTCAAGCACAGACAGTTCGGCCACAAACGCGTGAGATGACATGTCCCGCCGATCACCGCCAGTGAAGTCATCACCTGCGCCACCTCCGGCGTCGCGCACCTGCGCCATCCCGAACCGGCGCGTCATCTCTACAACCCCGAAGGTCGTTTCCCCCCAGATCACCTCTGCCTGCAGGATGTCCGGTAGAGAGTGGGCATACGTGATCGTCTCGACCGGCCCGGATACCCCCGTCCAGCCATCGTCTGACACGACCACGGGATGAAGTACCCCGGCTCTTCGCAAATACAACCCGAACAAGAAACCACTCTCGACGAGATCCGTATCCCATCCCCGGGCCCGAACCACGTTGCTGGATCTCAGGTATAGACTGGGGATCTCCACCTCGACCGGGGTGAGACGAGTCTCGCCAACGAAGTGGTCGTTGATCCAGACCTTCGCTTCGTCGTCTGCCCAGAAGATGGCGACCAGATCAACGTTGGACGGAAGCTGAACGGAATCATCCCCATCCGGGAGTTTCTCGACATCGAGGGTGCCCGCATCCCGCGACTCCATTTCTCGAACCAGACTGTCAATTCGAGCAGAGACACGGTTATACTGTTGACGCAGAACGAGCGTGTGGTTCGGAGTGCTTCCTGACGATGAGAGTGGGGAGACGAGAACAGATGCCAGGAAGAAACATAGATGCCGGAAAGTCACAGTCGATGCTCAATAGTCGGCAAAGGAACCATCATCCTCGTGGTAGAACATCCCCCTCGAACGGTAGGACTCGTTGCGAACCGCCTCGATCGCAGCGTCTTCCATGTCCACCCCCAACCCGGGCTGCTGCGGCAGTTCGATATACCCGTCCTTGAACGTCAGCGGTTCGTTGAACAGGCCCTGCCCCCGCCTCGCCCCTCCCTCGCAGATCGCGAAGTTCGGGATCGTTGCGACCGCGTGAATCGATGCCGCGACACCGACCGGCCCGGCGGCGTTGTGCGGCGCGACGGCCATGTTATGGATCTCAGCCGCTGCGGCGATCTTCTTCAACTCGAGGATCCCACCACAGTGGCGGATGTCGGGCTGCAGGATCGCGCACATCTCCTGCTCGATCAGCCTCCGGAATCCCCAGCGGGTCATGTGACGTTCGCCCGTCGCGATCGGCACCGTCGTTGAACGCGCGATCATCTGCACGGGTTCATCGTTTTCTGGGTGACACGGCTCCTCCGCGAACAGCAAACCGAACGACTCGAGCTCCTTGACCATCACCACGGCCATCGTTGGACTAAACCGCCTGTGTAGATCGACGGCGATATCCACATCGTCGCCAACCGCTTCCCGGACCGCGGCCACGCGGGCCACCAACCGCTTCACCGTCCCCGGACTCTCGACAAACCGAACGGGCTGAGGCGAACCGCCCATCTTCACCGCCGTATACCCCTGCTCGACTGCCTTCTGTGCACTCTCCGCCACCTGCGCCGGCTCGATCCCGCCCCCGATCCCGGTATACACCCTGACCTTGTTCCGAACGGACCCACCGAGAAGTTTCCAGATGGGCAATCCAAGCGCCTTCCCCGTGACATCCCACATCGCCATCTCGATCCCGCTCCAGGCGCTCACGATCGACGGCATCGCCCGGCTGTAGCTGGACCGATACACAGCTTGCCAGTGGCGCTCGATCTCGAACGGATCCTGTCCGATCAGATACTCACCGATATCCTCCACCGCCTGCGCCACAATGCGCCAGTGCTCGTAATTCATCGGCTCGCCAAATCCGACAATCCCCTCATCCGTTTCCATCTTGAGGATCATCGCCCGACCTTCGATCGGAATCGTCGTCAGCTTCGTAACCTTCATCTACCTGCCATTCCTTCGTAACATGACCGTCCTTCTTTGGTCATTTGTCATTGGTCATTGACCACTTGCTTCCCGGTACACGGGCCCAACTATATCCGCAAACTTGACTGCACTATCGTCTTCCGGCGCATACCCGATCTTCTTCATCGCGTCGGAAATCCCCCAGAATCGATGCGAGTTCCCGCTGATCCCGTAGAACACCTGGAAGGGCACGCCATGCAGATCGGTGATGTCTTCCGTCTCGATACTCTTGATCACCAGTTGGGCCTGATCCCTCGCACTGAAGTAGGCTCCGAGGCTGCGATGCAGACGCTTCAGATCCTTCGGTGGATCCTCGAAGTCGCTCTCGCGGGGTGCCCCGATCCGGATCTGGACGTTCTCGAGCCGCTTCCCGTCGTTCATCGATCCGGTCGCGAACACGAACCCCAGCGCCTCATACGAGATCTTCCCCCACCCGTAGAAGTTGTCGGTCAGTGGGTAGTCGTCCTTCGTCACGAAGTCGACTTTCTCCTCCCAGATCAGGGGCTCGTAGAAATCAGCCGCGTGGTTAGAACTCATCATGACGACGCGGCGTACGTCTTCCTCGATACACGTCTGATAGACGTTATACGTCATCATCACGTTATCGTGCTCTTTCCAGAAGTCCGTATGCCGATGATTCACGGTCCCCTTGAACCCGGTGTGCACGACCGCATCGATGCCCCTGAAATACTCGCGATAGGTATCCCGATCCCGATTCAGGAGATCCGCGACATGAACCCCCTCGACCGCCTCCCCTTCCGAATCCGTCGTCTTCACATCGAGCAGCCTGAGATCATACCGCTCCCGCAACGCGTCGATCATCCGCCCCGACACGTGCCCACACGCTCCCGTCAACAAAACCGTCCGCTTCGCCATTCGCCTGCCTTTGATGACTTTCGACTTTAGACCTTCCGACCTTCGACTTAGAAAGGCGCTTCCGTCACCTCGAAGTTCTTGTGCGTATCCCGTCCCCGCACGACGATCGGATGCCACGCTGCCTTCACAGAGTTCAGGGCCGCCTGCTTCACGTACGGCGGAATGAACCGCACCGTAAGCCCACACCGTCTGCGGTAGGACCGGTTCGGCATGCTGGCGTGAAACACCTGCCCATCGTGAACCGACATTTGCCCTGCATCCAAAATCAGGTGGATCGCCTTCGAATCGTCGATGTGCTCGTCGGGGATCTCCTGGTTGATACTCAAAAGGTTCCCTACGGCCTCTGACTTCGCGTGAGGCGCGATGCCTTCCGTATGCGATCCGGGAATCACCCGCATACATCCATTTTCCACATCACTGTAATCGATCGCGATCCAGGCCGTATGCGCCTCCGGCGGCTCGAGCCCCCAGTATGTGATGTCCTGGTGCCACGCCACAAACGACTTCGGGTCCTTCTCCGGATACTTGCAAAAGATGTGCGTCGACAGGAGCAGGACATCCTCCCCCATCACCGCCTGCATCACATCCAGAACACGATCGTCGGTGGACAGTTCCCAGATGAACGGTTCATCCATGTGCCGAGCCTGTAGCCCGATCTGGCAGTTCTCCTTACCCTCTCTAGCCTCGAGCTCATCAAACTGAGTCCTGAACCCATCGATCTCATCCTTGGTGTACACATCCACCCGGGGCAGAACGCCATCCCGTGCATATGTCTCTCGATACTCGTTCGCGCTCACGATAAAACTCCATCCATCGCATCCAAGCCCAATGACCACTGACTATCTGACTGCTTCTACCAAGCTATGCCCCCAAAACATGCCGAGCAACCGCTTTGTCTGCGCCGCAGCCCCTGCTTTAGCCGCTTTGCCACATCGAATAGCGCGACTTAAGTTGGATCGTCTGAAAGCACGAATCTCTCACATTCACATGGCGCGAACATGAAGATCACCTCTGTAGAAGCGATGGTATTGCGGCTCCCCGAAGTCAATGCCGCCTGCGATGGAACCCAGGACACCTGCTTGATCCGAATCGACACGGACGCAGGCATAAGTGGTTGGGGCGAAGTCGACTCTTGCCCGACGGTCGTGAAAGCGGTCGTCGATGCCCCCCTCTCACACCAGATCTGTAACGGCTTCGCGAACGCACTCGTCGGGCGCGACGCGCTGGATATCGGTGACTGCACAGACGCGATGGACGAAGCCGCGAACTACTATGGCCGTGTAGGGGTCGGCTCACACGCGATGGCCGGGATCAACCTGGCACTCTGGGACATCGCCGGAAAGGCAGCCGACAAGCCGGCCTACCAGCTTTTGGGCGGACAGAACGGAAAGCGATTCCGGGCCTACTGCTCGATCCTTTTCGGGGATACGCCGGAAGAGACCTACGAACTGGGTCGCCGATTCGCCGATCAGGGGTTTATGGCGGTCAAGTTCGGCTGGGGTCCTATGGGGGAATCGGAGACCAGCGACATCGCACACGTTCGAGAGGCAAGGCGGGGCGTCGGTGATGAGGTGGATGTCCTGATCGACGCCGGGCAGGTCTGGGATTGGGAAACCGCGCTCGAGAGGGCGCGTCAGTTCCAGGAATTCAGGCCCTTCTGGATCGAAGAACCGCTACACCCACAGGACATCGAGGGTTTTGCTCGCCTGACCGCTGAGAGCCCGATTCCGATCGCCACAGGAGAGGCCGAGTCACGGTTGCCCGACTTCGAGCGCCTGGTAACCGACGGTGGCCTCCACTGGATTCAACCGGATCCAGGTCGCTGTGGACTCTCGATATTCGTGGCCGCGGGACAGTTCGCCCATCAGCACGACGCAAAGGTGGTCAATCACAGCTTCAAAAGCGGGATCACCATCGCCGCAAGCCTCCACGGGCTGGCATCGGTGCCCCACGGTGAGATCTTCGAGTTCTGCATGACCGATTCACCGTTGCGTCACGAGATCACGAACGAGCAATTCGAGGTGGTCGACGGCTACGTGTCTGTCCCCGAGGGGCCAGGCCTTGGTGTGACGATCAACGAGTCCACCATCGATCGATACCGTGTCGCCTGACTACCGTCCCAGCATCCTCCCACGCGCGGTCCCGGCTTCTTTCATCGGTCTGCGAATGGAAACGTTTCGCCCCTCGGCGACCCCGTCGTCGTAGGTCTCCGTCCGCCTGACACCACCCCCGGAGCGCGTGATCACGTGGGGATTATGGTAGCGGAAGAACGCGCCGAGACGCGCATCTCCCTTCCACACGAGTGCTTCTGACTGGACCATCTGCGCTTCCTGATCAGAAAGCTTGGAGTGGAAGCCCTCGAGCACGCCGGCGTAGTATCGTTGACGCTCCCGGTTACCCGTAAGCCCTCTGTCTTCCCGGTAGGTCTCCCAGAGTACCGGCAGCAGGTCGGTCAGGTAGGCATACACATACGATGCCATCTCGAGGTTGTCCGGTGTCCCGTAAATCTGAAGGGCGGTGCCCCGACGATCGCTGGTCGCATCGTAGCTCTGACACCACAACAATTCGACGAAGAAGAACTGGCTGAGGATGGCGCCGATCCAGAGCTCGGCTGATGTGTGACGCGCTTTAACGGGTCCTAGAATCCGCCAGGTGAACTGACGCTCCCGGTCCAGCTCCACGGTATCGATGTTATACTTGATCAGCAGTCGCCGGGCCTTCTGAACCGCGGCCTGCGCCTCGTTCTCGTTCGGGCTCTGCGCGAGAGACAACAGCTTCTGAATTACGCGCAGGTTCTTGTCGGGCCCTTTCCCTTTGAGATCCTCGTGGGCCTCACCTGCCTTCGGTGAGCAGCGAAGTCGCTCACAAGCTTGCCGGAAGGCTGACCCGTGTGCGGACTCGTCGAGTACCTCCAGCACCTCGTGCACATACTGATGTGCCATCTCGTGCCTCAGGGTTTCCAGGACAGCGGTCCAGTCGTCCCGCAAAATATGATGCGCCGAGAGGGTGATCTCCCGACGCAGGCCATCCCAATATCCCAATGTCGTCTTGCTCTGGCCGATCCTGAACGAAGGGGACCGCAGCCGCCCCTCGACATACTCCTCGTTGTACTGCGCCCACCATCCGGCCAGTCGGCGCCCCCACGTCCGGTGCAGTTCGGACTCCAGGTCGTCCAGGGGCAGTTCCTCCTGCACTAGCGTCTCTTCAGCTCCCGGACAAACGACGGGCTGAGCACGCCGCGTCCGACCTCAGCGACAGCACCTTCCATCGTCAGGTTGTAGTCCTCGTCGATATCGATCCCCAACGTCCCACCGGGAGCGTTCACCTTCACGGGCGCCTCGACCAGCCCGAGACGGACGGCCGCGCTTGCCGCCGCGCAGGATGACGACCCGGAGGCCTGCGTCTCTCCCGCTCCCCGCTCCCAGATCAGGATGAAGATCTCGTGCTTCCCGGTCGGCACGGCCAGCTGCACGTTCGTCCGCTTCGGGAACAGCTTGTGATTCTCGAGCTCGGGACCCAGTTCGAGCAGGTCCTCCCGAGTCCACTTCTGACCCTTCGGCTTGAACACGATGCAATGCGGATTCCCGACGCTCACCCCCGTGAATTTCAGTTTCCGTCCTGCAGCCGTGATCGGCTGCTCGATCAACTCCTTGACCTTGAGTGAGCAGGGCAATGCTTTCGGCTGAAAGGTCGCCTGCCCCATCTCAACCGTCGCGGAACTCGCATCACCATATGGGTCGATATGTAGGTCGATCGACACCAGACCACCCTTCGTGTCGACCGTAAAGTGCTTCTTCTTCGTCTTTCGCGTCGCGTTCAGGTAACGCGCGAAGATCCTGAGCCCGTTCCCGGACTTCTCCGCCTCACTCCCATCCGGATTCAGAATCCGAAGCCCGAAGTCCGCCTTCTTCGACTTCTCCAACGTCAGGATCCCGTCACTCCCGATCCCCCAGTTCCGATCGCAGATCTTCACGATGTTCTTCGGCGTCAGCTTGAAATCCAACTCCGTCGGATCCATCACGATGTAGTCGTTCCCCAGCCCGTGTCCCTTGAAAAACCCGTTCCTCATGTCACTCCCTTATTCGTTGCTTAATCGCAGAAATCGCCGGCGGAGCCGGCTCCCACGAGTTCTTTTTTCATTTTATTTTTGTCACTTTGCCTTTTGCATTTGCCGCTTTGCATTGCTCACTGCCACTCCAGTACCACGCCCATGCACTCGTGCAGCCGGTTGTAAAGCATGTCATAGGCTTCAGCGGCACGCTTAAAGTCATATCGGTGCGTGATCATCTCGTCAACCTTGATCTTCTGGTCGGCGATCAACTGGATCGAGCGGTCCGAAGCCTGAAGTCGCTTTCCGATATCCAGGAATCCGCCCAGAATACGCTTACCCTGAATCTTGCCCGAGTCCAATGGCAGGGGCGCATCCTCGTAGAGACCGATCACCTGGATCAAGCCACCACGCTTGACCATGTCGATCGCCTGCTCGAATGCGCGTCCACCGGATCGCCCACCGACCGTATACACGACCCTGTCGGCGAGTTCGCCATCGGTCATCGCCTTCACGGCTTCGACCGGATCCTCCTTGCTGACGTCGACCGTGTCCGTCGCGCCCAGCCTGGCAGCCAGCTCACAGCGAGCGGGAATCGCGTCCACCGCCACAATGCGACCGTCGAATCGCGCCCGCAGGGCCTGCATACAGCCGCTTCCCACAAGCCCCTGGCCCAGGATCACCACCGTATCGCCTTCTGCTGCGTCGAGGTCGTCCATCCACATCACCGAACTCGTACCCAGTGGCCAGAACGTTCCGGCCTCTGACGACACGTCACCCGGCAGAGAAACGACTGACGGATTGATCGGCGAATGCGTAACCTCTACTGCCACCCACTCGGCGTGTGGAGCGATCGCCGCGACACGTTCGCCCATCGACAGGTCATCCACCTCAGAACCGACCTGCACGATCGACCCCACCAGGCTGTAGCCCATGATCGCCGGATCGATGGCCTCTTCCCTGGCGTAACGACGCCAGATCTCGGACCCTCGACTGATCAGGGTTCGCTCCGTCCGGATCAAAACCTCGGAAGACTTGATTTCGGGGACGGGAACGTCTTCCAGCTCGATCTGATAGGCCCCTTCGGGCTTAGTCACCCTGAACATACTGAACTCCCGTAATCACTCGACCGTCGGAATACGCCATCGCCTGCCTGCCGGCAACGACGTCGCCCGACCATTCAGCGTCAACTCGACTGCGTGATCGGACAGGTTTGTCACCCGAATCCCGGACGCATCCCTGGTCAACTCGACGGAACCGATCGGGTCGACAGTCACCTCCAGATCTACCCACACCAGCAAGGATCCCGAGCAGAGAATCGCCCGCTCCTCGCGCGCATCGAGCACCAGACCACCACCTCGGAATTTCCCCGCATTGTAAGCAAGCGCGCCTCGCTGAAACGGAAGGATCACGGTCAGATCGGTCTGCCCTCTTCTGTAGCGATACCCTCGGCCACGTTCAGGCTGACTCAACGTGATCTTCTCGAACTCATCCTTCGCTGGTCTGCTCCCAAAGGCCTGAATCGCAGCGGCGAACGTCGTTCGACGCCGTCCCTCTCGACGCGCGAGGACGAAAGGGACATCCTCCCCCGCAAACCCGATTCCCGGACCATCGACGTTGGCTGGTCCCACCCCTGTGTAGACCAGCGTGTCGCGACGACTGCCAACCAAGGTCAGTCGGACGCCAGAACCCTCCTGTCGCCACGTCGACTGCCACGTGCCTTCGGGTCGCCCACGCCGAAGGTCCTCGACCACTTCATATCCGGCGGCTGCTTCGAGTGGCTTTTTCAAGCGACGATGACTGAAGCCAGGGCGGAGGACGCCACGGTTGTGATACGCCCAATCGAACGTGTGGGAGTGCTCGGAGCGAACGCGATCGACGATCAGCACCGTATCGGAGGCCACGAGCATCGTCCGTATGACCTGGACACCATCATACACAGGCCCGGCATCTGCTTGTACCACGTCCAATCCATCTGCGCGCACCAGGAACTCTAACTGACCGGTCGCAGGCTGCTGGGATTGGCCATCTACGACGATCGTGTTGTGACTGACCGTCTGCTTATACCATTGCTGATGAATCGGAATCCCATACGCCACGGAACCGGGGTCGGGCGCCTGAGTCGTTCCGCGAGCGAACAGGGTGAACCCCAGCTTGTCGGGATGACCGTGCCCCCCACCGTGTGGCCCGTAGTCGAGTGCGACGTAGGTGGGCTGTTTCGCACTCCCCTGTCTGAGGAATGCGAATCCACTGTCTGGCAGACTCTCCGAAGAAACGGAGACCGACGGGTCTGGAAGCTCAGGAGAGCCATGGATCAACGCACCGAGGGAATCCCTCGAGGAATCGGCGAAGGGAATGACCAGTTCGGGATCTTCGAACACCGAGAATGCGACTTCGTAATGGTGGGCCTGATTGGCCAGCGGACCACCACCCGAGTCGTGAAACGCCGGCATACCGCCGTCGGGGCGAACCGCCTTCAGGGGAGCCGTAAACATCCGTCGTACCCGGTCGGTGAAGAGGTCGAGGCCACAGTTCCGAAGCGCCACCGCCCACGCAACCAACGGCGTCATGCCATAGAAGTGGTATCCCCACGACCCCTCGAACCACTGTCCATCCTCGCGAATGCCCTGCTCGATCTGCTCCACAATCCCGACCTCACCCTGGACCGCAAACTCGAGCAATTCGGCATCGCGAAGCACGAGGGCAGCCATGCCGATCGCACAGTTGTGCCAGCATTGGATGTTGTGGATCCCGATGTTGTGCTTGAGGATGAGTTGTGCGGCAGGTCGGAGAAGCTGTTCACGAATAGCCTGATGCTCCGCAGGGCGGAGGACGTTTGCGTGGCGAATCAGGTCATATCCGCAGCATACGGGGATCAGCCAGACCGATTCACCGAGCGTGCCCCAGGACACCTTCGTCGCCCAATCGGTGTCGGTTTTCAGGTGATGGTCACGGACGGGATACTTCGGATAAGCCTCTGCGTATCCCAGAAGAATCTCGGCCGCCTTCTCGGCAAACGGTCGATCGCCGGTAAGCGCGTAGCTGACACCCAGCTTGCGGACGTCTTCGCTCAGGGCGTTGTGAACACGGGTCAGTGGAACGGAATCCCACGGCTCACCAGAGTTGACGAGCCCACAGCTGGGACAACGATGGATGGTAGGAGATTCGGTAACCAGCTGGCTGCCGCACTCCTGGCAGGCATACCAGTGCGGCCATTGACCGCCGCGGTCGGGGATCTTGACGGGGTTCGCGAGTCGGGACTGAGCGGCATCTACCAGCTTACGGTAGGCACGTCGAGCCCATTGGTGGGACTCGACCTTGGACCGAATGGCAGGAACGTCCTCTAAACGAAGAAGCAGGACTGGGCCGGAGGCTGCCCGGATGAGATCACCTGGCGACAAACAGTCTAGTCCGGTAGGACTTCCCTGAGGAAGTGGATCCAGTTGCCGTGCATGATGGCGCGGACGTCTTCATCAGCATAGCCACGATCGGCCAGGAGACCGGCCACCTTCTGCAGATCCACGATGGTGTCCAGATCACGTGGGCATTGTTCGTTACCGTAGCCTCCATCGAGATCGCTGCCGATCGCCGCGTGTTTGCAGTTCCCGGCCAGCTGACAGACATAGTCGATCTGGTCTGCAACCGCATCGAGGCCAACCACCTCGGGTTGCGTTTCGCCCTTGATCCATCCTGGATACAACATCCACGCATCCAACGCGGCGCCAATGACCCCGTCGCGCTCGATCACACGTTTGAGTTGCTCATCTGTGAACTGTCGAACGCCATCTACGAGTGTCCGGCTATTCTGATGACTGGCCATGATCCGCCCGTCAAAGGCATCGGTCGCCTCGAAGAACGCCAGATCGGCGAGATGGGTCGTGTCGAGAACGGCCCCGAACTGCTCCATTTCCTTTAAGAGCGCCCTGGCCTCTCCCCTCAACCCGCCCTCTGTGTCCGTTCCGTGTGCATAGGCGCTGAACCCGTAGTGCGAAAGCCCCACAATCCGGAGCCCGTCCTTCCACCACGACTGCATCTGCCCCGGCCACACGATCGGGTCTGCCCCTTCCATGCTCAGAACCATTCCAAGGGGTGTCGTGTCTGGGTCGGCTTGCCAGTTGCCGAGATGATCTTCGAGCTCGCTCTTGGTGCCGATCATCCGGACCTTGCCCTGAGACTCGAGGCACCGGTAATACGCGAGCTGCCCCTGCGCCTTCGCATACGAGATCTCCTGACACGCCGCGCCCGTTGCCGGGCTGTCCGGCCAAGAGGTTCTCGCGATCACCGTCACGATCGAGAGCCCAACCTCCCCTTTCCGCATCTCAGGAAACGCCACCGTCCCACACGCGCGCCCCTTCTGGGGGATCATCCCCGCCTCCATCTCACGGATCTGCTCCACCGTCAGATCGAGATTCCGATCCCAGTTCAACGCGTTCATCGCGAGATCCAGATGGGCATCCACTAACAGCACTGAAAGACCCTCCCATTAGGCGAAGAGTGGGCATCCAAAGTCGCGCCGTAGCCTTCGGCGAAGGTGGACATCGCGAGATCGAGATGCGCGTCCACTAATAGCATAGGTTCTGACCTTCGACTTCAGACTTTCGACTCACGACTCACGACCCAAGACCCGCGACTCAACTGACCGAATGAACGTCCTGTATATCCGTCCGATACACCCAAGTCCCATCCTTCACATAATGCGTCGCGAAGGCCAACCTGGGCCGTGATCCCGACCGATTCGCAAAGGATCCGTGGATGGTCATACTCGTAAAGAACACCCCACCGCCGCGGGGTACAGACAGATAGGTGATTTCATCGGGCTCCAATCCCACGATCTGGTGGGAGTGCATCTCTTCGACCCAAATCTTGCCGTCACGATCACGCATCTCGTAATCCTTCACCCAGGCTGCGTGCTCGCTCTCGTCCTCGGGCGGAGCCGTCTCATAAAGGGGTCGCCTATGGCTTCCAGCCACGACACACAACCCGCCGTTGTCCCTGTCCGTGTCGCTGAGGGCTAGCCAACAGGCCATCAACGTGTTCGGCTCGTTCCGGATGTAGTGCGTATCCTGATGCAGCGCGACACCCGTACCACCCTCGGGAGACTTGGCCATATACATCGTCTGCACGATCATCGGATCTCCCGCCATCAGTTCGGACACGATCCCACAGATCTTCTCGTGCCTTGCGAGCGAGGCCCACGACGTGTCAGCCTGATATCGCTTCAGCCCCAGACCCCGGACCTCTTCCGGTGTCTCCTTCTCCTGCTGAGCCAGAAACGCATCCGCCTCTTCGTGACTGAGCAGGTTGTCCACGACCAGATACCCGTCCTGCTCGTAGGCCTGTTTCTGTTCGTCGGTCAGCATCGCTTTTCTTTCTTCAACGTTCTCTCTCAATCTTCTTACGTCAGATCGAACGGATTGCTCCACGCCTTGCTTCCGTCCGGACCGACCACCTCGAATCTCACCCACTCCGCACCCGGTCTGAGCGTGAACGTTGCTTCCTCGAACATGCCCGAAGGATCGTAGTGCTGCGCACCGTAGGTACTGCACACACCGTAGATCCGTTGCGCTTCCGAGCACTTTACTGTCGCAACGGCGGCGTCGCCACTTGTGTCAATTTGGATGTCGTGTATCTCGGGACCAGTCGATCCGTAAGTCGCTCCACTCTTCAGCGCCTCGAGGATCGACTCCGCGCTGCGATCCTTCACGCGCGCCATCGTCCAACCCCGATAGTAGTCAAACCGTCCAGAACTCGGGTCTTCGGGATCCGAGTGCAGATCGTCGTTGCTCAGCATCGGGTAGATGCGGTGCTCCTGCTCCATCCAGTCATCCCAGTGTATGCCAGACTCCCCTCGCCCCATACACTGACAAACCGTGTTGAACACCTCGATCCCGGCCAGTCCTTCGAGGGGCAAGACGTCTCGCGCAACGCTGATAGAGCTCCAGTGTGGATGCGCAAGCCACGCCTGACCCCCCTGAGCACGAACCTGGTCGATCACGTGTTGGGGCGCCATCCGCTCCGCATCGATATCGTCCTCCAGATTCAGACATACGAAGTGGTGCCGCTGGCCGCCAAAGGGATTGTCCGGATGCAACTCGACACCTTGAATCAGCGTGAAGTCGTCAGGCACCGACACCGAATCGATCCGTGTGATTCGATGATGATCGGACAGACACAGGTAGTCGTAGTCGTGGGACACATACCCGTCAACACGACGCTGCGGCTCGACCTTCCCGTCCGAGTTGGTTGTGTGCGAATGCAGGTTTCCTTTCAGCCAGAAATACCCGTCTTCATCCTTCAACGTGAAGGGATCCACCTGCTCCCCACCAGCGAACGCTATCGACATTGACGCCTCCCGTCATCGCTCCTGAATGTGCCCGAGCTATCTTTTGTGATTTTGCATTTGTCACTTGTCATTGCGATACCACAGTTTTCCATCCTTGACCGTCGCAGCACACGCGAAGCGCTTGTCGGCCACGAGGGTAACCTCTTCTGCGTCCGTCAGTCCGAACGCCCCGTCTTCGATATCGAGTACAGTCAGATCGCCCACGGCGCCCTCTCCGAGGTGCCCCAGATCCCATTCGACTGCGCGCGCCGGCGCATCCGTGACCCGTTCGATGATATCTTCCAACGGCATGCCCAGGTGGAGGAACTTGCTCATCGTCGTCGGAAGATCGTAGGTGGGACCGTTGATCCCCAACCCGTGAATGTCACTGCTGATCGTATCAGGAGGAAACCCGTCGTCCATCGCCTTCCGGCCCACGTCGAAGCTGAAGCTGCCGACGCCGTGACCGATATCGAAAATGATCCCGCGGTCTCTCGCATCGCGGACCTCGGGAAGGACCTTGCCTGAGGCGTCGAGGATTCCGGCGATCTCGTCTCCGTGGTAGCAGTGCGTGATCACATCCTGTGGACGAAGGGGCGCCAACAATTCCGGCAGCGGAACATCAGACCCGCTGATGTGGACCATCAATGGCTTCTCGCATCGCCGAGCGGCCTCGATCGCGATCTCCAGAAGATCCCGCAAATCAGCGTCGCCACCGACCCCGCGATACAGCCTGACCTTGACGCCGATTGTGCCTTCCGGAAACTGCTGAATGGCGTTTGCGCACTCGCCGGCCTGCACATACCCCTCGTAAACCATCTCCCCACGACGATACGGCAGCCCCACACCCGACAGGTTCACATAGGCGAGCACACGTGTCTCTGCGGGCTCCATGATCACCTTTCGAAAGCCGCCGTAGTTGATCCATCCGGCCGTCCCCGTGTCAACGGAAGTGGTGACGCCGGTCCTCGGGCTCAGGTCGTCGACATCGATCCCGAAGATGGAAAAATCCTTGAACAGATGCGTGTGCAGGTCGATCAATCCGGGCGTCACCAGCTTTCCGGTCGCCTCGACAGACTCGGCAGCGGAGGCGTCCGCCAGATCGCCGACTTTCGCCACCCGACCATCCTTGAACGCCACGTCGAGTACGTCATCCAGCCCGTTGCGGGGGTCGATGACACGCCCGCCCTTGACAATCAGATCATACGTTTCCGACACACCTGCTCCGTTCGACTAGGTTCTCTCCTGCACATAACACCAAAGCCGGTCCATAGCGGACCGGCTTCTGCGCAAGATGATCGCGACAACCCTCAATGGTGTCAAGACAGCTCGGATCGCTCGTCGACATACGCCACCGGATCGATTTTCCCGGATTCGATCAGCCCCCGGAACATCTCGATGGTCTCGGCGACGCCTTCCGTCAGCGGCTTGTGCGACACCGTTCCGATCGCCGCCTCGAGCCCGGATCCGTCGACCTCGGCAGGGAACGGCAACTGCATATCCTCGAACGTGATCTTCTCACCTGACTCCGGCGCTGCCGCTTCGATAGCCGCCTTGACCTCCCGCATATGGGGCATCAGTCCCCCGAGATTGTGGGCGGCTGCGCCCTGATAGTCAGACCTTGCGGACTGGATGAATGCGCGGGCCGTGTCGTCTGCGTATTGGAAAACCGTCTGGCCGCCGTAGGAAATGTGGTACGGGATGTCGGCCGCCGCTGCCAGCATGGCCGTCGTGGGTGTAGACGTCACGCCTTGATCCCGGCCGACGCCATACACCACATACGGCCGCAACCCGATCGACGGAACGCCGTCGTCCGACCAGTAGACGTGGGCCGTTCCTTCGTTCGCCTGCTTGTAGACCCCGTAGTGGGTGTGGGGGATGAGTTTGTCATCATCCCTGAGCGGCGCACCCTCATCGTAGTCTTCCGGCGCCCCGAACACCGCGATCGAACTCGCGTAGGTCACGCGTGAAATCCGGTCGAGACGCCGCTTCACCGCCTCGAACACGTTGACCGTCCCGACCACGTTTACCCGCGCTCCCTGGGGTGGATCCGCCTTGCAGAAAGGGACCTGAAGCCCCGCAAGATGGATCACGTGGGTAATGTCGTTCTTGTCCAGCGCCGCTTGGAAACCTTCCAGGTCGGTGATGTCACCCGTTTCGAACGTGACGCGCCCCAACTCTTCATCGGTCAACACGAGCTTGAGACGCCGCGGATCAGACGCCAAGTCGAACACGGTGACCTCAGCCCCGTCGTGCAGCAGGTTTCTTACCGTCCACGCGCCGATGCACCCCAGCGCGCCGGTGATCAAAAATCGTTCTTCAGCCATTCTGCCTCTTTGCTCTGTCGACCCGTTCGGCTCGAGATCAACCGAATTCGGAGTCGAGGAAATCCCGGGATTGCTTCCTGATAATGAGTTTTCTTCCGTCCATCCTGATGTAGCCTTCGTCCGCCAGCCGCTTCATCACGCGGGTCACCGTCTCTCGCGCGGTCCCCGCCATGCTCGCCAGCACCTGATGGGTGGGACGCTTTGCGATCACGATCCCCTCTTCGGTTTCCTGGCCCTGCTCCTCGGCGATTGCTAGGAGCACGCTGCTGATCCGCTCCGAGATTCCCAGAAGGGCCAGCCCCGCGACCTGACGGTCTGACTTTCGCAGACGGCCGGCCAGGGTCACCATCAGATGGATGGGGATCACGGGATAGTCCTGGATCACACGAACGAAATCCGCTCGTCGGATCACCAGCAACTCGGAACGCTCGACCGTGGTCACGTCTGCTGATCGCGGGTGCCCGTCGAGTAAGGAGAGCTCGCCGAAGAACTCTCCCTGCCCGAGCAGAGACAGGATGATCTCGCGGCCATCGGGGCCGGTCACGCTGACCTTGACCTTCCCGGACTGGATAATGAAGAAGGAGTCTCCGTCTTCTTCGGCCAGGATGACCAGCGTGTTTCGCGCGAACTTCTGCAGGCTCGTCACACCAGCCAGTCCCGCCAGTTCGTCCTTGTCCAGACACTCGAACAACGGAACGCGCTGCAGGGCGGCTATGGTCGTATCATCGGCCACGACGGATACCCCCGTGGATCGCTAGAACAGCAGTACGGACACGGACTTCTGGATCATCGCAATCGAGACAGACGCCATACCCACCAGCGCCATCCCGACGGAGAATCCAACGACGAGCACCGCTGCATACAGTCGCCACTCCTGCTTGCCGTACTTCTTCCAGAAGTAAAACCGGGCGAGCAGGGCGCCGATGATCTGCGTTACCAGGACGTGCGGTATCTGCGTCAGGCTCTGGATGTAGCCGAACACCATCAGGATCGGCAGCCCGAAGACCGACATAAAGATGAACATGCTGATCCCGACGACGAATCCGACACCTATGATCTTCGGCTTCAGAGCGTCGAATAGTATCGGTCGGTCGTCTGACGATTGCAAGAACGATCCGTCAAAAGACGGAACCTTGTCGACCTCGAACTGGTAGACGAGTTTCCTACCTCTCTGGTCGAACGCCTCCGCGATCATCATCCTTGGGTTGGGCGTATCTACACGGCTGCCCTCAACCGGTCCCAGTATCTCGGGAGCGGACGGCAAGCCCTTCTCGAGCGCTTCAGACAGGTCGATAGACTGATCGGGAATCGAGACCCGGGGATGAAGCGGTGGATCCGAGTTGTCGAAGGCGGTGTAGAACACATCCGTCTTCGACCACGGTCCATAGGTGCGTGCCTTCGCTTCTAGGTCCACGTCTACCGACGCGCGTGCACGCCAGTACCACCACGACCCGTCGGGCAGATTCGACGGAATCCACGTCACCTGTCGCCTCTCTTCGTTTGTTTCGATCTCGCCCCGCATGGTCCCCGTCACCCAGACAGACCGCTGCAGCGCGCGTAGCGGCCACATCAACTGGACATACGGATAGGCGTCCGACGGAATCGGCGCGAGCTTCCAGATGTAGGACCAGTACATGAAGCTCGTGGCCAGGACGAGCGGCACCATGAACACCTCGGCCTTCAAGATGCTCGAGAACCTCGTTCCGGTCAGCTCGATCTGGCGGAAGCGTTCTGCCGAGGCGCCATAGTTGTCGATCCCGAAATCGACGAACCAGATCTCGATCCCCTTGAACCCGCTCAGGAAGATCGTCGCCTCCTTGATATACGGCACGCTCACGTTCTGCCCGACCAGACCGTCGAGCCTGGCGTTCACGAACGAGATCAGCGGCGTGTAGACGAAGGCGAAGATGAAGAAAAAGACGAGGAGCGTGTTCGAGATCAGATGTGGAAACAATACGCGGGCCACCACGATCGTATAGAGACTCGACACGCAGAAAAAGGCGATACACACCCATATCCGGAAGTCGCCCCGTCCTGGCGGGGGCTCCCAGCTGCGCTTGGCGGCCTTCTCTGTCGTCGCCATCCGCACGCCCATCCAGACCTGGTAGAACCCGATCACGGTGACGGCAAACGTGATTCCGATCCCGAAGCTCATCCAGAAGTCGATACCCGTGACGAAGTGGGTCTGGATCGTATCCATTCCCATCATCCAGTTCGGCATGAACCCGTGCCGATAAAGGATGGGGCTCGCGATCGTGTGGACCACCACCCCCAGGAAGGACCCCATCACTGCCCAGAACGGCGCGAGCAGCCCGGCGAAGATCGGCCCCAGATGGAGCGTGAAACCGATCGGGGTCGCCTCCAGGAAGTAGCCGGTGTATTGGGTAAAATCGACCCACGGAATAGGGATCAGCTGGACGGGTCGCTCCATGAAGGCACCCGAGATCGCCGGAACCGCCACGTAGACGAGCCCCCAGACGACCCCGATCACGGCGCCCGTGCTGAACACCCGCCACTTCCAGGTGTATTCTCCAGAGCTTTCCTCGGCAAGCGCCATCGCGCCCTGCGCGTTGATCGGAGCGAATGGAAAGGGCAGCTTCTCGTAATCTGAGGTGAGTCGGAACAGCACGTAGCTCGCAGAGAACCAGGCGATCCGTCCCATGATCATCCCGAGGACAAGCAACGTGATCGGCCAGAACCAATCCTCGTGGAAGAACGTGCGTTCTACGAGCGCCTCGGAGTCTGCTGGAGGCGCATACCACCACGGAATCAGCTTGGATATGCCAAACTGTTTGGCTGCCGGGGATTGAACGAAATACTGGTGCCAGAGCAGACCCTCGAAGGCGCCCGACTCTCGGTTGACGAGCGAAGTCGTCACATAGTAGAGGAGGTAGATTTCCTGGCGTCTGAGGCGGGTAAACGATCGTTTTGCTAGCTCCAGAAACAGGATGATCGTCACCCACTGGGCAGCCGCTCCGATCGAGCCGCCTATCATCAGTTCCAGATAGATATTCCCCGGGACCATCACGATCGAAACAAACAGCGCCCCGATCACGGTCTTCGTGTTGAATCCGTCCTCGTATGTATCGGGCGCCTCGAGAAGATCGCGATACTCCTCGATCTCCTCGAACTGCTTCGACTTGTCCCGTTTGAATAGACTCGCTAACGCCACTGAAGACCCATTCCAGTATTACTGATGACAACAGCAAGAAGCGTAAACACCCCTCTCCCGCCCGCGGGAGAGAGCGATGTGTATTCGCCCTGTCTTTCCGGCGGATACACATAGGGTGAGGGCTTCCCTCTCGGCACCGCCGTGCTGCTACGTCCTAAACACCTTGCTTCTAAACCGTCCGCTCAATCGTCCGCTGGCACCATCCCCTCGTCCCGCCCCAGCATCTGCAGCCCCTTCCCCTTGAACACCTCACGGTCTTCCGGGGCAACCGTTCGCCAGATCAAGAACTGCTTCCGCAATGCGTTCACAAAGCCCTGATTGACGCGCATCCAGGATGCGGCGTCACCAGACACCCGCTCGATCGCCACGGTCAGCGCGTAGAATTCGTGCTCTCCCGTCGGTCGAGCCTCGAAACGGAACCGCTGGCTGACACCTAGGTCGTAGGGAGCCAGCCATATCGCCGTATCGATCGAGTAGGCTTCTCCTTCCGGAACCTCGAAGCTGCCAAAAATGGCGCCGTCGGTGTAAAACGTCCCCATCGACTCACCCTCGTGCGACGCGAAATACTCGGTCAGGAAGACGGACAGTCCGAACACGTCCGCCCCACCGACCGTGAACGGGAACTCGAACTGCCAGCGATCGCCTACCGGATTCGGAAGCCGCCAGCGTCTGGCCACGTCCGGGACCGCCATCTGCGCGGCTTTCCGAGCGGGATACAGCGTGGACAGGACGACCACCATCATCACCAGACCAGATGAGGCCACGGTCGACAAAGCCGAGTAGTTTAGGGTCACTCCCTGCAGCCAACCCTGCCACAGCAGGATCTTGGCCACGGCTTGGCCGGCGAGATAGCCACTCACCGACCCGAGCACGGCGTATACACACGCCTCCGCGATGAACAGGAAAGAGATATGGACAGGAGCGAGGCCTACGGCCGAATAAATCCCGATCTCCTTGAACCGCTCGTAGACGGACCCCATCATCGTGTTCAGTACGATCAGGGCGGCCACGAGAATCGGGATAAACAGGCCCGACAGCCCGCTCATCGAGGTATTTCCGAGCGAACTGAAGACCGACACCTGGATCCGTCCCCTTGAATCCGGGATGCCCGCAAACAGTACCACGGACAGACGCGACAGGAACGCCTTCACGTGCGCTTCGATGTCCTCCCCGTCGTGGAACCGCACGGCGACCGACTGGAGTGGGCTTCCGATATCGCGCAGCAGGCGATACGGAATGATCGCGATGTTCGCGGCCGTGATATGCTCAAACGGCATGATCTCGACCTCCGGTCGCTCGAGCCCCTGTTTCTCTCGTTCCTCGACCTGCGTCATCCGGGAGATCTCTTCGTCATCCGTCAGCTTGAAGTCGGCGGGTGTCAGCGGCTCCTCGTCCAAGTCGAAGAATTCGTTCAGCCCCTCATGGCTGACGATCCCGACCAGCGGGAGCAGCTTGCCGAAGAGACGCACGCGCGAAACACCGACGGAGTCTTCGGTTAAAGCCAGTTTGTCCGCGATCGACTGCGGCAGAATGATCGCGTCTTCACCCGGCGCAAACCACCGCCCGGCCACCAGGAAGGAGTCGACACCGGTCACCCGGGGCTCAGCCGGGCTCAGCCCGAGAACGCCTTCGGTCTTGTGTGTCTTGGAAGTCGTCTCGACGGGGGTCTTGTTCTTCGTCCGCGTAATATACCAGCTCCGCGGCGTAATCGTCGCCACCTCGCTGAAGTTGACTTTCGCGTAATCATAGGCGGCATCCTCGAGCGGTCCCCAGAACTTACTTCGGACCAGCATCCCCGCATACGGGCCGGCCGAGTCACGGATGATCTGGTGGAACTGGAGGGACGCCTTGATCGAGGTGAACGACAGGACGGTAAACGTCAGGAGGAGCAGCGTGGTGAACGTCAGCGCCGTCCGCATCCTCCGGCGCTTCATGTTCGCGATCCCGAGTTGGAACGCGGCGACCGAGGCACTCACGCGCCCGACGTCTGTGTCGTGTAGCAGCAACTCTTCACGCTTGAGCCGCTTCATGTTGTCGCTGAACCGCGAGAACACGATCGAGATCACGAAGATGGCCAGCGCCAAGATCACGAAGGCGAGAAGAATCACGAACGGGTTCGACAACTCGAACGCGGGATGGACCTGCCAGAGGAAAATCCAGATCAGGACGAAGATGCCGGCGAACCCGGCGATCTGCCACCGGATGTCGGACGCCGTGATCAGCAATCGCTCGGTGAAGAAGGCGCACGGAATCACGAGCAGCATAAAGAAAATGATCCCGCGGATCACGTCGTTCTGCGTGGACTTCACGTCCGGATAGGCGCGCGCCTCAACCCCGAGGCCCGCCCGGGGATGCTTGATGAAGTCACTCCACCTGAGGTCATGTTCGGCCGCCCGCGCCTCGTCGATGTGGAACTTGGCCTGGTTGTGCAGGACGTTCAGCCGGTGGTTTTCGATCGAGTAGGATTTGAGCTCGTTCATCCGCGCTTCGTTCAGCGACCACATATCCTGAAGCGCCTGGAACGATGTCTTGGCGAACGAGCCGTGGGTCAGAGTCTGGAACCCTTTACCCCGCGCGAGCGCTTCTGTCTCCGAACTCGTCGAGTTCAGCAGCAGATAGCGGATTCCGATGAACCCGGTCTGCATCGCGACCTTGACCCGCTCACCAGGAGGCGTGAATACGGTCCCCACCGGCTCATCAGGTCCGAACCCGATCGCATAGCCATACTCTTGCGGACGTGTGTTGGCCTCATTGTATATGCTGACGCGTTCGAGCTTCGTCAGATACCGGGGGTCGACCGTATCATAGAAGTCGGTCGAAATACAGGGGAACAGGATCATCGTCCGCTTCGAGATCCACCAGTCCATGTCGAATTCGCCACGGTAGATCCTGGCCTGCGGACCAAAGTTCGGGGCATACGTAATCTCACCCGACGAGGGATTCAGGTAGTAGGCAGAAACCCGGACCCGCCGTTCGGCGATCCCCGGCATGTAGAACTCTCCCTTTTCGTCCGCCACGTCATAGTATATCCGGCGCACCCCCTTGACCGATTTTTCGATCCCCATGCGCAGCGAGGCAATAGCCCCCGCCTTCGGGCGGTCGGGTACGAAGCTGCGTCGTGGGAACGTGCGAACAAAGCCCTTCAGACCACGCATACGGTCATCAGGATCCAGACGGTAGTCAGGGATGAGGTCCGGACTGTCCAGCCCCAGATCCAGCACACCAGCAATCAATCGGATCTGGCCGGTCAGGTTCTCGTAGTTCACGAATTCCGGGCGATCAAGCGGGGTATCGACTCGGAAGCGTGCATCGTTCACCGTGATCAGCGACAGAGACGGCGTTCCCGTGTTCAGGATGACTTCACCGTCCGTCTTCAGCTGCTCGCCTGGGATATACATATCCCAGGTCATCCCGCCCTTCGGGTTGACACCGTCGATCATCGCGTCCTTCGGGTCAAGACCGAATCCTTCAGCGATCGCCTTGGAATATCGGACGAAGGATCGGCCGAACGGGGTGAAGAACCGCTTGTAGTAGAAGGACCGCGTACTGTTCCAGGCGCCGACCTCGTTGGTCTGACTCGTCAGGTCGAGGCTGATCAGAAGCCGGACGTCGAAGGGCTCCGTCATCAGCTCGGCAAAGTGCTTCTCTTTGCGGGAGTGTCGGCTCAGGAAGTCGCACACACCTCGGAATCCAAGGTGATGGCCGGATGTAGCCAGGAACATCACCGTATGCTTGGGCGGGTGTTCGGCCAGATACTCGACGAGTTCCAGCAGCCCGACGAGCCCGCCGGCCATTTCCGCCCCGGGCGCCAGAGCAGGCACCACCGACATGGCGTCATAATAGGCGTTGATCACCACTAGCCGATCCTTGAGCACCGGGTCGGTCCCCTCGATCGTACCGATAATGTTCCGGGCCGGGGCACGCTGCCAGATCATCCGCGAGGCCAGGTGGACGGGGATTTCCTTCCGCGCCGCAAATCGCGCCTTCAAGCGCTCCCCGTCTGCCCGTGATACCCAGAACCTCTCGACGCTGTTCGGGACCTGCAGGAACTTCTGCTCAGCCTCCGAGTAGGACGTCGTATCCGGCTCGATGAAGATCACCTGCTCAGCCCCGAGCGTGGCTGCATTCAGCCAGTTGTTCCAGGAATTGAATTCCATCAGGACTGCGGCGCCTTCCATCCGCAATCCGTCGAAGTCGGCGAACTCCCCGAACCCGCCATACACCAGGTGGGCATCGACGCCGCCAAGGGGAAGCGTCGAGGTCTTCACCAGGTTGGGCCAGACGCCGTGGATGGGGATCTCGTCGCCTGTGTCGAGCGTGAGCGTCCCTCCCTCGTCGACTGGCGACGCAATGTGGTAGGCCTCCGTGCGGACGTCCGTCAGACCATTCCGACGGAACTCGGACTCGATATGCAGCGCCGTTTCCTCGTGGCCGGGATAGCCAGGTACACGAGATCCACGCGCAGTCAGATACGCGATCCGCTCGCGAACTTCCTCGACGGAGATCGACTGATTGGCGCGATCGATCACTTCCTGCGCCCGGGAAACCGGAATCGGTGGCGGCACCACAGGCGGATCCAGACTCAGAATCGTCGCAACCCAGGGCCCGACAGTTCCCGGTCCGATCAGCATCGATGCGAAGCCGAACAGGGCCATCAGGACCAGCAGGATCATTCCTGCTTTCTTGACAGAGTCGATCATGTCAGCGTCAGGCCATTCATCAATACCGGTGAACAGCGTGACCCCGCTCCGGGAACCACACGACATCGATGGCGGACGATAAGGCGACTCCGACGACATAGCCGACGAGCAGCCCCACAAACAGCGGTCGGGAACGGCGGTAGAAGGCGGGACCACCTACCTTCAGCATCACCAGCTTGATCAGCCAGGCGATGAACACGGTAAAACTGGTGCGTCTGGCGAGATAGGATCCGGAGATCGCGAGTCCCACAGGATGCAGCGGCCACCACGTAAACTGGTGACGCAGAAAGATCAGGAGCGCCATCATGGCCATCCCGCCACCGAAGAACCCGATCTCCTCCGGATACTTCATGAAGAACGGATTACCCGGACTCTTGATCGCTGAGACCGTTCGGGGGAAAGACCGCTCCGCTGCGCGCGTGATCTCCCAACTGTTGAAGTTGTAGGCGCCATCGGTGTACCCCAGATACAGGATCAGGGTCACACAGGTTATGAAGCTCACGACAAAGGCCAGCGCCATGGCTGTCATGAGGTGTCTCCGGTTCGTGCGGGCGCCGTCGGACACCTTCCCGGCGTGCATCAGTGCGGGCAGGAACAAAGCCTTGAAGTGACTGGTCACGATCGACGAGAACCGGAAAGCCACGATCGTCGTCGGACTCTGCCCCTTCGACCCCAGCCACATGTCGATCAACCCCCACGGTCCCACGGGATTATTCGTATAGGGGATTCCCGTGTCGGCCAGGATCTTGGCCGTCCCGACGTAGCAGAAGATCACAGCCGGAATGAACAGGGCCCCATAGACCGGGTCGAACCCGATCGCCACGATCCACACATACATATAGAGCATCCCGCCGATCGACCCGAAGAAGGCGAACCGATACGACACGAATTCGCCGCTGTCGTCGACGGTCGGGTCCCGCCCTATCGCTTTCATGAACACATCTTTGAGGTGTCTTCTCGCGACCCAGAGGACGGAAACCACCATCACCACGAACGCGCCCCTCGTCTGCATGGAGTAGGCGCCGCGGTAGTAGTAAGGGGATATAGCCCGATATCCGAGCTGGTTCAGCCACCCCCCTTCGAAGATGAACAGGAGGTCGAAGAGCCAGATGCTCAGGAGAACGTCCAGACTCGCGAAGTAAGAAAAAAAGATCGTGAAGATACCGAGAAAGCCGCGAATCGGGGGGAACTGTCGGTCGATCCAGTACCACCGTCCTCGGTAGATCGGGAAACGGGGGAACCCGGGCAGGAAGTAGTTGATACAGTTCCAGGCGATCATACCGAAGGCGATCCCGAACCCGATCCAGAACAACCGGTTCCGAGTAAACTCGGGGAGCCACCCTTTCCCATCCCCCGGCTGGTCTGAGATGTCCATCAGAGGCTGCATCGCCGGGAACACGAGCCGCTCGTTATCGACCCACTGCCGTCTCAGGATCGACGCCACACACGCCAGGGTCACGAAGGCGGCCACTACAAGCGTAAACCACCAGAGCATCGGGAGGACCCAGACGCCCCACGGGATGACCCCGCCCTGCGGCAACCCCTCGAAGAACCATGCCACGGCGTTGCTCTCGTTCGAGGGGATCAGCCACCCGGGCACATACGGGAGCAGCCAGCGGTCCCACGCATTTTCCGGGGTAGAGAAATAGTGCGGAGCGGAGATATAACCGAGAAGGTAGCCGGTGTGGCCAAAGCAGGGCAGTGTCGCCCCGATCAACCCCATCGTCAGGATCACGTGCCATTCTGTCGATGCCAGCCGGAAGCTCGTCAGTTTCGAGAGGACGGACAGCCCGGCCATCATGAGCACGAAACTCATCAACATGGCCATCGGCACGTGGCTGTATGTCATCAACGAGCCGTGGAAGACATACCGGATGTAGATGGCCACAACATCGAGCGTAACGACAAGGAATAGCCCGAGCACTACCGACTTGAGCGTTATTGACCCGAGTTGAATTTCGGCTGGAGAGGGTTGACCTTGAGGTGAATTGGCCGGATGTGAAGCGGGGTTCTGCTCGAGTTCAGCAGACATGGCAGTGCGTTCTGTTCATGGTGACATGATAATAACCGTTGGGGCGCTGCTTTGTCAATTCCCGACTGGGGGAACGATGCCTCCTGTCCATAACCCGGTGGTTGAGCATATCCGACACTTTGCGCCGCCAAATGCCGCACGAGACGACGAGGGTGGCTTCTTCACGAGGAATTCTCACAAAGCATCGATTCATGTAAACCACTGTTATTAATTCATATACTTCGAAAAATGTCCGAGGACACCCGGACGGTACTGGCGTTGCAGTAGGTGCGCCGGACGGCCCATAATATTGACAGTCCAGACCCAATATGTTAGCTTCTGCTGTCGCTTGAAGCTACAAGGCGGCGGGGGAAGCGGGGGCACCCTAGCTCAGTTGGTAGAGCAGTGGACTGAAAATCCATGTGTCGTTGGTTCGATTCCGACGGGTGCCACCATTTCCATCGCCGATAGTCCGACTTCGGCGTCTGTTTGAGGGCACGCTCGTCTATCGAGCGTGCCTTTTTTAGTTTTAGGCCCCAAACGGTGACGAACATCACGATCAACGGGTGACCATTATCACTGTGCGCACCCTTGGTCCTGCACTATATTACCCCTCAAGCGATCGATGATACGATCGCAACCAATTTGGGGGAGGACACTAAGATGAAGAAACTCAAGATGATGGTAGGTTTGCTCGCGGCGGCCCTGGTTTCAGGACCCGCGACAACTCAGATGGCCCTGGATTCGGGCCCTGCGCCGGGGGACCAGAATGTGCGCGAGGCTGCCGTAAAGCCCGGAGACACGTTCGCCGTTGAACTGATCGCGGTTGGGGGGGCCGACGGCATGATCGGCTTCAAGGCGGATCTCAAGTTTGATACCAGCCAGATCCAATTCCAGGGATTCAATGCGGGCGGCTTGTTTGCCGGCGCGATGTCGATGCCCCCGAAGTCAGGCCCGTCCGGCGTAGAGGTGAACGCAGCGCTCATGGGAGGCGGAGGAGCCACCGGCGATGGTGGGTCGCTGGGCGTCCTCACCTTCAAGGCCGAACCGACGTTCGCTGGCACTTCGATCGAGATCGTTTCTGCATCCTTTGGCTCGACGGCAGGTATCCAGAAAGTCGGGGGAGCGGGTAACCTCAAGGTGTTCAACCCCGACGCACCGCCGCAGCATAGTCCCGGGCCTGCGCAGGGACAGTCCGGATTCCAGAATCCCCCGGGCGGCCAGCCCGGGTTTCAGAATCCTCCAAGCCAGTCTGGCTTCCAGAACCCGCCCCCGGGTGGCTCTCCTACGGGATTCCAGAATCCGCAGGGATCCGGCGGACCGGGACACGGCGGTCCGGTACACGGTGGACCGGGAATGGGTGGACCGGGACACGGTGGACCGGGACACGGTGGACCGGGACACGGTGGACCGGGAATGGGTGGACCGGGACACGGCGGTCCGGGACACGGTGGACCGGGAATGGGTGGACCGGGACACGGCG
>MDTE01061731.1_pt1 | contig 93844 bp, 85 predicted proteins | sample 811231 | NCBI WGS metagenome assembly MDTE01 (sample SAMN05326651, study PRJNA326480) | marine metagenome | isolation source: seawater | place: Indian Ocean: Red Sea | collected 2010 | reverse complement strand
TTCCTGAGTATGAAGGCCGGTCACCATTACTGGGCCATATATGGGGCGACATACCACCAGGACGTGGCTACGCATTCACCGGCCAACTACGAACCCCGGACAAACCCGGGAACTATATTGTGCGCGTATCGATGCTGATTGAACTCGTAGCTTGGTTCACAATCGACCCGATAGAAATCCAAGTCACGGTGCTGGAGTAACAGAACTCTTCTTTATTTCAAACGAGAACGCGAAGCAACGTCAACAAAGACCTGATCGTCCGTGACAGACACAGGAAATGACCGTAGCCGTTCACCACGTCCACGAATTCGCTCACCTGTCTCTAGATCAAATTCCATGGCGTGCCACCGACACAGCAGTACACGACCTTCCCTGACCCACTCAGGCTCCCAGCCGCTAGACGCAGTAGCTACCTGGGTTCCAGTGATGGTTCCGTTGCAGACAGGCCCCTGTTGGTGAGGACAACGATTGCGATATGCCCTGAATTCATCGCCAAGCCGAAATACGGCAATCTCCAACACACCGCTGCGGACAAACACAGGGTGCCCTTCCTGAATATCATCTACCGAACCGACCAGGATCCGATTCATCAGGCAGTGGTCACCGGACGAGATATACCAAACAACTTCAGCGCGGTTTCCCCCATGATCTTGCGCTTCACTTCCGCCTCAAAAGGAACACGCATAACCGCCCGCGGATGATCGAAGTCATGGTGCGGCCAGTCAGATGCAAACAGCACGTGATCACGACCGTCAAAAAGATCGATCATCGTCGCTAAATCCGACGGACGATCTGGCTCCTCAATCGGCTGAGTGCAGAAGTACATTTCCTTGATATAACTACTCGGAGGTCGTTCAAGCATCGGGGCATCAGCTGGTGTCTCAGCAAATTCCTTGTCCAAGCGCCACATCACATATGGCACCCAAGAAATACCACCTTCGGTAAATACGATGTCTAGCTCAGGAAACCTAGCCGGAAGACCGGAACCAATCATCGAGAACAGGTTAGCCATGAGCGCAAATTCGTGCTGAATCGGGTGACGAGTCATTCGAGACGTCATGTGATCCACGTTGAACGGAAAATTCGGATGGATGAGGCCCACGCTATGAAGCATCACAGGTAGCCTCATTTCGGACGCCGCCTCATAGATCGGATCGTACACCCGATCACCCCAGAGAGGTCGCACCCCTGCAACCGGCAGATACACCCCTACAAAATCTTCCATCGCACCATATTTTCTAATCTGATCAGCAGCATCCTCGGGGTCTTGAGGCACCGCGAGGACCGCTCCATAAAGTCCTCGGTCACATCTCACCCACTTTTCTGCTAACCATGCGTTGTACGCCCGACCAAGCGCAGCCGCATAGTCAGTCTGCGGAAACACAGCCATTCGAAGCAGATTGTCTGGAAACAGCACACCGATATCGATATGCATGGCATCGAGTTCGTCACGCATCTGCGTCGAAGTAGTGACGTGCCGCGTATTGACACCATCGTTTGGGAACGGGGGATCGATATTTAAGGACGTCGCATACCCCGGGATATCCAAATATCGCTGCTTAACCCCGCCCAAATGCTCCATGGAACGACGCCATGGCATATCAGCAAACGGCGCTAACGCCTCCGGTGGATCATGGACATGCACATCACAATCAACAATGAGCAGATCCTCTAGGCCAAGCACTTTCGTATCCACAACCCACCCGGACGAGTATCCAGAACACGACGATTGTAAATCCCCAACGGATTGCCTGCGCCTCAAGAGTCCCGTCAAGATGGGCATGCTGAAACTCCGACTCGCTGGCACCATATCCATTGAATCAAACTTAAGTATTCGAAAATGACAATAGGAGCTTCTACATGTTGGGGATTGGATTGGTTGGGCTCGGAGGCATCGCCAAGAGCCACCTCACTGCACTAAAGATCGCTGAAGATGAGGGCTTCGCCCGATGCGTTGCCGCTGCTGATCTCTTTGAAGATGTCCGAGAATCTCACCGCAAGGAGTGGGATATTCCCGCAGTCTACGAGAATCACCACAAGCTTCTTGAAGACCCCAATGTAGACGCTGTCGCGATCGTACTCGGCCACCACCTGCACGCAGATCTAACCATCGATGCGCTCAGGGCTGGACGGCACGTCCTAGTGGAAAAACCCATGGCAACAACGATTGAGGACTGTGATCGAATGATCGAAGCCGAAAAAGAATCTGGAAAAATCGTGCAGATCGGTATGACAGGACGGTTTCATCCAGCAGTCCGCAAGGCCCGTGAAATCCTTGACTCCAATGAACTAGGTCCTGTCGTCACCGCCCTTTCCCAATTCAATAAGAATTGGGGCTACGCGGGCCGTCGCTACCAGTACCGTTCCCGATGGATGGGTGGCGGAATGTGGCTGGGCAACGGTGTCCACGCGGTCGATTGGCTGACTTATTGCATCGGGTCCAAAGCAGTGTCCGTGAAAGCCCGCCAAAGCACCTCCATGCATTATCAGGGTGCCGACGACACAACAACCGCTTTTATTCAGTTCGCGAATGGCGTGCCCGGCCTTGTACTTGTGGTGGGGAGCTCACATGGCTGCTCTAACGACGGTGTTGAAGCCCACTGTGCGCTCGGACAAATAGAGTACGACGTACGCGGCAAAGTGAGGGTCGGTATCGATAACGAATGGCGTGACGTCGAGCACGACGGAAGCAACGGCTTCATGGAACAGTACCGACATTTCGTTGAATCGGTAACCGCTGGGGTCCGGCCACAAACGAGTAGCCACTATGGCCGACACATTCTAGAAATCCTCGTAGCAGCCGAGGAATCAAGCATCACAGGACGCGAGGTCCACCTAACCGACTACCACCGGCTTCCGTGGTAACCCACGGCCTCTAACCTCCACATTTGATTCATGCAGACCGATGGAGCGTTGACCTCTTGATGCCCATCGGTCTGCCATGGAACTAGTGCAACCGTCGATAGTCGCCCGAGCGAAAGCGAGACGTTCGCACAGATCTCGCTACTGGATCCTCCCCAGTTTCACTACAACAATCCCCGGACCCAACACCGACGTATCTTGACGAAGGAAACTAAGGAGTCACCATCACCTTAATACACTTATCTTTCTGGCTACTCGCGAACTCTAAAGCATCCCCGACTGATCCAAGTTGCATATGCGTCGAGATAAGCGGCGCAAGATCAATGATCCCCCGAGCCAGAAGATCAACTGCGAGCGGCCACGTGTTGGCATACCGAAACACCCCAGCGACATTTAACGCCTTATCAACCACCTCGTTGGTATCAATGGGTGTCGCGTCTGTAGCACTGAGCCCGACCAACACGATTCGACCACCCCGACAAGCAAGTCGCGTCGTTTGAGCAATCGTCACTGAATGACCCGCCGTCTCGAAAACCAGGTCAAAGCCATCAGGCCGATTGGCCCCGATATCCTCAGAACGCGCGTCAACCGTATCGGTCGCTCCAAGAGCGAGCGCAGTCTCGAGCCGAAACGGCTCAACGTCGACCACAGTGACATCACGAACACCCTGGCTCTGGAGCACCAATAACGTCATCAACCCAATAGGACCTCCGCCGAGTACTGCCACTCGATCCCCAAGACCAGCGTGGCCACGACGCGCCGCAAAAAGCCCTACGGATAAGGGTTCGATCAACGCCGCCTGATCGAGCGATACGTGATCAGGAACACGGTACGTAAAGTCGGCCGGATGGCTAACGTATTCGGCGAATGCCCCATGGACCGGAGGCGTAGCCATGAACACCACGTCATCACACATGTTGTATCGCCCTGTTTTGCAGAACATGCATCTACGACATGGGACGCCAGGTTCGATGGAAACCCTATCACCCACAGCGAGAGTAGTGACGCCCTCGCCCAGTTCGACAACCTCACCTGCCGGTTCGTGGCCAAGAATTAACGGCGCATCTACAACATAGCGTCCAATACGGCCATGTTCGTAGTAGTGAACGTCCGAGGCACAAACACCAACTGAACAGATTCTAATTAGCACCTCCCCATGAGCCGGTTCGGGCCGTGGAATTTCATGCACGGCCACAACCCGTGCCGATTCCAGAAAGGCAGCTTGCATTACGTTACCCCTGACGCGTGGTGCGATCGCGCTGGTTTACGCAATGGCGAGTGGTCGAACAGGTGAGGCAGTAGCCCCAACAAATTTTAGCGGTGTCATCACATAAAGGAATTCGTAAAGTCCAGCTGTGGCAATCGACTCGAGATCTGCGTTTTCAAGAATATATATGCCCTGCTCGACTAAAAGGTACGGATGTACCGGAAGTGCATCGGTACCCTCCACGACTTGTTCAAACGCCATCGTATCGGCGCCTGCCATAAACACGTCGTTCGCAGTCAACCACTCGGCACAATCCACTGTAATCCCAGGCTGACCTCCGTCAAAATCCAGAAAGGCAGGGTCTTCCCACTGACGGATCAACCCAGTGCGAAACAGCACCGCGTCGCCTGACCGAATCTCAACACCCTGCGCACGAGCTACGCCCTGTGCAATCTCGGCTGTGACTGCAAAATCGTGTGGAAGCACCTCAACCCCTTCGGCACCGGCCACATCTAGCAAGACCCCACGACATACAACGGGATCCACGGTTTCAATCCCGAGTTCGCGAAGCCCTCGCCCCCCAGTCTGAACCTCAGCAGCTATTCGCCCGCCACACATCTTCCCATGACTCGAGAAATGGCCCAGCGCATCAAGATGGGTCCCGCTATGTCCACACATGACGATTAACTCATTCGCACTGCTCATTCCACCCGTTCGAGAGGTGTCCCCGTGACGTCGCTGTAGAGCCAGTGAAAACGGCGGATGTGCCGGATGTACCGGCATACCAGCCTCGAGAGGCACACTAAGATCATGAATACTTCGACCGGCAAGCGTGGCAAGTATGTCTGTAGGCATATTCTGTGTATGTCCTGGAAAGGTCTCCCAAATGCTGCCCATCTGTACATGACCTTGCAAACACGCATAATCAGTCCATCGAAGACTTGGGAAACAAAAGCGTTCTAATGGCCGTAAACCTCCGCAGCGGTGAACTCATGGAAATTCGTGCAGTTCGACCGCCGCTAGCACCAGAAGACATCCCCCACATAGGCGCCTGGCAGAAACTCCGTGATGAGTTGTTCGCCGGCCAACTGCAACCAGTACTAGACACAAGATTCTTCATCGGATCGATCGGAGAGGCTACGGTAGGCAGCCTTGGGTGCTACACGCCAGCGGACACCCACGATGTCGGTCTCGTGGAATTCGTCCAAACTGACAACGGCCACCGGCGCAAGGGTATCGCGCGTGCACTCATGCAAGCCCTTATTGACGACTTCGAATCTGGCGGTGGCCAAGCCTTATACCTCTGCACTCGCAACCCCCATGCTGGCTCCTTGTATGAACAGCTTGGATTCGAATATTTGACCGGAGACGGCATGCGGCGGGTCACTCCTTCCGTCACTGCATTCGATGACAGCTATCTGGGCGCCCACGGAACAGCCATCATCCGTGATACGAGTTGGGCGGACCTGCCACGCGCCGCTGTTCTGTACAACCACCCTGAACCACGATGGATGCTCAAGGATCCAATCACGCATTGTTATCAAGACACGAGATACGAACGTCACTTCGTGGACATGCGCGTGGAGCTTGCAACGACAGGTGGCGCATCACTCGCACTAGCCGCGCCTGAGGAGCGACTCGTCGGTCTCTCAGCTTTTATGCCAGGCCGTTCCTTTTTTGACCAGCATGTCGCAACAATGAGTTTCAGAACTGCTCCCGCGTACATCAAACAGGCTGGTGAACTGTTGGCCGCCACTATTGCGCGAGCAGAAACCCACGGCGTGAGGGACTTGAGAATCCCGATCGCTGATGGAGATGATGACCAATACACTCTCCTCGTCCAGGCTGGATTCACCCTCCTGACTCGTATAGCTGATGGCTTACGTGATGGACAAGGTTGGCGGGACCTCCTCTGGATGACCTGTCGAACCACTCACCATATGCCTCCAGCCCGTAAACAGGAAACGTTCTACGCGGAGCGAGAAGACTGGCAACACGACCGCCTCACTACATCACGGGAGATTGACCCACGTGCGAATTGACGCTCAAAGCCACGTATGGCCAATGCCATATCTTGATTATTTACAGACCCGAACAGAGCAGCCGCGAGCCTTTATGGACAACAACGCGCTCTACATCGATACCGAAAAATGGCGTCGCCGCGCAATGCCAGGACACTCTGATATCAGCGATAAGCTCAAAACCATGGATCGAAACGGCATTGACGTGACCGTGCTTTCGCCAAATGACCCGGGGCCCGAACGTTTCGGTGCCGATGGCCCACTCGTGGCCCGCATGCTGAATGATTTCATCTCGGCACAAACGCGTGACCATCCGGACCGCTTCATCGGCCTTTGCGAGCTGCCGCTCAATCACGAAACCGAGGCTAAAGCCGAGCTCGAACGAGCAATCCACGAACTGGACATGCGAGGCGTGCTGCTCTACTCAAATCTCGACGGACACCATCCGGACGAACCAGCCTTCGAATGGCTTTTCGCGCATGCCGAATCGATGCACATCCCTATCTACCTTCATCCGGCCTACCCGGTCACTTACGACCAAGTTGAAGGTCGGAACCTCGTAGGTGCTCTCGGGTTGATGTTTGACACCACCATCGCCTTAGCCCGCATCATTCTCAGCGGTCTTTTGGATCGATATCCAGCCCTCGATATCGTGTGTCCGCATGTAGGCGGAGCACTACCGTATCTCGTTGGACGACTTGATCACCAGACCATGGTGCTCAAGCGAGGTGCAGAACATCTCAGTCGAGCCCCCAGCGAATATCTAAAAAACATATGGTTCGACACCGTTTCTCCATGGCCTGCGGCAGTTCGTTATGGGCTCGAAATGGTCGGACCTGATCAACTCATGTTTGCGAGCGACCACCCATGGGTTGACCCAGACATCATTACCAGCATCATCGACAACCTGCCGATCTCGGATAGTGATCGGGCCAACATCTATGGTGGAAACGCAGCCCGGTTGTTTCGAATTGCAACGAACTACAACCACTGACCAGATGCGCCATTAGCTTTCCAGATAACCGTGGTCCCTTGCATCATCAATTACCGCAGATGCGAGTTCCCACAGTTCCTTCGAACCATCAGCAATATGTGCATTCACCGCTAAGACCTGATCTCGAGTGACCTCACGCTCACGCCAAGTTGCCCCTTGAGTGTGATGATTCAAAAGTAGCGGCTGAAGACGATCAATAGACGCGGCAAACCGAGCCTCCGGAGACTCACGCGCCTCAAATTCCTCCCACAGATTTCGAAACTCCACACCCTGCTCGGACGGCAGTAAGCCATAAATCCGATCAGCTGCTAGACGCTCACGAACCGGTTGGCTGACTCGAGCTTCTTCGTCATAGACGTTCACGTCGCCAGCATCAATTTCAACAATATCGTGCAAAAGCAACATGGCAATCACACGAAGGAGATCAATCCCGGGAGGCGCATACTCCGCCAACACCAGCGCGATGAGAGCCACATGCCACGAATGCTCACCATCATTCTCGAAACGATCAGCCACGGTGACACGAGTGCTCCGCAGGATGCCTTTTGCCTTATCAACCTCAAGAATGAAATCTATCTGTTGTTGTAGGCGTGGCGATCCAACGGTCAATTTCGGCATCAAGGAATCAGGAGAACCTTACCGCTGGTTTCCCGTCCTTCAAGAGCTCGATGCGCGTCAGCAGCTTGAGCAAGTGGAACTTCTCGATCAATTTTCAGCAGGAGCTGGCCGGACGAAATCGACGAAAAAATATCGCTGGACCGCCACTCAAGTTCATCCCGTGTCACGATATACCCACCGAGAGACGGTCGGGTGACAAACAAAGATTTGGGAGTGAGTGCTTTCTGTAGGTCAATGGGTGGCACCGCACCACTGGATGCGCCATACAGCACAAGCATGCCGCGTGCTTTCAGCGAGCCCAGGCTACGGTCAAACGTGTCCGCGCCAACGGCATCGTAAACAACATCGACTCCAACACCATTGGTCAGCCGTTGGACTTCCTCCAGAAAATCAACATCTCGATACGCGATCACGTCGTCAGCCCCAACATCCATCGCGATCTGAACTTTTTCAGGAGATCCGGCGGTCGCTATCACCCGAGCCCCCGCCGTCTTCGCCATTTGGATAAGCAATCGACCTACCCCACCAGCACCCGCATGCACGACCGCAACATGCTCAGATCCCAGGGGAAACGTCGAATGCACCAAGTAATGGGCGGTCATTCCTTGAAGCATTGCAGCCGCGGCCTGTCTCGTATCGACGTCGTCAGGAACTTTGACTAACTGGGTAGCTGAGACGACTTGCAACTCCGCGTAGGCGCCAAGTTGCATTGCCTGGGCCACGCGATCACCGACGCTCAGCCCACTGACATCATCGCCAACCGCTTCCACTACCCCTGCACCCTCAACTCCAGGCGTAAATGGGGGGTCGATGTCATAGCGCCCACTGCGGTGATACACATCGATAAAGTTCAGGCCGATCGCCTCCTGCCGCACGAGCACCTCGCCAGCCTGGGGCGAGGGCTCACTAATCGTTTCCCATGTCAGCACATCGGCTCCACCGGACGCATTGACTCGAATTGCCTGCATTCGTGTTATCCCTGTGATTTTCGGAACCATTGTCCCTTATCGAATCTCCCCAAGTGCCGTACCATGACCATCCGTGCAATCGATTCGTGCCCTCGACATCCTCAGACCCTTCGTTCCGCGCGTCTACGTCCCTACCTTCATTTTGTCTGTTGGCAAGGGCATGCTCGTGCCAACTCTGCCGCTGTTCGTAGCGGCCCTGGTTCGCGACCCGGTCACCATGGACGTGAACTTTACGCTGGTCACGATCGCGGTCGCAGCTGCGAGCCTCGGCACATTGTTTTGCGACATACCCGCTGGCCTTCTCCTGACTCGAATATCCGAACGCACCGGACACATCCTCGGCCTCGCCGTCATTGCAGCAACCATTGCCTTGCTGGCCCTCGACCTGCCTTACACATTACTCATCGTCCTACGACTGCTTACGGGGGCTGGCTTAAGCGTCTGGGGCCTTTCACGGATGCAATACATGCTCCGAATGACCCCCTCTCATCAACGGGGGCGCATCATGTCGATCTTTGGCGGCGTCAATCGAATTGGCACGTTTGCCAGCCCGGCCGCTGGCGGTGCTATCGCCACCATCTACGGATTCGAAACGTTATTCGTCATTGCAGGCCTTGTCATCGCGGCCGGATTAGTCCCGACCCTGCTCTCGCCAGAAGCCACGCCGCCGCGCCCTGAAACTACCGACCCCAACTTGGCCACTGGCTTAACTGACATGCTGCGACGGCACCGACACGACCTCCTCACCGCAGGATCAGGACAGCTGTTAGTCCAGGGCATCCGGTCAGGACGCCAGGTTGTATTACCACTGTTCGCGGCCTTTGCACTCGACCTTGATGCAGCGGCCGTTGGCATTGTGATCAGCACATCTGCGGCGATCGATATGGTGTTGTTCCCATTGGCCGGATACGTTATGGATCGATACGGAAGGAAATTTGCGATCATCCCGTCGTTCACTCTTTTTAGCCTGGCGATGGCATTGTTACCAGCCGCGCAGGACCTCACGGGCCTTATTCTCATTGGACTGCTGATTGGATTCGCAAATGGGATTGGATCAGGATCCATGCTGACCCTTGGAACAGATCTAGCACCAGCTCACCGACCCTCACAATTCCTGGGCGTCTGGCGGGTAATTGGTGGTATTGGTGACACTGGCGGACCCGTCGTCGTCGGGGCAGTTGCCGATATCATCGGTCTCCTCATGGCTCCGTTTTTTCTGGCAGGTGTGGGGCTCGCCGGGGCAGGGACGTTCGGCTTCCTTGTTCGGGAAACACTCGTGAAACAGCCGTTGGCCAACACCAATGGCACCGAGCACCGTGTGGACACCTAGAGGTTAACCATCAGTCAAGCTTTTCAAGAACGTCCGCGGTTTTCATAATGTCGGCAGGTACGATTACATACGATCACGCTATGGGCCACGAGGACCTCGCATCGACTGGAATGTTCTAGTGACTACCGACATTTCTACAGCTTCGCGGGCCAAAGACATCGCCAATGAGATGGCAGTGGCTGCCCGGACATTCCTTGACGCACTTGACGAAGGGCAACGCGCGCAAGCCACCTTTCCTTTCCAGGGCACCGAACGCTACGCGTGGAATTACACCCCGGTGACTCGAAATGGCCTCCGGCTCAAGGATATGAACCAGGTCCAACGTGAGGCCGCCCACCTCCTGCTGGCAACCGCGCTCAGCGTCCGGAGCGCCCGAGAAGCCAAGGCCATCATCGCGCTGGAAGTCACGCTCAACGAATGGGAGCACATGCAAAACGAGCCGATGCACTGGGTGCGTGATCCCGACTTGTATTACTTCAGTGTCTTTGGGAACCCAGGCCAAGGGGATCCTTGGGGGTGGCGTGCCGGTGGTCATCACATTGGGGTGCAAGCCACCATCATTGATGACACCTATGTGGCCGTTCTTCCGCTGTTCCTTGGCTCAAACCCGGCAGAAATTCGCCACGGTGATCACAAAGGCACCAGAATTCTCGCTGCTGAAGAAGACCTCGCCAGGAAGCTGCTCGGCGATCTCGACAGTCGGCAAAAAGAAAAAGCCATCGTCGACCCCGTAGCGCCAGATGACATTCTTACCAAGAACTACCGGGTTGCGGATCCGGGAAACCTCCGTCCTGGAGGCGTTGACTTTACATCCCTTCGGGACGGACAACGCGAAACATTCGTGACGCTCATACGACATTATGTCAACCGAGCTTCCACGACCGTGGCCAACAATGAGTGGTCAAAGATTTCAAATGGCGGCCTCGATACCACGCGATTCGTGTGGGCAGGTCCAGAAGACAGAGGCCAGGGACATTACTACGCGATCATCGGACCGTCGTTTGCCATTGAATATGACAACACCCAGAACGGTGCCAACCATATCCATTCGGTTATGCGCAGCTTTGACGGTGATTGGGGTGAAGATCTGCTCGCGGCCCACTACCACCACGGCCACCATGAATAACTACTAGTCGTCTAATGGTGTGTCCGGCAACGGAATTCGATCCCTACAGCGTCCGTTGGCCAAAGCTGAGTCGCGACCTGGTTCACTAAGCACGCACCGTTCGAATGCCCCACCGCAAAACTCCGGGCACTATCGACCTGCTTGTATTGAGCTAGATGCTCGATGCGTCTGGCAGGATTTCTAACTGCTGTTCAATCGGAAGCTGAAGAAACTCGCTAAATTGTGCCTCAAATTCGCCTGGGCTCAGACCATACGTCTCGAGAAATGCCTGCTCCCAACTCATGGCATTAAGTTTGGGGTAAAACGTGTCAAGCAAGGCCCTCTCGCCCACCTCCGCAGCCAGCCACGCATGTGCCCACGTGCCATAGTCATACGCGAGGATCTGCTCCGGACCATATCGAATTTCAGTGAATCGCAGACTCGGATTCTCCCGTAACGCCCGCTGAACCCTTTCCATAGTATGAGCCATTCGATCACGGAGAAGGCCCCAACCTCCGGCGGTCGGATGCTCAGGGGCCGCAACACGTAATGCCCCTGAGCTACGAAGTCGATCGACCGTCACCTGTGCCATGAATTCTGCACTGCCCTCGTTGAACCAGACCGGACCCAGCTTGCGGTCGCGCTCGTTGCGGTCACGGGTGTTGATATGGGCATGTTGTACCGCGTGAAAGTATTCGTGCAGCACGACCTTTTGGTCGTCCGCCGGTGGGACCCCAAGTTCTCCGGCAAAACCGAGCGGGAACGACGAGCTGAAAAGGTGAAACCCAAATTCTCGATGCCCATTAAGTCCAGCACTGCTAAACGGTCGGCCCTCTACAAGTGCGGCAGCAATCTTTTCTGCCATGTCTGGGAGGAATCGAGCCGTATGGTCATGTTTGAGACACCCATCTTTGGGGAAATGTCCCTGTGCGGCACGTCGAGCGCAATACGCTTCGGATAATTCTTCGGAAGCTTTCCTGTCAACGCCAGCCACCCAGTACTCAAGAGGGCCATAGTTCCCCCATTCCTTCGTAGCAGCAACAAGAGCCTGGTCGAGCCACTGTCGAACCGACTCGGGCACGTCCGCCGCGTAAAAGATCCTGGGCGGGTCAGAACAAATCTCACCCCATTGGGCTTCAGCACATGCCTTGAGCGCTGCCGACGGTTGAACCTCGGGCGTGGCCGCTGGTGCAGCTTCGGGCGTGGCCGCTGGTGCAGCCGAAGCAGCGATACCTTCTGGCGAACTCGAACCACAGCCGGCAATGGTCGCCAGCACGATAAGAGCAACCACCCCAACCACAAGCGGATGCCATAACTTGAACTTGAGAACATTCATCGAAAAGATTCCGTCACATTAATGAAGATCAGAAACAGCGTCATCCATTGTTACGGACGCCGAACGAACCAACATCCTAGCCAACCGATCCTCATCAGGCTCTGGAAGACCATCCATAAAAGGTGCAACCGTAAGGTTTTCCGTCAACTCAACGGCTGGCGTGGCGAGATCCTCCACATAAAACTTCGACGACGGCAGAATATCGCCCGGATACGTGAAATTAGGCAAGGTTGCAAGTTCTACGAGTAGTCCTGCACCAACCGAACTTTCAAGCATTCCGCCAATCCATACTGGAACCCCATGATCTCGACACATGTCATGGATTTTTACCGATTTAGTCAAACCACCGGATCTACCGGGCTTGATATTCACGTAGTGACAGGCACCAATTTCAAGCGCCTGCTCAATCATTCGAAGCTCCCGGGCAGACTCATCCAGGCATATCGGCGTTTCGATCTTCCGGGCCAGTTCAGCATGATCGAGCACATCGTGCCAACTCAGTGGCTGCTCGATAAACGCCAGGCCAAATTCGTCGATCGCCCGGAACGTATCAAGATCATCAAGCGTATATCCAGCATTGCAATCGATATGAATCACGGTGTTTGGAAACGCCCCTCGAACCGCTCGCAGCATGTCCACATCCCAACCAGGGCGAACCTTAAGCTTGACGCGAGGGAAACCGGCGTCAACAGCTTTCTGGAAGTCAGCCAGCAAATCATCGAATGAGTCCAGAATGCCAAAGTCAGCACCTGCGACAACTTCCGCGTCAGATCCACCGAGCAACGTGTGGAGCGGAGTCCCTGAACGCTTACTTTCAAGCGTCCACCACAACAACTCAATCGCAGCTTTCGCAAAGTTGTTGCCTTTGAAAGGATCTAACCGTTGGTCAAGGTCCGCTGCGGTCTCAAATTCACGTCCTACCACAAGGGGACCAAAAATCTCTGTAACAAGATGGAAGACGGTCCCTGCTGATTCAGGGACATAGTGAGGAGCTCGAAACGGTGTGGCTTCTGACCAGGCCACCACATCGCCGGATGTTCCCTTGACGAGGACTGAATCAATCGCATGATCTTCGCCATACGCTGTCCGCCACGGATAAATCAACGGCATGCTGACGTAGTACACATCAAGCCGGTCAAAACGCATGAGGATCTTCCCTGTCTTTAATACCTAATCTTGGCGTCAGGATGGATCAACCGCAAACGGAGAACGAAAACCCACGTACGATAGTCCCTATGTACGCGATATGTTTACAAAACGCTAGCCGAATCCGTACGGGCCTTCGATATCTGCAAAGGGCCTGCCTTCTCACAAGCCTGACACTCATAATTGCAGGCTGCGGATCGACGGACACACCTTCTGTCGACTCCGGTGCTTCCGAAACAGCCCAGCAAGACACACCGGTGATTTCTCCGAGTACGAGCCCGTCGGTAAAACAGGAAGCCCAGTCTGCACAAGCCGCAGAGCCAGCGATCACAACTACCCGTACCCGTCGCCCAACAAGCACGTCGACGGCTGCCCCACCAAAGGTCACGGCTGCATCGGAGTCAAACACATCCCCAACCACCCGCACTCGTTCCCAAGTACGACCATCCCCCACACCCACTCCGGCACCCGTGAAACTCGGCCCAGAAATCACGGCCTGGCTCGACCAATCAGCTCGTCTGATTAACGAGGTTTCAGGGACATCAGAAGCTCTGAAAACAGGTCCTGATGTCCAGGTACTCGTAAACACTGCCATCCTCGCCTTCTTGGACAGCCATAGCCTCACCGACGAATCTGTGGCCGCATTGAACGAAGCGATAAGTCAATTACCACCCCTCGTTTACGCCTTCCCCACCACTGGCCAGTCCGTTGCAGCAGCCGATGTTGACGGAGATGGCGAACCGGAATTAATCGCGGGCTACAACCTCTTCGGGGTACAGCCAGCTTGGTTTGATCTCGGATCTGGCGAGTTAAAGGCTCAAGCCTTTCCCACTCAAAACCCGGAAAAAGATTTCTACGGTATGACCGTGGTTCACTCGATCACCGATCTAACCAACGAAGGCATTGCCGATGTCATGCTCGTCACGACAACCCCAGGCACATCCACATTAACCGAAGCAGTTCGTGTCTTTACATGGAATGACGGTCCCCGCCGTGTATTTGACCTCCCTGTCGTCTCCTGGGCTGATCCAGCCCGCTGGGAACTTCGAACGACTGGGGGAAAAGCTGAGATTGATACAGTTTGTGCCATCTTTGGTCACTACGACATCAAGCAACTCCCGCACCCAGAACTTACCCGCACTTTTGCGTGGGATGGCACGTGGTTTGTCGAGACCAAGCGCACCGTTAGCCCCCCGGTATCCACACATGACCAGATCAATCGGGCCGAAGCCGCGTTCTGGGCCGGTGCATATGGACCAGCAGTGTCTCTGTACGTCGAGGTGATTAACAGCCCCATCCTCAGCGAGGATCAGGACCTTCCAATTGACTGGGAAGGATTAGCCCGCTTACGAATCGCCCAAATTTCGCTCCTTACGGGAACGAATGCAGGTGCGGAGTTGAAGCACGTAGTCCAGCGAGGAGGAGTCATTGGCCTCATCGGCCAAACGATGCTGGATGCGACCGGGACCCGAGACGCTCTACAACCTTTTGTTGCACTGCAGCGCCTCAACCTGAAGGCCCCTCCACCACCCGGAAGATTCGGACATATTCAGTTTCCCGTTGACGAAGCTTTAGTGTTGGCACTTGGGAAGGCCCTTGAGGTTGGGTTGAAAGATATAGCGCCTGCCCAATTATCTCGCCGGACAATTTTCAACGTGTTAGAAAACGTGGGCTTCGATGTGCGCGATGCCATAGTTGGCGATCTCAATGGCGACAGTACGTTGGAAGCTGTTGTCTCTATTGTTCGAAATAGCGAGAGATTTATTGGCCCGCCCGTAAACGACTTCTGGTTCCTGCGTCGAGGCGAGAATCGATGGGTCGTCGAACCGGCCCCTGTCTTCGGTGATGCCGCGATCGCCAACGGGATACGCCAAATCAGTCCACGCCACTCAGCATTTGTACTCATTGAGCCCGGCGCTGGAAGCGAACGTTCAATCCACCTCAGCTTCGACGGCAACCATCTCCAGTCGTGGTTTTCACAACCCACACTCGCTGATATGGAACCAAGCAATCCGTTCGACAGCCGACAAATAACCGAGTGCCGTCACCAAGCATAGAATTCATAACCCCAAAATGTTATGCCGATCGTTTAGGCCTCGGCGCTCGACAACGACCTTGAACTTTTGCTCGGCTCAGATTCCAATAGGTCAATCCGACATGCACAAATCTTGTATTCCGGAATCTTAGACACAGGATCAAGCGCATTGATCGTCAGCAAGTTGGCCGCCGCCTCTGCAAAGTGCCAACTCATATACAGGGTTCCGGGAGGGACGCGGCGAGTGATCCATGCTCGAGCTTCCACGGAACCCCTCCGACTGGTCACGCGAACCAACCCGCTCTTCGGCACACCCAGTTGCTCGGCATCTTCCGGAGAAACCTCTATCAGCGGTTCCGGATAGGCCTCGTTTAACTTGGACCGACGAGTCATAGCCCCAGTATGCCAGTGGTATAACACCCGCCCCGTGTTAAAGATAAACGGATACTCCGCGTCTGGAATCTCGACATTCTCACGCCACTCCACCGGATGCATGGTGGCCCGACCATCATCGGTCGGGAATCGGTCATCAAAGAGCCATTGGGCCCCGGGGTCATCCGGCGTTAGGGACGGCCACCGGATGCCACCTTCCTTATCAAGACGCGCATGACTTAAACCTGCATGGCTTGGTGTCACCGACGCAATCTCATCAAAAATCTGTGACGGGCTTTCCAAGCCAAGGTCACGACCCATCCGGCGCGAAATGTCCGCAATGATCGCCCAGTCCTCACGGGCCTCGCCCGGAAGTTGAAGTACCGGACGAACACGCTGTACCCGACGATCCGTATTGGTATAGGTGCCATCCTTTTCCGCCCAACTCGAGGCTGGCAGCACCACATCCGCGATTTCAGCGGTCTCGGTCATGAAGATGTCCTGAACAACCAGAAAGTCCAGATTCCCGAAATGGTCGCGGGCCGCGTGCAAATCCGGATCAGACATCAGGGGGTTCTCACCCATGATGTACATACCTCGGACATCACCTCGCCCGGCCGCATTACCAATCTCGATTGTCGTCAGTCCAGGGCGGGACGGGAGCTGCACTCCCCATTGCTGTTCAAAAAACCCTCGAAAAGCCTCGTCTTCCACCGATCGATAATCGGTGAAATACATAGGGATGGCACCGACATCACTGGTGCCCTGAACGTTGTTTTGCCCCCGAAGCGGATTGAGACCCGTGCCTCGACGACCTACATTTCCAGTAGCCAGACAGAGATTAATCAGCGTCAAACAAGCCTCAGTCCCATGCGTGTGCTCGGATATGCCCAGCCCCCAATAGAAGGCCGTCTTATCAGCCTCGCCTATCAAACGTGCCGCCCGTTCAATGTGAGCAGCTGGAATGCCGGTCAGAGCCTCCTGTCGATCCGGTGTCCAATACTGAACTGCCTTTGCGACCGCCTCAAATTCGTTGACACGCTGGGCCACAAAATCCTCGTCCACCAGCCCATCCCGGACAATAACGTGGAGCAAAGCGTTGTACATCGGAACATCCGTTCCGGTCCGGGCCTGCAAATGAACATCAGCCCAACGGGTTAACTCGATGGCACGAGGATCCGCCACAATCAACTTCGCCCCAGCCCGAACCGCGGCCTTAATCTTGAGTGCGGTGATTGGATGCGTTTCAGTCGTGTTGGAACCAGTAACGTAGATCACGTCATTTTCGCTAATCTCATCCAGAGAATTGGTAAAGGCCCCTGTACCAAGACTCATGCCCAATGCCGCCACCGACGACGCATGACAAAGTCTCGTGCAGTTATCGATGTTGTTGGTCCCAAGCACGACACGGGTGAACTTTTGGAGCAAATAATTGTCCTCATTCGTACATTTGGACGAGCCGTACACAGCTAATGCGTCGCTCCCACACCCATCACGAATTTCCAATAACCGTCGCGCCACAAGGTCAAGGGCTTCATCCCAACTCGTACGTCGCCATTGCCCCGAACCTCGATCGCCCACACGAACAAGTGGATGGGTAAGCCGATCTTCACTTTGAGCATAGTCCCAACCGAATCGGCCCTTCACACACAACCAACCCTGATTCACCGGATGGTTTTCAGGAGACATGGCATGCGTAATCTGCCCGTTCCGAACGTGCACATCGAGACCACAACCAACGCCGCAGAATGAGCAGGTCGTCTGCACGACACGATCGTCACGCACAAACCCGTTCTGCTCTAATTCCCACTGCACCCGGGTCTTCAGTGCCCCCGACGGACACACCTGTACACAATTGCCACAATAGACGCATGTCGTGTCCATGATCCCGTCATACTCAGACGTTGAGATGCGGACGTGAAAACCGCGTTCACCTGGCTCGATGGCATACGTGAGTTGCACCTCATCACCACAGACGTCCACGCAACGCCAACACATCACACATTTAGCGTAATCACGCACGTAATACGGATTGTCGTCTATTACGGCGAGCTGCGATCGGGCCGATTCCCCATCGGGGCTCACGTTGTATTCCGTCAAGAGCCCTACAAGATCAGGTGCCTCACTAAGATCTACACCCGCCAGCAACAATCGCAACGAGCCCCGACGGGATTGACGAACCCCTTCGCTTTGGGTGAACAGAATTTGTCCAGGCTCAACGAGCGCCCGACATGACGACAAGAATTTCGTTTCGCCACGGAGCGCCGCGTCGTCGGCAGGGGCTTCTCCGGTGGTCCCATCCGACTGTTCAACCACGCACAGACGACAATTGGCTGACGCCGTGATATTTGGGTGGTAACAAAGCGTCGGGATATCAACACCCGCTGCCACGGCAGCATCATATATCGACGTGCCAACCGGCACAGTGACCTCGTGTCCGTCGATTGTGACGGACACGCTGTCTGTGGCGACAACCATCCCCATAACTCCGTCAGGAATTCAACTGGCCAAGCCTACGTCAAGCTAGAGCCGAACAGGTCACTAGGCACTTAACCCGAACCAACATTCTCACCCTCGTGAAAGATAAGCCAGAAAATGTAGCCCAGCCACGCGAGCGCCAACAGCAACACGGGAATCACAATTACCGCTAATCGCACCCCAGCTTCATCAAAGAATGAGTCGGAATCCTCCAAACTGGGTGCCGGACTTTCTACCAACCCACCCGCATACGCAACATCACTGGGCAAAAAAAATAGAACCATTAGAGCAAGTAGTGCCGTCAGAGCAAGTCGTGCTACACAGATCCGCAACATGTCCGCTTGCCTAGTACCGTCACATGCGTTCCCAGTACATATACGTCCAGACCTCACATCCGCATTGCATCGATCACACGCCTAATTGGATTGAGACCACCAAGACTGTCCAAGCAAATGCCTAGCGCGCAGAGACCCACGATCATCCATCCAATCGGAGCAACGCCAGTGATCACAAAAACCGATCCGGCAAAAGCCAGCGTTCCATAAACAGCATCCGCTCTGAGATATGCCTGCGATTCTTCTAACGTAGGGTTGGCTAAAAGGGGGGCGACGAAAAACCGATGCCAACCACGGGTCACACTCAAACCCGACGCTACAGATCCCGCCAAAAGGTTAAAGGCAATGAGCATGACCAACCATCCAGCCGCCTCCGCCCACATCATCACCAACGAGCCCACAAACAGCGTCGTGGTCGCTAGCTGATGGAATTCCCGCTCTTCACGACTTGTTTTCAACGGCGGTTGTTCTTCGGTAACGACTACTCTGCCGCCTCTTCATCCGCCGGTTCAGCCTCAGCAAACAGCACAACAGGCTGCGAAAGGAAAAGCATGCTTGGAACCAGTACCCGACGGCCGTCCTCGAGTCGAATACGTAATGAGCGCGGACCAATCTCTTCTACAAAACCACGATACCCACGAATTTCTATTTCCTCGTCCACCTTAATCTTTCGTTCAGCCGACACGATCACACCAGAAATTAGGTTCCGCGCAATGTCCTGTGTGCCGAACGCCACACCCACGGACAACCCACCAAGAATCGCAACCAGTACATTTAAGTCAAATCCGACAGAGGTTAGGGCAACATAAATCCCGGTAAAGATGGAGAGTGCACCCATCACGCGAGCAGCCAGGTTGGCTAAACGGTCGGGCGCACCCGCACGGCGAATCAGCACGTAACGCGTTAGTGCCCGAACCCGACCCGTTACTACAAACGTAAGGATCAGCAGCACGATGATCTGGATCGCGCTCATCGGCGCAAGTGTCTTTCCGTCAATTTCCGTGATCGGCGCATTGAGCACGTCGAGCACAGCCTGCCAAACTTCCATCCTGAACCTCCGAGCGATTCCCAATCGAGCTAGCCTACCCAAATGGTAACCACTGTCTCCCTATCTTGGCGTGCTAGCTGCAAGTGGCGAAGCCTCATCGGAACTCTACTGTCCGCAGTCATGCTCTTCGGAGCATTCCCCCCACTGGAATGGACTGGGCTGGCATTCATTGGCTGGACACCTTGGGCATTGGCACAACATGGCCAGTCCGATCAAACCAAACGTCTACTTGGCGGGTTAATGGTTGGAGTCCTGTTTGGTCTGATATCCATCAGCATCGCCCCACCAGAGGTCATCACCGGAGCGTCGTGGATTGCCCTGAGCCTTGCGATCGGCACAGTTGCAGGGCTGTTAGCAGCATTGGTTGAACTCCCCCAAGGACCATCACGCCTGACGCAGCGTCTTGGTCCCTGGTCACTTATTTGGATGCCAGCCCTAGCATGGACCGGGTTAGATTACCTGCGACTCATCACTACAGCAGGCCACCAATGGGGCATGCTTTCGACCACGCAGGTAGATGTGGCTCCTCTCCGTGCCTTCCTGCCCGTCGCTGGAATGTGGCCACTTACATTGCTAACGGTAGCCACGGGACTAGCCATTGCATCTGGAGTTCTGATCTTCCTTGGACGCCTGGCTCCCACGCGGGGCCTTTGCCTCGCCATTAGTGCTGTGGTGGTGGGATGGACAGTTGGATGCGTGCTCGCTATCGGCACACCCGATCCATCCGGCCCCGAAATTCGAGTGGCGGCTGTACAGCCCGGTGAGCATGTTCCCGAGCATCCGCAAACACAACCCCTCATCACCACCCGTCAGTACCCAGAACTTACTGATGTCATTACCACGCTGCATACGCCCGCAACAGTTCGCGCGGCGCATGCAAAAGCTACCCTCGTGGTCTGGCCTGAAGCGTCCGGATGGGTCGCGCCTGATGATCCAAACACAACCGCGCAGATTAACCTCGTTCAAGAATTAGCCCGCCGGACCTCGGTGGCAATTGTGTGGCCTTACTTCATACGCATCGACCCAAACCAAACACGTAACGAGATCGTCGTAGTAGACGCTAATGGGAATGTCGCCACCCCCACGACCAAAGATCATCCGGTCTATGTGATCGGAGAACGTAGCGTCACATCCGGCCTACATCAAACTTACCTAGTCAACGGCATTGCGATCGGACTCGCTGCCGGTCCTGACGGCACGTACACCGACACAATGACTCGCCTCGCGCAACTAGGCGCGAGATTAGTCGCCATACCTACACATGACTGGGAAGCGTTCACAACGCAACACATTAACCATCTGCGCATGCGCGCCGCTGAGCATCGGATCGCTCTTGTAAAAGCCGATTGGCGCTATGGTTCGGTTGTAATCGAACCCTCGGGCAAGGTTATTGCGAGCACGTCAGCCACTGAAAAGCGCGATGAGTTACTAGTAACCGATGTTCGACTTACTGATCAAGATTCGATATACACATGGACGGGCGACTGGGCTGGAATCTGCGGATTACTGATCCTTTCGCTAATGGCGTCGACATCAATTGGAACCAAACTTTTGACCAAACGATTCACCGGCGCCCAGAAGGAATAAGCGACGCACCCCAACTGAAAGCAAATAGACCAATAGCAACGACGAGCAGCGTCACCACTGCCGGATGCCACCCAATTTCGTCCAACGTCACGACATATAGGGCCGACGCATGCAGAATACCCGCTGCTATGAAATATCCGATAAGTCGATCGGACATCCATCCCCGGGCCAGCAAGTACGCAGTCCCAAGGTGTAAACCTACCCACGCCCATTCCTGAACAAACGAGTACGCCAACATTTGATCAGAGCCCACGGGGCCAAGCGACCGACTCAGTACCACCTGTGCAGCAATCATGGCGTAACCCGCGGATGGTGCAACCACGGCTGCCGTTATTGCCCTTGCATCAGACGGTTGCCCCATCACAAGCATCACGCTCACAAGCATTGCCAGCCTAGTAATTTCATCTGCATATGCGGTGAGGACAGAAACAACGACCATCATGACCGTATCGACCTCAAGACCTTCGACACGACCGAGAGGGGCCTTCAGCAGATCAGTAACGACGCCTATGGCCTCACCATGCAACCAAACCTGGGCAAAGGGGTAACCCACCGCACCCAGTACCAAACCGAACCATGCTCCAGGACGTCCAGCGTGAACTGGGGCTCCAGCTCGCGCCCAAAACAGGCCAAAGGCCAGTGAAGCCGCGATCGCCACTGGATGGGGCGCAGCTATAACAGCCCCGACCAAACTAAGCCGGTCAGTTAGACCACTAATTGAGTTCCTCGCAACAAATCATCTTGAGCTTCCCTGGAAATATCACGCACAGACAAAAGTACCCCTGTCACCTGTAAAGTTGCAGGCCGAATGACTGCTACCATTATCAGACGTGGAGTCGGGCATATGCTTTAACAATCGCGGCAGTGTCCGAGCAAACTTCACGCGTACATGTGTTCCTTTAGGGTCGGTGGGTGAGTGGCTAATACCACCAGACTGTAAATCTGGCGCCTTTACGGCTACGTAGGTTCGAATCCTACCCGGCCCACCTGCCACCAATGGTCGTGTCATACGCTACCATCGGTTGTCCGGCGCGCCCGGCAAACGGGTCCCGTGGTGCAGCGGCCTAGCATACTTCCCTGTCAAGGAAGAGATCGCCGGTTCGAATCCGGTCGGGACCGCCAAGGGCCAACGCCGACATGTGCGGCGGGCCCATAGCTCAGCGGTCAGAGCAGCCGGCTCATAACCGGTAGGTCCCTGGTTCGAATCCAGGTGGGCCCACCGGTTGGCTTGTTGATCATGGCGGAGTAGCTCAGTGGTAGAGCGGGGGACTCATAAGCCCTAGGTCGCAGGTTCGATCCCTGCCTCCGCTACCGGCCTTGCCGAGGTGGTGAAACTGGTAGACACGCAGTCCTCAGAAGGCTGTGAGCTTTCGCTCGTGCGGGTTCGAATCCCGCCCTCGGCACCATACAGCTGCTCGAATTCCTACAACCAAAGAAAGAGATTCGTGCTTTCGGTTACAACCTGTGAGGAGGCGCCAGCCGAGCATGACTTCTAGCTACCGCATCGACAAATTTCCGACAACGAAGCAGCCGGGCCGTCCTTAAGCACGGACAAGACGCTGTCGACCGCTAAACCCTTCGCGTTCAGTGCGCTGACCTCCGACCAACGCCCGCCACACCCAGACACGGGTTGGGGTTCCACCGTCGTCACGTTCCACCTGCACTCGAATACCTCGACCCCATACCGCGTCGATCCCATAAAGCTTTTCAATAGTAGCCTCGAGATCTATACGGAGCGTGCCAATATCCTCGTCTGAGGTCACATCAACTGCGTGACGATACCCGGGCCGGTCATACAGTCCCTGAACAATCGACTCGATGTTTCGCTTGGAACTCATGAGACTGGCCCCAACTCTCAAACTACAGACGAACTACCTAAATGGTAGCAACAGTCAGCAAGCCTCCTCCGGGATTGAGTAGCATGCAGAGCGAATGCGGACCATCCAGAGACCATCAATGATCGATGCTCCAACTCATCGAGTTCCAGTAGACGTTCTCAAAGCTTTTACCCACAAACTTCTCCAACACCACGGGCTCAGCGATGAACACGCCGACATCATGACGGCCAATCTGTTAGAAGCCGACATGCGAGGCGTTAAGTCCCATGGACACTTTCTTATGAGTCGCTACGCTGGGTGGCTCGACGACGGGTACATGAATCCCCGGCCAAACATCCGTGTTGTTCACGAAACCCCCTCGACAGTCCTCGTCGACGCTGACTGCGGACCGGGACATCTCGCGGGCGCGGTCACAATGCAAATCGTTATTGCCAAGGCCGGTGAATCAGGTTGCGCAACCGGCCTCACACGCCAAAGTCGCCATTACGGGGCAGCCGCCCATTACGCCCTCATGGCCACATCCCGTGACATGATCGGGTATTCCGCTACTAACGCGGGGCCTACGATGTTCGCCTTTGGTGGCCGCGAGCGTGTGATCGGCAACAACCCCATCGCTTATGCAATTCCAACTGGACCCACACGCCCCCTGGTCCTTGATATGGCCATGTCAACAGCTGCCAACGGTCGCATTGCCATCATGCAACGGCTCGGCCAAGAACTTCCCCAAGGATGGGCTCTCGACAAAGTTGGTCAACCTACAACTAACCCGGCCGACTTTTTTGACGACGGTGCCGGAGCACCGATTGGCGGACCAAAGGGGATTGGATTAGCTCAAGTCGTCGATGTTGTAGCTGGTGTGTTATCTGGTTCAGGGTATGGGCCAAGCGTTGGAAGAGCTAATGGAGCATCCGGAACCATCGGACATACGTTTCAAGCAATTGACGTGGAATCCTTTATGCCCGTGGACCGGTTTTACGAACGAATAACCGACCAGATACAGCACTTTCATGAGTCATCTGTAGCCGATGGGGTTGACGAAATCGTGATTCCTGGCGAACTCGAGTGGCGAGCCTATGAAGAGTCCATCACGCTCGGCATTCCGCTCATTGAGCCCATCATCATGGACTTAAATGAAGTCGCCAAAAGAAAACGTATGGCAGACCGCCTCTAAGCACCCTGATCAAACGCGGAACAAACCTGGCCTTGCTTCGCGACCAAATCCTTACGCCGGTTGATAAGCCTCGACAAACTCAGTGACCTCCCGAGTAATGCGAGCCGGCGTCGACGCCCCTGACGTGATCCCAATCCGCATGCCAGGCTCGAACCACGAGGTTCGAACATCTGCAACGCTGTCCACAAGATGCGCAGGCGTTCCCTTGATCGTTTTCACCACTTCTACTAGCCGCTTGGAATTCGAACTCCGCTCACCACCAACGACTATCACAAGGTCACAAACATCTGCTGCCTCGACTGCGGCCTCCTGACGATCCTGAGTGGCCAGACAGATATCGTTATGAACCTCTGCCATAGGATATTTGGCAACGACCGAATCAATAATCGACTGCGTATCCCAAACGCTGAGAGTGGTCTGTGTTGTGATAGCAATACGACTGCTGGTTAACCCAAGTTCAGCCACATCTTCAACTCGCGTCACGAGATGCACGTGGCCCGGAGCCTCACCCATCGCACCTTCTGGCTCAGGATGTCCTTCCTTCCCAACATACACAATCTCGTAGCCTTTTCTCACCAGATCAATGATGAGATCGTGTGTCACATACACGTCAGAACAGGTCGCATCGATAAGTGTTAGACCTTTATCGATCGCACGCTGCTTGACAGCTGGAGCTACCCCATGGGCCGTAATGATCACCGTCCCATGATCAATCTCCTCTAGACCAGCGAGACGATCGTCAAAGTCAATGAGTTGCACGCCTTGTTGCGCAAGCTCTTCCACAACATGGGCGTTGTGGACCAGGTATCCGAGCATGTAGACCGGACCCTCATGAGTCGCTCCTGCTTCACGCGCCAGCCTTATTGCATCCACAACGCCATGACAAAAGCCTCGTGGGGTAATCCTGACAACGTCCATTAAGCGGCCAAAACCATGGAGATCACAACGATATGGTGCTGGGATGCATTGATGAACTCAAGCATTAAGAAGCTCGCGAACATGGTCAGGGTCGGCTGTTGGAAGATCACATTCAAAGCCGTGGCACACGTAGACCGCCGCACCACCATCGAGCAAGCCCCGATCGTGCAGCAGAGGCACCTGAACATCGTCGGAACCTGTACCGACTGCCACGACACAACGAGGCCGATATGTCTCCCGGACGACCTCAAGCAATAACTCGCGTTCGGAAGGAGTCCCGACAACAGCGACTTCAGTGACCTTGCCAACTAAGAAATCTGCGGCACTCAGCCATTGGGCAAAGGCAGTCGGGTACCGAGCCGCACCCGGACCCACAGTGGCCAGAGCAGTCTCAGCCACTGTTCGATAATTAGCCTCACCGGTCAGCGCGTGCATGCGACCAAGCACCGTGGCCGCCATGGCACCACCTGAGGGGGTCGCGTTGTCCTGCACATCACGCGGCCGAGTAACCAACTCCTCGTGATCATGACTGGTGTCGTAAAAACCCCCTTCTCCGTCCTGAAACTGATGCAAGATCACATCACACAGACCCCGTGCAGCAACAAACCATTGGTCGTGAAATGTGGTCTGGTACAACTCAATTAGTCCTTCGGCCAGATATGCGTAATCTTCGAGGTACGCGTTAAGCGTGGGACGACCATCCTTCCACGTTCGCCACAATCGATCATCCTCGCGCCACAGTTCGCGCCGACAGAATTCTCCAGCCGCTTCGGCAGTCTGCACATAGTCTTCACGCTTGAGCACACGACCAGCTTCGGCGAACGCCGCTATCATCAACCCATTCCACGACGCAATGATCTTGTTGTCCAAGGCAGGTCGAACTCTACGCTCACGGTGGTTTAACAGTACTGGACGAACCGACCGTAACGTCGACCCAATGGCAGCCACATCGGTTTGACGAGAGTACGAAATCACGTCCAAATCTCTGAAGCGGCGCAGCACATTGGTTCCCTCCCAATTGCCTTGCTTCGAGACATCAAAAACGTCAGCCACAAGATCGGCCTCTTCCCCTAACACTTCCGCTAACTCGTCAGCTGACCAGACATAGAACCGGCCTTCAACACCCTCGGAATCGGCATCAAGTGTGCTGAAGAACCCACCAGTCGAGTGGGTCATTTCTCGCTGCACCCAATCAAGCGTCTCCTCCACGACACGCCGATATTCAGGGTTTAGGGTGATCTGCCAAGCATGCAGATATACGCGAGCCAGTTGACTGTTGTCGTACAGCATCTTCTCGAAGTGCGGGACATGCCACGTTGCATCGACGCTATACCGATGAAAACCCCCGCCCACGTGATCGTAAATTCCGCCTCGAGCCATCTTGCTGAGCGCTCGATCAGCCACATCAAGTAACAACTGCTCACCCGTCGCAAGATGACGACGCAGAAGGAATTCAATGGCCATTGATTGCGGAAATTTAGGAGCAGCACCCCAGCCCCCATTTGTCATGTCCTGAGTGTTCGCCAAACCTTGACTCGCCAGCATCAAATCGTCCTCCTCGACCGGAGCCGTAGGAAGATCAAGGCCATGATCACCGTCTAACCCATCAACAATCCGGTCAGCGCCTGAAACGAGCTCACTACGCCGGTTGGTCCACGCCTCATGTACGGCCTCGAGCACCTGTGTAAACGACGGAAGACCGTGCCTGGGTTCCGGTGGAAAGTAAGTGCCGCCATGAAAAGGCCTTCCGTCAGGCGTCAGAAACACTGACATTGGCCAGCCGCCATGGCCGGTAAGAATCTGAACGGCCGACATATAGATTTGGTCAATATCCGGACGTTCCTCACGATCCACTTTAACCGCCACGAAATGTTCATTGAGTACGCCAGCGGTTGCCTCATCCTCAAAAGACTCATGCTCCATGACGTGACACCAATGGCAGGCGGCATATCCGACGCTCAAGAAGATCGGACGATCGGTTTGTCGAGCCGCTTCCATAGCCTCTGGACCCCACGGATACCAATCCACAGGATTTTCCTTGTGCTGCAGCAGATAGGGACTCGACTCGTCAGATAAACGGTTACTCATACGCACCTTGTAGGACCGTTACGCAGCCAATTGTGACCCTTACGACACACAGTGCAAAACGGAACCCAGGTTAAATCTCAACATATCCATATCCCACATCAAGTATGCACTCCGGAAAAACTTTTCGACGAACGCAAGCGTCATGACGCATCGTCCAAAAAGTACGGCTCCTCCCCCCCACGAAACCCAAAACGCCTCGCTACCACACATCACAATCAAATCATTAGTGATCACTCACTTTACTAAGTGACTAATCACTTTTATTATTAATTCATGGCTCCAAAAGTTTCCGACCACTATAGAAACTCCAAACGGGAACAAATATTACGAGGTGCCCGTGAAGCGTTGTGCGTGGCACCCATAAATGAAACCAGCACCGCCAATATCGCCGCAGCCGCCGAGATTAGCGAAGGCACGCTCTACAACTACTTTCCTTCGAAACAAGCCCTCTTGGTCGAATTGGCCAGATCGGACAGAACCACGCCTGCTATAGGTCAGGCCGACGTTCCGGAACAGGGGAATATGCAGCAGGAATTCCGGGACATCTTGGCGATGATCTTTGACGAACGTTTAGACAGGTCCGAATTTCGCTCTGAAGGTCAACTCTCTTTAACGTGGTGGCAAGCCGCAGCTCACGACAAAGACTTTAGGCAGGCTCAACGTGAATCCATGGAGCCGTTGTTGAACACCCTGGAGATATGGGTTCGGCGTTGGCAACAGCGCGGGGACCTCGACAAGCGACTGAATCCGCTCTCAGCCGCACAAGCCATCACCTCGTTAATCCTCGGACTACGAATATTTGACGCAATTGATGGCCACGTTGACTGGATCGCCTATGCCCACGCCGTAGAAATACTACTTACCGGTTCTCACACCCTCGACCGCCACGAGTCCTCCCAGTGACCCCACACACAAACAGGAACGCCTGACCGAATAATATGGACGTGGACAATGCCACCCAGTAACGTGCAGATGGCATTGTCGGTCGGACGATTCCCGTGAAACTTGGATCCACCATCTTAGGTAGATCTCCACTCCGCTTGTTGCTTACTGCCGCTACAGCTTCAGTCCTGCTGGTTGTTGGCAATGGCTGCACCAGCGAAGTCTCACCGACACCCGTTGCTTCCCCATCGCCTACACCCGCACCAACAGTCAAACCCACGTCTACCCCTATCCCGAAAGCGACACCAACCCGGACACCAACACCAAAACGCACGAATGTCACAGTAGCGCCAACTCCACCTAAAGCCACGGCAACTCCGACGCCCTCACCAACCCCAACGGTGTCGCCTACAACCACTCCCACACCTGAGCCGTCACCTACACCGGCCGTTGGCCTTGTACTCCCGGACATTGGTCTCAACATTCGCGACGCTCCAAGCGTGGACGGCGGAACAATCCAATACACGACACAGGTTGGTGCCGAGCTCCAATTGACGGGTGAAAGCTCAAAAGTCGATGGGACCCTTTGGGTTCAATTAACAGATGGCAACTGGGTCCAAGCCCAATACCTTGACATTACTGGTATCGCTCCGGCAGTCCCCGTCATCGGAGTTGTACTTCCTGAAATCGGTCTAAATGTTCGTGCGGCTCCAAGCACAGAAGATGGCGAGGTTAGCTATGTAGCCCCAAGCGGTGAGGAACTCGTGCTAACAGGCAAGGTTGTAGAAGCCCAGGAGTTGACGTGGTACGAAGTCGAAGATGGCAACTGGGTCCAGGCTCGCTACATAAAAATCTCCGACTAGGCTTTACATCCACGCCTATATCCGATCCACCCATACAATCGTTACGCCAGTTGAATGTTGGCTAACCAGCCGCGTGCATAAACCCCCAACTACAACACGCCTTTGACAAGAATGAGATTGCCGTACAAGCGACGCTCACCCGTTGCAACAATTGCATAGGCTTGCCGGGCACGTTCATAAAACGAAAACCGGTCTACGCGGTCGAACTCCACAGATGCCGCATGGGCACTCTCCGCAATATGGCGAAACTCGGCAAATATTTCGGGTTCCGCATCTGGATCCCCCACAACTGACATAACCGCCGCCGGGGCCTCAACGTATTCATCCAGGGGCAGCACTGAAAGAATGGCTTCGGCAGCCCGAGTTGCACTTGCACTCTCAAGGCGAACCAACCGTTCAGCATGCGAGTCGGCTGGAAAGTTGGCATCCGCGATAACAATCTCATCCCCATGCCCCATGGCCGCCAGCACGTGTAACAGGTCCGGGCCAAGCAATGGATCAATTCCCTTAAGCAATTAGTGTGACCCCTTGATGAATGCATGGCCGCATGGTGTCACAGACAGAGAATTCTGTACCCATTTTCCGATCGGCAAATGAGTTTACGGAAACTATGCTGATTGATACGTAAACCCGTTCTCCTCACACCACGTATTAATCGGATTTACCCCGCCATCAAACTGAAATTCACGGGTGTCATCAACAGATTCACCTACAAGAAAACGTTGCATCGCGTTTAGCTTTTCAACAAACCGTGGGGACTGTTGCCGATAATCTATGGGGCGCATCCAGCTATAGCAATATCCGAACATAACAGCCTTGCGTATTCTATCGGTGAGATTTGCTGCTCCAGCGTGCCACGTCCGATTCTCGAAAAACACACAATCGCCCGTATTCAATAGGGGTTCAATAGCAGTTTCAGGATCGACTTGTCCTTCGGGGATGTTGATTTCCTCCTTCAGTTTGTTGCTGCCCGATGCCATCATGGTTGCGCCTGTATTCGGTTCACTCAAATCTGTGAGGTAGTACGCGATTTTGAGCGAATGGCGTGGAATTCGAGAATGTCCCAGGTCACGCATGGATACAAAGTGGTCACGATGCCAACCAGGCATACGGCTTGTATCAGGTGAGCCAGGAGGATCAGGATGGCGATAAATCAAATGGCTTGTCAGTAAGCCAAGATTAGGGCCGAGCAACTGTGCAACCAGTGAAAATGTTTTGGGATGGGTCAACAATGGCATAAACGCATCATCCATCGAGACGCAATTACGAAAGCCATCGTAAAGCCCGTTATTTGTCCGTTGGCGGTTTTCAGTCTGATCACTTGCAATCAGGCGATCACTTGCTTCCGTAATGGCACTGGTTGTATCCCTATCCAATACATTCCGAACAATTAGAAAACCTTGCTCATCAAATTGTTGTTTCTGCGCTGGTGTAACTGGGACAAAATCCACGCTTTCCCCCTCAAATTACTAACCAACCATACGGATACATTGATGGTAACTCTAAAACATTCTCGTTATTTCGATCGCCTCAGTTAGCTTTTCCCTAAACACCTCGTCCCAGTCATTGACACCACTTTTACATGCTTCGCACCACATCGTGTTCGGGGTCAAAGGATGCGTACGAGCTGTCAAAATGTTTCTGTGATTCATACATGACTCGTCCTTTGTTCAACTCGTCCATCTAGCTATCGCGGGGATTAGCGTTGGCACCACATGGGATGATGGGGTAGATAATGGCAAGAACGGCTTCATCCCAACCAAACTCATGAATCCAATGGGAACTAACCACCAACCGGTAATTGACGCCCATGCGCACTGCGGAGTTCAAGCCCCACAGGACTGGATGCCTGGGTTCGACGCGACAAAAAACAGAGGACACGCGTCCACCGATCTGCTTACCTGCATGGATGCGGCTGGCGTGGACTGCGCGGTCCTCCATACCAACGACGTGTGGGGAATGAAGTACGCCGCACGAATGATCCAAGAGCACGACGGAAGATTTATTGGCATCTGCAAGGTTGATGGAAGCCAAGCGCACACAGAATCAGGATTGCACGCAATCCAACACCACGTTCAGGACGAAGGGTTCAGAGGCCTTTACTTCGATCCATGGCCACCGACAGAAGACGCCTTTGCCAACTTCTACGCACAACAGTATCGACCGCTATGGGATTTAGTTGAGCAAATGCAGCTGCCCGTGTGCGTCGTCTCGTACGGCATCCAGTCACCTGATCTGTTTCCGGGACTTATCCAACTGGTTGATCGTTATCCGAATTTGACCATGACTGTCGTGCATGGCCTGTACGTTGGAACCTCCGTGCCTCCTGATCTCGTCGACGAAGAAAACCGCGTCCATATCGATCCAGCCATTATCGAGCTCGTTCGAAACTTCGATGTGTCGCTGGAAATCCTCGCGGGTTACCCGGGTGCAACGTTTGGCCGCGATGACGTCGTGCTTCACGCCTTGTTTGACACCTTCGGACCACGAAAGCTTCTCTGGGGCTCAGAGTTCACCAAGGCGCAAGCCCTATCCAGGACTCAAGCCAAGTCAACTGTCCAATACACCTCGCAAGCTCGGTATCTGCAGAACCACTGCCCTTACATCTTGGATAGCGATCGCGCATGGATCATGGGTGGGAACGTGGCCCGTATCTATGCTGGAGATGACAGCGATTGATCGACCGGCCGACGCAGATGATGCTTGGTCGCTAACTGAAACGCATGGCCCACTGCCAGCACCGTGGCGTCGTCACCCATACGTCCAACAATCTGCAAGCCCACAGGTAAACCCTTGACGAAGCCCATCGGCACAGACAGGGCCGGATGCCGGGACGCATTAAATAGAGACGCATGCGGCACATCATTACTTCGAGGATCAAACGGCTGGACTGGCTCGGCAGGATACGGATAGGCCGGACTAATTAGAACATCTCGATCAGCTAACCCAGCAGAAATCGCCTGCTCAATCCTTTCACGCGCTTCGATCCCACGCAGGTAATCTGGAGCCGTTACATCCGCACCAGCATCTAGACGCTCAATGACCGGCGCTGTGATTGAACTAAAATCACCCTCATACATGTGATGAATGCTCACATAGCCCTGAGCCCGAGACACCATTTGCGCCCCCACGAGGTCAAGATGTGGGGGTAACGACCAACTATCAACCGTCATGCCAAGCGCCCCGAGCACATTTCCCGCCGAATCAAAATTCTCCCGAATTTCAGCAACCGCATCATCGCGCAATCCGCTCACAATCCCGACACGCAAACCTGCGGTGTCAACGGATAAGGCTCGGATGTACGCATCAGGGGGCTGACTGGAACAATCAGGATCATTCAAATCTGGCCCTGCAATCACTTCAAGTATTGCGGCACAGTCAGCCACCGAGCGAGCCATTGGCCCCACATGGTCAAAAGCTCTGACCAGCGGCCGAGCCCCGGTGCGTCCTACCAATCCGAAAGTTGGCTTTAGCCCAGAGATTCCTGCCATATGGGCAGGAATCCTCACCGATCCGCCCGTATCACTACCCAGCGCGCCAAGAGTCATACCAGCGGCGAGCGCTGCAGCTGATCCACCCGACGAACCCCCAGGATGTCGACTCAAGTCCCATGGATTACGAGTAGCCCCATAATGAGCGTTATCGGTCGTTGTTCCACGAGCGAGTTCGTGCGTATTGGTTTTTCCGATGATCACCGCCCCGGCCTCTCGAAGTTTCCGAACCACATGGGCATCCGTATCGGGCCGGTGCTCGCTAAATCTGGCAGCTCCGTATGTCGTCACAACTCCGGCAGTGTCAAAAATGTCCTTGACCGCAATTGGGATTCCATCGAGCGGTCCGAGTCGGTCACCGCGTCGAGCACGTACATCAGCTGCCACGGCCTCAGCAGTCGCACTTTCAACCATGAGCCGAACGTACGCATTCAAAGCCGGATCGAACTTCTCAACCCGATCGAAAACGGCTTCCGTCAAACTTATTGCCGACAATTCGCCGCTCGCAAGAGCCGCATCAGCCTCCGTTATGGAGAGATAACCAGCTATAGCAGGATCACTCACACAAAACCCTAACCTCAGGAGAAAATCCTTCCCATGCTGCCAGACCCACATTGCCACACGTCAAACAACCGTTCCGTCCATAAGGGATGTCTCGTGCCCAGGGTCCCTCTCAACTGGAAATGCAAATCTTGAGTACTATCGGTCCGGTACGATTCTGGCATGTCGTCCACAGGCACGCCTGTCCCTGTTGAAGGAAATGTCATGGTACGAGCAGCCTTCATTGGAGCCGGTCGCCGGGCCCGAAGCGCACACTATCCCGCTCTAAGCAGATCGCCGTCGGAAATCGAATTGACCGCCATATGCGAACTTGACCCCGAGCGCCTCGAAACTACCGCTGACATGTATGACATTGAAGGCCGCTACGCAGACTTTCGGGTCATGCTCGAACGTGAAGACCCGGATGTGGTGTATGCCGTCACTCCGCCGCAGCAAATCGCGGACCTTGCGGTCGAGGTACTCAACGCTGGAAAACACATTTTCATCGAAAAACCCCCAGGTGTCGGATCTGCGGATGCTGAGCGGATCGCTGAGGCCGCTCAAACAAACGCCCGAATTGCGTGTGTCGGACTACAGCGCCGATGGACCCCCCTAATCCGTGCAGCTCGATCCCGGGTGGAAGCCAACGGTCCCGTCATGCTGGTCAACGCCGGCATGAGTAAGAACCTGCTTGTTGATGACGGTGGAGGAAGAGTCCTAAACCGACTCTATGAACAAGACATCCACATGGTGGACTTTATGCGATGGTTATGCGGCGGGTCCTGGGATGAAGTCCTCACTCGCGAAGACACCCACTACACAGGCTGGCCAAGCACCTACAACTCGATTATCCACTTCACCAACGGAGCCGTCGGAGTTCACTCGGTCACCGGACATGCCGGAGCACGACACTATCGAATCGAGATGCATGGCAACGGGATCAGCGCCTATTTACGCCCACCGGTTCACGGTGAGATCTTCTCCGACGCTTCGAGTGAGCCCGAGACGCTCAAAGGTCCGGCTATCCCTGGAGATCCGGAAGGCAAACCCGACGATGGCATTGATGCACTCCATGCAGACTTCCTTGATGCAATAGCAAACGAACGACAACCGCTGACTAACATCCACGATGTGATCCATTCCATGCGACTGTTAGAAGAAATGGGGCAGCTTGACCCGACTGGAAAGCCACGCCGGCCAAGTGCGTGACGGAGATCCCAATGGCCATTAAGATCGCGGTGATCGGTGCCGGTAGTGTTGGGTTCACGCGCCGACTTATGCGCGACATATTGGCCGTTCCCCAACTGTCAGATACCCAGTTCGCCTTCACTGACATATCCCGAGCAAATCTTGATCTTGTAACGAAACTCTGTCGGAAAGACATCCGCACAAATAAATTGCCAGCCAGGATTTCATCGACCACCCAGCGACGTCGTGCGCTACGAGACGCCGACTATGTCATTTGCTGCGTTCGAGTCGGTGGACTGGAAGCATTCCGCCAAGACATTGAAATCCCGCTCCGTTATGGAGTCGATCAATGTGTGGGAGACACATTGTGCGCTGGCGGCATTATGTATGGGCAACGAACGATTCCAGAGATACTTGCGTTCGCCCGCGATGTTCGAGATGTCGCCAAGCCTGAGGCCTTATTTCTAAACTACGCCAATCCGATGGCGATGAATACGTGGGCCGGGCTTGATGACGGCCAATTAAACATGGTGGGACTCTGTCACGGTATTGAGCACGGCTGGACACAGATTGCCGAAGTCCTCGGCGCAACTACACGCGACGACGTCAACATCACCTGTGCCGGAATCAACCACCAGACGTGGTACACACGCATTGTGCACCGCGGCCGAGAGATCTCTGGCGCTGAGCTTCTCGCCGCATTCGAAGACCATCCGGTGTTCTCAAAAACTGAGAAGGTCCGCATTGATGTCTTACGCCGGTTTGGGTACTACAGCACAGAGTCGAATGGCCACTTGTCCGAGTACTTACCGTGGTACCGGAAACGGCCACGGCAGATCCGCCGATGGATTGATCTTTCGCGGTGGTCCGCTGGCGAGACTGGGGGATATCTCCGCGTTAGCACTGAACGCCGACACTGGTTCGAAACGGACTTTCCGAGATGGATCGAAGCCGATGATCCGCCAATTGGCCCCGACGACCGATCGGACGAACGCGGGAGCTACATCATTGAGGCCCTAGAAACCGGGAAAACATATCGAGGGTTCTTTAATGTCCGAAACAGCAACGTAATCAGTAATCTGCCCGAGGATGCCATCGTCGAAGCCCCTGGGTATGTAGACGCTCACGGTATCCACGTACCACCCGTCGGTAACCTGCCCTTAGCTTGCGCCGCCACCTGTATGGCCTCGATAAACGTTCAACGGATGGCGACTCAGGCCGCCACGACTGGCGATCCGCTACTACTTAAACAAGCAATGCTTCACGATCCACTCGTGGGCGCAGTTTGTGACCCACCTGAAATATGGCAGATGGTCGACGAGTTCTTGATCGCACAGGCCGCCTGGCTCCCCCAATATGGATCGGAAATACCGCGCGCACGTAATCGTCTTGAGCATGGCCCCCTGGTAAAAACGAAGCAGTGGGCGGGTGCAGCCCGACAACCATCCCAACCCCTAGACCAGATTCGAAAGACGGTCCACCCCCCGGTGCCTCACTCCCGCGATCAATAGCTAGTCAGGCGAGCAACCCAGCAAGCTAAAACGGCCGATCCTCCGGAGGATCAAACACAAATCCGTGGAACAACTTTCGACGCTCTGGCGTAAGCCCTGCATAAAACTCAGGAGGGTACTGCCAATGTTCTTCGTTACCGACCATCCACGGTCGCTCGTAAGCATAGTAGAGAAGGAGGCGACGCCCGCCAGCACGTAGCGCCGGGCCCTTCGTATGCCACACCGCATTGTGAAAAAAAATAGCAGTGCCAGCCACACCACATATCTGGGTCGCACCCGGGAATGTGTCAAAGCCATCAAGATATTCACTTGGTGGCTCGTCCTCACGTCGGTGCGATTGTGGCACCAGAATCAGGTTCCCTTGATCTGGATCAGACATATCAGATAGGTAATAGCCAACCTTCAGTTGGAGCAACGGCACAGTTGGCCGAAACAAGCGATACCCATCTTCCCGACCATCCATGTGCCATCTCGGCAACGCCTCCGGGCAAACTTCTTCCTCCCAGAAAGCGTCTGAAGCATGAAAGTGAACATCACCTTCCATCAGGTTTCGAGCAATCGATAGAGCCGGTGGATAATCGACCATATCCAAGAAAGCCGGATCATCATTAAGGATGTGCATGATCCGACTATTGGCTCCATCGATGTAGTTCGCACCCATGGAAGATCGGAAACCGGCTTTACGTCGCTCTATGGCCTCATTTAGACAATCTGTGAGGCGATCTACTAAGCCATTGTTGAGGAATCCGTCCTTGACCAGGTAGCCGTTGTCCCTGAACAAATCAATCTCGCCTTGGTTCAAAACCGACGCGTCAGGTATCGAACTCATTGGGATTAAACCCTTAAATCAATCTATCCTTGTCAGGCTAGAGACCCGCCGCATCAGCCTTGGCCGAAACGATCTCAGCCATCTTGAGCGTCGCCGCGTCGACCATATCGCCATCGACCACAATAGCCCCCTTTCCGCTCTCGAGAGCCTCCGTGTACTCCACAACGATCTGTCGAGCCTTAGCAATGTCCGCCTCGGAAGGAGAAAAAACATCTATGGCGACGTCGATCTGATCCGGATGAATAGCCCATTTACCATCGCAACCTAAAGCCAACGCCATCTCACACGATTGCCTATACCCGTCTAGATTCTGGTAGTCGGCAAATGGTCCATCGGTCACTTGAACATTGGCAGCCCGTGCCGCAACCACGATGCGATGAATTGCGTAATGCCAGACATGACCCGGATATTTTTCGCTTGCCCCGATCGATAGTCCACGTGCTTGCACACTTGCCGAGTAGTCGCCAGGACCAAAAATTAATGATCGAAGGCGAGGGCTTGCAAAAGCAGTTTCATTGACATTGACCATTCCCTCAGCCATCTCTATTTGGGCCTCGATGCCTATCCGCCCAACCTCGAGACCTCTGTGGGTCTCGATCTGGGTCAGCAACTGGTCTAACATGTATACGTCAGCCGGCCTATTGGCTTTTGGCAACATAATCGTGTCGAGATTTTTCCCGGCTCCCTCTACGACCTCTACCAAATCGCCATAAAACCACTCAGTATCAATCCCATTTACCCGGACACAGGCGATCTTCCCTGACCAGTCAAACTCATTGAGCGCCTGAACGACGGTCGCTCTAGACTCAACCTTTTGGTTGGGAGCAACACTATCTTCCAAATCAAGAAACACGTGGTCGGCATTGCTCTCGCTTCCGCGTTCAAGCATGCGAAGGTTGGATCCAGGACTAGCAAGCTGCACGCGACGAAGTTCCATGAGCGCTATGTTCTCCATTCGTAGGACTACTACTTAGGCACCCGAATAAGGGTCTGTACCGATGTTAGTTGGCAATGCAGGTCAACGACAAACGAGGAATGACAGATATCTGGTTGAACACAGGTTTTTAAGACCATGTTGGCTAAGAAGATGTAACCGCACCTTCGCTAGCTGAAGACACCAGCCTTGCGTATTTCGCCATAGCTCCCCGCGAAAACCGAGGATCGGGTTGCTGCCAATCAGCAAGACGGGCAGCAATCTCGCCATCCGAGAGGTTCACATCGAGACGTCGCTTAGTAACATCAAAGGTAATGATGTCGCCATCACGAAGGGCGGCAATCGGCCCACCGTGAAAGGCTTCAGGAGCAACATGCCCGATCATGAAACCGTGCGAAGCCCCAGAAAATCTTCCATCGGTCATAAGCGCCACTGAATCCCCAAGTCCAGATCCTTGAAGCGCCCCGGTCACCGCAAGCATCTCACGCATCCCAGGGCCCCCAGCTGGACCTTCATTCCTTATCACGACGAACGATCCCGGCTCAATGTCTTGAGCAATGACCGCCTCAAAACACGCTTCTTCTCCGTCAAAAACCCGGGCTGGCCCCGAAAATACGTCGAGCTTCTGCCCAGAAACCTTAATTACACACCCGTCTGGCGCCAGATTCCCTCGAAGAATGAGTAGCCCGCCCGTTTCCTTTATCGGATTGTCGATCGAAGCGATAACACGCTGTCCCGGACTCTCTTCAGCCGCAGAGGCAACATCAGAAAGCGTTTGGCCATCAACGTATCTCACGTCACCGTGCAAATGCCCCCCCTTTAGTAGCTCCCGGGCAATTACAGATAGGCCACCTGCCTTAAACACATCGGTCGCGACATACGTCCCCCACGGCTTCAGATCAGCCAAGATCGGAACTCGTGCCGAAATTCGATCGAAGTCTTCCAGTTCAAGAGAGATGCCGGCCTCACTTGCGATCGCCATGAGATGCAAAACCCCATTCGTTGAACCACCGGTTGCAAGAACCGCCGTAATAGCGTTCTCTATCGACTCACGAGTAATAAAGTCCCTCGGACATGCGTCTTGATCTAAAAGACTCATTACCAAACGACCAGCTTCAAACGCCGTGTCACTTTTACCGGAATCCGTAGCGGGAACCGTGTTAGCTCCCGGAGGACTAATGCCGAGAAACTCAAGAGCTGTCGCCATCGTGTTGGCTGTAAATTGCCCCCCACAGGCACCAGCACCCGGACAGGCCACATTTTCAAGCTCCATAAGATCAGCTGCGCTCATCTTGCCAGCGGCATGCGCACCCACCCCTTCAAACACGTCTTGAATTGTCACGTCCCGCTCATGGAATCTTCCTGGGGCGATACTTCCGCTGTACAACACGAGACCAGGAATATTTAGACGCGCGAGCACCATCGCGCCGGCAGGGATGGTCTTGTCGCACCCTACAATTACTACTAGAGCGTCGAATGAATGCCCAACCGAAGCAATCTCAATAGAGTCCGCAACGATCTCCCGACTAATCAATGACGCGCGCATCCCATCCGTACCCATTGAAACACCGTCGCTGACGGAGATCGTATTCACCTCCATGGGGGTGCCACCCGCGGCGCGAACCCCTTCCTTAACCCGCTCAGCAAGCCGACGATGATTAAAATTGCACGGCATCGTTTCGATCCATTCATGGGCGACGCCCACAATCGGACGCGCCAGATCTTTATCGTTAAATCCGATCGACTTTAAATACGATCGGGCCGGCGCACGGGATGGCCCATCAGTCATAGCAGCGCTGTTGCGCTTCCGTGGATCAGACATAGAAGTTCCTAGTTGGTTCTGTCGTTAAGGTTTACGCGCGCGATAAGCCGTAGTCTCGGCTACGCCTCGAAATTCTATCAACGGCGGCTGCCATTACCACGACTCCTAAACAATACTTACCATCCGACGCAAACACCGTTCGACAGGCGACCTGTCGCCCCCCTGATTTAACAGGAGGCTATTCCTGATAAAAAACCGGTTCCAGCATTTCCAAAGGTACCAATCCGCTCGCCGTATCTACATCGAGAATATCTTCGTGAAGAGCCTGCCACCTCGCTTGAACATCCGATGCGTCAAGATATGCTCCAGCACGATCCCAGTCGTCACACTCCAGATAACCGATGGCATGATGGCCGAACAAGAAGACTGAAAAGTTACGAATACCGGCTCGAGTGTTTTCCTCTTGAAGTTCCTCCCAAACAGCTGCATGGGTCCGCCGATAGTCATCAACCCGGTCCGGCTTTATGGGGAGAGCGAACGCTATACGCTGCATGGAAGTGTTCCATTCTTTGAGCATGTAAGGACCGGCAGAATGCATTGCCACAAATGAAACGTCCACACACCTTCACCGGAAATCGGCTTGATCGGGCTGAGGTAGAACGTCGAAACCCCGAATGGATTTCCGAGCGTTCACGATCTTCGAAAAGCCGGTTTCTCCCACTCCAGAATCTGGACGTGTTGATCAACGATGTCCCGGTCACACGCTTGCAATGGGTGACTGGAGCCGATCTTGCTCCTGAAGATCTGGCCAAGCCTCATTTTCTTCTGGGTCTCAGAAACGACATCGCCCACTTCGCCCTAGATGCCTCGGATGGTATTCGTGTACCACAATCAGGCTCATGCAGGTTCGAAGACGCCCGAACTGCCGCCATGATGTTGTCTGCGGAAGAAGCGGCCATATTGGCCCACGCCCGCGCAAACGTCGATTGGCACTCGAGGCATAGATTTTGTGGGGTCTGTGGAGAACCGACCGAGTCCCGTCGAGGTGGACAGCAACGTTCGTGCTCCAGCTGCAGCGCGGAGCACTTCCCAAGAACGGACCCGGTGGTCATTGTGGTCGTAACCAACGGCGAATCTTGCCTGCTCGGCCAATCACGAGGACGTCTGAGCCGACAATCCACGTACTCTGCCCTCGCTGGATTTGTAGACCAGGGTGAGTCGATTGAAGAAGCGATACGTCGGGAAGTACGTGAAGAAGCCGGCATCCAAGTTGGTGATATTCGCTATCACTCGTCCCAACCATGGCCATTCCCTTCATCGCTCATGATCGGATGTCACGCCGAAGCGCTGACCACCACAATCCATGCTGACACTGTAGAAATGAAAGACGTTCGGTGGTTCGATCGAAAAACCGTTCGCCGCGCGCTATCAGGAATTGACGACGAGCTACGAGTACCCGGTCCAATCGCTATCGCGCATCATCTGATACACGCATGGGCAAGTGAATCCAGATAACGAACAAGATGCAAAACCAAATCCCCGCTCCCACGACTGTGAGTTACGTCAGATAAACCACACCAGGTAAACGAAGCTGGCGTACTCGAAAGTGGCGGAGGAGGTGGGATTCGAACCCACGACCGAGAGGAATACTCCCGGTAACCGCTTAGCAGGCGGCCGCACTAGACCAACTATGCGACTCCTCCAAAAATACGGACCACAAAACCAGACAACCAGATTTGGCGGAGGGGGTGGGATTCGAACCCACGAGACGAGTAACCCGCCTAGTGGTTTTCAAGACCACCTCCTTAAGCCGCTCGGACACCCCTCCAGTCCAGATTTGAGTATAACGACGACAGTCAAAAAATCTCACTAGATATACGCGGGTTCATCGCCACAACATGGATCCTCAAATCAAACACGCCACAAAAGTTGCGTGTGTAGCCCTAGAACCGCACACTCCAACGTCGACACCAATGGAACCCTCGAGCCTATGCCCGACCTGCTCCGTGTCGGAATCGCCGGCATTCGTCATAGCCACACCGCTACCCTCGTAAGACAATGGCGCGAGATACCCGATGTCGAAATAGTAGCGGCAGCCGACACTTTTGAGAGCGCTCGAAGACTCGCCCATGACACCTGGGGAATCCCCACCGTATATGAAACGTGGGAAGAACTACTTGAGCGCGAACAATTGGACGTCGTCACATCAACACTGCCAAACACCCAGCATGCTGAGGTCGTCGAAGTCGTGGCCGGAGTTGGCCTACCAATCTTGATCGAAAAACCGATGGCAGCATCCCTCGAGGATGCCGAACGAATGGTACGAGCCGTAGAAACTGCTGACATACCCGCAATGGTGAACTGGCCCAACCTCAGCGATTTAGCCATTGAGGCTGGACAAGCAATAATCAACAAAGGTGCGATAGGCCGACCTCACCAGTTCACATTTCGAGGTGGCAACTCGATCGCAACTCGTAAGGCAGACCAACCCGACTGGTTCCAGTGGCTCTTTGAAGCAAACGAAGGAGGCGGATCATGGATCGACTACGCTGGCTATGGTGCGACTCCGTGCATCATGTGGATGGGAACACCAAAACGAATGTTTGCCCGTGGATCGACGATGCTTGACGCCGACGCTAGAGCGGATGAGACAGCAACCGCCATCCTCGAGTTCGAAACGGGAATCGGTTATATGCAGACGTCCCACATCCAGGTTGGTTATGCAGGCCCTCAGGGAAAAATGATGCACATTGAAATCAACGGCGACGAGGGCACACTAGTCCTCACACCTAGCCAAACGGATTCGAAAGCCAGTGCAGCAACTTCCCTTATGATTTATGACAATGGGCGACGAGTCGAAGGTTCCCGCATACCGTTGGAACATCGATCACCAAATCATCAAAGCGGTGTGGAATTCATGGCACATGCCATCCGCACTAAACAACCCATAGAAGGCCGAGGAAGTTTCCGTTTCAACCGTGACGTGGTTAGCGTGATCGATGCGGGTTCACGTGCCATAGCGAGTGATGCATGGGTAACAGTTGCACCATCCATTAGGGGCTAGCGTATGAAACAAGCGGTTGCAATCACTGGGGCGGGGCAGGGAATCGGTCGATCCACCGCACTCCATTTGGCACGAGATGGATGGACCGTAGCGATATCAGACATCAATACCAGTGCCGTGGACACCGTTGCTGCCGAAATCAACGAAGCCGGCGGCCATGCAATTTCTCGATCGCTCGACGTATCCGACGCGGAAGCCACGCGCCTCTGGGTAGAGGAAATGGACGATCTAGTAGGTGGGCTCGGCGGCGCCGTCGCAAATGCCGGCGTAATGCGCGTCAAGCCATTCCTCGAATTAACCCCAAAAATCTGGCGGGATGTCATGGCGGTCAACCTTGACGGAACATTCCACTTTGTCCATCCCGTTAGCCAACGAATGGCGACTCGTGGCTACGGGAGCATCGTAATCCTTGCATCGGCGTCGTCACGTATGCCGTCCTTCGCAACCAGTGTGTACAACACAAGTAAGACCGCGCTGCATGGGCTAACTCGAGTAATGGCACTTGAGCTAGGCCCGATCGGCGTCCGAGTCAACGCGGTAAGCCCAGGCGTTGTCGACACCCCAATGTGGGAACTTATAGATCGAGAAAGAGCCGCCCTGTTAGGCAAGGATCCGGGCGAAGTCATGGCTGAAGCCGTAGACCGAATCCCTCTAGGGCGGGTCGAAACACCAGAAGATGTAGCGGGGTTCGTTGCCTATTTACTATCTGACGCGGCCAATTATATGACCGGCCAAAACATCAGTTACGACGGTGGGTTTGTAATGCCATGACGCGATATAGTCACCGCAAAGCAACCGCCCACTGATATACTCACCTTCCCTAGGGAGTGTTGACATCCCTTACTACGCTCACATTTGAAAGGCCCTTGGTTGAACGCGACCACCGAAGCCCTAACGACCCCTGACGCTCATTCCGAGCTAGAGTCGATGGATGACCTCCTCAATGAACCAGGAGGTCAACTCAAGACAATATCCCGAAGTGATGTCATTGAAGGTGTGGTCGTCGGAGTAGCTCCGGACGAACTCCTTGTAGACATGGGAACCAAAGCCGAGGGAGTCGTTCCTGAACGAGAACTTTGGGATTCAAATCACGATGAGCCAAAACCGTCGTACGCCCTAGGTGACACCGTACTCGTATATGTAGTCCAACCTGAAGGAGATGGCCCTGCCATCCTTTCAGTACGGCGGGCAGCGCAAGAAAAAGTTTGGCGTGCCACCGAAGACATGTTTGAAAACGGCACGATCATCGAGGCCACCATTCTTGAGTTCAACAAGGGCGGGGTTTTGGTCGACGTGGGCCCTCGAGGCTTTGTTCCACTTTCACAACTTACGAGCCTTCGGCGAGGCCCAGCAGATGAGACTGAAGAAGAACTGAATGCGAAACTTTCCGAAGTGGTCGGCCAACAGATTAACGTCAAGATTATTGAACTTGATCGCCGTAGGAACCGTTTGATCCTGTCAGAACGAGTTGCGGAACGTGAAATGCGATCTCAACGTCGCGAAGTTCTTTTGGACGAGCTGCAAATAGGACAAATCCGAAAAGGAATAGTTAGCAACATCTGTAGTTTCGGCGCCTTTGTTGACCTGGGCGGAGCCGACGGTCTTGCCCACATATCCGAGCTCTCATGGAGCCGTGTGGAGAGCCCCGAAGAACTCCTGAGCCCTGGCGAAGAAATTGACGTGTACATTTTGTCCCTCGACCGTGAAGACAAAAAAATCGCGCTCAGTCTACGCCGAGCCACGGAAGACCCTTGGGCCGCCCTTTCGTCTCGTTTCGAAGCTGAGCAGATCGTCAATGGGACAGTCACCAAGCTTGCACCTTTCGGGGCATTCGTACACTTGGAAGACGGAGTGGAAGGACTTGCCCATTCGTCCGATTTAGGAGAATCCGCACTAGAATCCATTAGCGAAGGAAATCCTGGGAAATTCAAGATTCTTAGTATTGACGCGCCCCGACGAAGAATACGCTTGCAACCGATCGAGATTGAAACCTCCTCATCCGAAGATCTTGCTGAAGACGGCGCATTGGTCGCTACCGCTGAAAACCCAAGTGAGCATGACGAGGACTCAGAGGAAACAAGCAACCAGCCAGAGATTGAGTCAAGCACCGATACAACCCAGGAATCATCCGACGAGGCTGAACCATCGTCAGACGAGACTAGTCTTGAAGAGGACGGCGATTCAAAGAAGATTGATGCGACAGGCGAAGAAGATGCGATGATAGAGGGTGAACCTAAGTCTGACGCATAATAGTCGGCTCCTTGCTTCAACCGGAGGTTGTCCGTGAACGATCGGTTAGACAAGTTCACGGAGCGAGCTAAGAAAGTTCTCGTCTACGCCCAAGACGAGGCAACACGCTTCAACCATAACTACATTGGCACAGAACATTTACTTCTAGGCCTCGTGCGTGAAGGCGAAGGCATTGCGGCTCAGGTTCTAACCAACCTTGGGGTTGAACTAAACAAGGTTCGTAGCGCCGTTGAGTTTATTATCGGCCGAGGCGAACGGATGGTAGTTGGTGATATCACGCTCACCCCACGAGCCAAACGAGTGATTGAGCTCTCTATTGAGGAAGCGCGACGTCTCGGTCATAACTACATCGGCACAGAGCACCTGCTGCTCGGGCTGGTCCGTGAAGGCGAAGGCATAGCAGCCGGTGTTCTCGAGAGCTTAGGAGTCAACCTTGAAAAGGTACGCTCGCAAGTTGTACAAGTTGTCAGTCAAGGTCAGATTGAACGGCGATCATCCTCAGGCAGGAGCACAAAGAACTCCTCAAAGACACCCATCGTTGATCAGATGGGGATTGATCTCACCGCCGCAGCCCGAGCCAACAAGCTAGATCCTGTCATAGGCCGCCAAAATGAAGTTGAGCGTGTGATACAAATCCTAAGTCGAAGGACAAAGAACAATCCAGCTCTTATTGGTGAACCTGGGGTTGGAAAAACTGCCATCGTTGAAGGATTGGCGCAGCGAATAGTAGCTGGGGAAATCCCCGAAACATTGCGGGATCGACGTGTGCTAACCCTGGACATGGGAGCCTTGGTCGCAGGAACGAAATATCGGGGTGAATTTGAGGAACGACTGAAAAAAATCATCGATGAGATTAAAGCCTCGACTGATACGGTATTGTTCATTGACGAGCTCCATACGGTCGTTGGCGCCGGAGCTGCAGAAGGAGCAGTTGATGCTGCCAACATCCTCAAACCATCTCTCGCACGCGGCGAACTGCAGGTCATTGGGGCAACCACGCTAGACGAATATCGAAAGCATGTTGAGCGGGATGCAGCGCTGGAACGAAGATTTCAACCGGTCTCAGTTAGAGAGTCGACCATTGAAGAAACCGTTGAAATTCTACGTGGCGTCAGAGAGCGGTACGAAGATCATCACAATGTCGACATCAAAGATGACGCGATTAAGGCTGCTGCAGAACTCGCCGATCGATATGTTGCCGACCGTTTCCTTCCTGACAAAGCCATCGATGTAATGGATGAAGCAGCCGCTCGAGTGAAGATCCGGCAAGGAATGCCACCAAAGGAATTGCGTGATCTGGAATCAGAAGCTGATCGTATTGCTGTAGAAAAATCCAAGGCCATCGACGACCAACGATTTGAAGATGCGAATACTCTTCGGCAAGACGAACAACAGATGCGGACCGAAGCTAATCAAGTACGAGAAGCATGGACGCAATCGCAAGAAGAGCAGCGCGCTTCTGTAACCGAGGAGGAAGTTGGCCAAGTTGTTTCGATGTGGACAGGAATCCCGGTGACACGGATTCGTGAAGAAGAATCCGAACACCTCCTACACATGGAGGATGACCTCTCAAAAAGAGTCGTCAGTCAAACCGAAGCAATAAAATCGATATCCGCCGCAGTTCGACGAGCACGGGCCGGCCTAAAAGATCCACAGCGGCCAATTGGAGCATTCATGTTCTTGGGGCCTACTGGCGTTGGCAAAACACTGCTAGCGAGAGCTTTGGCTGATTTCATGTTTGGAAGCGAAGAAGCTCTAATTCGGATCGATATGTCCGAATACATGGAGCGACACTCAGTTTCAAGGCTTGTAGGTGCACCTCCAGGCTATGTTGGCTACGAGGAAGGTGGACAGCTTACAGAAGCTGTTAGACGTCGTTCGTATGCAGTGATCCTGCTAGACGAAATAGAGAAAGCACACCCTGAGGTTTTCAATATATTGCTTCAACTAATGGATGACGGTCGTCTAACCGACGCTAAAGGCCGGACGGTAGACTTCCGAAACACAGTCTTGCTTATGACCTCCAATGTAGGTGCTCAACACATTAAGCGCGATGCCTCTCTTGGCTTCGTCAATGAGGCTTCAAAAATGAATGAAGATGTGCACTACAAGAATATGCGCTCAAAAGTTCTTAACGAACTCAAGAAAGTATTCCGACCGGAGTTTCTTAACCGTATCGACTCGACCGTTGTATTCCACGCGCTAACGCGGGCCGACGTTGGAGCAATCGTCGATATCGAACTGGAACGCGTACGATTGCAACTGAATGAGCATGAACTCCAGCTGGAAGTTTCTGATGACGTTAAGGATTTGCTAGCTGATAAAGGATATGATCCGGATTTCGGAGCCCGTCCGTTACGTCGAGTAATACAGGACCTCGTTGAAGATCCCCTCGCTGAAGAATTATTGCGCGGAACATTCGAACCCAAAGACAAGGTCGTGATAGACCGAGAAGGGAATGAAGTCTCGATCTCGTCAAGATCGCCAGTGAACGCGTAAAAAAGTCGGACCTGTTCGATTGCCACCAGATTCACATCGATGACCGAATCGAACCGAGGCCCAAGCAAAAAAGAGCTCCAACCAAAGCCTAAATCCACAGCCAAGTTACTATTCGTCTAGAAAAGAATTTGTGAAAAGAATTTATGGCAAAACCACGAAGAGTTTTTGCCTGCGGGTCATGCGGTGCTGAACACCCTCAATGGGCCGGCCAGTGCAGTGTCTGCAGCGAGTGGAACACACTGACTGAACGGTCATCGATTTCTGCCACTCGCCGGCTCAGTACAACCGGAACTTCAGTTGCTTTCGAGGACATTGATACTGCGAGCGACGACCGCCTCTCGTCCGATATCTCCGAACTTGATCGGGTACTCGGTGGAGGTCTGGTAAAAGGCTCCTTAATACTGCTAGCCGGAGATCCAGGCATCGGAAAATCTACCCTGCTACTGCGCATCGCGGCCAACATCGCCGCTACTGGTCGATCTTGCCTGTACATAGCGGCTGAAGAGTCCGCACCGCAAATTCGGATGCGAGCGCATCGTATGGGGATTAAAGGTGATGGGCTATACATATATCCTGAGATTTCCGTAGAAGGAGCTCTTGTTGAGGCCAGCCGTATTAACGCTGGAATAATTATGGTCGACTCGATACAAACCGTTAGGGCTGACGATATTGATTCGGCACCCGGAAGCATTTCTCAAGTTCGAGAGGCAACATTACGCCTACTTCACTACGCAAAAGCCACGCAAACCCCTACCCTCATTGTTGGCCACGTCACGAAAGAAGGAACGGTCGCCGGCCCGAGAATGCTCGAACACATCGTCGATACCGTACTGTATCTCGAAGGAGACGACCGTCATTCCCACCGTTTGTTACGAGCAGTGAAAAATAGATTCGGCCCGTCATTTGAAGTAGGTGTCTTCAAAATGGACAGCAACGGCCTGGTCGAAGTATCAAATCCTTCCGCTATGTTGTTAGCGGGTCGAGACGAGGCTGCGCCCGGATCTGCAGTAGCCGTGGCAATGGAAGGCAGCCGACCTCTGTTGGTTGAAATCCAAGCCCTAGCAGCTCCGACCGCCTACTCGCTACCTCGTCGCCTCGCCACCGGATTGGACTTAAACCGACTAAACATGCTTCTCGCCGTGCTAGCCCAACGTGCCAACATTGGGCTGACCGCACATGATGTTTATGTCAATGTAGTTGGAGGACTCCGCCTCCGAGAACCTGCCACTGACCTCGCAATCGCACTGGCTATTGCATCAAGCCATGCTGACCGACCTATTCAATCAGGCACGGTGGCTATAGGGGAAATTGGCTTAACCGGAGAATTACGAACGGTCACCTCAGCCGTACAACGTATTGATGAAGCCGCACGTCTGGGCTTCCAGAGATGCGTCATTCCTGACGGCACTGCTATAACTCGAAAGTCCGACAACACATTCTCCGCTTCGAATGTAGAACAAGCTATTGGCTTTGGACTTGCATGACAACAGACGCAATCATCTTGGGTAGTGGACGAAGTAAACGAATGCAAGGAACCGATAAGCTGCTGGCAAACCTAGATGGAAACCCGGTGATTACCTGGAGCATTCGAGCCTTCGAAGACAATGCCGCGATTAGATCGGTTGTAATCACAACCTCTACTGAAAATGATCAGAAAATACGAAATTTCCTTCGATCTTCACATTTCTCAAAGATACATTCGATCGTAGCTGGTGGCCCTTGTCGCGCCCGTTCCGTATTGAACGCACTCAAAGCGCTTGAAGATAGACCACCCGACTTCGTCGCTGTGCACGATGGCGCCCGTCCCTTGTTAACCCAAAAAATAATTTTAAATGGGTTGGACCAATTAAAGGTTCACCCCGCTGCGATCCCAGCACTGCCCGCCACCGACACAGTGAAAATTCTAGATCAGCATCAACGCATTATGCGGTCCATCCCCCGATCAACCGTTTGGCATGCCCAAACACCACAGTTCGCTCGATACAAAGACATCCTAAATGCGCATTTGGTCCAGTCAGATGACTTAGAGAGCTTCACTGACGATGCCTCACTGCTCGAAGCTTCCGGCATACCGATCCAGGCATATCAGGGCGACCCCGAAAACCTCAAGATTACGACAGCCCAAGACCTTGCCACAGCCTCCACTATTGTGGAACGTCGCCACGAGGACCCCTCAACAGCCACATCCACACCTAAACAAAAGAAACCGCAATAACACTTCAAACAAAATGTCGAGTCCCACCCATTAGGGAAGCCCACGCCGTATCATGGACTCACGTAGATGGCACGCTTCGTAACGGAGCAGCCCTACCACAAATCGAAATAAAGCGGAGTGTCGTGTGCCTAATGAAGAGTCCTCTACAAGAGATACCCGTCGGACACCTCGTGCACGCCGTGACATCCGTGAGCGAATGTCGCGGGCAGTCCTGGCTGATTGGCACACGCTCGATGACCAAGATATAGCAATTTTTTCTATCCGAAATCCGGACGGGAGTAGTTTCCCTGAGTTTGAGGTAGGGCAATACACTCAACTGGCGTTTTGGGACCAATCGACGTCAGACCCAAGACCTCGCCAGCTCTCGATAGCTTCATCACCGCTAGATCTAAGCCACCTAGAGTTTTACGTAATACTGGTTCGGGATTCTCTTGACGACGGATCAAACACACCAGGAATCTTCACCGGCACGCTTTGGAAGCATAAACCCGGTGACGAAATACTTTACATGCCCCGTCCCGCAGGACGATTCACTCTTTCACGCACGGACCAGCCTGAAGTGGTTTGTATTGCCACCGGCACAGGACTCGCCCCATTTGTGTCGATGGCTAGAGCGGCGTGGCATAGGTACAAAGAAACTGGAACAATTCACCGAAGACTAACTATCGTGCACGGAGTTTCGTACGCAAACCAATTGGGTTATCGGAATGAGTTAGAAACAATGGCCGCGGACGCTGATTTTGGACTCTCTTACATACCCACCGTTAGTCGGCCCGATAGGGATGCTTCCTATACCGAACTGGTTTCTCGAGGACGGGCCAATGATCTTGTCCGACTTTACTTCGGAGAGGAAATGAGCGGACGGGTAGAACCTCAGTTCGCAGGAGCACTGCTGGGAGATCTCCAGAACCGACTCACACCGGAAAGCGCAGCGGTCTATTTGTGCGGAAATCCTGACATGATCGCCGACGCAAAACCAATTCTTGCAGCTAATGGATATGAAACAGAAGGCCGAGAAGCACAAGTCATTACCGAGGACTACTGGTAGTTCGGCGGCATAAGACAATGCCTGATGCTGCGCCTCCACACGAAACTCCCGAGCTTCGGATCGGAAATGGTTACGATCTTCACAGATTAGGTGATTCAGCCCCATTCGTTCTCGGTGGCGTAGAAATCGCACCGGAGGGCGGGGCCATCGCCTATTCCGACGGCGACGTCATAATGCACGCCCTCGTAGATGCTTTACTAGGAGCTATCGCCAGTGGTGATATTGGTCAACGGTACCCGAATAGTGATCATCGAAATCGAAATGCTGATAGTTCTCGTTTTGTTTCTGAGACGATGTCTGAACTCCGTGATGGAGGCTGGAAGCTCGTTAACGTTGACATCACAGTCATACTCGAAGTTATCAAGATCGCGCCATTTGTCCAGGTCATGGTCAACCGCGTCGCTGAAGCTCTAGGAGATGTTGAAGCAAACCGGGTAAGCATCAAAGCTAAGACAAACGAAGGAGTCGACGCTATCGGATCCGGTGACGCTGTAGCCTGCTATACCACTGCGCTTTTAATGCGCGAAATATCTGACTGATCACAAGTAGAATGCCTCGCCATAAGCCCAAACAGAGTCAACCAGATTGACGATATTAATTGAGAACACACGAACAGGCCGCAAAGAGGTTTTTGAGCCTCGGAACGATCCTGTTCGCATGTACGTATGCGGAATGACACCAAAAGATCTTCCGCATTTAGGGCATGCTTTTATGTTCATCCATATGGACGTCATCCGCCGTTATCTGGAATACAGCGGATATTCTGTTCATCACGTTCAAAACTTCACTGATATCGATGACAAGATCATCGATCGAGCAATCAAAGCTGACCGGGACCCCATGGACTGGTCACAAGAACACACCGAGGCCTACTTTAAGGTCATGGACCGCCTCAAAGTGTTGCGAGCACATGAGTTCCCTCGAGTCACCGAAAGCATTCCAGCGATCATTCAAGACGTACAGCAACTGATTCGATCCGGCCACGCATATGTAACTTCTACCGGTGTCTATTTTGATGCCGGTTCGTTCCCGACATATGGTGAACTCAGCGGCCGTACCAGTGACGACGGATTAGCCGGCGCTCGCGTAGCAGTCGATGAAGAAAAAAAGGACGTCCGAGATTGGGCGCTCTGGAAGGTCGATAGTACAGGTCCGATCGGCTGGGAAAGCCCATGGGGCCGGGGAAGGCCAGGCTGGCACATTGAATGCTCCACCATGATTCAGGAAACACTGGGCAGCCATATTGATATTCACGGCGGAGGAATCGATCTTGTTTTCCCTCATCACGAAAACGAAATCGCACAGGCCGAAGCCGCGACACAAGAAACACCATTTGTCTCCTACTGGACGCATACAGGTCTCATCCTCACAGATGGGGAAAAAATGGCTCATTCCTCAGGCAACTTCACGACGGTCACTGACGTGCTTTCGAAGGTTGCCCCGGACGTACTTCGGCTTTATTTACTCAGCGTCCACTATCGGTCACCTCTCCACTTCTCGGCCCTAGCACTGCAACAAACAAAAACCGGTTATGAGCGTTTGCTAGGTGTACTCCGAACGCGAGGCCAAGATGAATCTCCGGACAACAATGCCCTATCTAAATCTGGACTGGAAATCCGAAAAACGTTTGAATCATCGATGAATGATGACTTCAATACGCCTAGGGCAATAGGCGCAATCTATGAATTCGGACGTACCATCAACAGGCTAGCCCCAACCTCCTCAGTAACCAATGTCACTGAGGCGAAGAACATTTTCATTGAATTATTGGAAGTACTTGGAATCAACCTGTACGAGCCGGAAACCAATTCATCAAACATCGAGCCATATATCAATATGCTGGTCGCCGTGCGCCAGCAACTCCGAGAGGCCAACAAATGGGATCTCGCCGATCAAATCAGAGACGACCTAGCCGACCTGGGCGTAATAATCGAAGACACGGCCGACGGTCCGGACTGGCGACTCGCCTAACAAAACCACGACCTGCCATAACATCTGGAATTTGGGGTCGACGAGCAGTGACCGAAGCGCTCAAGCATGGAGATACCGTAGATCGTGTGTTCATTGAGCGTTCAGAAGCCGATAGTCTCATGGCAATTCGAGATGCGGCGGCCCAAACCGCCGTTGCTGTGACCTTTGTGGAAACCACTGAACTAGATGAGCTCAGCTACGGTTCCATGCACCAAGGGGTTTTCGCATCTATCCAACCAGGTCCACCGATAGATATGAATGATCTAGTAACCGGAAGTACCAATAACGGTCCTCCAGTAATCCTAGCGTGCGACCAGATTCAAGACGTCGGAAATCTCGGCGCACTGTTACGAAGCCTTGAAGCGATCGATGGCGCAGGTGCATTGGTCCCCACTCGGCGTTCCGCAGCGCTTACCGGTGGTGTTGCCCGAGCTTCAGCTGGTGCAAGCCTAAGAACAAAAATCATGGAAGTCACAAACATGACACGTGCGCTTATGGAACTACGTAACGCAGGTGTTTGGATCTACGGTCTCGATGCCGATGGGGATATCGACCATGACGCAGCCGATTTCAGCGGACCGACATGTCTCGTGGTTGGCAATGAAGCACAGGGAATCCGGGATGCCGTACGCAAGTCATGCGACGCAATGCTCCGTATTCGGATGTACGGTGGCATAGGTTCGCTTAATGTTTCAGTAGCAGGAGCAATCGTGATGTACCACGCCGTCAAGTCACGGGAAGGTTCGGCACCCGATGTCAACTGACGCTATTAGTCTCATCGGTATCGTTGTCTACGGATATCACGGTGCACGCCCTGAAGAACGAAGCTTGGGGCAACGATTTGTCGTCGACATAGATCTGGATCTCGATTTAACAGAGCCGTCCACCTCAGATGAATTGTCCGACACGGTGAATTACAGCGAGGTCTATCAGGTGGTAACTGACGTCCTTCACGGACCTTCGGTTAATCTGCTGGAAACATTAGCTGGGGCCATCGCAAACACACTGCTTTCTCGATTTTTACAGATAGAGCATGCCCACGTACGCATCGCTAAACCTGGCGTGGCAATTGCAGGGGCGATACTCAAGGAATCAGCGGTCCGTGTAACCCGATCAAAAAAGGACATTAATCGTTAGGCGAACGCATGTCGATCACAACCTCTTCAACCTTTGCCAAGACAGCAGAAACAGTTTTCCTGATTGATCCCCAAGCAATCATCACAGAAACACTGTACTTGTTTGCAAGCATCCTTAATTGGGCCAAGGTCACGAAATTCTAGTCGAGGCACCTTTAACTACGCTGGCAACAGGCGTGAATAAAGGCGAAAACACTTAACCAACTAAAGATTTGATTCGGTCCCATTAATAATCGTTCGTATACTCAACGTGTCCCGCGAAAGACCTAGTCGGGGATACCTCACACTAGAAGTAATCGGAAAAATGCCTGCCCTATCAACAGGTGGGAAGCACTTGGATCCCATCGGATCATTTGAAACCACCGGACCTAGTTCGGGCGAACGGCATAAAGCCTTGCGAAGGTGACAAGCGGTCCCTGCCAAAACGCAAGAAACTGCGTCGTAGCACATGACACAGCTAGAAAGACGAGATTGCCCATGCCAGCAGAAAACATTAAACGAAATGGCTCTCCCATTTCGAAGATGATCGACACAACTGAAACCGATCAGTTTTCCGACGGTGGCTGGCATCCAGATATTTCAAAAATTGAGTCAGCCGTTCGTGAAATCCTCATAGCAATTGGCGAAAACCCGGATCGAGATGGTTTGTTGGAAACCCCCAGCCGGGTAGCCAGGATGTACATGGAAGTTTTTCAGGGACTTAATGGAGAACCTGACTTACATCTTGAAACGACGTTTGATCATGCCCACGACGAAATGATCGTGGTTCGAGACATCCCCTTCTATTCAATGTGTGAACACCACTTACTACCATTCTTTGGGCGCGCTACCGTCGGATACATCCCAAACGAAAGAATCGTCGGCTTAAGCAAACTAGCCCGAGTAGTCGAACATCTAGCCCGACGTCCGCAAGTTCAAGAACGCCTGACCTGCCAGATCGGCGATCGGATCGAACAAGTACTCGACCCAACAGGTGTCGCCGTTACACTCGAGGCAGAACATACGTGTATGACGATGCGAGGCGTCAAGAAACCAGGAAGCAAAATGGTGACCTCGGTCACTCGAGGAGTGTTTCGAGATAACCCCGCTACCCGAGCCGAGTTTTTCGACGCAGCTCGAAGCACCTAATTATTCAAACGACCCAGCAGCTGGTTTTGGGGCCAAGCAATCGCCCGTCGAATCAATCAGTCGTCGTTGTAAACTTCGGGATTAACCGTCCGTTTGGGCTGCCCGCCCGCGAGCCGTTCGGCCAAGTTTTCTACAGCCCTCTCGCTCATGCGAGTCATTGACTCATTGGTTCCCCCTGCAAAATGTGGGCTGAGCACAACATTGGGCAACGAAAACAGCGGATGGTCTGGAGGTGGAGGCTCTACATCAAAAACATCCGAACCGTAGCCAGCAATCTCACCTTGCCGGAGCCCATCAACTAGAGCGTCTTCGTCAACAAGATGCCCTCTTGACGGATTGATCAAATACGCCGTCGGCTTCATTAGCATCAGTTCCTTCCGACCAATCATATGCATGGTTCGAGCATTTACCGCCGCGTTCAGCGACACAAAGTCAGAAGCCGCAAGCAGTTGATCCATCTCAACAAAGTCAGCTGTGATACCCAAGGAATTGAGCCGATCCGGATCAGGATGCGCCGTATTAACAAGGACTTTCATCCCGAAGCCTCTCTGGCATATGCTGGCCACCCGACGACCAATTTCTCCAAACCCAACAACACCCACGGTCTTTCCATCCAGTTCCATTCCACTCAACTCAGTTCGCATCGCAAAACCCGAGGTGCGAACAGACCTGTCTGCTTCGATGATCCCTCGAGCAAGTGACCACATCAAACCCACACTGTATTCGGCAACTGTCTGAGCGTTTTCTCCAGGGGCATTAAGAATCGCTATCCCGCGTTCGGTGGCGGCCACCAAATCGATGCTGTCGACTCCAGTTCCCACTCGGGAAATTGCCTCAAGTCCAGATCCAACACCATCCATAACCTCAAGCGTCCAAGATTCGGTACCAGCAATAACACCACGACAACCGCGGGCTGCTTGAATCAGCGCCTGACCTTCAATGAAAAAATCCTGAGTAACGTCATGATCAGCCCGAAGCTTTTCAACAACCAGCTCAGGCATTGGAAATGTCTGAAGAACCCTTGCCATAACTAACCTCAATATATCTATGGACTCGACACAAGAACCTTTTCGAGCACCTCGTGGTGCGACAAGCCAATACCGCAACCCATTGCCACACACAGTAAGGGGGTTTCAGCAACATGTACCGCGATTCCGGTCTCTTTAGCGAGTAACTGGTCCAGGTTTCGCAAAAGAGAAGTGCCACCCGTCATTACAAGACCCTTCCCTATAATATCCGCGGCAAGTTCCGGGGGTGTCGACTCAAGAACCACTCGAACCCCTCGAACAATCTGATCAATCGGCTCATAAATAGCCTCAGTTATTTCGTCTGACGTGACTGTCACTGTTCGTGGCAGCCCCTGAACCTGGTCACGACCCCGAACTTCCATTGTTTCGGCCGGGTCCAGTGCAATCGCACTCGCGATTTTCATCTTGACCTGTTCGGCTGTCCTATCACCAATCATTAAGTTGTACTTACGTTTGACATAGGTTCGTATCGATTCATCAATACGATTACCGCCAACCCGGATAGAGGCAGAACAATCAGCAACGATATCGTTGAGTGAAACAACCGCGATCTCTGTGGTGCCCCCACCAATATTTACGACCATGCTGCCCGAGGGAGCCGAAATCTGGACTTGAGCACCGATCGCAGCAGCAAGCGGCTCAGCGATGAGATGAACACGTCGAGCCCCAGCTGCCACGCCAGCATCAAGAACCGCTCGCTGCTCGACCGTTGTAACACCGGTGGGTACTGCAACCATTATTTCCGGACGAAACATCCGAAACCTTCCACAGGACCGATCGACGAAATATCGCAGCATCGCCTCGGTAACCAGATAATCAGCAATCACACCATCCTGCATAGGTCGCAAGATCCGCAAACTGCCTGGTGTTCGACCTACCATGTCACGAGCCGCGTGGCCTATCGCTTGAATCCTTCGATCATTTGCAGAAATTGCGACTACAGATGGCTCGTTAATTACAACTCCCTTGCCTACATGATTGACTACAACGTTTGCCGTACCCAGATCTATGCCCAATAAAGGCGGGGAGAATCCTAAAGGCACTTACACCGTCGCAGCCGGGCGAATTTCAGCCTCAGCCAGCACCTCAGTACGTACGGACGCCCCAAGCGCTTGCAGATCACCGGCCAGATCTTGGTATCCGCGACGCACAACTTCAAAACCATCCAGGACAGTTTCCCCCTCCGCGACCAAACCCGCCAAGGCCATGGCAGCACTACCTCGGATATCACCCCACAAGTCGAGATGCCGCCCTCGAAGCAACCGCGGCCCAGTAATAACAGCCCGCGACCCATCGACCTTTACATTTGCGCCCATCGCAGCAAGATGTTCCAAGTAACCCATATTTCCGTCATACACCCGCTCAACGATCGTACTCGCACCATGTGCTTGAGTCATCAAGACGCCAATCGGTGCCTGAACGTCGGTAGGAAAACCGGGAAACGGCATTACCTGAACATCCGTGGCACTAGGACGCTCGGTCCCCACAACGCGAACCGAGCGGTTGGTTTCGGTTATGGAAACCCCCATCTGTCGTAACTGGGCTGTGACAGGTTCTAGATGATCCGGCCTAATATTTAGCAATTCCACATCACCACCCGTGAGAGCCGTTGCCACAGCCATAGTGCCTGTCACAATCCGATCTGGAATGGCCCTGCTTGTCGAGCCAAAAAGACGATCCCGTCCCTGAACACCAATCACACTGGTCCCCTCGCCGTGGATCTCCGCACCCATTCCACGAAGAAAGTGCACCAATGCAATAACCTCAGGTTCACGCGATGCATGAACAATCGTGGTAAAGCCATTAGACAATGTCGCGGCCATCAAAAGGTTTTGCGTCCCCGTGTGGCTTGGATAATCCAGATACACACGTTGCCCATAAAGCGCATCAGCTTCTGCATGAAACACTCCGTCAGCCAAAGCAACTACAGCACCCATTTGAGTAAAGCCTGCAATATCTACGCTGACAGGCCGAGAACCCAACTGACATCCTCCCGGCGAGGCACAATCAAATCTTCCAAACCTGGCCAGTAAAGGCCCTGTCACCTGAAAAGATGCCCGCATCTGTCCAACCAACGTCGGATCCGGATTAGTGGAATCAACGTTGGCCGCAGTAATAGCCACCGTATGCGCTTGTTCATCAAGCTCTACGTTTGCTCCCAGTCGACGTAGCAGCTCGGCCATGATGAGGACATCAGAAATGATCGGAACATTCTGTATCACACACGTCTCATCTGTGAGTAATGATGCAGCCATCATTGGCAACACAGCATTTTTGGCACCTGGTGCACCATAGGTTCCTCGAAGAGACCGTCCACCGACAATGGTGGCCCTAACTCGCTCGAAATCTGTCCTCATTGGGCCGTCTCTCTTAACGACCAGATTCTCAAACGCCTCTGGCGCGTTCGGTCGTCTGTAATCGCGCCTTAGCTCGCGACAATGCTTGGTGAGCCCGCATCCTCAAATCCTGATCGCCTGTCTGCCGAGCAACCGAAAGGTCCTGCTCGGAGTTATCCCGAGCTCGCTCAGCCCGAGCGTTATCAATATCCTCCGCATATTCCGATGCTTCAGCTAACACAACAACATTGTTGTTCATCACTTCCATGAATCCACCGATGACAGAGAGATAGCCGGAAGAACCATCACGACGTATCTCGAGAGTGCCAGCAGCAAGGCTTGTCACTAGCGGCGCATGGCCTGGAAGAATACCTACCTGACCATCAATAGATGGGGCAAGAACCAGCGACACCACCTCGTCACGAACAACCTCGCGATCGGGCGTAACTATTGTCAGTGTCAAAGCTGCCATTGTTGATTACCTGGACGAGTCTATCAGGGCTGTATTACAAAAAATCACAAGAATCTACGCCGCGGAATCAAGTGATTCCGCCTTGGCAACCGCCTGATTGATGTTGCCAACCATCATGAATGCTTGCTCCGGAAGCTCATCATGGTCACCGTTGAGAATCGACTCAAAACCTTCCACCGTTTCCTCCAAAGGAACAATCTCTCCTGGCGTCCCCGTGAACACCTCGGCAACATTCATCGGTTGTGAGAGATACCTCTCGATCTTTCTGGCTCGAGACACTGTTAATCGATCGTCCTCAGACAACTCCTCGATTCCGAGAATGGCGATGATGTCCTGAAGATCTTTGTAACGTTGCAGCACCTGTTGAACACCCCGGGCAACCGTATAGTGGCGCTCACCAACGATTCTCGGATCCAAGATCTTTGAAGTGCTTGTTAACGGATCCACCGCTGGATAAATACCACGATCTACGATCGATCGCTCCAAACGGAGCGTCGCATCCAAGTGAGCAAAAGTCGTTACCGGAGCCGGATCGGTGTAATCATCCGCTGGTACATAAATCGCCTCAAGAGACGTAATCGAACCCTTGGTGGTCGACGTAATTCGCTCCTGCAATTCGCCCATCTCAGTTCCTAGAGAGGGCTGATAACCAACAGCGGATGGCATTCGTCCCAAAAGCGCCGAAACCTCAGAGCCAGCCTGCGTAAAACGGAAAATGTTGTCGATGAAGAGAAGGAGATCTCGTCCCTCTTCATCCCTAAAATATTCCGCCATAGCAAGTCCAGCCAGAGCCACACGTAGACGAGCTCCTGGAGACTCGTTCATCTGTCCAAAGACCATGGTTGTATTACCAACAACACCAGCTTCTGACATCTCACCAATAAGCTGGGTGCCTTCACGAGTCCGCTCACCGACCCCACAAAAAATTGAGTATCCACCGTACTGAACAGCAATGTTGTTGATCATTTCCATAATGACGATTGTCTTGCCAACCCCGGCACCACCAAACACCCCGGTCTTTCCACCTCGGGTAAACGGAGCAATAAGATCAATAACTTTCACACCAGTGGCAAACACTTCAGCAGTGGTGCTTTGATCAGTGAAAGCCGGTGCTGCCCTATGAATAGGATAGGTCGCAGTTGCTTCCACAGGTCCTTTGCCATCAACAGGCTCACCGACCACATCAAAAACACGACCTAGCGTCTCCGCACCCACAGGAACTTGAATTGGAGAGCCAGTGTCACGAACAGAAGCGCCCCGCCTTAAACCTTCGGTCGGCCGCATAGACACACAGCGAACCGTTCGATCCCCCGTGTGCTGTTCGACCTCAATAACAACACGGTCGGATCGATCAGTTTCCTGAACCTCTAGTGCATTGTAGAGAGCTGGTAGATCACCAGTCGGAAACTCCACGTCAATTACGGCCCCAACTATCTGAACAATGCGGCCTTCAGCCATGCCTCAGCCTCCCTTTACCCTAAGCATCCGCCAGCGCCTTGGCGCCGGAGGCAATATCTATGATTTCGCTAGTAATACGCGCCTGTCGCAGCTTGTTATAAGCACGACGAAGACTCTCGATCAATTCGGTCGCATTCTCAGTTGCTGCCCGCATAGCAACCATACGAGCACTCTGCTCACTAGCCACTAGCTCCAACAAAGCCCGATAAAACGTCATTTCCACGTACTTCGGAACGATAGCCTCAAGCACTGTCGATGCATCAGGTTCCAAGATCATGTCCAGCTCACGCACCTGCTGCTGTTCACCAGTAGCTAACACCGGCAACACACGGCTGCTCAATGGACGTTGGGTCAAGGTGTTAACAAACTCAGGATATACAACCCTAACTTCATCAAAATCACCTTCCCGGTATCCAGAAGTTACAGCCTGTACTATCGGGTCAACATCAGCAGTCGTCGGCTGATCACTCATCTCGTCGAACACCGTATGAATATTATGTGAACTAGCCAAAGCTTCCTGGCCCTTGCGACCAACAATCATCAAGCTAATCCTGTTTCCACCACCGAGTTCATCTATCTCACTGATCGCTGCCCTAACAATGTTTGTGTTCAGCGGACCGGCCAACCCGCGGTTAGTGGTCATAACAACAATGGCCGTTCGTTCTATAGGCCGTGGTCGAAGCAGCGGAGGCAAACTTTCAGATCCACGGGCTTGGACAAGCCTGTGAACCACTTCGGTCATATGGTGAGAGTACGGACGAGAGGACTCAACAGCCTCCTGCGCTCGACGCATCCGAGACGCCGCAACTAGCTGCATCGCACGCGTAATCTGGCGAGTATTATCCACGCTCTTAATACGAGTTCGAAGCTCAAGAGGATTTGGCATGTCCTACCTGCACAAACTATTCAGCGTCATCAGTTTCAGTAATCCCAACGAAAACATTAGTCTTGAATTCGTCTATAGCCGCCCTGAGCTCCGACTCAGCATCGTCACTTAAATCCCCACTCGAACGAATACCCTCAAGTGTTTGGCTATGAACATCACGAAGATAAGCCAATAGCTCCTGTTCAAATCGTCCCAGCTCCGAAACGGGAACGTCGTCAATCAAACCCTGCGTTCCGGCAAAAATCACACCGACTTGCTCTTCCACAGGCATTGGCGAAAACTGCCCCTGTTTCAGGAGATCGGTGACACGTTGACCTCGCTCAAGCTGGTTGCGTGTCGCCTGATCTAAATCAGAGGCAAACTGCGCAAAGGCTGCCACATCTCGATACTGAGATAGATCTAGGCGCAAACCACCTGCAACCGACTTCATAGCTCGCGTTTGAGCATCTCCACCTACACGAGACACAGAAATACCCGGATTAATTGCTGGTCGAACACCACTATTGAAGAGATCGGCTTCGAGATAAATCTGACCATCCGTAATTGAAATCACATTCGTTGGAATGTAGGTGGTGACATCTGCCTCCTGAGTTTCAATTATTGGAAGAGCTGTAAGACTCCCGCCACCTTCGTTTTCATGCAGTTGTGCGGCACGTTCGAGCAATCTTGAATGGAGATAAAAAACATCTCCGGGATACGCCTCACGCCCTGGTGGACGCCGCAGCATTAATGACATTTGGCGATAAGCCCAAGCGTGCTTGGTTAAATCGTCATAGATCACAAGCGCATCCTGGCCATTGTCACGGAAATACTCACCCATAGTGCAAGCTGCAAACGGGGCCATGAACTGCAAGGCCGCAGGAGAGCTGGCAGATGCGGTAACAACGATCGTGTGTTCCAACGCCCCCGCTTCAGCCAAGGTACCGACAACTTGGGCAACTGAACTTTCTTTTTGGCCAATCGCACAATAGATACAGACCAAATCTCCGTCGCGCTGATTGATGATCGTATCTAGGGCAATGGCGGTCTTACCTATTTGGCGGTCACCAATGATGAGCTCCCGCTGACCACGACCAATTGGAACCATCGAGTCAATAGCCTTAAGCCCGGTCTGAACAGGCCGATCAACATTCTGACGTTGAGCTACACCCGGGGCGACCTTTTCGGTTACATCGGTTCGTTCCGCATTAATAGGACCTTTACCATCAACGGGCTCACCAATGGCATTTACCACCCGACCTAGTAATTCAGGACCTACAGGAACCTCAGCAACCCGACCAGTGGTGCGGACTTCATCGCCCTCTTCAATCTGCAAGTAATCACCCAAGACGACAGCACCAACACTATCTTCTTCAAGATTCAATGCCATACCGGTAACTCCGCCTGGAAACTCCAGGAGTTCTCCCGCCATAGCCTGAGACAGACCAGAGACCTGCGCCACACCGTCACCCACTTGCAGCACGTGCCCTATGTTCGCCTGATGCGCATCGGCCTGAAAGCCTTCAATCTGTTTTCGAAGAGCATCTGCAATATTTTCAGGACTTATAGCCATTCGACGAACTCCCGCTACCGCAAGGTTGCGGCCAGCGATATAAGCCTGGCACGCACACTGAGATCTAACACATCGTCCCCACGACGGATTACAAATCCGCCAAGTAAGTTGTCATCAACATCGGTGGTCATCCGCAAAGTCCGAGTCGGCTCTTCTAATCGATTGCGAAGATCCTGAACTGCGGATTCCTCAAGCTCAATCGCGGTTGTTACATGTACGCGATCCACCCCGAGGGCCTCATCAGAAGCGCGGATAACACGCTGTCGTATATCGTCCATGAGATCAACATCACGTTCCTCAGCCAACAATCGCAGCAACCCGAAACCTCGAGGCGATATTGTTCCCTCGGCAGCACGCTCGGCTGCAGCGACACGTTCATCGATCGAGACACTTGTATTTTGAAGGAAACGTCGGCCATGTTCCTCGGAAACCAAAAGAGCTAAGGCCCCTAGGTCATCCTCCCATGTACTCCACGCCTCTGAAGATTTGGCGTCAGCAACAACAGCTTCCGCATACATAACAGCCTTACGACGTTTGCCCGTCCGGTTCACGATTTATCAGCCACCGAAACTTCAGCAATTGCCTCTTCAACAATACGCCGATGCTCTGAACCATCAATCGCTCGATCCAAAACTCGTGAGGTTGCAGAAAGCACGAGTTCAGCTGTGTGACCCCGAATTTCTTCAGCAACTTGAGCCCGGCTGCGTTCGATCTCGGCCGCAGCATCTGAGCGTAATCTTTCAGCCTCAGCCCGAGCCTGTTCAAGTTCTCGAGCTCGCATAGCTTCAGCTGACCGCGCAGCCTCTTCCCGAATTCGTTGGGCTTCAGCCCGAGCAGCTTCAAGTTCAGCCTGAAACTCAGCTCGTTCCTTTTCAACCTGTTGTCGCAATCTGTCGGCCTCGGCCAAGCTCTCGGTAATCCGCTGACGACGTCTTTCGAGCATCGCAACAACCGGCTTAAAAAGAAGCCGATACAGCACCCACAAAAAAAGCAGAAAGTTGACAAGCTGAAACAGAATGTTTGGAAAGCTGATTCCAAGCGCATCAATCATGTCAACCTATCTCCCTCTCGGCCCAGTGTTAGTGGACTAAGCCACGGCCAAAAGGATGCCGATAATGAATGCATAAATACCGATAGCCTCAGCAAGACCAAGACCAACAATCATTGTGTTCCGGATGTCACCGGAAGCTTCTGGGTTGCGACCAATCGCATTCATTGCTGCCTGTACTCCGAGCCCGATAGCCAAACCCGGTCCAATAGCACCCAAGCCGATCGCAAGACCGGCACCAAGCGGCGTTAAATTTGTTGCTGTTTCCACGACGTTAGCTTCCTCCCATGCGCATTAGTGCGCCTCGGCCTTATCAGGACCGGCTGATTGTCCCGTGAACACCATGCTAAGCATAAAGAAGATCACGGCTTGAACGAGACCAAAAAGAATCTCCAACACTAAGAATATCGCGCCCAGCACCGGTAAATGCCCAAGAGCGAACGATCCAAGGATTGGACCATTCAGCAAAACCTCCCCAGCAAAAAGATTGCCGAAGAGCCGGAACGATAACGATACAACGACAAAAAGTTCAATAATTACGAATACTGGAGCAAGAAACGGAACTTGCGTCAACTCTTTCAAATGCCCAAGAGGGCCATGTGAAATCACACCTGCCGCATGGATCATTACAAACGCCACCAAGGCAAGCGCAAGCGTCATGTTGATGTCGGCAGTAGCTGGACGAAAAATAGGAGCAGCAATCTCGTGCCCATGGTGCTCTGCCCGAATCCAAATCGTACCAATGCCGGGAAGCAAACTAGTCCAATTGCTCACGGTGATAAAAACAAAGAAAGTAGCACCAAAGGCAAAGACCCTTTGAGCATAGCGACGGCCTACAGTCGATTCCACAAGCTCCTCAAGAAATTCAACCACCATTTCACAGACGTTTTGAAGCCCTGCAGGAACCATTGCCACTTCTGGATCTTTCCGAATAACCCGAGTCGCAAACCATGCCACGATAAGCATCGCAGCCATCGTTAACCACATCGTAAGCAATGAATTTGTTAAAACGATAGGACCAAGATGAGCAAGCGGCTCTGCCGCGGCACTAACGTGGGGAGCCAGTTCTGTGCCTCCATGCTGTTCTGCTGCCATCTAGTTAACCGTCCGCTCCTTGTTGCCACTTAAAAATCATATACATCACGTAACCACTGCCCGCTAGTCCAAGCAAAATACCCCCCAGCAGGAAAACCGGTGCAACACCAAATTTCTCATCTAACCAGTTCCCCCCAAATATCCCAATGATTGTGAGCACACCGACCACAAAACCAAACTCGAGCGCGAGTGCAGCCGAGCGAAGAATAGCCACTGCTTCACAAGGACCTTCTGGACTTTGTGAAAACGTTCACGTTCTCACCGAACGCGGAAGTTTAACAAAGGCAGAGATCCCGTCCAACGAAGCATCCGGGAGAGTTGCATCAAGCGGGTTGCATACCTAGGCTTATTACACCACAGGCCATCCGGGCCGCAGATAGATCGAGCCACCGAATGATTCGAAGACCAAGCCGAAATCGAGTAACAGCAGGCACACTGACCGCACTTCTGGCTATCGCAGCAATACCGCTCATCCTCGGAACCTGGCTGTACTCGATTGTCAATTAACTAACCGTCGCCTAGACAATATCAGTCGGCTCCAGAACCTCACCACGTCGAGTTTCTGGCTCATCCACAAAACGCCATATTTCACCACCAAGAGCCATCGCAAAGACAGTATGGTCGGCAGCATATGCCGGGGATGCCACTACCTTAAGCACAGCTAAGTTTTTGAGCCCCTGATTAAGTTCTGACCATCCAGATCCACCATTACCAGACCTAAATACGCCCTTGCTAGTCCCCGCATAGACAGTCGCGTCCTCAGTGAAGGTCGGCGTAATCGCAATAGACAGAACAGCTGTTTCGGAATCAGCAGGGTAAGTCCCCGTCCAGACGTCCTGAAATCTTTCAGTTGGTCGAAAAACCTGACTAGACGTCGAAAACAGCCATGCCCGATCGTCTTCGCTATATGACCCTGGCACGCCAAGAGAGACCCAGGGAGTCGTGGTCTCATGTTCCACAAAACGTTCGAACGACTCACCACCGTCGTAACTGACATGAACCGCAGCCGCAGTAATGCCAATCGTGCCAACAAAAACAGTTTTATCGTTGGCAAAGTCTGGCCCGGTAGCAACAGCGACCACTGTCTCGCCATCGAAATCATGCGACAGCCGATTCCAAGACCCCCCACCATCGGAGCTTCGATAAGTCAGACCTAGCGCTCCTCCAGCAAAAACGGTGGAATCAGAGGAGTAGCTAGAAGAAAAAGCCACAGCCCTTACATCGTCTAAATCGAACCCATCAACACACTCGGACCAACTCTGACCACGATCCACACTTCTATACAAACCAGCCTGAGTAGCCGCAACAAGCAGTCCATCCGCACCAAAATCAGGAGATAACGCCATACCAGAGATGTCGAGATCAACCAGATCTTCACTGCTCGGCTTCCAGTTCGATCCCCCATCGACCGATACATACATCCCACCACCAGAGCCCCCAGCGAACATTGTTTTATCATCAGCAAAATCTGGTGATATCGAAAAACTGACCCAGTTTTGGCTTGTAATCCCAGTATTTTTCTCAGTCCAATTCTTCCCAAGATCGTATGAACACAGCAATCCCGTCCGGAATGTGCCGACCCATAGAAGCAGATCATCATCCTCCGACAGCAAACACATTGAAAGAACCGCACCATACTTGGGATCGATAGGTTGGGACGCCCAGCTGTCCCCCCCGTCATTCGAGACCCAAATACCATCACCGCCCGTGCCAGCCACAATGGTCTGGTCATTTTCAAAGTTAGGCGACATCGAAAGTGCGTTTATAGAGGTGTCACCAACCGCATCTATCTTGTCCCAGTTCTTACCACCATCTCGTGAAATCCAGAGACCGTGCTCCTCAGTGCCAACAACCACCGTACGCTGGGCTTTGAAATTGGGTGCCATCACAAGCGCTTGTACAGTCGATGTTGAAAATTCTTCTGAACCCATCTGCTCCCAAGTTCGGCCTCCATCGGTTGAACGACATACTCCTCCGTTCACAACCCCGGCCATTATCATTTGATCAGTTCGAAACTCAGGTGACACAAAGATCGATTGAACCGATAGCCCTGCCAGGCCATCGTTAGATGGATTCCAGCTTCGCCCACCATTAGTAGTCCGAAACACACCGTCCGCTTCGGTACCAAGTAGTGCTATTCGATCAGTGGAATACGTGGGCGACAACGCCACAGCAACAACGTTTGGAATGGCACCCCAGAACGAAAGTTGATTCCAGCTTTCACCACCATCAAAGGACTTGTACACCCCGCCTTGAACCGCACCCGCAAAAACATTCGTGTCACGTTCATAATCAGGCGAAACCGCAAGGGCCTGTAGATATGGGCTCGTGAGCTGCTTATTGGATATTTGCCACGAGTCGCCGTCGTCATCAGATATGAAGACTCCCGACATTGTTCCAGCCAGAAGACGACAACCTCCAGAGTGATAAGCAGCCGCGAGGGCAGTTATGGTCCCACCCTCAAATCCGCCTACCCGCTCCCAGACATTTGCTTCAGCGTTGGTGGTAACGGCCTCAGCCATCCGTAGGCACCTTCCGGTCTTTGATGAGCAGCGGTTTAATCACCGCTGACTGTTGTATTCGATTTCGCTATGGATCTAAGCCCTAGCTGCTAAAACACCAAAGCGATCAGCAAGGCAACCAACTTTGGTAGTAGCAGTTTAAGCACGGCTGCGCTCGACAAACAACCATTCAATCCTAAGTTCGTGATGACAGTCTGATTTCCTGGCCTTCAAAAATGCTGTCGGCATCCTTCAATCCGTTCACCGATAAGAGTTCTTCAATACTGACACCGAACTTAACTGCGATCGCGCTAAGGGTGTCGCCCGACTGAACTCTATATGTCGGCGGAACTTCTGCCGCAGCCGGCATCCGGGCATCTGGAGGAAGGCGGAGTTCCTGGCCCACGAATATATTGTCAACGTTCGAGATTCCGTTGAGCTCAAGTATCACTTTGACCGAAACGTCATAAAACTGCGATATGCCAGAAACAGTGTCCCCAGGTTTGACACGATGAATGAGGGGTTTCGGAGCAGGCGTGGGTGTTGAAGTCAGTGTCTCAACCTTGGTTGGCACAGGTGTAACAGCCGGCATCGTTGCAACTACCGAGGGCGCAGTAGCGACTGCGACCGTGATGGGTTGAACACTATCTTTTTGCTCACCCGAGCTGGAACCCATAGGGATTTCACCAACCGGTCCACGTTCCGCCAATTGAACAGCGCCAGCGTTAACCGCAGCCTCTCGATATCCGTCATCCTGCCAAGCAAGAATTCGCCACGTAATTACAACAGCAGCAAAAAGCAACGTAATCCGCACGTAACGGATCCAATGACGATCAAGCGTCTGCAAAGCGTCGGAACCTGAAGTCTTGACCCAGCGCACTTCAGGCGAGGGTGCATCACCCCTCTCTACTTCTACTTTTTCCATTACCAACCAAATGCCATGTAAAGATCATTTACGTTGGTACCGGTGGGACCAGTTTTTACTAGATCTCCTGAAGATTTTAGGAAGTTGTATGCATCGTTATTCGCCAAAGCACGAACGATGTCACCACCACCATTAGCGATCGCACGCGTGAGCGTCGAACCGTCGACTAAGCCACCGCAAGCATCAGTAGGCCCATCCGTCCCATCGGTAGCCATAGAAAAAACAGCCACGTTAGATTCTCCAGCAAGAATCTTGGCAGCCGCTAGTGCGAGCTCTTGACTTCGACCACCCCGCCCATCTCCTCGAACAGTCACAGTCGTTTCGCCACCAAAAATCGCACAACCGGGAGATTTTACTGGCCGATTGTTGCGAGCGATGTCAATTGCAGCACCAGCTATCACGTTGGCCACCTCCCGTGCTTCACCCTGCACTCTAGACGTAATCAACTGCGAATTAAATCCGGCAGCAATAGCAGCTTCGGCCGCTGCCTGCCCCGCGCGTGCGTTGTCCGCAATCATGAGGTTCGACACCAATTTAAAAATCGGATCATCCTGCATAGGCGTCTCCGCAACTGCACCACGCACACCAGCCTCAAGGCGTTCACAAATCGAAGTCGGAGCAGACGACCGCAGGTCGAATTCGTCAAGGACAGCCAACGCATTGGAAAAAGTGGTGGGGTCAGGAACTGTAGGGCCTGAAGCAATCACGTCAACCGGGTTACCCACCACATCGCTGACCAATAACGATACAACCCGTGTCGGATGAGCAGCTTTGGCAAGCAGCCCGCCATGGAAAACGGAGAGATGTTTTCTAACAGTGTTCATCTGATCAATCGTCGCCCCAGAACGCAGTAACTGGTCAGTTAGAAACTGCAGTTCCGAGAGCGAGATCCCGACTGGTGGTGCAGGGGTAAGCGCAGATCCCCCACCAGATATCAAACAAAATAGAAGATCGTTTTCGCCGGCACCCCGCGCGACTTCCACAAGCCGACAAGCGGCACGTTGACCACGGTCATCCGGAACTGGATGACCAGCCTGAACAATTTCCACACACCTGGTCGCTGTTGAATACCCGTCCTTCGTAACAACAAGTCCCCCACGAACACGGTCCCCAAACATCAATTCAAGTTCGGCTGCCATTTTGGGGCTCGCCTTCCCAGCACCAAGAATTAGAATCTCATTAAAGTCTCGATCTCGATAATGCTGACTACCAACTTGGAAGCCGTCCTCTGTCTTCCTAACTACCGACCGAATAGCTGCTCCCGGTTCAACCGCCATAATGGCAGCCCGACCGATCTCTAGAATTGTCGAACGCATCGACTGGTCAAGCACCGAGCATCGTAATTTGGAAAGATAGGACAAGCAGTTTAGTTGGCATTTAGACGTCAGGACGATTGCAGTACGACAAACCGAGTATCCGAGGACCAACGTGAGCACCCATCACCGGCGTAAATCCGGTGACATAAAGATCGTCTGGTCTGAGCTCGGCTCGAACCAACTCAGCCAATTCATGCCCTTCCGACACATTAGCTGCGTGGTGAACAGCTATACCGAGATAGTTGGATTTTGTTGCCATTCGTCGAACATAGGTAACCATCCCTTGAATTGCACGAGCTCTCGATCCAAAAGAAGGCCGGGCTCTAATTTGGCCGCGCCTCATACTGAAAACAACTGACCCGGGCAACAAATTAGCCATACGGGCGACAGAACGTGGAATTCTTCCACTTCTCGCCAAGTATTTAAACGAATCGACAACCGCCACTATCGCACTAGCGTCAGCTGCACGACGAACCACGGCCTCAACATGACTGGCGTCAGCACCAGCAGATGCAGCCCGAGCCCCCAGCAGCACGGGGAATCCATGAGCCATGGCGGCAGCCCCAGTCTCAACAACGGTGGCGTCACGGTCATGCTTGTATAAACGGATAGCCGATCGCGCTGCATGCGCCATGCTCGACATGCGCTTGGGAATCACGACGCAAAGTACAGAATCACCTATTTGTCTGGCTGTAATAAATGCAGATACGTAGTCCCGTGGTGACATCGTGCTGGTGGAAGGAAGCACTGGATCCCATGCCAACCTACGCCAGAATTCCTCATTTGAAATGTCCAAACCATCTCGTAACTCTTGGCCATTCCACACCAACACCGTTGGAACCACAGTTATTTTATGCCGCGAGATCTGGTCTTCCGGCAAACACGCGCTGGAATCCGTAACGAGAGCGACCTTTTGCCGAAAACCTCCCTTAATCTCGGTCAAATAACAACCTCCGCAAGATCACTCGCCCAATTGACCTCCCAGTTATCACAGATGACTTTCGATAACCTATTAAACGGCCCGTGCCAAGTACAACAAGGAGAAGCCAAGACGTAAAGATAAGGGTTGAAGACTGGCCTGTTAGGTTGACAAGAACAGCCGTCCCAACAAATCCCACGATCACCCCAGGTGCGGAATCCTTGAAGATCACTCGGCCCAGCAATAGACCCACTAAAGCAATCACGATTGGCCAAGCTCCAAGCGCGGCCAATGCACCTCCAGCAGGACCAACACCTCGACCACCGCGAAAACGCAAGGTTATAGGCCAAATGTGCCCAACAACCGCCGCCACCGACGCGATGGCTGACACATCGTAAACCGAAACACGCTGCGTGATCACAACAACTGCTACCGGTTTAAGGGCATCACAGAACCCAGCACACGAGCCCCGCACAAGTCCCAATCTCTCGATAGCCGCGGAGCCACTAACACCCCCCGAGCCTTCATTTAACAGGTTATGACCAGCAAGACGACCTGCCAAGTACGCGATAGGAATAGAACCGATTAGGTACGCCATAAGAATGATCAGCAGCGTCACCACTTGAGTTGTCCTCGCATTCCATCTTCGAGCAACCTGGATCGTTTACACCCAAGAACTTACACGCTCAGTACATTCACTCGCTCACACGACGACGAGCTCTATCACGAGCCACTGAAAAAACACCCGGCACTGCCTCTATTCGTCTGACCAAGCGAGCAAGCTTCGCGACATCCGAAAGTCCAACGGTCACACGTAAAGTCGCTTGCCCTCTTCGATCAGTGGTGATGTGGGCAGAACTTATGTTCAAACCTTCTTCACGTATCACTCCACTGACATCGTGTGTAAGACCCTCTCGATCATCAGCCACAATTCGAATTTGCACCGGCAAGCTTTGATCCGCCTGATCAATCCACCACACTTCGACACGATCCCCATGATCACTGGGGATTAATCGGCAACGTGCCCTGTGAGCCTCCACAATATCGTCTGCCAGCACACCGACAATCTGGTTTCCGGGGCGTGGAGAACAGCAATTAGCAAGTCGGACGGAAGCCTCATGATCTGACCCAACAAGAGCAGCTGACCACTCGACTTTGACCAAACGCTCGGGCTCAGCTACACCATGAACATTGTGACATTTGCTTTGGTGAACGCTTACCCCATGCCCTCGCGTTATATATCCCACAATCTGATCCCCTGGCAGCGGATTGCAGCAGGATGCTACTCGTGTAAGTAAGTTCCCCACCCCTAAGACTCTGACCATAGGCCGAACATCGCCCACGCTCGCAGCATCAGTTCGTAGAGAGTCGCTTTCGGGCTCCGGCATTTCAGACGTCAACTGCAAGCGGTTTATGACCCGAGACACAGTTGTCGATCCATAACCAACCCCGGCAAAAAGACCCTCGACAGTGCTGTAACCAAGATCAGCAGCAATGGTTTCCAGATCGTGGTCAGGAACTTGTGTTATCAGTCCGTGACCTAATCGCCGAAGCTCTCGCTCCAACAAGTCCCTTCCTGATTCAACGTTCTCAGCCCGCTCCCGCCGCTTGAACCATTGCCTGATCTTGTCGCGGGCGTGCGCAGTATGAACGATCGAAATCCAGCTTCGACTCGGCCCTGGACTATTACTGCTCGTTAGGATTTGCACAACATCACCGTTCACCAGCTCATAGTCAAGCTGTACAAGTCTTCCGTTAACTTTAGCCCCAATACAGGTGTGCCCAACATCTGAGTGAATCCGGTAAGCAAAGTCCAGAGGAGTACTACCAGCAGGAAAATCCATCACTTTCCCATGCGGTGAGAACGCGAACACCATGTCGCTGAAAAAATCGGTCTTGATCGCATCCACAAACGAACCAGCAGGCTCATCTTCCGCCTGCCACGAAAGAATTTGACGAACCCACGCAAGCTTTTCCGAAGCCGTATCAATAACATCCGCTTCGTCAGACTTGTAGCGCCAATGAGCAGCGACCCCATACTCAGAAGCCGCATGCATCTCGTGTGTCCGAATCTGAATCTCAAGAGGTCGGGCATCAGGTCCGAGCACAGCGGTGTGAATGGAACTGTAACCATTTTCTTTAGGCGACGATATGTAATCATCAAATTCTGACGGGATATGCCGCCAAGCACCGTGCACAACACCAAGCGCCGCGTAACACTCCGACAGGTCATCAACAATTACCCTAACCGCCACAATGTCATACAGCTCTTCTAACCTGACATTCTTTCGCTGTGTCTTCTGCTCAATACTGTAGAGGTGTTTAACGCGGCTCTGGATGAGCGCAGAAATTCCAGCGTTGTCCAACTCGATTCGGAGCTCGTCTGTCAAGCGAGTAACCAGCTCTTCACGAGCCTGTCTTTCATCTACAAGCCACCGAGCAATTTCTTGATAGCGCACTGGCTTAAGCACCCGGAATGCATGATCCTCCAAGCGCCATCTCCATTCCTCTATTCCAAGACGTCCCGCTAATGGCGCAAAAATTTCCAACGTATCGATTGCGTACTCAGAGCGCTTTTTTTCTTCGTAGACCTCGGCACTCTGGACGTTATGCAATCGATCGGCAAGCTTTATAAGAACAACCCGAATATCACGAGCCATCGCAAGAAAAACCTTGCGCAAATTCTGCGCCTGCTCGTCATCTAGGCTGACCACAGAGATATCAGAAAGTTTTGTAACCCCATCAACCAGATCGGCGACAGTTGAACCAAAACGATCTCTAATTGTTTCGAGCTTGGCCGACGTATCCTCGACACAGTCGTGAAGCAGCGCCGCCGCAATCGTCTCTGCATCAAGATGCAGGTCGGCTAGTAGAAACGCTACCGCTATGGGATGTTGGACAAACGCCTCACCAGTGTGACGACGCTGATTGTGATGGGCCTGGACCGCAAACTCCATGGCTTCACCAATAAGCTTTTCCGCAGCCGGCCAGTCCCCCGATGGCACATAGCCACGAGTAACCTTTAGCAAATCATTTAGCGAAACATCTTTTCGGATATGACCAGCCATTGGCGCTAGCGTAGCCGTTACCGATGACGGCACTATTACTCCTTAAGAGATCGCTCACCTGCACTCGGACGAACGTCATCAACCACCATCTGTAACCGAGTTTCCCCGCGATACACGTTTAGGTCCAGTCGGAATGCCACATCCACACGTACGCCAGGATTCATATCTGCTTGATGCTGACCGCTCTGAAACCAGATCGCACGAATATCCGCCGCGACCTCGCGAAAAGTAAGCAACAGATGATTCGCACCAACCAGGCGGGCTGTCTGAACACAAACGTTCTCAACCACTAAGCGAGGTTGGTCATGACCCTCTCCCCAAGGAGCCAGCTGATCCAAGTACTGAAAGGTTTCAAAGGAAATCGTGCCCGGAAAAACCCGACCATCGGCATGCAGTTGCGGCCCAAGAAATACGTCGCCTTCCAATGCACGGCTCTCTTCAACTAGTGCGGCACGCAGCTTGGGCAAGTTGACTGGTTGCAGGGTGAACCCAGCTGCCCGGGCATGCCCACCCCACGTCTCAAACAGTTCCGCATGGCGTCCTAGAAACTGAGCAAGATGAAAGCCTTGAGGACTACGGGCTGATCCCCTCACAACACCGTCAATCAGGGTGCCAACAAAAGCTGGCACTCCAAACTCCTCACTAAGTCTCGAAGCAGCCAGGCCAACCACCCCGGGCGCAAACTTTTCTGAGACAGACACCACCACAGGGTCGTCTCCAACCTCTTGACGTGCAACAGAAACCGCATCTTCAGTTAGTTGCCGACGCTCCGTGTTCAACGCATCAAGCTCATTTGCTTGCTGTTCCGCCTGTGAAGCGCTTTCCTCACGTAGCAGATCTAATGCAAGTTGCGCATGGGCTATACGACCGGCCGCATTTAGTCGCGGCGCAATCCCAAACCCAATGTCGCTGCTTGTAACTGTTTCAATCGGCCTTTGAGCTACCGCGCCAATCGCCCGAAGTCCCGCACGATGTCCCTGGCGTAACACTTCTAAGCCATCAATGATAAAACCTCTATTCTCATCTCGCAGCGGCACAACATCTGCAATCGTTCCCAACGCAACAAGATCCAGGAATGTCTCCGGGTACGGAAGCTTCTCCGGATACTCTTCAGCAAGAGCCTGAACAAACTTGTATGCGACTCCAACTCCGGAGAGTCCAGTAAACGGATAGTCGCTGTCAGGTGAATTGGGATTAAGCACCGCGGTTGCTCGAGAAGGCACCGCATCGGCGTGATGATGGTCGGTCACGATAACGTCGATCCCGGCGTCAGCAGCAAGGGCAACCTCTTCATCAGCTGTGGTTCCACAGTCCGCCGTAATGATCAGTGTCACTCCATCCTTCACGATTTTCTCCACAGCCTCAGTGTTTAGACCATAGCCCTCGTCAACCCGGTCAGGGATGTAAGAACAAACATCTATGCCCAGAAGGATTGCGGTCTCGATAAGCATCGCTGTAGCACTGATACCGTCCACATCGTAGTCGCCGTAGATACACACCCGTTCACCGTCACGAACCGCTTGGGAAATCCTAGAAACCGCCTTATCCATATCGCGCATCAGAAATGGATCATGAGGAAGTACTGGCTCGTTGAAAAATTCACGGATGCATTCCACCCCCGTATGACCACGATTGTGAAGAACTTGGACAACAAGGGGAGGGAGCTCTTCAAGAGCAGAAAAAAGCTCCGCCGGAGCACGAGGTGCCACATGCCACAAAGCCCCGGAAAAACCCCGCACACCCTGAGGCTTGCCACTCACATCACGGGCACTGGGGGTCATCGGCACACTAGTGCTAAGGTCATTCACTCGCGCCACTGACTAATGACAATGATCCGTGTTGGAATTATCGGCTGCGATAGTACCCATACAGAAAATTATGCCGCGATCCTTAATCGCGACATAGCAGGAAATGGGATGCGGGCCACACGACTCTGGGGCGTGGACGTGAAACAAGCCAGAGCAAAAGCAACCGAAACTGGAATCGAAATAGTTACCGATTCCGTAGAAGCTGCCATGGAAGACGTTGACGCCGTGATGGTTTTGAACAGATGGGGCAACGATCACTTCGCCCCAGCTATGCGAGCCATTAAAAAGGGCTTGCCGCTCTTTGTTGACAAGCCCATGTGCGACGACCCCACAGAAGCAATCACGTTGGTTAAAGCTGCTCATGCTGCCCAAGTACCAATAATGTCTGGATCAGCGGTCCGCTATGACCCCTCAATAATGACTCTACTAACAGATTTACCAAGGATCGGCCGTCCACGATCGGTGGTGTTCACACTCCCACAAACATGGCGCCTATACGGCGTCCACGCAATAGAAATTATGCATATGGTTTTCGGGTCAGGGGCGATCGATGTAACAGCCATCCGTGACCCCCAGACGGACATCGTCACCGCCCGCTGGCCAAATGGCCAGATCGGAATCGCCAACCAAATCCGTGATGCTTGGACGGGGATGCTATGTGTCGTTGTTGGGGAGTCCGGATGGACCAATGCAGAAATCCGTATCAGCGATACTGTAAATGGCGTGCCGCACATGTACGTGAATCTGATCAAGCGTTTTAGGCGCATGCTCAATGGGGAGCCACCACCCATAACACCAAGCGAAATCGTCGACGTGATTCGGGTAAGCGCTGCTGCTAACCGATCAGCTGCTGAAAGTCGGCAAGTGCCAATGAGTGAGATTCCCTTGTTACAGGAGCTCTAGAAAAAGACAAATAAACCGCCAATCAAACCGCCAATCGCCCCAACACCAATCCCCCCGCTCACTGTCAAAGCCGTCCATAGCACCCGTCGCCCTGACCCTGACATAAACCCAGCGCCATGAACGTCCAGATCTCGACGCTGAACAAGAGTTACCCCAGGTGAAAGTGTTGTACCTAGTCCTTCTTGACGCAGGGAATCAAACTGATTCGACGATGGGAAATCACCCATGCCTGACGATTGATCTAGCGGTACCTGTAAAAAAAGCGATTGATGAGTCGAGGAGGCACGGCTCTTAGCCACACTACGCGATCCGTCATCATCCGCTTCGATTTCGCGACCAACAAACGACGGCCGTCTTGGCCTAGCTGGCCGCCGCTCAGATAACGACTCTGTGAACATCACAAAGGCTAGCACGGGCAGCATAAGCTGCCCGTGATGGAAGTGCTGATTTAGTTGCGTTAGGAAGAGAAATGCTCAGGAATCCATATTGAGCTCTGCATGCTGCAGATGAACTTGGATGCAATATCGAATGGCCTAAGCAATACCCGTCTAGCCGATTAACTGCCGATCAAAATTCTTTATCGTCGTCACTAACAAGTCGGCCAAGCGAGCAAGGCTAGAAAGTCGTCTCTCGGACTGAACGATCACAGCCCGGCCTCGAGGCAGTTCAATGACCTGACCTGGAACATGTTGGCTCGAGATGTCCATCGGCATCTCAAAAACCATAGATTTTCTGTTCGTCACCGCCCGCGCCAAATCCCTAGGCGAACGATGTCCATTCCGATCCCACAAGCGCTCAGCCAACTCTCCGGCCGCCGCCCGAACAGACCTAGCTTGTCGACCTAGCCTTCGAAGCGCACCATCAGAACCCTGCCTCGAAAGCCACCGCTCTACACACTCGAATCCAAATTCAGTTTGCTCAGCAAACACTAATAACCGCGCAATCATGTCCATATCAGCCAACATTTCGCGCCGAATCACACTTGCCACGGCTTCCGCCGCCATCACACCAAACATCGCGTCCTGTGGCCAACGGGAATCTTGACTCCGCTGGTAAGAAGCCACCATCGTGCGAGCCCTGTCGTAAGAAAACCCGTAATCGGATATAGCTGCCTGACTCACATCAACGATTGCATAACCATCGGCCACAGCTACCGTTCCACCTGGAACCCTCAGCATCCCATCCCCAGCCGGAGGCGTAGGTTTCGAGACCAGACAATCGGGGCCCACCGCCGACAAACACATGTTCTCGTCCACCCAATTAATGACGCCCAACCTTCCATAATCAAAGATTGGCGCAACAACAAATCTGCCTAGCGAAAGTTGATCCCTGACCTTCCGCGCAAACAACCCAGGGTTCTTTTCTTGGTCGATTTCGACTTGCATACCCAAAGCTCGAGCTCCATTAAGCCACGTCGATTCACGCCGAAGACTAGTGAGATCCGCTGCCGACAAGGATTCACTCCACCCCAAAGCGAACGCTTCACCTGACACCGTCACGAGATCTTCAAGCGACACGTTGATTCCCAATGCATTGGCAACCCCGGTCAAAGCATGAAAGCCCATCGTCCCTGCACGAACATCACTGGCCCAACCGGCCAGCGATGCACTAGAACTCGTCAGAGGCCCCATTGAGCAGTTCAACAACAACGTCTAGCACCCTGTCCGCAATGGCCTGCTTGCTGGAAAGTTCAACCGCCTGATCAGGCTTGTCGTGTCGCAGAATCGTCACAGCATTAGTCTCAGCCGCAAAACCCGTTTCTGCCCCTCCAACATCATTCACAACCATCGCATGGAGCGACTTTTCGACCAACTTTCTCCGCGCGTTATCCGTGTGGTCATGGGTTTCAGCTGCAAATCCGACACGAACAAATTCACCTTGAAGACTTTCAAGAACGTCGGGGTTCTCAACAAGCTTCATCTCAGGTGGTACAGACCCTCGTTTTAACTTCGAAGATGCCACTTCATCAGCCCGGTAATCGCCAACAGCCGCGTTCATAATCAGCACATCGCATCCATCAGTAGCCTTTTGGAGTTGGGCAAGCATTTCGAGGGCTGATTCAACCCGAATGATTTCAGCATTTTTCGGAGGAGCAACCGTCGACGGACCAAGCACAAGTCGTACAGTCGCACCGCGTTCCAGGGCAGCACGAGCGAGCGCTACACCCTGCCGACCACTAGACGGATTACCAATGAAACGAACAGGGTCAAGAAATTCCCGTGTGCCACCAGCGGAAATCACAACCATCCGCCCTTCCAGAGGACCACTGCGACCCAACACTTGCCTAAGAACATCAACCAGCACCGTGGTCTCAGGAAGCCTGCCTTTACCAAGAGCCCCCGAAGCCAGTCGACCTGTCTCTGGCTCAACAATCTTGACACCACGCTCGCGCAGCAACCCAAGATTGGCTTGAGTGGCGGCGTTAGCAAACATGTTGGATTCCATAGCGGGCGCCACAACTATGGGCGAAGTGGTCGTTAATGCGATAGAGGCAACAAGATCGTCAGCTCGACCCTGTGCGATGCGTGCAATGGCGTCCGCACTCGCCGGAGCCACCACTACGGCATCGGCATCTTTCGCTAGTTGGATATGCGCGATTTGGTTATCTCGGGTCATAACATCGCTGGCTGTATATACATGACGTTGTGTTAGCGCCTGAAAAGTAAGTGGACCAACAAATGTCTCAGCCGCGCTTGAGAGCACCACATCGACCTCGACCCCAGCCTGACGCAACGTACTTGCAAGATCTGACGCCTTATAGGCTGCGACACTTCCCGTTACGCACAGAACAATACGGGCGCCTGTAAACACGCTCATATGGATCTTCCAAACGCTTTTTCGATCAGCAACAAACCCCTCAGAGTGAGGTCCGTGTCAACAATGTCAAACATCCCAACATCCCCAACAACAAGAGGTGCCTGTCCTCCGGTTGCAATGGTTGTGTAATCACTACCCAGATCCTGACGAAGTTCCTCAATCATGCCCCGCACCATGTGAACATAGCCCCAAAATACTCCAGACTTCATCGAAGCCTTCGTATTAGTACCAATCAGTTGCGCAGGCCGACCTAAATTTACAGATGGCAATTTCGCCCCTGCCGCCGTCAGCGCTTGAGCCGATGCCTGCATACCCAGCGCAATCACAACCCCTGCAAGATTCCCTGATGCGTTAACAACGTCGAATGTGGTAACACTACCCAAATCAGCAACGATCGCCGGAGCCTGATAGATCTCTCGGGCAGCGAGGGCATTCGCAACCCGATCGATTCCGACCTGCTTCGGTACATCAACTTCAAGCTGAATCGAGGGCACCTTATCGGCCTCCGGGGTACGAGGTAGACATCCCGTCGCATCTTCAACAGCAGCAGCTATAGGACCAGTCAAAACAGGCACAACGGATCCAACAATAGCCGCCTCAATGTCGTAACCACCGATATGAGCAAGCATTGCCTTGAGAAGCACCGCATGCTCATCGGCATTCCTATTCAAGTCGCTGTGAATCGCCCACCGCGCCTTGAGCTCGTCATCGACAAAAATCCCGAACTTGGTGTCCGTATTGCCGATATCGACAACCAGAACCATAACCACCTCAATGTTCCATCGGCGCTATCATATCGTCGCTATGGCCTGTGCATTGCCTATGTCTGACCTTCCAACACCATTGCAACTAACCCATATGACCTGGCCCGAGGTTGACCGGGCACGAGAGCAGGTTGAGCTCGTGGCTATTCCCGTAGGGTCAATCGAGCAGCACGGACCAAACACATCGCTCGATACGGACACCGTGATCTGTGAGGACCTAACCCTTCGCTTAGCCTCAAGATCCCATCCACGCGTGCTTGTTGCACCTACCGTTCCGTTTGGAATGGCCGCCTATCACATGGGATTTCCAGGCACCATTACACTCCGACCGCAAACCTATCTCCACGTGCTTGAAGACACCGTTGCGTCCCTTCTACACCACGGCTTTAAGCGATTCCTGATAACAAACTGGCACAACGGAAACACACCGGTTATGACTTTAGCCATGCAATCGCTCCCAACGCATCTACCCATTGAGTTCTTAGCATCCCTATCCTTCTATGACCTTGAAGACGAAGCCCTGGAAAAAGAATTGATCCAGTCGTCCACTTGGGGCCATGCGGATGAACTCGAAACTGCCGAACTTATGGCTCTTCGCCCAGACCGAGTTAAATATGATCAATTGGTAGCTGGAGACGTAGATGAGGAAGCGCGCCGCCAACATCGGTTTTGGGGGCGGGGCGTCCGACGAAGCCACGACTTTTCGGACTTCACAGGCAATGGCGCCGTCGGAAACGCCACATTAGCGACCGCCGACGACGGCAAAAGAATGATCGACGTAATTGAGAAACGTGCCGACACCCTGCTCAACCTCATACTCGATGCACCCGACAAATTGATTGCCCAGGGTCGTATCCCCGCCTGGCGACGGAATCCAGAGTCATCATGACCGTATCGCCGCAAACTTACACGTTAGGCCGAATGTCTTGGCCTGAAGTAGCAGCCGCCCTAGAAACCGTCGAGTTGGTTCTGGTCCCAATCGGATCAACCGAACAGCACGGACCCAATCTTGGCTTAGGCCAGGATCATCTGATCGCTCAGGCATTTTGTGAACGAGCCGCCGAAAGGCTGTCGCCTCGCCTGCTCGCTCTTCCTGCAATCCCATGGGGAATATCTGACCACCACATGAATTTCGCCGGATCTATGACCCTTCGACCAGAAACCTTTCTAGATCTCCTCGAAGACGTGGTGCTCTCAATGTTGCACCACGGATTTCGACGGTTCATGATCGTAAATGGCCACGGTGGAAATCAGGCCCTAATGTCAGCAGCGGTTCAGGACCTCGGATTCCGTCTCGACATTGACTTCATCGGAGCGACCAATCACTACACCCTTGGTGATCCAACGTTACGCCAAGCAATTGAGGGACCGACCATAACCGGACACGCTTGTGAGATTGAAACATCCCACGCGTATTACCTGGCACCTGACCTTATTCGAGAAGCAGCGCTCGCCCCCAGCGACATTGACGAAGTCTTCCTATCGTTTGTCAAGCCCCTACGAGATCTGGAACTCGACTGGCCAAACGCAATGAACGCCACGGCCCGAAATGGAGCATTGGGGGATGCCCGGTTGGCTTCCCGTGACGCCGGATCGCGGATTATCGAATCCGCCATCGAAGATTTCGAAAAACTTCTAAATGTTTTACGCACATCACCACGATGGGACGGGCCGCCTCACAGAAACGCACGTAAAGCGAACCCATAAAAGGGGCCTAGCTTCCGACGGGCTCGCCGCTAGATTGTTCCGTAACGAGCGTACCGTTGTCGGCAGCATCGCGAGCACGCAAGGCCCACCTGTGAGATGCGATCACGTCCGCACACATTGTCACCAAGTCCGTCTCACCACGAACCGCGGCACAGAAATCACTGGCTACTCCATTCGGTCGTGGTCTATCCCCAAAGCCGATCTGATCCGAAAATTCAGTGAGACGTTTGGACGTACCTCCAGTATCTATCGTGCACGAACGTTCGGCCGAAGTTCTGATCTGAATGGATCCCTTCGTCCCTTCGATCCACATCTGGCAATCGCCGTGGTAAGGCGCCTCCTCAGGCGTCAACCAGGATCCACGAACAAAGGCACAACCGCCCGTCTCAAATCGAAGCCATACCTCTGCGTGGTCGATAAAGTCCGAATATTCCAAAAATCGTGCATTTCCCTGAGTGGCAGCCACGGCAACCGGCTCCTCACCATGCAACCAGCGCGCCACATCAATGTCATGGATACACAAATCCAATATCGCCCCACCATTTAGGTGGCGATCGAAAAACCACTCCGGACGATTAGCCGGCCGACACTTGTGCGGTCGATGAGCAACGGACGAAACAATCTCACCGATCTCACCGGCATCAATCGCCAACTTAGCTGCACGGTACGGAGCGCTATACCGCTCCGTAAGCGCACAACTCATCTGAGCTCGGCCTTTGGCAGCTCTTTCAACCATGTCGAGATCGTCATGCGTGGTAACCGCCGGCTTGTCGGCTAGGACATGCACGCCCGCCTCCAAACAGGTCGAGGTGATTCGACCTTTTTCAGCGTTGATGGGCCCCAAGATGGCTGCATCAATGGATCCGTCTAAAAGCTCCCGATAATCCTCTACCGCAGGCACTCCAAAAACTCCGGCCACATCTTGTCGAACGCTCGACTCAGCTTCAGCTACGGCCACCAACTCAACACCAGGTTCACATAGGATTTTCTGGGCGAGCCCCTGCACATGGCCATGTTGAGCGCCAACAACCGCAACCCTCATCGCACAGGCCGTCGGTCTTCCCACGACCACAACGGTCGCCCCAGACACACGTACATCCGGCCACTATCCCAGTTGCCAGGAACTGTTACATCCATTCGAAAGTCTACTGGTACTCATCGAGTTGGGTTATCCCCCAACGGTTTGCGGTGCCCCTTCGCCTTCGTTAGGAGAACCCGGCTCTCGAGATGGCCACCAATTCCATCGCTTAAGCACTACAACAATGCTGGGCACCAACAAGGCTCGAACCACAAAAGTATCGATGATCGTGCCAAGCGCCACTGCAAATCCCAGCTGCATGATGTCGCGCAACGGCAACGTCCCAAGAATCGAGAAGGTTCCGGCAAGAATAATTCCTGAGGAAGTAATCACGCCCCCAGTTCTGGCTACCGCAAAACGCGTACCTTCCAGAGTCCCACGCTTTCCGATTTCCTCTTTAATCCGGCTCATAATGAGAATGTTGTAGTCCGCACCAAATGCAGCCAAGAAAATAAACATCCACACCGCATTTTGATAACCAACTCCTGGGTGGCCCATAAGGTTCTGAAAGATAACCACGCTAATACCGAGCGTGGCCAGGAAACTTATCAATACGCTGCCCAACAGGTACGTCGAGGCAACCAAGCTCCGGAGCAGGCCCAAGAGAATGACCCAGATCAACGCGATCACAATCGGTCCAATAATTCCTATATCACGATCAACAGCCTCGCGGGTATCAGCCTGAATAGCTGTCACTCCACCCACAAGAACTGAACCTTCCGAAAGACCTGCGTTCGAAGCCCCCAGACGACCGGCCTGTCGAATCAAGCTGATCCGATCAAGCGCCGGTACGCCATATGGATCATCCGTCATCACGACGTCCAATCGCGCCACACCACCGTCGGGCGCAATGAACCGCTGTCCAGCCGCATAAACACCTAGAACCCTTGGGTCCGGCTGGCTCGCTGACCGCCCATTAGCCGTGACAGGAGCACCGTTGAATGATCCGCTGGAAATAGCTTCCTTCACCGCATCAGGGATGCTACCGATAGCCGCTTGTAATGTCTCGATCGGCACCGATGGAGCCTTTCCGTCAGGTCGAGACGGCCCGCTAACCTTTTCGACGCCTGGAACCGCCGCAATAGCCGCACTGATTGATTCAATCGCGACCAAGTCCTCATAAACATCGCCGCCGGGCGGCGTGACAAATACGTTGGTCGGCGCAAGTTCCCCCGCCCCAAAACTGTCGTCCAGTATTTCGGCGCCGATCTTGGAACTAAGGCCGTCAGGAAATCCGCTGAGAAAGCTAAAGTTCGGCTTTAACGTCGGCACACCTAAACACATCGCAGCCAACACGACCATCGTCGCCACGAACGTGATCACTGGCCGCCGCACCACGGCAGCCGCGGTAGCTGACCACACGCGTGAGTTCCCATCACCTCGGCCAGAGCCGCGACGAGGCCAGAATGCCACCGGGCCAAGCAGGACGGTGAGCGCAGGAATCAACGTGAGACCTGAAGCAAGCATGAGGGCAATCGCAATCGACAAGGCAGGACCTAAGGCCCTAAACGAACCGAGCGAGGCCAACACAAGCGCCATCATGGCCGCAAGGGTGGTCCCAGCACTCGATGAGATCGATGGGCCAATCCGGGAAACACTTACTTGCATGGCCTCCCATCGCGATGTCGTCGTCAACAATTCTTCCCGATAGCGAGACACAATAAACAATGTGAAGTTTGTCCCTGCACCAAACATCAAGACGGACAGCAGGGCCGTCACTTGACCGTTCAGCACAAGACCTGCGTTGGCCGCCAGGGTTGCTATCAGCCCCTGCGCCACAACCAAGGTCCACCCCACCGCGACCAGTGGAAGCAGGGCAAGCGCGGGAGATCTATAGATCACCAGGAGCAGGACCAGGACCAATATCACCGTAAATAAGGTGCTTCGAAAGTCAATCTGAGCGAACACACGAACCGCATCCGCGATGATGCCGCCTGGTCCCGTAACCGCCACCGTCAAACCACTACCATCGACAGCCTCTCGGGCCGCATCCCCCGCCCACTCAACCGCTTCGCCGAACTCAGGAGCCGCAGGCGAACCGCCAACTGTGACGAATGTCATCACGGTCTTCCCATCAGGAGCCCGGAGAGTAGCATCAAGCTGAGGCGACCCATCAACCGCCAACACGGACTCAACCAACCCAGGTCTCGACTTATCCTTTAGCGCAGCCGTCGCCCGTTCAATCCATCCTGCATCATCTTCAGTAAGCCCATCAGGTCGGTGAAAAACCAGAATCGCCGGAGTTCCACCGGTGCTGGGATACCGTTCCTGGACAAGCTTGGTGGCAGCCGTCGCCTCCGCGTTCGAAGGCAAGAAGTCGTCTTGATTGTTGGAAGTGACTTCACCCAAGGGGGGGGACAAAACAAATATAGTCGCCCCTACTACTAGCCACGCGATGACAACCAAAAGGGCCCGCCGTGGTGTCGCGATAGCCTGACCAACAAAATTAAACATCCAGAAACTCCGACATCCCACGAACTAAGGATATTGTTGACTAATACATTCTTGATTATTGTGAATTTCATCACAATCTTCGATAAACCATGCAGGTAATGATGGTCGAATCGCGTGTCGCCACAAGTTAGACCCCGTCCTCAACCCCCGATCCGTGAGACTGGAGACTAAGGTGATCCACTATGTGCTACGTCTAGGAGTTCTGATTGGAACTTTGGTTTCAGGGGTACTGCTAGTACTGGCCCCTAATCGGGCGAGTACATTCACCGGCCTAGCACCAAAGCTTCCAAGAGGAACCACAGAAATCCGCGCCGCAATGGGCGGTGTGTTCACTGTGCTTGGATTGGCGCCACTAATCCAGCCAGCAACCGCCAAATTTCGACTCGTTGGCATGGTCTATTTGGCAATCGCACTCGTTCGTGCACCGTACATGTTCACCGATAAATCCGCCGGTGAACGCTCGAATTGGATAAGTCTTGGGTTTGAAGCCATTGCAGCGTGGATCCTACTGACCAACTGCGATCGTCAAACCGATAAAGATGGTTAACTTTGAAGAAAACCGTGTGTATTCGGGCAAAATGAACAAAAGCCCGTACCGACCGGCCTATTGATAATTGATACACGACTAATGGAAATTGGCCCGTTCCTCGCGGTTGCAGCAATAACGATTGTGGCTGCTATGACTATTGTTTGGGTGTTGAGCTTGATCCTCAGCGATGCCTCAATTGTAGATCTGGCTTGGGGCCCAGGGTTCATCGTCGTGGCAGCAGTTGGAATTGTTACCGGGGCAGGAGATGCAAGTCGATCGATCCTCGTTCTTACCTTAGTCACGATCTGGGGCCTTCGTCTGGCCACTCATATCGGAATTCGAAACCACGGAAACCCTGAAGACTTCCGGTACCAGCAGTTCCGCAAGAATGCCGGGCGCTCGTTTTGGTGGCGAAGTTATTTCACCGTGTTTTTGTTGCAGGGCAGCGTTATGTGGATAGTCAGTATCCCCGTGGCTGCAGTTCTAACCATTGCACAGCCTCCGCTAACAACCGGCTGGGATGTTGCGGCTCTTCTGATGTGGGTTACCGGTTTTATCTTCGAAGCCGGTGGCGACTGGCAACTCAGCCGGTTTAAAGCCAACCCTGAAAACCGTGGAAAACTTCTCACGTCAGGTTTCTGGGCTGTGACACGTCATCCCAATTACTTCGGTGACGCTGTGGTGTGGTGGGGGTTTGGGCTATTTGCCGTCTCGGTAGGCGCGTGGTGGGCGCTAGCCAGTCCTATCGTAATGTCCATATTTCTTATGCGGGTCTCGGGCGTCGCAATGCTTGAGCGAACTCTTGTCACCACCAAACCCGGATACCAAGAATATATCCAGACGACTCCAGCGTTTTTCCCACGAATTCCCAGACTGACAAGACGTGACTGAATCACGAATCGCCCTATGGGAACGGCTAATGGCGATCGGCCTTGTCCCTGACACGATGCTTCGCGCTGGGGTTCGTTCTGCGCTCCGACGCCGACTACGTCAGCTCCATAAGGATTCCCCTCACAGGCCAACGGATCCCTGCCATGACGCCCCGATCGCCGTTGAAACAGCTACCGCCAACCAACAACACTACGAGGTTCCAACCGAGTTTTTTCATCTGGTGCTAGGCCCACGCCTGAAATACAGCAGCGGGCTTTGGTCGAAAAGCGTCACAAATCTTGCTGAGGCAGAAGAATCAATGCTGGAAGTCACAGCTCGCCGGGCTGGGCTTAAAGATGGACAACGCATACTCGACCTCGGCAGTGGATGGGGCGCATTTGCTATCTGGGCAGCACAGAGGTATCCCTCGGCCCACATTACGGCATTAACAAACTCCCGAACTCAGGCCACATATGTGCATGACCAAGCCGTTGCTCAAGATCTAAGCAATCTCTCGGTTCGACGGGCAAATGCCGCAACGCTTGACTTTAATCTTGATGGACGTTTTGACCGGATCATCAGTGTCGAAATGCTGGAACACATCCGAAACGTTGAGCCATTACTGAACCATGTAGCGGAACTACTTGAAGTCGACGGCCGCTTCTTCGCCCACGTGTTCAGTCATAAAACGCATAGATATACGTTTGAAGCCGAAACAGATGGGTGGATGGCCCGATGGTTTTTCAGCGGCGGCACAATGCCCAACCTCGATCATCTAACAAGGGCTTCCAGTAAACTTCGACCAATGGACCGGTGGATTATCAATGGCCGTCACTATGCCGACACTCTGCGGGCTTGGATTCAAAACCTCGACACCAATCACCAGGCCGTGTTGGACATATTTCGTGATCTATACGGACCAAGAAACGCCGCACTTTGGCTCGCCCGGTGGCGATTGTTCTTTATCGCCTGCCAGGAATTATTCGCATTCCAAAATGGTACTGAGTGGGTTGTAGCCCATCACCTATTCGAACCGACCGGACGGTGACTCGACCATTGGAAACACGATGCTGATCACCATCCATTCGAAAGCCATACCTCCTCCGACTCCGACGGTCTGGAAATTCGTGCCAACGTTATGCAAGTAGCAATTATTGGGGCTGGGGTGTCCGGGCTGATCGCTGCACGTGAACTTGGGCAACAACACGACATCACAGTATTTGACTCAAGCGATATGCCCGGCGGCCACATCCGTACGCTTGATCTACGCAGTAGTAACGGCCAGACCTACGGTGTGGATACCGGCTTTGTCGTCTTCAACACACGTACGTACCCTGAATTTACCCAAGTGCTCAAGACCTTGGAAGTCCAGACACAACCAGCCGAAATGAGTTTCTCCGTACGCTGCGAACGATCGGGAGTGGAGTACAGCGGCGCGTCGTTGAATGCCCTCTTCGCCCAACGGCGAAACTTGTTACGACCTAAATTTCATCAACTTGTTATTGATTATCTACGGTTCAACCGTCGAGCCCAGAGACTCTCCGTAGACAACGATTCCCGCACACTCGAAGACTATCTCCGCGACAACCGATTTTCCCGTATCTTCCGCGATCTGTATCTCATCCCCATGGGTTCGGCAATTTGGTCAGCAGACCCAACCCGGCTAACCAACATTCCGCTTCGCACGTTCATTCAATTTTTTCGAAACCATGGCCTACTTGGTATTCGCGGAAAGCCAGATTGGCGATCAATTGTGGGTGGTGCACGCAGCTATGTCGATTCAATAACCGAGCCTTTTCGAGACAGTATTTACCTGCAAACACCTATTCGTCGGATTCATCGCACAGATGACCATGTTGTCGTTTCAGGCGACAGTACCGGGGACATGACATTTGACCATGTCGTGCTGGCCACCCACAGCGATCAGGCTTTAGCGCTCCTTCAGGATCCAACGCAAAGTGAACATGAAGTACTTGGAGCATTCCCTTATCAATCAAACGATGTGGTGGTTCATACAGACACGACCTTGCTACCGAAACAAGCCCGCGCGTGGGCCGCATGGAATTACTACATACCTACAGAATCTACTACCAAGGTTTCAACGACTTACAACATGAATCGGCTCCAACGTCTCAACTCCCCCGACACGTTCTGCGTCACCCTGAATCAGGCTTCTGTGATTGACCCGGAAACTGTGTGTGCGCGGATGACATACCAGCATCCGATCTTTAACAGTTCGGCTGTTGCTGCGCAGGCCCGGTGGAACGACATCAACAACAAAAACCGCACGTCGTTTTGTGGAGCTTATTGGAAGTACGGATTCCATGAAGATGGAGTCATCAGTGGTCTACGAGCGGCCCGAGAGCTAATGCCGCCTCGATGAACCCGGAGAGCGGCCTGTATATGGGTCATGTGATCCATCGACGGCGCCAACCGATCAATCATGCATTTCGATTCGGGCTTTTCATGATGTATCTGGACCTCGCCGAGCTTCCAGAGCTATTTGACAAGTATTTACTCTGGTCAGCACGGCGCCCATCGCTCGCCTGGTTTCGACGCAGCGACTACCTTGGCAACCCCAAGATGGAACTCGATGAAACGGTGCGCACGCAGGTTGAACAAGCAACCGGTCAACGTCCAGATGGGCCAATTCGCCTATTGACCCACCTCCGCTACGGTGGATATATCTTTAACCCTATGAGCATGTATTACTGCTTCGATCAAACAGGAACTCGCGTACAGTCGATGGTAGTGGACGTATCAAACACTCCCTGGGGAGAAAGACGCGCATACGTCCTCAGTGTGCAAGCTACCCATGACAACGCTGATCTACACGCTCAATTTGGAAAAACACTTCACGTCTCACCATTCATGACCATGGATCTCACCTATCAACTAAGCGCATCCATCCCCAATACACAACTTTGGCTAAAAATCTCTGCCGTTCGAAAAAATAAAGACATTTTCGACGCGACATTAACGATGACGCGACGGCCAATCACCTCAACAAACTTAAACCTTGCCTTGCTGCGATACCCCTTTATCACCGCGCGAGTCGTAGCAGCTATCTACTGGCACGCCCTGCGATTGTGGACAAAAAAGGTCCCGTTCGTACCCCATCCTTCAGGAACCTCGGCTGAATCAGAATCAAAACACGACTCGCGCCACTAACCCCCGTAAATTTGAGCCAGAATTCGTGAGGGGGACCGAGCCAACATCAAAATCCTAACGAGCACAAGAACATCGAGCCGCTGGAGCACTTCCCTGATAGTGGCTCTAACCGCCCTTGTCATCGGACTCCTAGTGATGATCCTTTGGGCCGGTGTATTGGTTCCAACCCGAACTCAACCATTTCAGGTCATACCGGCGGTATTCGCCTTCACCATGGTCATTTCACTGCTCATTGGCGCATCACCAACAACGGTCATCAGATCTGTGATCCGCATCATCGGATTCTCAATCCCCTTCGCCGGAGTTGCAATCGCCATGGTGACTGATCCATCGCGCGCCCATGCATGGACCATTCTCGGTGAATTAGGTCCGCTTCTTGCTGCAGGTTCGCTGGGAGCTGTAGTAGTCGCCGTACATAGCAGTCGATTCAAGCCGCCGGCTATGACCATGACCTTCGGCGGGGCTGCGGGAATTGGAACGACCATCATTTTCCTGCTGCTCGTAAACACGCCAGCAAGCCACGGCGCTCTAGCTGCAGGCTGGGGCACCGGTGCTGCGATAGCCCTTGTCATTATGGCCGTGCCGACGGCGCGCAATGAACACGTGCTGGGCGAACTACCGACACGAATTCTTCCAACCCTGTTGGCGTGGGTTGTAGCCCTCGCTGCCAGCGTTCCATCCAGGGTCCGCCACGAATTGAGTTCCTCCGATGGTGCCTTGGCCCTCGCCATTACGATCACCGGATGCGTGATCGCGTTCGTCGTGCTGCTGTGGACTGCAAGAATTGGTAGTGGCCCACAACCGTATCTATCTCGGGTGAAGTCCAGGTACCAAAAGCTTTCGCCTGCTCTTATGCATGTGTGCCTCCTCGGAATCGGAGTATTGCAGGCAATGTCCTATTCGTCTGTCGCAATCGACGATCTCGGTCGGTACTGGTCAATCGCCGACAGTCTCACAAACGGGCTTGGCTATGAAATTTGGGAGGCCGGTGCCTCTACAGCACAAGGGATTGAAGGGTCCCGCTGGATGGACCTACCGACACTGCCAATTCTCATGATCGGAACCTTCGCCTTAACTGGCCACACCTACGCGTCAGCCCTCCTTCCAATGGCCCTAGCAAACACCCTGTTCCCAACACTCGCCTTCGTGACGACCCGCGCGCTTGGAGTCGGTATTTCGATGGCCTTTAGTGCAGCCGTCCTTCTCACTGTTATGCCTACCTTTCAGATCTATTCCCTCGGAGCCGCAGAGCCCGATCCCATATTCGCTGCGCTGGTCATGGGCCTAGCGTGGACGTACACCCGTGCACTAGAGCATTCCTCAGTAAAAAAGTGGTTCCTCCTTGGGCTAGTCGCCGCCTTGCTAGCACTCACCAGACCTGAAGGCCCCTTCTACGCCCTAACGCTGGTCCTCGTGGGTACCGCCTCGACTCGATCGATCCGTGCGCTCGCCGCAGTCACGGTTCCACTGACTGTACTCGTTGTTCCGTTCATCCTTGTGTCAGTGGTAAGCGTCGGGCGCCCATGGCCACAGGCACCGCAAGGACTGGGCATCGATAGCCTGGTGCAAAACGTTTCGGTTGCGGCCAACCACGTATGGGAGTTTCTGGCCCGCGTTCTCCTGCTAAACGATGTGCGTTTCCCTATTCTTACGTGCGTTCTTTTTGGGGCATTCGTCGTCGGAGCATGGGCCCTTACAGCACGACGACGAGCGTTTGGGGCTCTCCCTCTAGCCGTGATCGGAAACCTCGTGATCACACTATCAATTCGGCCCCTGGCTCTAAGCCCGGATGAACCCCAAGAATTCTTGCGACATATCGGCCCTGCATTTCCCATATTTGTGGTTGTGGTCACATATGGGATTCACGCAGCGACAAAAAACCTGACGGCGCGCTTCCCCATAAGTTCCCCAAGCATCAAAATACTTGGTCTCGCATCTGCGATCTATTTCACAGTAGGCAGCCTGTACCTACTGGCCACACCCGAGGAATTCCATCATGGCGACAGAAGTGGCAGCCTGTTGCGATCAGACATTTATGTCAACGCTGACACACTCTGGACACATCCCATCACGTTGCCTTGCCCGCCCTGCACGGAGTCTGGACAGTGGGATTTCCTGGCTTTTCGGAACGAATTGTTTGACCACTACCGCGCCTACGACGCCCACAGCTCCTCTGACGGCGCCGCCTACCAGACGCTGACAGGACTATTGGCAGCACTTGGCCTGACCGCCGCACTCGCAACCACTCGACGGCCACGCCCATGGATTAACAACGATCAAAGGCACAACCAAGCGGATCAAAAAACAACGGAGACTGATCATCAAGATTGAGTGTTGAGCAGGACCCGCCCACCAGATAGGATTTGCTTATCTTGCAGCCAAATTTGAGAAACCCGTTGATGCACGCGACGCGAACTCAAACTGAAGCTCCAAGACCGGCTTACCAAAAGCATCGAGATACACAAACATCATCCGCCTAAGGACACAACCTCAGATGGCCACACTGGGCAAGCTTTTGGGACACCAATCTCCCCACTCTCAAGGCCTCAACCCCATAGTCCCCCTAGGTTCTTCCATCAATCCCCGGTTGGTCCGCATCAAGGCCCGGATGCGCCGCTCATGTCCGGCCACTTGCCCATGACCAGCGAGTTATCTACACAGGCCTCGCCTCGACGATTCATGGAACCGATGAATTCCATGACCGTTGAGGATGCGATCGATAGATTTTCGGCACCAAGCTCCCGGAACTACAAGATCCAGATCCTTCGACCATTCGGCGTGTATTCCCGACGCTCGTACAGTTCAACCATTACATTACCGATCGGCCAAGCGTATTTGGCCGGGATGCTGGAAAGCGCCGGATATGCCGTCGGCATCATTGACGCTATTGGCGAGGATCTCGAGGGCGTTCGAGTATCGCAGGACGGGCACTACCGAATCCAAGGACTGAGCAGTGAAAAGATCATCTCCCGGATTGACGAAGACACCGAGGTACTGGGCATCTCACTCATGTTCTCGCAAGAATGGCCGCCGCAGCGTGATCTGATCACAGAAATTCGATCAGTGTTCCCAAACTTGACGATTGTTGTGGGCGGCGAGCATGCGACGGCCCTCCCAGAACATGTGCTGGAAAACTGCCCAGCTATTGATTACTTAGTTCGCGGCGAAGGCGAGCTTACCTTCCTCGAACTCGTGTCCGCGCTCGCAAATGCAGAGGACCCAACAAACGTCGCAGGCGTGTACTCCCTCGATGAATCAGGAACCTTGATAAACAGCGGGCTCAGCCGTCGAATCGCCGATGTCGACAACATTCCACGTCCAGCCTGGCACCTGCTCAACGTCGAGGATTACTTCGTAGGAAACTGGACGATGGGTATTTCGTTCGGACGAAACATGCCAATTCTGGCCACTCGCGGCTGTCCGTATCAATGCACCTTCTGTTCAAATCCGTTCATGTGGACCACACGTTATCTGATGCGCGATCCGTCATCGGTGGTCGATGAGATTGAAGATCTCATGCAGACCTATGACGTGAAGAGCATCGACTTCGCCGATCTCACCGCTATCGTCAAGAAAGAATGGATTCTCGCGTTTTGCAAAGAACTTCATAGCCGGTCAATCAATGTCGTCTGGCAGCTACCATCCGGCACGCGATCTGAGGCTCTAGATCATGAAACCCTAACCGCAATCCTCGAGTCCGGCTGCTCATTTCTCACATATGCACCCGAGAGCGCTTCGCAAGAAACGCTCGACATGATCAAGAAGCGGCTCAAGATTTCGCGCCTCACCGAGAGTGTTCAGACGGCTGTTGACGTTGGCCATTCAGTGAAAATAAATCTCATTATTGGCTTTCCACACGAAACACGTCGGATGATTCTTCAGACACTGCTCTTCGTCTGGCGAATGGCTGCTCGCGGAGTCCATGACTGCAATGTCGCCATTTTCACACCGTACCCAGGGAGCGAACTCTACGACGAGCTACGCGCCAAGAAGCAAATCGGATCCCTGAACGACCAGTACTTCCACGATCTCCTGATTCAGTTCGATTTCACGATGATGAAATCCTACTGCGACAACGTTCCAGGCTGGGAACTGGCTGTTCACCGGTTCCTCGCCATGGGACTGTTTTACGCAATTTCCTATGGGCGGCACCCAACCCGTCTCATTCGACTCATCCGCAGCCTGCTATCCAAAGATTTCCAAGCCCACAACGTTTTTGAACAACGCGTTTATGACTATCTGGTTCGCGCACGTCTGCTGAAACGATCGTCCACCTAGGTAATCGTCCACCTAGGTAATCGCGGACCACGTTCCCAGGTCACCACTGGCCAAATTTGGGCGGCTCCCCCATCATGTGAGCACCAGATCGAG